>PVBE012871616.1_pt1 | contig 24539 bp, 26 predicted proteins | sample 1631181 | NCBI WGS metagenome assembly PVBE01 (sample SAMN08397723, study PRJNA350692) | Marine metagenome, whole genome shotgun sequencing project. | isolation source: water | place: Pacific Ocean | collected 2012-04 | reverse complement strand
GCGTTCGCCGGTTCGACCGGTCGTGCGGGCACCCCGTTAGCCGCTCGCTCAGGCTTCGCGCCGCACTTGCACCCGATACCTTCCCGGGGTCGTACCGGTCTGGCGGGCGAACGCGCGATTGAAGGCAGCCTCCGATCGATAGATTGTGGGCCGACTTCGCTGCCGCTTTCCAAGCGCATCTCGACCTCGATCAACTGCAGGGTCTGATTGAGCCGGTCGAGGGAGCCGCGAACCTCCGGCGATGCATAGATGAATGGCGGCAACATGGCGATCAGCAGGTTGCAGGATCGGGCGACCCGGCCGACCATGAACCGGGTCACCGACGCCCCTTTTCGTACTGCAGGTTGCTCCGCGTCGAACCCGTGCATGGGAAAGAGCGATTCGTGTTTGGCGATCGGAGTCTCCAGGCTATCTCGCCAAACTACCTCCTGCCCGCCTGCGACACCGACGATCGACCCCGCGCGCACATGGATAGGATCCGGCGACCCTTCGCTGGACTCGAACCAGCATTCGCCCGCCCTCACGACGTAGAGGTGTGCATGGTCGCTACGCGGCACCACCACACACCACGGAGGTGCGAACTCGGCGAAGCCATAGCAGACGCCGTCCATGCGGATGTCGGGAAATGGATCCACGGCGCGCTCCTTCAACACCATTGAATCGGCCCGGACGATCCGACAAAAAACGCGGACCGCCGGGGAATGATTCGTCCGAAGGTCAAATCTACACTAGCCGACCTATGGTTTCCTCCAAGCCGAGCGTATGCCGAAGTCGGAGTTTTGTCGACTCGGCATTCGGCTGGACAGAATAGTCTCTTGCCTAACAAGGGTTTTCTCGGACACCGAGCCTTTCCGAAAAGGAGCACCCGCAATGCCAAAATCTTCATCTGACCACGACGATACCGGCTCGAACCCGGTGTCGGCGGCCGCCAACTGGTCTCGCGACAAGCTGTTCGACCTGGTGGGCGGCGACGGTAGCTCGGTTGATCCGACAATTTATACCGACCAGAGTCTCTACGACCTGGAGCTCGAGCGCGTCTTCGGACGAGCCTGGCTTTTCCTCGCCCACGAGACACAGATCCCGAACCCGGGCGACTTTCTCAATACCTACATGGGCGAAGACTCGATCCTGGTAGTGCGCCAGAAAGACAACAGCGTGGGCGCATTCCTCAATCAGTGCCGCCACCGCGGTATGCGGCTGTGCCGCGCCGAATGCGGTAACGCCAAGTCTTTTACTTGTTCCTACCACGGCTGGGTCCACGACATGTCGGGCGAGCTAGTGATGGTCCCGTTCGAGCAAGAGGCCTATCACGGCGAGATCGACAAAAGCGAATGGAGCCCAGTCAAGGTACCGCGGATCGAGGCATATAAGGGCCTCGTGTTCGGCACCTGGGATCTGGAAGCGCCTTCTCTGCTGGACTATCTAGGCGACACCGCCTGGTACATGGAAACTTTTCTCGACCGTTGCGAAGGGGGTACCGAGCCCTCGGCGGAATCCACAAGTGGACCATCGGTTGCAACTGGAAGTTCGCGGCGGAGCAATTCTGCAGCGACATGTACCACGTCCCTTTTTCTCACATGTCGCCGGTGATCGCTCGAATGCCGGAGAATGCTTCGCGGGCAGACGCCGCCTTCCCGATGGAAGGGGTTCAGTTCCGATCGGCCCACGGCGGCCACGGCACCGGATTTTTCACGACGCCGGATGGCGGCGGCGCCGTGATGGCGGCGGTCCTCGGCGAAAAAGCCGCCGGCTATCACTTGGGGCCGGTGCGCGACAAGGTACGCGAACGCCTCGGATCACCCCGGACCGACAAGATCAACGCCATGCACATGACGATCTTCCCGAACCTGTCGTTCCTCCCCGGCATCCAAACCTTGCGTACCTGGCACCCAAAAGGGCCGGACGAGGTCGAGATCTGGGCGCTGACGGTCGTCGACAGCGATGCACCGGACGACGTCAAGGAAGCGTATCGCATCGGCGTCCTGAGGACGTTCAGCGCGGGCGGGGTTTTCGAACAGGACGATGGCGAGAACTGGGTCGAGATACAGCGCGTACTGCGCGGCCACAAATCGCGCTCGACCCGATTTAACGTCGCCATGGGCAAGGGCCACGCCGGCCGCGACAATCCGGACTTCCCGGGGATCACCAACTACGTGTACGGCGAAGAGGCCGCGCGCGGTTTCTATCAACATTGGGCGCGGATGCTGGCGGCGGCGGACTGGGACGAACTGACCCGCGCCGTTGCTGCCGACGCGGCCGCCTAAGGGGGCAAACTCATGACGACAACGGCAGCAGTCAGTCAGCGAGAACCGGGACCGGTCACGCCCGACCTGCAATTCGAGATCGAACAGTTCCTGTACACCGAAGCGGACTTTTTGGATCAACAACGGTTCCAGGACTGGTACGGGTTGCTGGCGGACGACATCCATTACCTGATGCCGGTCCGCTTCAACCGGATGCACCGCGATCGGGATCACGAAATGTCGCAAGCAGGTGAGGTTGCCCATTTCGACGAAGACAAACAATCGCTGCTATGGCGCATCAAGCGCTTGCAGACGGGACGGGCCTGGGCCGAAGAACCGCCGTCGCGCACCCGCCACATGGTGAACAACGTACGCGTAAGTACGACCGAAAACCCGATCGAGTTCGAAGTCGGCTGTTGTTTTTTCCTGCACCGTTCGCGCCTGGAACGCCAGGTCGACCTGTTTGTCGGCGGACGCAAGGACCTCCTGCGGCGCGCGGAGAACCCTTACGGTTTCGAGATCGCGCGGCGGACGATTCACCTGGATCAAACCCTGATAACGTCCAACAATCTAAGCGTCTTTTTCTGAGCAGCAGCCGAGGAGAACGAAGAGGTGGGCTGGCTAGAGGGGAAATCGGCGCGGATCACGGGCGGCGCGGCCGGTCTCGGGCGCGCCGTCGCCGAGCGCTTCCTGGCGGAAGGCGCCGAGGTCGGGATCCTGGATATCTCCGAACAGGCTGCGCTCGCCGTGGCCGGCGAATCAGGGGGACGCATCGTCGCAACGATCGGCGACGTACGCAGCCTCGGCGACAACCGGGCGGCGGTAGAGGCGATGGTGGCGCGTCACGGCAAACTCGATATTTTTGTCGCCAACGCCGCGGTTTGGGATTATTCGACCGCGCTGGTCGACTTGCCCGACGATCGGATCGGGGAGGCCTTCGACGAAGTGTTCTGGATCAACGTCAAAGGCTATTTACTGGGCGCGAAAGCGGCGCTGCCCGCGCTGGTCAAAGCCAAAGGCAACATGATTTTCACCGTTTCGAACGCCGGTTTTTACCCCGCGGGCGGCGGTCCCTTGTATACGGGGGCAAAACACGCCGTCGTCGGTCTCGTGAAACAACTAGCCTACGAGACTGCGCCTCACGTACGGGTGAACGGCGTCGCGCCCGGAGCGATCCGCACCGACCTCACCGGCCCCAAGTCGCTGGGTCTCGACGGCCAGGCGATGTCGTCGTTGCCGCTCGACGACCTGATCGCGGCGACGCTGCCGCTGCCTCGGGTGGCATCGCCGGCGGACTACGCCGGCTACTACGTGCTGCTCGCCTCGGACGCGAACGGCGGTACCGCAACCGGCAGCATTATCAATTGCGACGGCGGGTTCGGGGCCCGCGGGCTAACGCAACCGGCCGGCGGCGCGGACCTGCCGGCCCGTTTTGGATAATCGGAGGGAGGAATTTCATGACACGGGTTAAAGCGCTTGGATATCTGGGTATCGGCGTCAGCGACATGGCGGCTTGGGAAGAATTCGCGAACGACGTACTCGGACTCGCGACGACGCAACGAGCCAGCGACGGCCCGGTGCGGTTCACCATGGACGACCACGACGCCCGGATCGTCGCCCACCCGAGCGGGGAGGACGACATCCTGTATGCCGGGTGGGAAGTCGACGACGCGGCCGAGGTGGAAGGGATGGCCGAACGATTACGCGCCGCCGGGGAGACCGTCGCTGCCGGCAGCACCGAAGAGGTATCCGCTCGCGGTGTCGAAAAACTCATTTACTGCGAGGATCCGGACGGCATCCGGACCGAGATTTATTGTGGCCCGGCACGCAGCGGCAACGGCGGATTCCAATCACCAGCAGGCGTCTCGGGTTTCGTCACCGGAGATCAGGGGTTCGGCCACATTGCTTTGGGAACGTCGGACCCGGACGCCAAACTCGATTTCTATCGAAACAAACTGGGCCTGTTGCTGAGTGACCACATTCATCTGAGCGCGGGGCCGGACGCGACCATGACGGCGACTTTCTTTCACTGCAACCCGCGCCATCACACGCTCGCGATCGTGCCTGCGCCGCTACCCAAAAAACTCCATCATTTCATGCTGCTGACCGAAAGCCTGGACGACGTCGGCCGGGCGCTCGACATCGCCGCAAGTAGGGAAGTCCCGCTGGCATCGGCATTGGGGCGGCACACCAATGACCACATGGTGTCGTTCTACCTGTTTACGCCCTCCGGGTTCGAGGTAGAGTTCGGCTGGGGCGGTCTCGAGATCGACGACAGCACCTGGCAGTTGAAGGAATACGACGGCATCAGCTTGTGGGGGCACCACCGGGTGGCCGGCCCCTGACGCCGGCGGCCGCGCAACACGCAAACAACAAGGGGACACCATGGGCTTTACCGAAGAAACGACCAGCAAATATGCGGACGCCGGCGATCTACGCTTCCATTACAACGAAGCCGGCACCGGCACGCCGTTATTGCTGATCCACGGCGGCGGACCGGGCGCGAGCGGTTGGAGCAACTAGCGTCGTAACGTCGACGCGCTGGCGCAAAACTTCCGGGTGCTGGTCATCGATCTGCCCGGGTTCGGAAAATCGTCGCGAACGATTCCACACGACAAGCTGTTCACCTATTTGTCCGGCGCCGTGCGCGATTTTTTCGATGCCCTCGGGATCGACAAGGCGCACATGGTCGGCAATTCGCTGGGCGGCGGCACAACGCTCAAATTCGCCCTCGACTACCCGGACCGGGTGGACAAGTTCGTGCTGATGGGTCCTGGCGGCAGCGTACCGACATTCACCCCGATGCCGACCGAGGGAATTGCGCGACTACTCGGGTACTACGAAGGGGACGGCCCGTCGCGCGAGAAGCTGCGCGCGTTTATCGACGTCATGGTCTACGACAAGTCGGAAATGACCGAAGAATTACTCGAAGAACGCTACTAGGCGAGCCTCGATCCGGAGACCGTGAAAAACCCGCCAATCAAATGGCGAGGCAAGTTACCGCTGGAAGAACTCTGGCGCGAACCGCTGGATCAACTTCCGCATGAAGCGCTCATCGTCTGGGGCCGCGAGGACCGGGTGGTGCCATTCGATAGTGCGTTCTTGTTGCTCAAACAGATCGCCCGCGCGCGCCTTCACGTATTTCCCCAGTGCGGTCATTGGGCCCAATGGGAAAAAGCTGACGAGTTCAACCGTCTGGTTGCAGATTTCCTGAAGAACTGACCAAGAAAACGCCCGTCAACCTTCTTCGGACACGGGCGGAATCTCGCCGGCCGAACGTAACGCGATCCGCGTCGCGATTGGACCGAGTATTTCGAACAGAAACGTGGTGCCGACGACCAGCGACAATATCGCCGCTCCGTTGTGCGGGGATCTCTGTGCGGCTAAAAGACCCAACCCGAGCGCGACGCCGGCTTGCGGCAATAGGCACCACCCAACGTACCTCCTTACTTCGGCCGGGGCACCCGCGAGCCACCCTCCCAGGTAGCCCCCGCCGAGCTTACCGATCGATCGAGCAAATACGTAAGTTATGCCGGCCAACCCAAACGATGTGAACTGCGACGCATCGAATTCGAAACCGGCCAGCAAAAAGAAGACAACGAGAAACGGCTGACTGATACCTTCTATTGCGTGAAACGGTCGCTCGTGATGCTTGGCCCTATTGGCGACGAACGCCCCGAGCGTTATCGAGGCCATCAAGTAGGAAACGTCGAGGAATGTCGCGATCCCGCCGCACAGCAGCACAAAACCCAGGGTCTCGACGAGGGTGAGTTCGCCCGGGCGGGCGCGGCCGGATACCCAGGCCATCGGTATGCCAATGAGAGCGCCGAGGCCGATCGCGCCGACGATTTCCCAACTCGCCTGCATGAGTATCTGCCACGAAAACGAATCGCCGGGGAGCGCCTGCGAGGCGGCCAGCAGCAAGCTGAACAACAGAATACCGTAGACGTCGTCGATCGCCACGACGCTGAGTACGCAGTCCGTCAGAGGACCGGACGCTCCAGCTTCGCGCACGACATCGACCGTGGCCGCGGGTGCGCTCGCGGGCGCGATGCCGGCGAGTATCAGCGCCATTTCGATGGGTACGCCGACGATGAGCAAGCCCACCAAAACGGCCAGCGCGGCGCATACGGATTCCGCCACGGAAACCACGATGACGAGTTTTCCGATTTCCCGGATACGCTTCGCCAGGAAGCGTTCTCCGAGCATGAACCCGACCATGCTGAGGGCAACCTCGGAGGCAAGAGGGAACCACTCGGCGACGCCTTCTGGGATCACACCGAGGGCGTTCGGACTCAACGCCACACCCACCAACAGAAGCAGCGTCACGCGCGGAACGTGCGCGCGCCTTCCGAACACGTGGGCCGCGTACCCAAGCAGCAGAAACGCGCCGACGGTGATCATCGGCCATGCTACCTGCGCCGTTGCCAACGAATCAGTCAAGGCTAAAACCTCCCTAGCTTACCGCCCATTCCAATTGCGATCCGCGAAACCCTCGAACGACTCGCCCTCTATCGATTGCGGAACGGCATAACAGGTAGTTCTGGTAGCCCACCCGCACGAGATATCCTAAACTCTTGACATTCGTCACACAAAACTAAGGAACCTCTGATTCATTCTGGGACAGTCGAGTTGCCGCCCAAAATTGTTCAGGTCAAGGCGCGGCGCGAAGGTAATAGCAGGGACTATTGGCAAGCGCCGCAACGCAGACCGGGACGATTTTGGGCGCAAGGCGACGTTCCATGAATTGATCAGAGGTTCCCTAAGGCGGGAAACGCAAGAGATGACAGTCCAGTACATGACCTCGATTACCGAGCGCTATGAACAGCTCGGATACACACCCTACCGTTGGTATCACGCGGACGAACCACCCGCTTTTCAGCCCTTGAAACCGCTCGCGGAATCGCGCTTGGGCGTGTTGTCGACATCCGGCGCATACGTCGTCGGCCAGGTTGCGTATCACTATAAAGACGACACGTCGATCAGGTCCATTCCCAAGGGTACCCCGGCGGACCAAGTCCATTTTTCGCACATTACCGAAAACTACCTTGATAATCCGCGCAAGGATCCGAATTGCATCCTGCCGATCGACGCGCTGCGCGACGCGGAAGCCGAAGGTTTGATCGGAGAACTCGCGCCTGCCCTCTTTTCGTGCATGGGCGGGATCAATTCGCAGCGGCGGGTACGCGAAGAATTGATCCCCGAACTCCATGAACAATTGACATCCCAGGCCGTCGACACGGTCCTCCTTGTACCGATGTGACCCGTGTGCCATCAGACCGTGTGTCTGATCGCAAGACATCTCGAAGCGAACGGCATAGCGACCGTATGTATCGCGAGCGCGCTCGATATCATCGAAGCAGGAAACCCGCCGCGCGGCGTGTTCGTCGACTATCCGCTGGGCCATACGGTCGGACGACCGTTCGACCCGGACAACCAGCGCGCGGTCGTGCGCGACGCCCTGAGAGCATTCGAGTCGGTAACCACGCCCGGCAGCATCGTACATCTCGACTACCGTTGGTCTGACAGCGACGGCTGGAAGAAAGAAGCGACCGATTCGCGGACGGGTGATACGCGCGCGCCGCGCGACACCAGCCCGCAGTATCAGAGCGACGCGGATCGTATTGCCGCCCAACGTCGACAGTAGCTAAGTAGCTGTTCCAAATTGTCGATCAGTTTGGGAATAAGGGCGGCCGTGCATCGTCACCGTCACCCCGGGCACGGGATCGAGATATAAAATAGAACTGAAAAACTTTGGAGCGCTAACGATGAATCTTGACGACTACCAGACATTACGGTTTGAGCGCCGCGGGAAGGTGCTAACCGCAATCATCAACCGACCGGATCAGCTCAACGCGGTGAATGCCACCATGCATCGTGAGATGGCCAGCCTCTTCTATGACCTGCAGAAGGACCCGGACAGTGACGTCATCGTATTGACGGGCGCGGGTCGGGCGTTTTGCGCCGGGGGCGATACCGCGTGGTTCCAAAACACGATCGATGAACCCGACGAATTCGAGCGTCTGTTGCCCGAGGCAAAAGCGATCGTTTTTGGCTTACTGGAACTCGAAAAACCGATCGTCTGCCGCTTGAACGGTGCGGCCGCGGGGCTCGGCGCGACGATCGCGTTGCTTTGCGATATCGTCATCGCCTCGGAGAAGGCGTTGATCGGTGATCCACATGTGTGCATGGGTCTGGTCGCCGGCGACGGCGGCTGCGTGATCTGGCCGCAGCTCATCGGCTTTAACAAAGCCAAGGAACTCCTGATGCTCGGCGACATGCTCAAGGCGGCGGAAGCCGACAAATATGGACTGTTCAATCATCTGGTTCCGGCGGACGCGCTCGATGCAAAAACGACTGAAATCGCCGATCGCTTGGCGCAGGGAGCGACCAAAGCAATCCGCTACACCAAAGTCACCGCGAACATTCCGCTCCGCAAGATCGCGGCGGAGCTCATGGACGCCAGTCTGCCTTACGAGGCACTGACGAATATGACGAAGGATCACCAAGAAGCCGTGAACGCATTCAACGAGAAGCGCAAGCCTGTGTTTGGCGGAAACTGATCCGCATAGCGTCGGTGCAGGCTTGCTGCGGTCCAGTTTCTCATCTATGTTAAGCGCGAACATTAAGAGGAGAGTTACATGAGTCGAATCTACGGTGATCAGCACCGCGCATTCCAGGACCAATTCGATAGCCGCCGCATGGCGGATCGTATTGAGGAAATCGCTATAAAAACGGAGTTCGGACCGGAAGAAAAAGCTTTCATCGAGGCGCGCGATATGTTTTTCCTGTCCAGCATCGATCACCGGGGCAGACCCACCGTCTCCTATAAAGGCGGCGATCCGGGTTTTGTGAAAGTCATCGATGAAAACACCCTCGCGTTTCCCAGTTACGACGGTAACGGCATGCACTACTCGACCGGAAATATAAGCCAGAACCGCGAGGTTGGCCTCTTGTTCATCGATTTCGAGAAACCGCACCGCGTCCGCGTTCAGGGCTCGGCGACGGTCAGCGTCGATGACGACATGCGCGACGCCTGGAAGGAAGCGGAACTCGTGGTTCGGGTGACACTTTCCGAACTGTGGCAGAACTGCCCGCGCTATGTGCACCGTTACCAAAAGGTGGGCGCTTCAAGGTACGTCCCGCGTGGCGAGGACGAAACGCCACTGTGCGAGTGGAAGCGTATTGACGGTATGCAGGATGTGCTGCGCCCCCACGAACTGGAAAGAGTGGAGCGCAGCGGCAACATTACGGTCGAGGAATGGGCCGAACGGGTGATGAGCGGCGACGAGAAGGCGTGAGCGCAATCCTCGCGTAAAGTAATTAGGCGGAGTCGAGCAACCGTCCATTAACGCCAGACAGAATCTATCGTCATGACGCCAAAGATCCGGGTCGTTTCACCGAGCGGAGTAACGCCCGCCTGGATGACACAAGCGCTGCGCAACAGCGGTGTCGATGCGTCGGTGTCGGGGCTTGAAACGGAAAACGTCGGCACAGGCCAGTTAGGCGAAACCCGGCGGTTTCATATCGAATACGCGGGCCCGGTACCGGCAGACGCGCCGAGTTCGCTGGTAGGAAAGTTTCCTTCGGACAACGAGGTCGCGAGCACGACCGGGAAAGACATGGGCTTCTACCGCGCCGAGGTCATGTTTTACCGCGAAGCGGCACATCGCGCCGTCATCAAAACGCCCGCCGTATATGTCGCCGAAATGGACGAACAGACGCGGGATTTCGTCCTGCTGCTCGAAGACATGGCGCCGGCACAGCCGGGCGACCAGATGCGCGGCTGCTCTCTGGCCGATGCCCGACTCGCCCTGGCGGAAGCGGCCAAACTGCACGCCGCATTCTGGAACGATACCGAACTGATGGCGCAGGATTGGCTATACGTGCCCGAAGGCGCGCAGGGTTTCTACACCACCGAGCTGATGGAAAGTTCGTGGGAACACTTCGAGAAAACCTATGCGGATCGCTTAGATCCCGCGGTGCTCAAGGTCTGCGACAAATTCATCCAGTCTCATGCGGCCTGGAACGCGCCCCGCGACCTGCCGAAGTGCTATTCGCATAACGACTTTCGGCCGGACAATATGCTCTTCGGCGGCGATCGCGTTGCCGTCGTCGACTGGCAAACGAGTAATTTTCTCGGCAGCGGCATGGACGTCGCTTATTTCCTCGGCGGGGTCTTTGATCGCGAAACCCGGCGAGTTCACGAAGCAGAACTCCTGCACCTATACCACGACGAGCTGATCGCCAACGGGGTTCTCGACTACAGTTTCGATCATCTGATGAGCGATTATCGTCATTACAGTTTCGCCGTGCTCGCGGTGATCATCGCCGCGACCGTGATCGTGAAACAAACCGAACGCGGTGATCGCATGTTTATGCAGATGATCAACGGCGGCGCCTATCAGGCGATCGACAACGACGCCCTCGACTTGTTAGCCAGCTGATGCGCCTCGCCAAACCGCATCTCGATATCGGTTTGTTTACCAACGATATCGCCAGCCATCGCGCGTTCTGGAGTGAGGTGGTGGGCTTGCGACTCGACCACGAACTCGACCTCGGGAACGGTTGGGTACAGCACCGCTACGATGCGCATGATTCCGTTATCAAAGTCAATCACATTCCGGCGCCGCTAGCTCCCCAACCGCCGTCGGGTTATACCGGGCTGACGCTCGCCCGAGCCGGCGCGGCGGTGTGGGACGGCCGGCATCCCGATGGCGACACGGTACGCTTGGTCCCGCCGGGCACGAGCGGGATCGTCGGGATCGGGATCACAGTAAGGACGCCCGAGCCAACGCGGATGATGGATTTCTATCTGGGCCCGATGGAGTTCGAAAGCGCCGGCCCGCGTTCTGCCCGGTGCGGCGACAGTCTCATGTTCGTCGAGGAAGGCCCCGGAGGCAGCAAGACAGATGACTTCATCGGCCCCGCTTTTCGTTATCTGACCGTACAGATATTCGATGCGGACGAGGCTTGCGACCAGATTGTCGCCCGCGGCGGACACCTCGGGCGGGCACCCATCTCCCACGGGAGGGTCGCCCGCTACGGTTTCGTCTGCGACCCGGACGGTAACTGGATCGAGATCTCGGCGCGGGCCTCGCTGACCGGGATCGTTCCTAAACCGGATCCCTAGCCCGCACGACCTGCCGCGACGGTTCGACCGCGCGGCCGCTCAGCCCACGCATCGCCTCGTATACCCGATAAGCTTCCCCATAAATCGGCTCCTCAATCAGCGGGTCGGCCGGCCCTCGGAGCCGCCGTTGTCGACTATCCATCAACGCGGACCGATCGAGCCCCGTTATCGCCGCCAAGGCTTCAGCCCATCCGCCCGCTTGAGCGTCCTGCAGTTCGTTGTATTCAACGACGCACCCGCCGAACGTTCGCAACAACGACAGACCTTGCCGATAGATGCGTACATATTCGCGCGCCAGCTCATCCGGCCCGACGTGGGTACGTCCGACTAGCAAACTCGGCAGATTACATTCGAACTGACGATAGCTCAGGATAACTCGGGGTTCGTATCCCAGTTTAAAACTCGGTTGGACTACGAGATCCAAATCGCCGATTTTCAGGAATTGGCTCTCTTCCAAAGCCCGTTTCAAGTGCCGTCGTCCACGGCGCAGACGAAATTTAGTTTCCAGCGCCGGCGACAACACGTATTTCCTACCTTCGCTGATATCGAAAGCACGCCGATAATGATGCGCGGCCCGCCTGATGGCGGTGCCCTCCATCTGCCCGCTGCGAGGGTCCCAGTCGTCGGGCACGCTGAGGCCAAAATCCGCTCCGGCGTCAGCCAGTATGGCTCCCAGGAGAGACGACCCGCTGCGACCCGAGGTCAGGATGAAAGTTCGGGTGGAGCGGCCGGCACCTGTCCCTGATTCCTGCATAGGTCTTACCCAGTCCGCTTCGATGATCCGGTTTTGTAGACGGCGCTCGCGCCAGTATAACGCGCCACCTGAGTCCGAGCCGAAGCGGTGGTCCGACGAGGAGGTATCTTCCCGGTCGAATATACAGCTAGTCGCAGAAAACTCATGTAAGCGGATGAAAACACTAAACTTCCGAGATCGGGCCGCGGATCGGGGACGATTCCGGCCCATAGTTTCCGGTCAAAATCAAGCTCTATATCGCCCAAAAACGAACTGTTATGCACACACCTTCGGATTCCTCCCTCCGATTATGGACCAACCCGGTTTGTTTTCGGCACCCGGCGCGGCACTCCATCTAACTATATGTTTTTTAAAGAATTAATAAAACTGCACAAAAATTAGCCAATCTAACGTTTCCACCCGCGTAAACGGCAAAAAAGGCGAAGTATCCGACTTTAACCCACATAGTTATCCACAGTTTCTGTGAGTAACCGTGAACAAGGGGAGAACGACACCGCTTTGGATCGGTAGGCAAAGCGGATCCGGGGTAAAATACCGTATGCTAAACAAGACACGTCGTACGCCTCGGTCGACCGTAATCGGCCTCACGGTAATCTTCGCGACCTTGCCGCTGCCCGCCGCCCCGGCAAGCGAACCAACCGAACTACCGGAATCTTTCCTCGCATTTGAGACTCAAATCGACGGCAAATGCCATAACCTGAGCGAAGGCGGCAAACTGCAGGTATTGCGCAATTCGCACCCCACTCAGAAAATCCGTTTTCGACTCATTCGCTATTTTGTCGATGTACGGCAACGCGGCCGCGCGACCGGGACCGCGGAACCGGCGGGCGAGGGGGTCGCACTCGGCTGTACGCGCGTCGGCGGACGAACGCAAAGATGGGTCATCGAACGGGCCGAATTCGAGACGGGAAACGATCAATGAACCGATATTTTCTGGCCGCACTCATTATCCTCGCAATGCCCGTTTGTACGCTCGGCGAAGGCGTGGCAACAGGGGCTCGGTCGCCTGGCGACATGAGCCCCGAGGAGCGGATGGACATAATGAGGACTGCGTCGAAATACGATAACTGCATTTACTCCCACGCCGTTTCCAGCGTGGGCGATTTTCCCGATATCCGGCAGGCGGCCGATTTCGCGATGGGGAAGTGCCAGAACAAGCTGACGGACCTCGAAGCGTCAATCACCGCCATGGGTTTCGGATCGGACTTCGCGACCGCATTCTCGAAACGGATACGCAGCCGCGCGGCACGAAAAATCCTGCCTGAATTGGCCATTCGAAAAGCAGGCGGCTAACCTGAAATTCGCACCAGCCGAACAACGCCTGCCGGCACTAATAGTCGGACCGATTACCGGAATTGCCGCGAGGCTCGGACCGTAGCAAAGTGTCTCCGGCGGTTTCTCGCTTGGATCTCAGTTGCCTCTAGCGGGGACTGAGAGGGACGTGACCTTTGGTGATTTCGCGGACGAGCGGGGCAAGTTCGCGCAATGCCTGTTGGTACACTTCGCGTTTGAAAGAGACCACGAAACGCAAGGGATCCCAATAATCAATCCAGCGCCAATCATCGAACTCCGGCTGTACGGCTTGATTGAGGTCGACTTGCTCCTCGGCGGCATCGAGGCGTAACACGAACCATCTCTGTTTCTGTCCGATACATACCGGTTTCTGGTGATGGCGGATGTATTTTTCGGGCAGGCGATAGCGCAACCATCCTTGCGTACAGCCGATGACCTCGACGTGATGCGAACGTAAGCCGACTTCTTCCTCCAATTCGCGGAACATCGCGACTTTAGGGCTTTCGTCTTGCTGGATCCCGCCTTGCGGAAACTGCCACGCCGACATTCCAATGCGCCGGCCCCAGAAGGCCTGCCCGCGATCGTTGACTAAGACGATGCCGACGTTAGCCCGGAATCCCTCGTTATCGATCACGATCGTCGTCTTCCCGTTACAAAATCCAAGCTTGCCGATATAGGGTAGGACGGAGCCACCCTGCTCCTGGACATTCCAGAAGGTACCTACAGGAGCATTTTCTGCACCGCCTCTCGCTCTTGCTTCAATTCGTTCTCGGTTGCGCGCATCCGCTCGCGGCTGAATTCGTCGATCGCGAGATCCTGAACAATCTCGTAGACCCCGCCGGCAGTTCTTACGGGGAACGAGTAGATCAACCCGGCTTCGATACCGTAGCTCCCGTCGCTCAGGACACCCATACTCGTCCAATCGTCGCCGCCCGTTCCCGCAACCCAATCGCGCAAATGCTCCAATGCGGCATTCGCGGCGGACGCCGCACTCGAGGCACCGCGCGCGTCGATGACGGCCGCACCGCGTTTCGCCACGCTCGGTATGTACTCGTTTTCGTACCAATGGCGATCAACCGTATCCAGGGCGGCTTTCCCGGCTACCGTTGCGTGGCTCAAATCGGGATATTGGGTCGTGGAGTGGTTCCCCCAGATCGTGACGCGCCGAAGGTCCGATACCGTGTTACCGGTTTGCTGCGCGAGCTGTGCCAACGCTCGATTATGATCGAGTCGGGTCATCGCGCTGAATTGCCGCGGATCGATGTCCGGCGCACAATTCATGCACGTCCAGGCGTTCGTGTTCGCCGGATTACCGACTACCACAACCTTGATATCGCGGTTCGCGTTATCGTTGATGGCCTTACCTTGGACCTTGAAGATCCCGCCGTTCGCTTCTAGGAGATCGGCCCGTTCCATTCCAGGCCCACGCGGCCTGGCGCCAACGAGCATACCGAAATCGGCATCCTTAAATGCGACGCTGGCGTCGTCGCTCGTTTCAATCCCCGCCACGAGCGGAAACGCGCAGTCGTCGAGTTCCATAACGACGCCTTCCAGAGCCTTCATGGCCGGTGCAATTTCCAGGAGTTGCAAAATGACCGGCTGATCGGCGCCGAGCATCTCTCCGGCGGCGATCCGAAACAACAGCGAATAGGAGATTTGGCCGGCGGCGCCGGTCACAGTTATGCGTGCGGGTGATTTCATGGATTCAAGAGCCTTTGTTGTCGATTCGTCGTTTGTGAAGCCCGGCGTCTCACGCCCGTTTTTCGATGGGAACGTAATCCCGTTTTTCCGCGCCGATATACAATTGCCGCGGCCGCCCGATGCGAAAATCTTCGTCGCCCATCATTTCCATCCATTGCGCGATCCAGCCGGCCGACCGCGCCAAAGCGAACATAGGAGTAAACATACTCTTGGGAATATTCAACGCCTGGTAGATCAACCCGGAATAGAAATCGACGTTAGGGTAGAGCTTACGTTCGATGAAATATTCATCATCGAGCGCCAACTTCTCCAATTCCATCGCGATTTCGAACAACGGTTGATTGAGATTCATCTCGTCGAGTAGTTCGTGGCAGGCCTGCCGGATTATCATGGCGCGCGGATCATAATTCTTGTATACCCGATGCCCGAACCCCATCAGGCGAAACGGGTCATCCTTATCCTTGGCGCGAGCTACGAACTTGGGGATGTTTTTGGCATCGCCGATTTCTTCGAGCATGTGAATCACGGCTTCGTTCGCGCCGCCGTGCGACCTGCCCCATAGCGTGACGATCCCGGCGGCGACGCATGCAAATGGATTGCTTTCGGCGCTGCCCGCCAGGCGTACGGTCGACGTACTCGCGTTCTGCTCATGGTCGGCATGGAGGATGAGAAGCAGGTTCAATGCTCGAACGGCCGTCGGATTCAGTTCGAAAGGTTCGGTCGGCCACGAAAACATCATGGACATGAAGTTCTCAACGTAGTTGAGGGAATTATTGGGATAAACGAACGGAAGCCCGGACTGGTAGCGGTAAATTTTCGACACCAGATTCGGCATTTTCCCGATTATCCGGCGCGCCGTTATGAATCGCTCGTTCGGATCATAGATATCCATGCCGTCGTGGTAGAAAGAGGCGACGGCCCCTACGACGCCGGTCAACACCGACATCGGATGGGCGTCGTATCTGTACCCGGAGTAAAAACGATGCAGATGTTCGTGGGTCATGCCGTGCATTTTGATAGCGCGTTCCCAATCCTCCATTTCCTGCTGGTTGGGAAGCTCACCTCGGATCAGAAGATAGGCAACCTCCAGAAACGAGGAGTTCTTAGCCAACTGTTCGATCGGATACCCGCGATGCAGGAGAACGCCTTCTTCCCCATCGAGGTAGGTGATCGCGCTACGGCAACTGCCCGTGACCCCGAAGCCGACATCCAGCGTAAACATGCCGAGCTCTTTGTACAGTTTCCCGATCTCGATGACGGGCGCGCCGTAGCGTCCCTCGAGCACGGGGCATTCGCACGACTTTCCGGTCTTATTATCAGTGATCGTAACGGTGCGTTTGTTCATAACACCCTCTATTCTTTCGAGAATTCGTCGTTTAACGGACGCGGCGCTCACCGCGCCAGCCGGTTCCGACCAGCCGCAACCGGGGGCACAAACGTAAAAAGCTTATCGATTTGAGGCAGGCCCGCAGCCGCGCCTGACACCGGCAACGACTAATGTTCTTCGCGCTTTGATCGGAAGATCTACGGTCTCCCGCCCCCATCCCGGCCCCCGCCCGGCTGGCTAGAATAACGTCCCCGATATTAGCTCAGCAAGTTGCCCCGACGACGCATTTGTGCATGTGTCGTCGCCAAGACTCGTTCAAATCCGGGGCGCCGACGCGGGAGGATGCCGACAAATTTTTGAAATTGATCGGTTACTCCGGTGAAATTATTGAATTTATTAGTGACTTTATTCGGCGGTTGATCAAAGATCTGGCGATATCGGCCGATTAGAGCCAGGTACTCGCTGAGCTACTTATTTGCGGTGATTCTAAAACCGTGTTCCGAACATGAATTCGGGTGGAGAAGATGCAGCCTTCGTCGTGTCTGTTTAGCGGCAATGCCGGTTTCATAGAGGATCTTTACGAGTCCTATCTCGAGGACCGCGATTCTGTCTCCGCCGAGTGGCAAGGCTATTTTGACCGATTGCAAGACCAGTCGACGCCAGGCGTTCGAGACATCTCTCACGCCGGCACGCGCCAGCGCATGCTCCAGCACGCACGAACCGCCAATGCCGGGACGGCCGCCGTACGGGAGGCAGCTGCCGGCACCGACCCCGGCAAACAGGTGTCCGTACTGCAGCTGATCAATTCTTACCGGTTCACCGGCCATCGCCAGGCGAACCTGGACCCGCTGAATCAGCACGAACGCCCGCATGTTCCGGAGCTGGACCCCGCCTACCACGGGTTGGCGGAAAGCGACATGGATCGGTTATTCAATACCGGCTCCTTACACGGACCGGACGAAGCGACGCTGCGTGAGATCCTCACCATAGTCCGCGGCACCTACTGCGGTACCATCGGCGCCGAATATATGCACATCGTGGATACCGCGCAGAAGCGCTGGATCCAACAGCAACTCGAACCTTCGCGCGGGGTGCCGGAATTCGATGCTGAGAAAAAGCGTCATATCTTAGGTCGGGTGGTCGCCGCGACCGCCCTCGAAGAGTACCTGCACAAAAGATACGTCGGTCAGAAACGCTTCTCACTGGAAGGCGGCGAGTCGGCCATCGCGCTGCTCGATCAGTTGGTCGCCGACTGCGGCCGCCAGGGGGTCAAGGAGATCGTTATCGGTATGGCCCACCGTGGCCGATTGAATGTTCTCGTCAACATTGTCGGCAAACATCCTTCGAAGCTGTTCGACGAATTCGAAGACCGACGGCGCGAGGCACGATCCGGGGACGTCAAATACCACCTGGGTTATTCTTCGGACATCGAAACACCCGGCGGTCCGGTCCACCTGACGCTAGGTTTCAACCCGTCTCACCTCGAAATTATAGACCCGGTCGTCGAGGGGTCGGTCCGCGCCCGACAGGACCGGCGCGGAGACGTCGAGCGAAATTCGGTGTTGCCGTTGATTATCCACGGCGATGCCGCGTTCGCCGGCCAGGGTATCGTGATGGAGACGTTCAACCTGTCACAGACCCGCGGGTACTCCACCGGCGGAACCGTCCACGTCATCATCAATAACCAGATCGGGTTCACGACCAGCGACCCGCTGGATTCGCGATCGACGTTGTACTGTACCGACGTGGCGAAGATTGTCCAGGCGCCGATATTCCACGTTAACGGCGACGACCCCGAGGCCGTCGCCATGATCGCCCGTATCGCGCTGGATTTCCGTATGGCGTTCAACAAGGACGTCGTCATAGACCTGATCTGTTATCGCAAACACGGCCACAGCGAGGCCGACGAACCCGCCGCCACGCAACCGCTCATGTACCAACATATTCGCAACCATCCGGGCGTGCTCAAACGTTATGTCGATAAGCTGATAGACGAAGCGATTATCGAGCCGGGCGACGAAGAGGACATGAGCGAAAAATACATCGCCTCTCTCGACGACAATGCTGTGGTCTCACGACCGTACGCAAACGTAATCGACAAGCAGTTTGGGATCGATTACGAACCCTATCGCGGCACGACGTGGCGCGACGAAGCCGGCACCGCCATCAGCCGCAAAATGATCGAAGATCTGACCCGTAAACTGACGGAAGTTCCCGAAAGCTTCGAATTGCACCGCGCCGTAAAAAGAATCACCGCCGATCGCCTGGCGATGGGACTCGGCGAAAGGCCGATCGATTGGGGATTCGCGGAAAATCTCGCCTACGCCGCACTGCTGAGTGAGGGGGCGGGCGTGAGAATTTCTGGCCAGGACAGCGGCCGCGGGACTTTTTTCCATCGCCACGCCGTTATCCATGATCAGAAATCGGGAGATACCTTTCTGCCGCTGCAACATCTGTCGGTCGACCAGCCCAACTTTCTGGTGATCAATTCGACGCTTTCCGAAGAAGCTGTGTTGGCCTTCGAATATGGCTACGCAAGCGCCGAGCCCAAGGCCTTGATCATCTGGGAAGCGCAGTTCGGTGATTTTGCCAACGGGGCGCAAGTCGTGATCGATCAATTCATTGCGTCCTGTGAAGAGAAATGGGGGCGATTCTGCGGACTGGTAATGTTCTTGCCGCACGGCTATGACGGTCAGGGTCCGGAGCACTCCTCTGCGCGACTCGAGCGCTACCTGCAATTGTGCGCCGAGGACAATATGCAGGTGGTATACCCAACGACTCCGGCACAAATGTTTCATCTGTTGCGCCGGCAGCAGCTGCGTCCTTTCCGCAAGCCGCTCATCGTCATGAGCCCGAAGAGCCTGCTGCGCCACAAATTGTCGACGTCGACGCTCGATGATATCGAAAACGGACAGTTCCAGAATGTCATCGACGAGATCGAGGATATCGATAAATCCGCGGTGACGCGGATCCTGATCTGCAGCGGTAAAGTCTACTACGACCTGCTCGAGGCGCGTGGTGACCACGGGATCGGCACGATCGCCATCATTCGACTCGAACAGCTGTATCCGTTCCCGCGCGAAGAACTCGTAGAAATTATCAATGGCTACGAGAGCGCCCAGGAATTGGTTTGGGTCCAGGAGGAACCGCGCAACCAGGGCGCCTGGTCGATGCTGTTGTCGAAACGTCATCTGGGAGGCTGCTTCGCGGCGGAAAAGCCATTGCTCTGCGTTGCCCGCCCCTATTCTGCATCCCCCGCTGTCGGGTATATCTCTCTGCATCTGGAACAGCGACAACGACTCCTCGAACAGGCGATCGGTATCGTTGAAATCGGCGAAGTGTCGCAGAGGAAAACGGCATGATGGCCGGTCGCTTCAGGGGCAGATCCAGGGTCGGCGGCAAACAAGAAAGTGTCGCCGGCTTTACTTCCCACGAACCCAGGATAGACCACCCGCTTCAAAAGGTAGAGCGCATCAGCATTTTTTGGAGGAGCCAATCGTGCTAATTGAAGTCAAAGTACCAGCACTCGCGGAATCGGTCCCGGACGCGACCTTGTTGGACTGGTATAAGCAGCCGGGCGAAGCCGTCGCTCGAGGCGAAAATCTGATTGATCTGGAAACCGATAAGGTCACCCTCGAAATTGCTGCGCCCGACGGTGGCGTCATCAAGGAACTCCTGCACCAATCCGGGGACGTCGTCCTCCCCGATGTCGTCCTTTGCATTATCGATACCGAGGGTGTTGCGACGAGCACTAACGATAAGCAGACCACGGCTCCACCGGCCGCCAAAGTCGAGGAGGTGCCACGCTTCGGCCCGGCTGTGCGCAGACTCATCGAAGAGCATGCTATCGACCCGTCCGTGATTCCGGCCAGCGGAAAAGATGGGCGGCTGACCAAGGCCGACATTCTCGGCTACTTGGAGGCCGGGCAAAGCGACGGAGCGGAAGCGAAGCCGGCGTCCACAGCGCAACAGCAACCACAAGGCCCACCCACCGCGCGACCGGAAGAGCGCGTCCCGATGACCCGGTTACGTAAGCGCACCGCCGAACGCCTACTCCAGGCGCAACAGCAGAACGCTCTGCTAACGACCTTCAACGAGGTCAATATGCGACCTTTTATGGATCTGCGGGCCCGGCACAAAGAGGAATTCGAAAAGCAGTACGGAGTTCGACTCGGCTTTATGTCGGTTTTTGTCAAGGCGGCCGTGGAAGCACTACAGAAGTTCCCGATCGTCAACGCGTACGTGGACGGCGACGACGTCATATATCACGGGTATTACGATGTCGGTGTCGCGGTTGGATCCGAACGGGGCCTCGTCGTCCCGATCCTGCGCGACGTCGAGCGTATGCCGTTCTCCGAAGTGGAGCGAAAAATACGCGACTATGGAGAACGCGCGCGGAACGGGAAACTAACTCTCGAGGAACTCAACGGCGGCACTTTTACAATCAGCAACGGTGGGGTATTCGGTTCGCTCGTGTCGACGCCGATCCTGAATCCACCGCAAAGCGCGATCCTCGGGATGCATAAGATTCAGGAGCGACCCGTCGCCGAAAACGGAGAGGTCGTTATCCGCCCGATGATGTATTTGGCGCTTTCTTACGACCACCGCATTATCGACGGACGCGAGGCGGTTCAATTCCTCGACACGATACGCAGGACCGTCGAGGACCCGACCCGCATTCTTCTACGGATTTAGTATCGCGGACGCCTACTGATGGATCAATACGATGTCGTTGTAATCGGCGGCGGACCGGGGGGCTACGTCGCGGCAATCCGCTGCGCCCAGTTGGGCCTTAAGACTGCGTGTGTCGAACGGGGTGTTCAACCGCAGGGCAAAGCGACGCTCGGCGGCACTTGTTTGAACGTTGGATGCATCCCCTCCAAGGCACTGCTGGACTCCTCGCATCATTACGAGCATCTGCAACTGCACGCGAAAGACCACGGCATCAGCGCAAAGGAAATCACAATCGATGTCGGGGCAATGCAGAAACGGAAGAACAAGATCGTAAAAACGCTAACGCAGGGCATCACCGGATTGTTCAAAAAGTACGGCGTAAACTGGGTTGAAGGGAGCGGCAAACTGACCGCCGGCTCTCGCGTCGAGGTCAACGACCGCGAAGGTACGCTCGTATCCACGCTCGAGGCCAAAAACATTGTCATCGCAACGGGATCGGTGCCGGCGGCAATTTCGTCGGCGACCGTCGATGAGAAAACGATCGTGGATTCGACCGGCGCGCTGGCCTTCGACGATGTACCCGAAACGCTCGGCGTCATTGGTGCCGGCGTTATCGGACTGGAACTGGGCAGTGTATGGCGCCGCCTTGGCGCCAAAGTCGTTATCCTCGAGGCGTTACCCGATTTTCTGCCGAGCGCGGACAAGGATGTCGCCAAAGAAGCGAAAAAGTTATTCGGCCGACAGGGCTTGGACATTCGCCTCGGAACAAAAGTTACGGCGACCGAAACGTCCGATTCCGAGGTTACGGTCACCTATGAAAACACCGACGGTGAACAAACGCTCGAAGTTGACAAATTGATCGTCGCCGTAGGGCGGGTCCCGAATACGGAAGGACTCGGCGCGAAAGCGAGCGGCCTGCAATTGAATGAGCACGGATTCATCGACGTCGATGCCCAGTGCCGCACGAATCTTGACGGCGTCTATGCGATTGGCGATGTCGTGCGTGGGCCGATGCTGGCGCACAAGGCCTCCGAAGAAGGGATGGCGGTAGCCGAACGAATCGCGGGACAGTCCCCGCAAATCGACCTCGAACTCGTACCGTGGGTCATTTATACCTGGCCGGAAATCGCGTGGGTAGGCGCTACGGAACAGGCGCTGAAGGCACGAGACCGTACGCTCGCGACCGGCAAATTTCCGTTCATGGCGAGTGGGCGCGGCAGGGCGATAGGCGAGACCGATGGTTTTATAAAAATCATCGCCGACGCGCAAAACGATACAGTCCTCGGCGTTCACATCATCGGACCGGGTGCGTCAGAATTGATCGCCGAGGCGGTGCTCGCCATGGAGTTCGGCGCCAGCGCCGAAGATATTGCGCGTACCGTACACGCTCACCCGACTTTATCCGAAGGCATGCACGAGGCCGCGCTCGGCGTCGATTCGCGCACCATTCACCTCTAGCCCGGCTTCATGCACGCTTGCAAGTTTGTGCAGTGCAGCGTAGATTAGTGGGTCCGATTTGGAAACTATGCGTGGCATAGCGGGTAAGGGGCATCATGCAAGACGCGGTTATCGTTGCGGCGCTGAGAACGGCGGTAGGTTCTTTCGGCGGGTCTCTCAGCGGTGTCCCTGCACACACGCTGGGCGCGCGAGTGATTGCGGCGTTAATGGAACGGACGGGTCTCGATCCGCAATCGATTGATGAAGTGATCCTCGGCCAGGTTCTTACCGCCGGTTGCGGTCAAAACCCGGCTCGACAGGCGGCCGTGGAAGCAGGTCTGCCGCACTCGGTACCCGCATTGACGATCAACAAAGTCTGCGGCAGCGGACTCAAGGCCGTACAACTCGCCGCTCAATCGATCCGGTGCGGTGACGCAGAAATCATCATAGCCGGCGGTCAGGAAAATATGAGCGCGACCCCTCACTTACTGCCCAAATCCCGTAGCGGAACGAAAATGGGCGATTGGAAGCTCGTCGATTCAATGATCATCGATGGCTTGACCGATGCGTTCAATGATTACCACATGGGCGTCACAGCCGAGAACATCGCCGAGAAATTCGGTATCAGCCGCGAAGCGCAAGACGAGTTTGCTGCAGCTACGCAGCAAAAGGCGGAAGCTGCGCTCGGAGACGACCGCTTTGGAGCGGAAATCGTACCCGTCGAGATCCCGCAGCGCAAAGGCGACCCGGTACGCTTCGAGCGCGATGAATTTCCACGCGCCGGGGTTACGGCAGACGGCCTCGGAAAACTTCGGCCCGCGTTCAAGTCCGACGGTACGGTAACCGCCGGAAACGCATCCGGGCTCAACGACGGCGCGGCGGCAGTCGTCGTTATGAGCGCTGCTAAAGCCGCAGAGCTCGGCCTCGAACCGATTGTGACGGTTAAGTCCTACGCCAGCGCCGGCGTCGACCCCGCCATCATGGGAACGGGGCCAATTCCGGCGACCCAAAAATGTCTGGAGAAAGCGGGGTGGCAGCCCGAAGATCTGGATCTGGTGGAAGCCAACGAAGCATTCGCCGCGCAGGCAATCTCGGTCAACAGCGGCTTGGGTTGGGACCTCGCAAAAGTCAATGTAAACGGCGGCGCGATAGCGCTGGGACATCCGATCGGTGCATCGGGAACCCGGATCCTAGTAAGCCTACTGCACGAAATGACGCGCCGCGAAGCACACAAAGGCCTCGCGACGCTTTGTATTGGCGGCGGCCAGGGTGTCGCCCTGGCGGTGGAACGCTAGGCAGAACCGCCCCCGGGGGAGTGAAATGAACGACTCATCTGAAAAACGCATCATCAAGAAATACCCGAACCGAAGGCTCTACGATACCACCGAGAGCAAGTACGTTACCTTGAACGACGTCCGGGAATTGGTTCTCGGTGGGGTGGCGTTCTGTGTCATCGACAAGAAATCCGGCGAAGATATTACCCGCAGCATTCTTCTGCAGATCATTATCGAACAGGAGGAAGGCGGGGAACCGATGTTCAGCACCGACGTTTTGGAGCAACTCATCGGCTTCTACGGAGATTCCGTACAAGGCCCGGCGGGCGATTTTCTCCAGCGCAGCCTGAATCTCTTTCAGGAGCAGCAGCAGCGTTTTCAAGATCAGGTCAGCGGCGCAATGCAGAGCAACCCCGTATCAGCGACTTTCGCAGACGTCGCGCAGAGAAATATGGACCTCTGGCAGCAGATGCAGAATAACTTCTTCAATGCCGCCGGGATGGCTACCGGTGACAGCAAGAAGACAAAAGACGAATAGCCTCCGGAAGCGTTCTCCCGGCGGAGTTTACATCACCGTATGAACAACACGAGGCGGCGCGGGCCCTTGCTTGCGGCTCGGGTCATTCAAGCCGCGTGCTGAGACTCGACGATCTCGCGCTTGATCCGGTCGATCTGCGCGCGTAGGGCATCGGGGAGCCGATCT
>PVBE012172183.1_pt1 | contig 24545 bp, 24 predicted proteins | sample 1631181 | NCBI WGS metagenome assembly PVBE01 (sample SAMN08397723, study PRJNA350692) | Marine metagenome, whole genome shotgun sequencing project. | isolation source: water | place: Pacific Ocean | collected 2012-04 | reverse complement strand
GGCTCCACTGAAGCCTTGCATATGTTTATTTCCAACAGACTCGATGACATCAAAATCGGCACCAGCGGTCGCCCGGTACCGGGTTATGAGGCGAAAATAGTTGACGAGACAGGTGCAGAGGTCGCACCGAACGAAACTGGTCAATTGCTGATTCGCGGTGATTCAACCGCCCGCTGCTACTGGAATCGTCCGGAGAAGACCGCCGAAACGATGGTACGCGGCTGGCTGAAAACGGGAGACACCTATTTCGAGGATGATGAGGGTTACTATCACTACTGCGGTCGTGACGACGATATGCTCAAGGTAGGCGGCATCTGGTGTTCACCATTTGAGATCGAGGAGCGACTGATTGAGCACCCTGATGTACTGGAGGTGGCGGTCGTTGCACAAAGGGATGAAGCCGATCTGGTCAAACCAGCCGCCTATATTGTACTTGCCGATGGGGCGGCTGCTGGTGCGGAGTTCGAGCAGGAGCTACGCGAACACTGCAAGCAGGGGTTGGCTCACTACAAATACCCTCGCTGGTTTCATTTTGTCGATGAATTACCCAAGACGGCGACGGGGAAGATACAGCGTTTCAAGCTCCGCGTTCCTGCAGCTCAATAGTCGGCTGGGCAACTTTTTAGCTTCAAAATCCCGTCAATCCTTCCTTACGGGTTACGGAATCGGAGTACTAGTTTTCCAGTACGAAAGCAGTTGCTTCCAATTCAACCTTGCCCGGTTCATCGAGAAGGGTGGAAACAAAATCATGCTCATTGCTGGGTAGTGCCTGCCCATATGGCGCTTCCAAATGCCACCGAGTTCCCGCCGTGCGGCCATATAGATAGGCTTGTCGGAACAAAAGGTTCCCCCGATCTCGATGCCGATCTTCATGCTTATGCCTCTTTCATATCCCTTACCATGGCCCTGACTTCATCTTTCACCACCTTACCCATGGCATTCCTCGGTAGGGCGTCGACAAAGATAACTTCCTGTGGAATGGCGAAACGGCCGATGCGCCCATCAAAATGGCGGAGCACCGCTTCGGCCTCAAGCTCGGCACCTTCCGCTTTGGCGACGACGGCAATGGCGACCTCGCCCCATTTATCATTCGGCTGGCCGACGACGGTTGCCTCGCTGATGCCCGGGCAATCGGCCAGGATGTTCTCCAGCACCGCCGGATAGACGTTCTCGCCGCCGGAGATGATCAAGTCCTTCTTTCTGTCGTCGATGTAGAGGAAACCATCTTCGTCGAAACGGCCGATATCACCGGTATAGAACCAATCGTCCTTCAGGGCTTGCTGGGTCGATTGCGGATCGTTCCAGTATTCTTTCAAGACGTTGGGACCTTTGACTAGCACCTCACCGGATTTTCCGGCGGGAAGGGTTTGGCCGTCGTCGTCTACCACCTTGACCTCACAATGCAGGGCCGTCTTGCCGCCGGAACCGATGCCACGCTGCGCCGTCTCGATGGTGAGATAGGTGGCGAGCGGTGTTGTTTCCGTCGAACCATAGACCTGGATGAGCGGAACGCCCTTGTTGTGGACCCTCTCGATCAGCCGCGTCGGCACCGAAGTCGAGCCGGTGGAGATGCAGCGCAATCGGGAAAGATCGGCGGCCTGCCAGCGGGGGTGGGCCAGCATGGCGGTCAACTGCGAAGGCACCAGGACGGTGAGATTGATACCGCGTTGCTCCAGGATATCGAAGGTTTGCTCGACTTCGAACATGGACGTCAGGGTCAAGCTGGCGCCTACGTGCAGGGAAGGGGTGGAGAGAATGTTCATGCCGCCGACATGGAACAGCGGGATGGTCACGAGCACCTCGTCGTCGCCGGTGAGGCCGTGCATATGGCGGCTGTTGACGGCATTAAAGAAAATGGCGTTTTGCGACAGTACGGCGCCCTTCGGCCGCCCGGTAGTGCCCGAGGTGTAGCAAAGCAGGAAACTGTCTTCGAGGCTGGCGTGTGTGTCAGAACCTACCCCTTCGAGGGAGCCGTCCAACAAACTTTGATATGTGGGCCAGTCGGTTTCGGCGTCTTCATCCAACGAGATAAAGGTCATTGTTGGCAAGTCGTCGGCGATGCCGTCGACCAGATTGTGAAGGGGCGAAGCTACAAACAGTGCTTTCGGCCTGGAATCAGAAAGCACATAGATATGCTCGGGCGCCGCCTGACGCCAGTTGAGCGGCTGAAAAATGGCGCCGAGGCGTGCACAGGCAAAAGCGATGACCAGGGTTTGGGCCGTGTTCTGGGCCAGCAGGGCAACACGGTCGCCGCGTTCGACTCCAAGCGGAGCTTTCAGGCCTGCCGCCATGCGTGATACATCGCGGGCCATCTCGGCGTAGGTCAATTCAAGCGCACCGCACCGGACGGCCACCTTGCCGGGGCTGAAATCCGCGTGTTTGTCGATCCAGTCCGAAAGGTTCATGAGGCTGCTGTTCCCGTTCAATCGCTGACCCTTATGACCGTCGCCATCGCCGTGTCTCCGGCGGCGCAGCCGGTGAAAAGTTCCAGCCCGCCGCCGCGGTGAACCAGTTCCTCGATCAGCTCGATGACGGTCCTTAAATCCGTTGGCCCCCGGGGTGACCCCAGATCAGCGAGCTGCCAAAGTTTTTCATATTCATGAGGTCGAATCAGGTTGAGTATAGGAATCATTAACGCCCTATTATGAGAAATCTGCAAGTATGATTTGATGGCTTTCTACAGCACCATTGGGAATTAGAAGGGAGATTACACCGCACGGATACGTTTCATCACACTTACTATACCTCGAGTTTGATTACTAGGGGAACCTTCGCCTCGAAGTCGTTCGGCAGCGTAAGCCGGAGGTCATCACCGCTTCGGTCAATCTCTGTCACATCTCCGGTTCCAAGCGCTGATGCACGGCCTACGGTGCCTAATTCGGCGGGGATCGTTAGCTTTCCCGTATCCGATTTCCCGAGGGCGATCAGATAAGCCGTACCACTTTTCCGGGTCGATACCGCATTATCTCCAGCCGGCGGCCCGTAACTCGTGCCGTAGATTGCCTCGCCGTTCGTCGACATCCAACGTCTGATTTCCTCGAGCCGTTCCATCGCCTGCGGGGGGAACCTGCCGAGTCTGTCCGGGCCCACATTGAGCAGGAAGTTGCCTCCCCTCGCAACAACTTTCGCCATCAATCTGAGAAGTAGTTCCGACGGCTTCCACAACGGATCTTCGCTGTAGGCCCAGGTCCTATTCATGGTCATACAGGTTTCCCACGGCTGAAAACGGTCTTCCCGGGGAAAAGGCTCGGTCGGAAACACGGTGAGCGGTCTCGGGTTTTCACTCAAGGCTCCAAGCTTCTTTGAGACAAATTGCCGGACACCAGGCAGGTTAAGAACCTTTATGATCCAGCTGAAGGCCTTTGCACTGATCTCTTTCTTCTTGCCAGTGCGCCTGACCGGCACGGCATCCGGAATTCCCTGTTCTGGAGTGACAAAATCACCCATCGGTCCAAGCCTGTCGTTGATGAGAATGTTTGGTCGCAGGTCACGGATAATCCGGTGAAACCGCGCCGGCTGGTATTTATCATGTTCAAAGAGGCCATCGAACCAGAGAAGGTCTACATCGCCATAGGCGGTCAGCAGATGCCGGAGATGCCGCTCCATATAATCAAGATACTCAGCCCAGGCTGCACGCTCGGGCTCGCCGTACCAGTTCTTCTTAGCTGGTTTCGATGTGTCCCGATAGCCGGGATGGTGCATGTCTGGGGGAGAATAATAGATGCCGAAGCGCATACCGGCCGTTGCGCAGGCTGCCGAGAGCTCGGCAACTACATCGCGCCTGAAGGGCGAGTTGGTAATTTTGTATTCGGTTCCCGGTGCGTCGAACATGCAGTATCCATCGTGGTGTTTGGCGGTGATGACCAGGTAGCGCATCCCGGCGTTCTTTGCCGCCTTGACCCACTGGTGTGCATCAAATTCAACGGGATGAAACGTCGCTGCAAGCGCCTCATACTTGTCCTGGGCAATGACCGATCCTCCGGATAGGGTCGATATCTCCGGAACCATGATCGGCCACGAAGCCTCGACACCGGCCTGGGAGTACGGTCCCCAATGGATAAAAAGCCCGAGCTTCGCCTCTTGATACCACCTCAATTTGTCTTCCATCATTCCCTCGTTGCAAGACTGATCCGGCATAGTACCTGTGCACCGGGAGGCTGCATAGGTTGATTCGGGCGATGCTTAACTAACAATTTGTTATTTTTCTTCATTCATCATCTATGGGAGAGGGAGCCAAGGATCGATACATTTAAAGCCTAGAAACAGGAGATTTAGAATATCAATCGTACAGTCACAGGACGAGTACAGAAATCATTAACGTCCTATTCTGAGAAACCTGCGAATAGGAGGGCGATGGCAACTCCCCTGCTTCGATTTAAATTATTAGCAGAAGTGTCTCTTAGCAAACAGGGCTAGGTGGTGCCGTATGGGCTGACGTCACACAGTCCAGCACCAGTGCAACGAACGCGGTGGCAATGACTTTAAGTTTCAATAGGATTCCCCTAAATCAGGCCACTGCAGGAGCCGCCATCAAGTTGCAGGTTTTGAGCTCCACCAGACATGTGGCTTTTGCCGAAGGCAAAAACACCTATAGCGACAGCTGTTGCAGCGCAGCGAAACATCACCCAAGTCAAACTACAATAGGGGTGAAGTGTCCCGTAGGAACTTTCATAACACGGTCCAGGGGCGTAGCCTGTATCCTTTAGAAATATAATCGCTATGAAACTGTACTTGAGTGCTTCCATCTATAGATAAACAGAGCACCTAAATCAAACTTCTTTGTGACCCTCATCCTCTTTGAGCATTTTCATCAAGGAGCTCGCAAGCAGCGCTCCGACGATTATCAACGGTAAGGAAACGACAATAGTCGTGGAGAGCACAACTTTGAGACCACCATCGACAAACATCAGAGAGATTGGCAGAAGACCAAGTGCGCAAGCCCAGAAAACACGATGCCATCGAGTCGGATTTTCACCCGAACGTAGCTCACGCGTTGAGACCGAAGCCAGCGTATAAGAAGCAGAATCATAGGTCGTGACAAGAAAGACGACAGCGACGACAAAGAACGCGCATAGTGCTACCTTCCCGAATGGCAATGTCAGCATCACCTGGGTTATGGCGGTGGCTTCACTCTGAGAGGCCATGATGCTGGTGACTGAAAGAATTTCTGAAAGTTCCAAATGCAGTGCATAGTTGCCAAATACCATAAAGAACATCCCGGCACCCAAACTGCCAAACACCAACATTCCCCATATTACTTCGCGAATCGTACGACCGTGGGAAATACGCGTGACAAATATACCGACGAAAGGAGCATAAGCTATCCACCAAGCCCAATAAAAAACGGTCCAGTCCTCAACAAACCTGCTGTTGGTAAACGAGTCAGTCCAGGTACTCATGTGAATGAAATTCTGCAGAACCAAACCAATACTATTGGTTGATGTTTTCAGTATGAACAGGGTTGGTCCCACAGCGAGGACGTAGAACACGAGAGTCAGCGCGATCCATAGGTTGAGGTCCGCCAGTTTCTTAAAGCCTTTCTGAAGACCAAGCCAGGCGCTTGTACCGAAAATCACGATACAGAGCATCACAACGATAGCCTCAAGAAGGAAATCGTGAGCAACGCCGATGATCTCGGCTAGACTCGCTGCAATCATTGGTGTTGACAAACCTAGTGATGTACCTGTCCCACCTATCAAATTGATCATATATAAAAAGTCGAGAAACCTGCCCCGAGCGCTGTTAACACCACCAGGAAGATAAGCCAGACAGCCGGTACTCAACCTAAGGTAGGGCACCTTTCGAACATAGTATGGATAGGCAATAGCCACGGCGGGCAAGCAATAAATCGCCCAGGCACTGATGCCCCAGTGGAACAAACCGTAGCTGGCTGCCCATTCAGCGGCACCGGTTGACCGTGGTTCAATTCCGTATGGAGGCGAATCCAGATAGTAACCCCATTCAATGACTGCCCAATACAGCAGGCCGGCACCAATACCCGCGCAAAAAACCATCGCGATCCAGCTAATTGTTGAAAACTCCGGCTGGCTGTCTAATTCTCCCAATTTGATCCCGCCAAATCGGCTCGCACCCAAATAGACGAGAAAACCGAGCGCACCGATGGCATACCATAGATAGAAGACACCCAGATTGTTGGTAATGACATCATAGGACCGGTTAATCACAAGTGCTGCTTCTTTGGCAGCAAATAGTAAAGGCAGGCACATGATGAGAATCGTTAGTGTGGATGCAGCGAATACCCACCAATCGATGGTTCCGGATTCAGAGCTGGATTGTCTATCGGATTCAGTCATTTCACACCCAATATTTTTTCAACAGACTACACGGATTCCGGCCGGTGTGAACAATGGGACCCACATTGGTGTCGAGCTGTAGAACATCCGCACTCCTTCCAGAATAAAGTAGCCAACCCCGCACTCCAAGGTCGTTGGGATTAACTGTCCCTGCAAAATTCAGCCAATAGCTCATCATCGCTTCTCCAAGCTGATAGCCCCCTGCTTCGGTTGGAAGCCACTCATCGTGGGCACCAAAAACATACGGCAATTCGGCACCATCAATGTACAAAATCGAGGAATCAATATCATCAGGCACACCTTTGCACGACGTCAGCATGGCCAGAGCGCAAGCAACCAGATAGCGTATCACTGGTCACGCAATCCTAACGACAACACAACCACCAAATCCACCTTGTTCAATCAGCTCGTGAGCATGAGCTGTCTGCTCAAGTGGGACGCAATGAGTTAAACGATGCTGAAATTGATTATTCGTCAACGCCTCACTAATATCGTTGGCAGCAGATCGCTTTGCATGTTCAGGCATTGCATACACAATGACGGTTCGTATCGTCAGGTCCATAAACATGATGTCCCGAAAGGGGAGGCGAGGTTCCGGGACCTGGGTTGATGAATAGGTAGCAATGGTTCCACCAGTTCGGATACATTTCATAACTTCATGAAGATTAGCACCAAATTCCACCTCAATCACCCGATCAACCTTCACACCCCCAGTCAACTCAAGTACAGTATCTCCCCAACCGGGTTCGCGGTGGTTCACCACTGCTTCCGCACCCAAGGACCGACACAGCGTTTCATCATCTGCGCTACTCGCAGTTGCGATAATTCTTGCGCTGGACTTCTTTGCCCATTGAATCGCATAGTATCCAACACGTCCTGCGCCGCCGGTGATCAAAATGGTTTGTCCATTCACGTCACCGTCGGTATAGACGCAACGATGAGCTGTCATCATGGGTATTCCGATGCACGCACCGACATCAAATGAGGCCTGATCTGGTAGAGGTACAGCTCTGGAAGATTCCAGCGACACATATTCGGCAGCAGTACCCAATCGCCTGTTGAACTGGGCCTGGTAGACAAATACCCGCTCACCGACACGAGATGGATCAACGCCGCCGCCAACCGCTTCGATGATACCGGCACCATCACTGTGAGGAATTACCAGTCCCTCATCCAGAAGGTTCGGAAAAGCGCCCGCCCGCTTCTTCACATCAGACGGATTAACGCCACTGGATTTCAGACGCACGAGCACTTCACCGTTGCCCGCAACGGGCGTCGGCAACTCTCCAATCACAATACATTCTGATGCCGCACCAAATTTCTCAAACCAGGCTGCTTTCATGAAGTACTCCTCCTAATCTAACCAGTTAGACAGGCCTTCGGTGTGCCCATCGACACCAATACTCTGCCCTGAGATGTATCTCCCCGCGGGAGAACACAAAAAGCGAACAGCTTCCGCGACGTCTACTGCATCAACGAATACGCGCATCGAACTTTGTCGCAGATACACGTCTCGAACCGCATCAGCCGATAATCCGCGCTGCTGTGCATCCTTATCTATCACACCATCAATACGAGGACCATTCACACTGCCGGGACAAATCGCGTTCACCCGGATGCCGTTGCATCCAAGCTCCATTGCCCAGGTCTTGGCGAGCCCGATCAAAGCCCACTTGGAAGCTGTGTAAGGCGATCGTAAGGGTAATCCAGACATCGCTGCATTAGATGCGATATTAATGATCGACCCGCCCTGTTTTTTAAGCAGTGGCACCGCCCGGCGAACTGCATAAAATGCGCTACTAAGGTCAATTGAAATGGTTCTATCCCATTCTTCAGGATCAATCTCCTCGACGGGAGCTGTAGGGCCTGCAACACCAACATTGTTCACAAGAACGTCGAGTCGACCATAGTGTGATTCAAGATCCTCGAAGACCCTATCGACGTCCCCTACTTTGGAAGCATCCGCCTGCGATGCAGTTGCTGTGGTCAACACTTCAAGGCATTCACCGATGGTATCTGGATTAACATCACTTAGGTGTACCCTGTAGTCATTTTTGAGCAGACAGTCTGCAATAGCCCTGCCGATACCAGATGCACCGGCAGTGATCAAGGCAACAGGTTTCTCTGGCATAGCTGACTCTCCTCAGCACTGTAAACCAGCAATGCTGCAATCATGGTCGACAGCGGGCAAATGATATATTCGCAGCGATAGATTAGAATAGCTCATCAATATATTAGCGGATCTCACAAAATAAAAAGCTACACCCCCTTTATAGGATACTTATTCTCATTTCATGACCGTCCTGAACAAACGCAGACGCCTGCCGCCACTTAATGCACTTAGAGCCTTCGAGGCTGCTGCTCGATACATGAGTTTCAAGGAGGCTGCAGGTGAGCTAAATGTCTCTCAATCCGCCATTAGTCATCAGGTCAAAACACTGGAGACGTATCTAGGGCTACACCTGTTTGTCAGAAAGACCCGGGCGGTTGAACTCACCCTCAAGGGGAAGTTGTTTTACCCGGTGTTGCGGGATGCTTTTGACCGTCTTGCGGATGGCACCCGACTGATAGAAGAAGGTGAATCCAGTGCAATCCTGACTCTTCATGTGTATTCGACATTTACCATCAGGTGGCTGTTGCCCCGGCTGACTCGATTTCAGGAGCTCCACCCAGATGTCCAGGTCAGGCTTCATACATCCCAGGATGATGTGAACTTTGCCAAAGACGATACTGATGCATCCATCATGATTGGGCAGCCACTGGATAGACATTTAAGCTACCACCAGCTGTTTGCCTGCGAGCTATTTCCAGTTTGCAGCCCCCGATACCTGGAGCGCCATGGCGCAATCTCGGCACCGTCAGATCTGGATAGTGCCAATCTGCTACAGGTATTTCCATCAGCTGCGGATTGGCAGGTCTGGCTGGAAGCTAATGCCGCGCCGCACATCAACCCTGATACGGGTCTGCAATTTGAAAGCTATGATGTTGCGCTTTCCAGCGCCGTACAGGGTATGGGTGTTGCTTTAGGCCAGCAACCCTATCTTAAACAGGAAATTTCTTCCGGCCTGCTCATAGAACTTTTCCCCGGGCGACGGATTAAGAATCCTAATCACTGGTATCTGGTATGCAGGAAGGAAAAAGAAAATCTGCCTAAACTGATAACCTTCAGGACCTGGCTAGAAACTGAGGTTGCTGACGACCCCACCCTCAGGGTTTAAAGAGGAACAGGATACCGTTCGAGTATCGGCCCTAGAGCTTTCTTCAAAGGTGAAAGTCACTCATCAAACGGCCGCTACTCCCCCGTTCCCCGCTGATAACTAGGTTGCCTTACCTGATCAGAACTTGCTGTGCAAATAGTGCGATCATTCTTGTAAAATTCCAGATAGTCGGGCTCGAATTCCAGCTCGCAATAATCCCAGAAGCTGCCTCACCTAGCTCTCGTTATTACTGACCATCTCTTCATACTGAACCCGATGGATCCTGCCCGGTAGCACTTGGTCCCAGTGATCTATGATCTCAATATCGTCCCGGTAGTCATTGCAAATCCGTTGCTGGTCCAGCGTCAAAGACTAGAGGTGTGCGGCCCGCGTCATCAAACGAAGAATTCTTATCTATACATTAATTTTTTTGACGTGTCTTGTGGGGTTATATCCAGTCAAATAGCAGATAGAGTGGGCAGGCACGTGAACCTATCTGACCTGTATGATCGTCCCGGTTCACGATGCAATGCTACCTTCATTTTCACATACTGAATCTGGAACTCCCAGAACCACAAAAACAGGATCAAAACATGAATCAGGAAATCACCATACTTGATGCCGGGATGGGAAAAGCACTCAAAATGCAGGGCGTCGAAATACCGGGGACCATCTGGTCAGCCAATGCACTTCTGGTCGCACCCGAGAAAGTTCAGGAGATTCATGAAGAAAATATCCGCGCCGGTGCTACCATGATTACTACCAACACATACGGGGTAATACGCTCTGACCTGAAAAAAGTCGGTATTGAAGACCAGTTTGAGTCGCTCAATCTTCAGGCGGTTGAGCTTGCAAAAGCAGCCGTCAAAGAGACGGGTACAAAGGTCAAAATCGCAGGATCACTGCCTCCCCTAAATGGTAGTTATCGACCCGATCTCGTACCTCCTCTGGATGAGATTGAGCCTCTTTACCGAGAGCAGGCCACCATCCTGGCTGCGCATGTCGATGTGTTTCTTTGCGAGACAATGTCACACATCAATGAAGCTGTTGCTGCAGCCAGCGCAGCCAGTAGAACAGGGAAACCCGTCATTGTCTCCTTCACACTGCACGATGAAAAATCGGGTACTCTGAGAAGCGGGCAATCTCTTGAAGATGCCATTGCACAACTCATTCAATTTGATCTTGAGGGACTTTCGGTGAACTGCTCTCTTCCCGAACGAATTACCGACGCTATCCCAATACTTTCAAAATCTAGAGCAACTTTAATTGGCGGCTATGCCAATGCTTTTACACACGTTCCGGAAGACTGGTTACTGGATGGAGAAAAGCCAACGGATCGGACTCTTCAGCTCAGGGATGATTTGCCACCAGAAATTTACGCGAAGTTCGTAGATCAGTGGATCAAAGATGGTGCTAATCTGGTTGGTGGTTGTTGCGGTACGCTTGCTTCACATACTGCGGCCATTGCAACGCTCGTGCAGTCAAAATAGCAAACCAGCTTAACCAGTTTTTGGGCGCGCCCAATACCTCGTTGGGAGGCTCGGACAGCGTGGATTGACCAGACCCTGGCAAATTCGTAACCAGTTTGAATATCTGAAGAAATATCAAAGCCAGGAATACTCTAATTGGATGTGTGCCTAAAAAGGTGATGTTTACAACGCCACCTCCACCAGATAGGTGGCTTTTGCTGAAGGCAAAAACACCTATAGCGACAGCTGTTGCAGCGCAGCGAAAGCCAACGCCCACCCTACCCCTGGCGCCGCTCTATCATGCGCTGAAAGTGCTTCCCCGCATTGGGCTCTGGAGAATCCTGGTCATCGGGCCCCATAAACGACGGCATTATTGGACCCTCGACGGGTATCGATAATTCAAAGCGTTCGCTCGCTGGAATATCGCATACCTCATCGTCACAGGTCTGCCATTTCAATATGCCGGAAAGCGTCACCGCAGGACTGTCATTGTCGACCGTTAGCCCGCCGTTAATCGTTACCGGCAGCCGCAAACGAACACGATCGTGATGCACCTGAAACTCCTCGCCCGAAGCGCCCAAACTATGCGGTTCACTCGGCGGTCGAATCAGCTCTCGCTTCACGATCCGCGGGTTGGCATCGAGTTCGAGCGTGACAGCTACAGTACCTTCCGGTGCGGGACTGGCATACACATGGCGGCCCGGGGGTACAGTCAGATCTGCTACCAGGTCACGCTGCACACAGGCGGGCAGATTATCACCGTCCAGATAAACCCGGGCAGTCGCCTCAGTGGGTGCCACCTGCTCGATTGCCTCGACCGAGATGCTCTCGCCGCACACAGCACGAACCAATTGCTCCGGACCCACCCGCACGGCCAGGTTATTCTCAAAGAATTTATGGGTAATCACACCTTCTGCATCAAGCACGTAGGTACCCGGATAAGGAATACCGAACCAGGGGTGATCGTCTTCTGCTATCAACGTATTCAATAGGCCAAAATGTCGAATCACCATGGAGTCAGGGTCAGACAAAAGCTTATAGGTCGTTCCATATGCCTGCTGAAAATCTTTGAGCGCATCAGCTTCGTCATAACTTAAGGCGTAGACCCGCGCACCAGCGTCTGCTAGTTCCTGCATACCTTCCTGCAACTGCACGAGTTGCGATCGGCAGGGGGGTCACCATACCGCGGAGCGGAAAAATAGGAATATCGCTGGGCTGTCGCCACGGTCCGCATGCAGATCGAAGGCTTCACCGTCAGCATCAATACAACGCACATCGGGCATGTGCTCACCGACCGAGGGTCCCGTTGGGAATTTGCCCTTTGGGTCTGACCGGGGGCCGTTGCCGGGTCGAAATGGCCCTTCAAAGCCATCCTGATCTAGCCAGCCGTTTTCCGTCTGCTCAGCACGCGTCTCCATTTCTATCGTCATGATCAGCTCCTGGATTTCATTTCGTTCAGCGATTGAAAATAATGCCCATCTACTTGTATCGCATGATGAGAGCAGTGTATATCCTGTTGTTACCGATAGCCTAACCGGGTGGGAATACCTTCCATCGAGCTGGAGAAACGCATGCGATTCATTGGATTGATCTTTCTTCTGATCCTGTTCTCTGACGCTCGAGGGGCTGAAGATGAACAAGCTCCGCCTTATGAGCAGCAGATAGAGGGACTGAAGACACTGGGGGGGCTTCTTGATGTTCATCAGGACATTGAAAAAGGACGGATCCTGATTTCACTGCCATCCGCCGATGAGACCGGTTTCATCAGTCGCCTGATTTACACCGAGTATCTTGCCTCCGGTCTGGGCTCGAACCCCGTTGGATTAGATCGAAGTCAGTTTTCCAAGGCGCATGTTCTCGTGTTCCGAAAGGTTGGCTCCAAGGTATACGCGTCCCTGGAAAACTCCGCATATACCGCTGTCACCAAAAGTCAGCTGGAAAGAGTCGCAACCAGAGACAGCTTTGGGTTTTCTACTATCTGGGCCGGTGAGATTGAATCGGTTTCAAAGAGCGGGAAACTGCTGATCGATATATCCTCCCTTTTGCTGCGGGATACCCACGGTATTGCATCAACCCTGGAGAAAACCGGACAGGGGACCTTCAAGAAGGCAGACCAACTGAGTTATGTAGACCCCCTGGCAGTGTTGGTTTTCCCGAGGAATATCGAGATGGAGGCTGTACTAACGTTTGAAAGTAGTCAGCCTGGTATCGAGGTAGTCGGTACCACTCCTGATCCCAGATCTCTCAGCTTACGAGTTCACCACAGTCTGGCAGCCCTTCCAGAGGCTGGCTACCGTATACGTTGGGCGGACCCAAGAGTGGGTGTACTGGCCAGAACAGTCCGCGACTATGCAGCGCCCCTCGACAAACCCGTTGTGAGGCAAATGGCCATCAGACACAGGTTGATCAAGAAGAACCCCGGCACCGATTTGTCGGAGCCGATTGCGCCCATCATCTATTATGTCGACCGCGGAGCACCTGAGGCGGTGAAGTCTGCCCTGATTGAAGGAGGAAACTGGTGGAAGGATGCATTTCAGGTCGCAGGGTACGAGGGTGCGTATCGTGTAGAAGAGATGCCTGAGGAAATGCATCCACTGGATATTCGCTACAACGTCGTGAACTGGGTGCATCGTCAAACCCGGGGGTGGTCCTACGGTCAGACTATCGTCGACCCGCGGACAGGGGAGATACTGAAGGGGCATGTCCTGCTTGGTAGTCTCAGGGTGCGCCAGGATCGAATGATTTTTGAAGGGCTCGTAGGCTCTGACAAAACGGGTACCGGCAAAGTAGATGATCCGATCCAAGCTTCGCTGGAGCGCATTCATCAACTCTCTGCACACGAAATTGGCCACACCCTCGGATTCGGCCACAACATGGCTGCCAGCACGGTGCTGGGTAAATCGAGTGTGATGGACTATCCAGCACCGGATCCAAGTATCGACAAGGACGGACAGATCACGTTGGAAAAGGCATACGGCAGGGGCGTTGGTGCCTGGGATCTTTTTACCACCCGCTGGCTGTACAGCGAAATCCCTTCTAACGTCGATGAGAAGACATATTTGGATAACATGGTAACAGCCGGATTCGAACAGGGATTGAGATTTGTCTCCGATGCTCATTCAAGACCCATATCGGCAGCCCACCCCTTTGGCAGTGTCTGGGACAATGGCGAAAACCCGGTGGCGAAGCTCGAGGAGGTCATGCAGATTCGCCGCCTAGCCCTCGATCGATTCGGTAAAAACAAAGTCGCTGTAGGAAGACCCTTGACGGAATTGAAGAATGTACTGGTGCCGATCTACCTCTTTCATCGATATCAACTGGCTTCTGCTGTGAAATCGGTAGGTGGTGTGGACTATAGCTACAAAAGTCGGGGTGACAGTCTACCGACAATGGCCATTGTCCCACCAGAGCAGCAGATGAGAGCGTTGAATGCCGTGCTTTCTTCGCTTGATCCTGTCCATCTCGATCTTGGCGAAGAGCTGTTAGGATCACTGAACCCCGGATTTTTTGTAGGCCCCATAACGCTGCGTGAACGTTTTCCTGAGCGGAGTCAACCCATGTTTGACCTGTTGGCGGCTGCTGAAGTAGCCTCCTCAATGACACTGCAAGCCATATTGAATCCAGCAAGGATTGCGCGGCTGGTCGAACATAATATTCGTGACGCAGCATTTCCTTCACTTAGTCAGGTTATGAATACCATTGAAGCCAGGATATTTCAGAAGCCAAAGAACGAAAGTGTGAGGCACGAAGCGTTGCGCAGAGTCACTCAGGCAAGTTATGTCAAGGAGTTGCAGCAGCTGCTATCCAAGTCGGATTTGGCCACTGAATCTGAGAATACTATTCTCAGTCAGTTGTCCGGCTTGAATGCCACTCTGAAGCGCAGTCGTGCCAGCAAGCGCTGGAAGGACCATCATGAAAGCCTGAAATCTTCGATCACTCGATTCCTGGCGCGGCCTGCCGAACCTGTGCAAACGTTGCATGATTCAATACTCCCACCGCCGGGAAGCCCAATCGGGTTCGATCCCTGGAATGAAACTGTGATGGACTGCTGGTTTTGTGATCTGACGGTGAATTAGTGGCACAATCAATGTTGTAGGGGAAGAGGAAGGCGAACCCAAAAGTACAGGTGATGTACCTTTCCAAATATCTTACATTCACGAGTAGAGGAATCTAAATCCTCGCTTAACTGGAGGAGCAGTATGCAGAAGAAGCAGTATCCCGAATTCTCAGCACAAAAGTATGCAACGTCGTTGAGGTTGATTATATTGTCTGTCGTTAGCGTGATACTTGCTATATCAGGATGCTCGGCACCCAACCCTTCCGGTACTGACTCATCTAACCAGTCCACGGTGGATGAACGTAAGGTTGTTGCCGCAAAAGAAGGCCCTGCGGACCAGGGGAAGCCCGAACAGGACAGCATCGATGATCAGGCGATTGTGACAGCACATGAACGGGATCAGTATTCAAAACCTCAGGAAGTCTTTGTCTTTTCAGGTGTCAGCGAGGGGAGCGTGGTGGTGGATGTGGGAGCCGGTAGTGGCTATAACACCTCGCAGCTGATACCACTCGTTGGCAAAACTGGTATGGTCTATGCGGTACGTGGTAGTGCTGCTCTTGAGGAACGGATTGCAGATGGCGATATGGCGGGAACCAACAATGTGGTGATAACTGAAGAAGCTACCGCTGTGCCAGATGGTGTTGCTGATGTTGTGCTTCTGATTCGTGAATTCCACCTAGCTCCTGATCATCCCGTTTATCTTGCAAATGTCCATCGCATGCTGAAAACGGGCGGTAGCGTGGCCGTGGTAGAGGTTCGAAGCGGCAAACCCATTGGCTATGACCATACGTCGCACAGGAGCGGCGAACAGACTGTCATCAAAGAGTTTGAAGAAGGCGGGTTTGAATTTGTCGGAGAGTCCGACATGTTACGACGTGAAAGTGACGACTACACCGCCTACGCACCGGCCGGAAAGCGTTACATTACAGATCGCATGCTGTTGATCTTTCGCAAGATTTAGCGACGGCCGACGCAGTGGATATAACTTACCAGGGATTACAGGCGTGTTCTTTGGTTCAAATTGTCAGCGGCTGACCAAAGCTGTCTGAAAAGCACATCTTCTCAACCGGGCGCCTCGTAATTGGACCATGTCCTTTGCCCCTTGGATAGCCAAGGGGTATAACAGCGCATGTATGCCAGTCTTCAGGAATGTCCAGAAGATCTTTCATGACTACCTCTTCAATACAAAGCAATGTGGTCAGTGTACAGCCGACGCCTTCGTTAACGCAGGCCAGCATCAGATTCTCAACAGCCGGGTAGACAGACCCTCCGCCCACAACGGACTGGCGATCAAGCCCCGCATCGGTAATAGCCATAAGTTTTGGGTTGAAGCAGAACACCAGCAGCACCGGTGCTTTCCCCAGATTGTCACCCAGAAGATTACTCGCGGCCAGTATACGCTCCTGTTTCTTCAGGGCTTCACCCTCAAGACCCGCCAGGCCCTTACGGTAGCTCTTCTCAAACCCTTGCCACTGCGGCTTGTAGAGATCACCAATCTGCTGCCTTTTTACAGAATCCTTCACGACGATGACACGCCAGGGCTGGATATTGCCCCCGCTTGGCGCCCAGACTGCAGCCTGAAGAATTCTGCTGAGTACGTCATCAGGAATGGGATCTTCACGCAGGCGCCGTACTGCACGCAAAGTGCGCATGGCTTCATAAACAGGCATGGAAGAATCAGGCATGGGAGAAATCCATAAATATTTTGACGGAAGCAAGCATAATAAACACTTTGTTGGGTAAGGTCAGGCAGCGATTTAGCCAAGTGCCGACAGAATGATCAAACCTGATAGACAGATGCTAAGGAGCACGTGATGTCAGAAGCAGATGTATTATTGCAGTCAGCAGAGGTATTGAGTCGAAGCTTTTATGAGAAGACTGACGAGATAAAAAAGGCGCGAAGGGTACCACCGCCCTGAAACACTCATCACAGGCGTGTTTGCGCCAACAGGCCATGCAGAGAAAGTCGATGGCGGTTTTCAAGTCTCAGGTCAATGGCAAGTGGGATCGGGAAGCCAGAATGCCGGCTGGGTACTGGGTGGCTGTATGTTGACTGAAAATGGATCCGAGGCTCAAAAGCACGCGCTGCTGCCACGGATCGCAGCTGGAGAACTGCTACTCAGCTACGGACTTTCTGAACCAAATGTTGGTGGCAATCTAGCAAGCGTTGAGACAAGCGCAGAAAGACAGGGTGATCAGATAATCGTCAAAGATGCCAAGCGATGGTGTACCGAGGCGGACTGGGCCGACTACATCTACTGCCTTGTTCGAAGCGGCAACCAGGATGCCCGTCACAACAACCTGTCAATGCTGCTGATCTCTACAGATACACCAAGCGTCACCATGCAACCGATTGAACATATCAGCCTGCGATACACAGTGTCCATGGATGTGTACTTTGACGATGTCTGCCTTGATTCAGATGCGATAGTTGGTGGACCAGATATGTGGAACCAGAGCTGAAAACTGCTCGCCGGCAAGGCACTCGATGTCGAGAAAATCGAGGTCACCGCCTGTGCATTTGGCACACCCCGGGCGGCGGTAGAGGAAGCCTGGCAGTATGCAAAGGATCGTGTGCAGTTTGGCAAGCCCAGTGCCCAGCATCAGCCAATCCGACATAAACTGGTGACAGCGAAGACCAGGCTGCGGGCTGCAAGACACATGCTCTATCACGGCGCATGGCTGGCGAATGAAGGCCTCCCCTGTTCTGTTGAAACATCGATGGCCAAGCTGTTTGTTGCTGACGTCGGTATGGAGATCGCGCTAACCTGTCAGCAGGTCATGGGCGCCTATGCACTCTCTGATGCCTATGCCATGCCATCGAGCGCAATGTGAGGGACCTTCTCTCGGCATGCCCATTGTCGGTGGCTCCAGTGACATGCAGAAGAACAACCTGGCATCGATGCTGAAGCTGTAGGCCTACTAAGCAAACAGATTGGGCAAGAAATCCAGCACATCCGGCCCAATGGCACTGCTGAAGAAGGTCTCCAAAGCTGCCTTGTTACCGCCGTCTACCTGCGCCAGGGAACGAATAATCGTGTCTGTGCCGACGGAGCTGTACATGTCATGAATCACAGCTTCAAGTCCCTGGCACTCACTTATATCGCAATCACTGATAGCAGTGCGGCCGAAATGTGACTCTGCCAGCTTGGATCCCGTCATCAGGGTCCACCTGAGGTTGGTACTGAAAAAACTGGCTTCACTGAGATCAGCTTCACTGAGGTCAGCTGAGGTCAGGTCCGCGCCGCCGAACTGGGCACCGAGGAGATTTGCCCCCTTTAAGTGGGCACCTCTGAAGTTTGCCATAACCGCCGTAATTCCAGTGAGGTTAGCGCCCGTAAAGTCTGCTACAGAGGCATTTGCTTCGGAGAGGTGAGCACCCTCAAGATTGGCACCAGTGAACAATACACCAGCCAGGTTGGCTTCACTGAGATCGGCTCCTGCCAGCTTTGCGCCACTTAAATCAGCATCTTGAAGTTCCAGCCTGACCCCCGGATTTTCCTGGCGCCACTTGGATATCGCCTCTGCTCCCTGTTTAACGAGGGTTACATGTTCTGTATTTTGCATATTCTACCTCCAGCTTTCTGCTCGGCATTTCTTAGGCCAGTGTAATGGGCTCTGTAACACCGTGTATGTCTTTGATTATTCTTACACCAGCAGCGAGTCCACTGCATGGCAATTAGTCGATTCCTGTATCAATTTGCGATCATTTTCGTGGGTGTCAGCACGAAGACCTTAAATTTTCGCTGGCAATGTCTCTGAAAGTAATGCCACAGGGGAAACAGGCTGGTCAGGATTGGCCAGAATCGATCTAATTCCTGCTCACTCATCGTGCGTACCGAGACTTCCCAGTTCTGATCCTTAAGCTGTACCTTGCCACGCCCAACCTGGTCAAGATTGAGCGCCCACTGAGGCGCAACAGGCAATCCGGCAAGGGAACCTACGGCAATCCAGGACCCGCCATAGGGCATATAATTAGTGGCAAGTGTGTGTTCTTTTCCCGACTTCCGGCCAATAGAAGTCAACAACAGACTGGGTCCGCCTTGCGTTGACCATTGCCCCTTGGTTGCGTTGAATCTGTCAACCTCCATCTTCGCCAGCATGGCGGGATTCAACACGAGGTCCTCTTTTTTATGCTCGGTAACCTCCACCCAGCCATCGGGGGTGTCTTCCCACTGGCGATTGCCAATCAGGGCAGCCCACTTGTCCTCCTGCAGAAAATTTGGTCTAGGAATTTGTGTTGCGCTCATTATTTCTCCTCTTTGCAGTGTAATAGCCCCGGTACTCTCCGATTTCGACGGAACTCCAAGGGTATCAAACCATTCTATTGTAGAAAGCGTCTAGTTTCGGCGATCAGCATATAGTCGTTGTTTTCTACTGCATTCGCAAGAATTGACAGGGCGATTGTACGCCTTCATACAAATTATGTAACTTGAGTACATATCGGCCTCTTATCCGCGACAAACCTGTTCTTAACTTCACACAAAATGACAGCCATAATGTGCGGGGCAATCGCATGGCATCACTATGGCAAAAACAGACAAACAGCTGGCAGTAATTCTACTTAACCTGGGAACTCCAGATGCTCCTACAGCTCCAGCAATAAGACGCTACCTTGCGGAATTTCTGTCCGATCCAAATGTAGTGAACCTACCCCGCTTCATCTGGCTGCCTATTCTGTACCTGTTTATCCTGACCTTCCGGCCACGAAAACTGGTACACAAGTACCAATTGGTCTGGGGAACCCACGATGGACCCATTAGAAATATCACCAGGGCCCTAGCAAAGAAAACACAGCACTTCCTGTCGCGGCATCACCAGGACAGCAATATCACCGTCAGGTCCGCCATGACCTATGGTGAACCGTCAGTGGACAGGGTCATCGGAGAGATGGAGAGTGACGGCGTCTCAGATTTTTTGTTCCTGCCCCTTTATCCACAATATGCGACTGCCACGACAGCGGCTACCCATAGTCAGATAAGCCTTACCCTGTCGTCCCGGACTATCCCCAACTTCCGATTCGTATCCAACTACCACCAGCATCCGGCTTATATTCACGCCCTGACCAAAGCTATAGAACGATACGCCCAGTATCTGGCCAATGGCACCCGGCTGATTTTTTCCTTCCACGGTATTCCACAAGCTCAAGCAGACGGAGGTGACCCCTATGCGGATCAGTGTCGTCGCACGGCAGATCTTGTCGCCCACAATCTAGGACTGGAGGATGGGGACTGGACACTAACCTTCCAGTCCCGTTTCGGACCAGCCAAATGGCTGCGCCCTTACACCAGCGAGGTACTGGCCAATCTTCCTGGCGAAGGCGTCTCAGAGGTACTGATGATCTGCCCTGGATTCGCGACGGACTGCCTTGAGACAATTGAAGAAATTAAGCTGCTAAACCGTGGGATTTTCATGCAGGCTGGTGGTACAGCTTTCAGATATGTGAAGGCACTGAATGCGACCGACGATCATGTCGCCATGGTGGCGGATATTATTAATGACCATTTGCTCATGGTTGAGCGCTAGCTAGTTCCTGTCCGTAAATGCCATATCGCGAACGAGGCTTACAAAACACATAAACCGTTAGCCTACAAAAAAATCACTTAAGAAGGAAGGGGCCCACTAGGATAACCTCCTCGATATTAGAAAACGGACAGAAACTAGCCATTTTCACCTTCTTCTGGCTACTGGGGTGAAAATTCATCGTCATCGGTTGGCAGCTGGTATAATAAAAAACCCGCGACCCGGTCGCGACCTTGCTCAACAGCGAACTCCAATGCTTTACATGCATTTTCAACCAGCCCTTCAGAAGATTCCGTCCCATGGAGTGATGTGATTCCACCGGAGGTCGTAACCTTAGCATCTTCGTCATTAGCAACCGTGATCTGTCGAATCAGCTGACTGATGCGATTTATAATCAGAACCGCATCATCTTCGGTAGCCCCGGACAACAACGGTCCAAAGGTATCAGACCCTTGCCTTGATACGACATCCACTTCACGTAATGCAGCTTTGACAATACGCACAAATAATTGCAGGACCTCGTTCGCACTGCTGAGCCCATGCTTGTCTACAAAATCATTAAACTGATCGACCTGCAGGACAGCAAGGGTTGAAGTAGTAGGTGCCCCGCTCACTCATACCACGATGCTGAGTGAGAACTTCAAGGAAGTGTGACTGGTTATAGCACCTGGTTAGCTCATCCAGGGTCGTGACTGAAGAGAGGGTTGCCTTAATCGCATCCAATTCCTCACGAGCACCGGACAGCTCATCGTTCGCCTCCTTTAGCTCTCGCTCCATCCTGTCCAGAGCACGATTAATGACAAGATTGGGCGCTACCATCATCAAGGCCATCGTGATGCCGATAACGATGAGCTGCTGCATATTCCTTCCGGGGAGAAGGAACAAGACAAGCCCATAGAGGACCAGGGTATTGATGCCCAGCAGCAAAAAGATTCGGGTTTTCCGTGTCATTCTATGCCTTCAACGATAGATCGCAGTTTCCAAGTCGATTGACGCCATCGATAATACTGAAATCTGGCATCTACGCCAATCTCAGTTCTAGCACCAATATTCTATGAATGTTGGACTATTAGCCTTGTGAACATGACTCACTTCAAAAGTTCGATGCAGATAATTCCTTGTTGGTAATAAACTCCAGCAGCACGGCCTGCCCGTTCTCCGTTGCCTCGATGCCACGCTTTAAGGCTGGAATGATCTCATTTGGATCGGTCACCCTCTCGCCATAGCCACCAAAGGCTTTCGCCATATTGGCATAGTTCCCGGAAATATTGGTACTCCCATATTTTTCTGTTGATACCTGCATGATGGGTATTTCTATGGCCATGGAAAAGTTATTGAAGAGAATAGACAGGATTGGAATTTGTTCACGTACAGCAGTCTCAAAATCCATGCCGGTGAAACCGATAGCTGCATCACCCCAAACATTGATACAAAGCGCATCCGGGCGGGCCAGTTTTGCCCCCATTGCAAGCCCAAGACCATAGCCCAACTGTGTTGTTTTTCCCCAGCCAATATAACTGAGGGGTATCGTACTTTCCCAGAAGGGTGTTATCTGATCCCTTGGACTACCCGCATCGTGGGTAATAATTGTGTTGTCAATATCAACAGTATGAAGCAAATCCCAAAGCACTCGATAAGGGTTAATCGGAGTGTTTTGGCTGGTCAATTTCGGCATCCATTCCTGTAGCCAGGATTCCTTGGTTTCCTTAATCCGCAATGGGGTTGGCACCTTTCGGGCTTCCGACTCAGACCTGTCCCTGCTATCCAGTGCAGAGTTCAAGCTCTGCAATATCAACTTTGCGTCTCCTGCGAGGGCATATTTAGCAGGAACATCCTTGTTTAGATCCATTGGATCCAGCGTCGCATGAACGATGGTCTTGCCACGGGGAATCCGCACACCAAACCCTGTGAGCGCAAAACTGCAGCCAATGCCAAAAATCACATCTGCTTCCTGCAGAAATTCATGAACATTTTTTGGAATACTGCGTCCACCTGAACCCAGGGACAAAGGATGATTCTCTGGGAATGCGCTCTTTCCTTCCAAACTTGTAGTCACCGGGATATTCCATTCCTCCGCCAGCTGCTTCAACTCTGGCCATGCCTCGGCATAGTGAACTCCCTGACCAGCATATATCACAGGCTTCTTGGCCTTCGACAATACGTCCGCAACCTCTTCAATCACAGCCGGGTCTGCCACACTCCGGGTAGAGAAGCTCGGTACATAGTTGAAATTGTCGTCTACCTCTTCACCGAAGACATCCAGGGGTATTTCAATCAGCACCGGCCCCGGGCGACCATTTCGTAATTGCCAGAAGGCCCGCCGCATGACATCCGGCAGGGAACGTCCCATGGTCAATGGCTCAGCCCACTTGGTGATATGCTTCATGTTCTGGGTTGAATTAAAATTTGGAAAGTAGTTGGCAAGGCGACGCTGGTAGCCTGCAGGCATCACCAGAACCGGTACCGATTCACTATAGGCCTGGGCAATGCCACCAAATGAATTTTCCGCGCCGGGTCCATGCTGCATGACAAACACACCGATATCGTTTCCGGAGCTCAGGCGACTTACGGCATCAGCCATATGAAGACCTACTCTCTCCTGCCGAACGATAATAGTTCTGATATCAACTTCGGCAGCCGCCTCAATGATGGGATTGACTGGATAGCCAATAATGAATTTTACACCTTCCCTCTTTAAAACCTCCGCAATTGCGTTAGCTACAAGCATATTTTTCTCCGCCTCTTCACCCTTCCTGTTGCTGGTTGCATCACTATCGGTTCGGTCCTCGCTCCATCGGGTATGGCTGCCACCTCTCCAGTTCAACCCTCGGCAACACCGACGGATTAACGCAACTCCTCGGCCATTTTCCTTCTAACACCAGTGCGACTTCCCGGCCAACCCGCCGCCTAGTTTCTGGCCGCATCCTGGTGGTCGCGGAAGCAACGTGAGGCGTCAGCACCACATTATCCATTCCCAGCAGTGGGCTATCCTGGCCCGGTGGTTCTTTCTCCAGTACATCCAGTCCGGCGGCGGCGATCTTCCCGCTTTGTAGCGCTGAAATGAGCGCAGCCTCGTCTATCACCGGCCCACGACCACAATTGATTACCGCCGCACCTGGTTTCATCCGCTCAAATTGCTCACTACTCAACATACCCCTAGTCTCCCTGTTCAGTCCGGGATGTACCGAGAGGTAGTCAGATCGTTCCAGTAATTCACCATATGACACAGGCTCTACTCCCTCTCCTGTTATCTTTAGCTCCGAAATATAAGGGTCATATGCAATGACCTGCAATCCAAAAGCTTTGGCCCGCCGGGCAACCGCCCGTGCAACATTGCCAAATGAAATCAAACCCAATGTCTGGCCCCAGAGGCGCGGTACTTGATTCAATACGGGTCTTCCCTTGTGCCAGCCATCTTCACCCACAAGCTTGTCCATTATTTTTACGCGCCGAGCACAGGCCAAAAGCAGCGCCATGGTGTGGTCAGCCACTTCTTCTATGAAGACATCCGGCACATTGGTAATGACGATCCCGGCTCTTGTCGCAGCATCAACATCCACCATATCAACACCAACACTGCCTAGACCAATCACGACACATTTGTCGAGACCAGCAATGACTTGCTCATCAATCTTGATGCCCCAGGAGGTTATCAGGGCATCAGCATCGGATGCTCCTGAAAGAAAGGCATCGGCATCAGCACCGTCAACTTCTACGAGTTCAGCCAGCGGAGCCAAAGCTTCGAGCTCAAGTGCGTACCTCTCGGACATGGGTCCTTCCCTGGTTACAGCCGGTACCTGCAAAGCTACTTTCTTCTTACCAGCGCTATCTTTTCCTGCCATAGTTATTGAGTTCCTGTAATCATCTTGTAAATTTAGAACGCTCTATACTGACAGACCGTCTCAAGAATTAATATCGAGTATTGCAGGTAGATATATGCAAAATACGACTTAATAAGGAGCAGCTATGCAACACTGGAACCTGG
>PVBE011204070.1_pt1 | contig 24552 bp, 24 predicted proteins | sample 1631181 | NCBI WGS metagenome assembly PVBE01 (sample SAMN08397723, study PRJNA350692) | Marine metagenome, whole genome shotgun sequencing project. | isolation source: water | place: Pacific Ocean | collected 2012-04 | reverse complement strand
TAGGAAAAAGGAAGGGCCAAGTTTCCATGACTCCACGTTTCTTTCTCATTGCCGGCATCATCGCAGGCTTCTTTGTCGTCGCCTTTGGGGGGGCGCCGGGTGCCACAGCGTCTACAACGTTGGTTCCCCACCGTGGGATTTATTCCATCGGGTTGGATCGGGCGGAGGCGGTCTCAGGCGTGGTCGGCGTCGAAGGTGCGATGATCTACAAGTTCGACGAGAGCTGTGAAGGATGGACCGTCGAGAACCAGACCTTGATGCGATTTGAATACGAAGAAGGGCGTAGCCTCGACAGCTCGTGGTCTTATGTAAGTTGGGAGTCGAAGGACGGGTCGCGCTACCGGTTTCGGGTCAACCAGACACGCAATGGTAAGCCCGGCGAGATGTTTCGGGGGACTGCGACGACTCCCGGTGACGGGGGCGCCGGCCAGGCCCATTTCACCGAACCATCGCGGTTTGAAGTGGCGCTTCCTCCCGGTACTGTATTTCCGACTCGCCATCTGCTTGCCTTGATCGAGGCTGGGCGAACCGGCGGGCTCAACTTCAACCGGTTCATGTTCGACGGCACTTCTCCCGACAATCCCTATGAAGTGAACGCCGCTATTACGCCGACGCCCAAGGATATCTTGGGGAAAGCCACGGCGAGCGCCGGCTTCGGCGCCAGGCCCGGATGGAATATGAGTCTCGCGTTTTATCCGTGGCAGGCCCCCAAGGGCCCTCTGCCCGAATTTCAATTGCACATACAATACCGCGACGACGGAATTGCCGAGGGACTGTTACAAGACTATGGCGACATCACCTTGAAATTGCGTTTGAACAAGGTCGAGTCCCTGCCCCGACCCGAGTGTTAGGTGGTATCTTGAGGTAAAGAGTCACTGATCGGTGACATCAGAGTCGGACGGCCACAACCAGGCAGCGCCGCGCACGCCGCTGGAATCGCCGTGCTGGTTCTTTCGCAGCGTCGTTTCGACGCGGTCGGAAAATACCCAATCCCGCCATAGTCGCGGCACCGTTTCATACAGGCGTTCGATGTTGGAAAGCCCTCCCCCAAGCACGATGACGTCGGGGTCGACTACGTTGATAACACTGGCCAAGGCCCGCGCCAGGCGCTTCTCGTAGCGTTCGATCGCCGCTCCGGCCTTGGGCTCGCCGGCCTCAGCTCGGGCGGCGACGTCGGTGGCTGCCAGACCGCCCTCGCCTCCGTTGGCTTCGTAATCGCGGACCAGACCGGGCCCCGACAGAAAGGTCTCGATGCATCCTCTCTTGGCGCAATAGCAAAGCGGTCCGGGACGTTCGTCGTCGGCCGGCCAGGGCAGGGGATTGTGTCCCCATTCTCCGGCGATGGCGTTTCGCCCGGTGAGGGGGGAGCCGTTCACCACCAAGCCGCCGCCGACTCCGGTTCCCAAAATAACCCCAAAGACCACGTCTGCATCCCGGCCCGCGCCGTCGACCGCCTCGGAAACGGCGAAGCAGTTGGCGTCGTTGGCAAGACGCGGCGGACGGCCGAGCTCGGCCTCCAGGTCGCGGTCAAAGGGTTGGCCGATGAGGGCTGTCGAGTTTGCGTTCTTAACCAGTCCGCTGGCCGGCGAGAGGGTGCCCGGGATGCCGACGCCGACGGGGCCGGTGCTTTGGGTCCGCTCCTCTATCGCGACTACCAGGTCGACGACAGCGGCTACGGTGGCGACGTAATCGCCGATCGGCGTAGGGACGCGCAGGCGAGCCAGCTCGCGGCCGTCGCCGGCCAGGGCGATGGCCTCGATTTTGGTGCCGCCGAGGTCGATGCCGATACGCATGATCGTCGCGGAAACCGCCTTGGCGTCGCCGGCTGTCTAATCGGCCGGCGACGGCTGGGATGACTGGTCGTCGTTGCGGACAGGAAGGAACGCGCCCTTTATGAAACGGGCGTCCGGGTATGTGTCCATCCGTGGGCGGGGTGGCGCTTTGTGGATACGCAAGATGGTCGTTTCGGGAAACAGCCCATCGGCCATATTCAACGCCGCAGCCAGGTTGGGCGCCAAAAGGCGTTCAAGACGAACGTTCTTGGGGGCGTCGGCGTGGACAAAGTGAACGTTATACGATGCCAGAGCGGCCTTCCGATGCTGGTCCCGACCCTCTGCCATTAAGTCCTTGGAAAGCATTTGCTGCTATTCCTCTTGGCTATGCCGGATCGGATCGATGTTCCCCGAACGAATTCGAAACCGGCGAGACTGGACATGTATATCAAACGGTATCCTGTGCCATATTCCAAGGGCTAATGACGTTACAAGTATGCCCCTCCATGAATCCCAATATTATATATACAGTAGTTTGTCAACACTGTGACAACATCATCTTGTATATTGAGGGAAAGTAACCCGTTTATGATCCGCGCTTGTGAAGGACCATTATCGGGCGCGGGAACATTTAGTGAAACCAGTTTCCAACCATCCACAAATATAAAAAGGGAGTCCAATCAAAGTCTTGGCGGAATCTTTAGGGTGAGTGAGGAGCGATGATCGCGGGAATTTGTACATTCGATGCTGCCGACTTCCCGATTCCATTGCCGCTAGGCAAAGATTTTTCTCGACCGCTTCTTCACAGTTGTCGGATGCTTTCGGCGCAAATAAGGAAACGACCGACCAGCAAGTGAAATTTCATTTGCCCGTTCATGGCGGGACCTTGAATCCAATCGATAGGTAAAGAATTGGTTACTACATATTGCGGTTTATTTTCTGAGAACCACAAAAAGTTGTTTATTTAGGGTTTTATGTGGAGTAGACAGGTGATGTTTGAGGGGCATTTGTGTTTCGGGGGGAACAATGACGGCCTATGACAGGATCAACGCTTCCACCATGGTGGATGCCCATCCCGTGTTTCGAGGGCTCCAGGAAGCCACGGTATCGACGCGGGATATTGCTTCGATGCTCGGCGTTGCGCCATCGATGGTAAGCAAATGGCGGAACGGTCAAGCCAAAGTGCCGCACGCCAAGCTCGCCTTTCTCACATTCCTTTTAGCTAATTGGCTCGACGAGATCGAAGACGAAGAGCGCTCGCCCGGTGGCCACGGCGGCTCGGCGATGGAACTTCGCCTGGAGGCTGCAAGGCGCGCCCTGCGCCTCCAGGAAGTACGCAACGCCTCCCTGCCCTCCGGGGCATTGAGCAAGGGCGCTGAAAAGTTTCACGCCTGGTGGAATGCCCGCATCGACCGCCGCGATGACGCCTGGTCGCCTTGGGACCTGGCTTCCGTATTGGTGACGTGAGGGAAAAGAGGGACGCAATGGAAAACCGTTTCGGCATTACCGAAGAGGGTGTTCAGATCGCCCTCAAGATCAAGCAACACTATAAATCCGGCCAACCCATTTGCCTGCCTGGCAACGGGGATGACATCTTAATCCCCGAACATCTGTTGAACGACAATCTGGATCTACTCGACTTCGAAGATCCCTTGCCTCTGGCCATGGTGGCGTCGCGCGACCCGGAACCGCCCATGGCCATGGCGGCCGCGGCGCGGCTTAGCCCCAAGGCGCGCCGGACCGAATTGGTGACCGAGGTCTTCGATCTCTTGGGCGAGATCACGAAGCACAACGAGGTGCGCCACTGCGTCGAACTGGTCAGCGCCAACGCCTTCAGTCCCCAAGCCATTGCCGAGGTGCGCCGCCGCACGTCGCGGGTCATCGTCCATACCCGCCAACAATACACGACTGCCTTGCGCCAGAATATGAAGGATCTGATGGACGGGGCCGTTGCGCCGCGCCAATTCGTCAAGGAATTCTTTCGCCTTACCGAAGCCGGTAATCTGCGCAACGATATCCGCAAGAAGCTCGTGCTTAGCCTTCTGCTATCCGACACCATTCGGCCCAGCGTCAAGTTTTTGTTCCTGGAAAACTTTGACCGCTTTCCCAACCCTGTCCGCATGTCGATCATCACGTCCGTCCTGCGCGCCGAGCCGACCCACCACGTTGAGCTCATCAAGGAAGAGCTGAAGTGGATCGTGGCCCAAGATCGTCCCTATACTGAACCCCACTAATAGCGTTCCTACCGACGTCCTTGTTGTCCCCTAAAGGGAAGAGCCGTGCCGGATAGCCTGCGCTACGTAACCGAGCGTCTACCCGAGAGCGGGGAAACGATTACAGTGGCGCCGGGCGTCCTGTGGCTGCGTATGCCGCTGCCGTTTCGCCTCAACCATATCAACCTGTGGCTTTTGGAGGACGGTGACGGCTGGACCATCGTTGACACCGGCATTGCCCTCGATAACGTCAAGGAGGCTTGGGAGAAGATTTTCGCCACCCACTTCACCAAACGGTCCGTGAAGCGGGTCATCGTCACCCATTTCCACCCCGATCACATGGGTTTGGCGGGATGGCTGACGGAGCGCTTCGGCGTTGAGCTATGGGCGACATTGGGCGAATGGGCCTGTGGCCGCATGATCAGCCTCGATACAGGTGAGGGAATTCTCAAGATACTACGCCGTTTTTATCACGAGGCCGGTTTCGGCGCCGACCGCATGGCTCTGGTGGAGAAACGCCGCGCCCGGTACGCGCAACAGGTCTCGCCGATCCCAGCGCGCCATCGTCGCATCGACGACGGCGAGACGATTGAGATCGGCGGTCGAGACTGGCGGATTATCGTCGGCAGCGGCCATTCGCCGGAACATGCATGCCTCTACTGTGCCGATCTCGGCGTCCTCATCTCGGGCGACCAGATCCTACCCCGCATCAGCCCCAACGTCAGCGTTTGGCCCCAAGAGCCAGAGGCCAATCCCCTGCGTCGCTACCTCGACAGTCTGGAACTCTTTCGCGGATTGCCCGCCAAGGTGCTCGTCCTGCCCAGTCACGACACACCCTTTACCGGCCTTGAGACACGCCTCGATCAATTGGCCCATCATCATGACGACCGTCTCGACGACACCTTGGTCGCTTGCACTGAGCCCAGCACTGCTGTCGATGTTCTGGGACGCCTGTTCAAACGCCAGTTGGACGATCACGAGCTTTTCTTCGCCATCGGCGAAAGCCTGGCCCATCTTCACTTCCTGATGGCGGGCGGAGGCATCGAACGGCGTCGGCGCGACGACGGTGTTCACCTCTTTCGCCGTGCCGATGCTCGCTAAAGTCACCAATTGGTTCAGACCCTGACAGGCTAATTCACCGGGAACCAGGTGATTGTTGTGCCCTTTTGGCCTCTGCCACAGAGTTGGGTGAGTTGCGTGGGGATGAGGCGCGGCGGCATCGTTCCGTTGACTGCCACCCTGCCGCTGCGACTGAGTATCCACGCCGCGTTGACGCAAGCATTGAGCGGAACTGCTTCTGCGGTGACGACGATGTCGTCGCCCTGCGCTTCGACTTTCAGAGCACCCCCGTATACGTGTAATGAAGGTGCCTCGCCAAGGGCGGCGGATTCCATCTCCTCGACCAGCTGCGTATAGGGTGGAACGTCTTGGTAGAGTTTGGACCAGACGACAACGACCCCGATGCCGCACAAAGTAACGGCGCCCAGCACCGCTACCCAAATCCACAAAGTAAAAAAAGGCTTCCGTCGAGTGACCGTCAGTCGCCGCTCACCGCCTTTGGCAAATCTCCCTTCGGATGCGCGGGCGCTGACCCGCTTCCGGTTTTCCTTTATACGACGTAAAAGCTTGGTGACCCGGTCGCGCAAGGCGCCGATGTCCGATGGCTGCACGTCAGCGCCCACGATACCGTTTAATTCGGCAGTGAACCTCTTGATGTTCGAAGTGTCGTCTTTACGTATGAAGAGGCCTAGGATGACGGCAGTTATGGTTTTCCTGAGAACCTCCGGCGTCCGGGCCCGGGCGATCAAAGCGACGAGGCCCGATTCCTCGTCTTCAAACACTTCCTCCCAGTCTATGGTGCCGTCCGGTTTAGGAGGCCTGGATTGCTCGGTTGACATCAGCTTACAAGACCATGAAAGCCGTGCACGCGTCCACAGAGATTAAGTCTTCTCTAGCGCACCATCGGCCTTGACCCAGGCCTCGATGCCGCCGCCCAGGTGGCGGACGTTCTCGATGCCGGCCTCGCTGAGGGCCTCCAGGGCCAGGGCCGAGCGCTCGCCGAAGGCGCAGTAGAGGACGAGGCCCTTGCCGCTCTGCCAAGTGATGACATTGAGCAGGCCGCCCGGTCTGATGTGCTCGTCGATGGCTCCGTAGGGCATATGCACCGATCCGGGGATGATGCCGTCGCGTGTGCGCTCGCCGGCTTCGCGCAAATCGACGAAGATTACGTCGTCGCGTCCCAATTGCCGGCCGGCATCCTCGGCCGTCAGGGTGCGGATCTTGGTGGTCTCACCCGGCGGCGAGAAGCCAAGCTTCAGGTTGGCCGGTACCGCCACGTCCATTTGCTTGGGGTTGGGTAGGTTGAGGTTGTCCATGAGGTCGGCGTATTCCTCAACCGAGGTGACTTGAAGGCGCGGGTTGAACGCCTTTTCTTCGCCGATGGTACTGACCGTGTCGCCTTTGTAGTCGTGGCCCGGATAGACCAGCATGTCGTCAGGCAGCTTAAGCACCTTGTTGAACAGCGAATCATAAGCCAAGCGTGAATCGCCATGCTGGAAGTCGGTCCTTCCTGTGCCGCGAATAAACAAGGTGTCGCCGGTGAACACGCGGTCCGCCATCACGAAACAATAGGAATCGTCGGTGTGACCCGGCGTATAAAGGACGTCCAAGGCGATGCTTCCGATCTCGATCTTATCGCCCTCGTCGACCCGCATGGAAACCACATCGGTGCCGCTTTTCCTGCCCATGACGGTGACACAGCGAGTGTGATCGCGCAGCGCCCCAAGCCCCGATATATGATCGGCGTGGACGTGGGTGTCGACCGCCTTGGCCAGTTTTAGGTCAAGTTCGCCGAGGAGTCGGAGGTAGTGATCGACCTTGTCGATAACGGGATCGATAAGCAGGGCCTCACCTCCCCGGCGGCTGGCCAAGAGATAGGTATAGGTGAACGAAACGCTGTCGAAGAGTTGGCGAAAGATCATCCGTGTCCTCCCGAACGGGGGGTCAAGACGCGGCGACGGATTTTGAGGCCCCGTTGCCCTGTGAAATTGTGGTTGGGGGGTCGCAGTAGAGGTTGTAGAGCGTTCGGATGACGGCACCCGCCTCTTCGCCGGCGAGGGAATAGTATATCGTCTGGGCTGAACGGCGTGTCTTGACCACTGCATCGCGCCGCAGCCGCGCCAGATGCTGGGACAGAGCCGACTGGCTGAGCCCGACGACGGCCTCCAGTTCACCTACGCACTTTTCCCCTTGCACGAGCTGGCACAGAATCATCAGGCGGTGCTGGTTGCTCATGGCCTTGAGCAACTTGCTCGCCACAGCCGTCCTGTCCTGAAGCATCTCCAGTTCCATCCGCATCACTTAAAGTCTCCTCGCTGCCCGGAGGGGCTGGCTCCGTTACGTGTATTCGTGTTTGTGAATATAAATAAAACATGGATTCCCGATACTGTCAAAGGCTACGGTTTCCGAGATACCCCTTGCCACAGCCTGGGTTTCCGGTGATGTTTTTGCCCGAAAGGAAGACGCCATGGCTACTACGACCCTCGACGTGAAGGGACACAATTGTCCACTGCCGGTGCTGCGCGCCAATAAGGTGGTCAAGGGGCTGATGGCCGGCGACGTGCTCCAGGTTCTGGTTACCGACCCCGCGGCGCCGTCCGATTTCGCCGCCTTTTGCGAAACCACGGGCCATGAGCTGATGGATAGCGTCGAGGCCGAAGGCGTCTATACGATTACTATTCGAAAGATCGGCTGAGTCGTGCCGGCGCCAAGTCCTGGCGCTTGAGGCCCAGGTCCCGCAGATCGTCCGGCAGGTCGTGTCCTGCGGCCAGCGCCGCGGCAGAGCGTCCCATGGCCGCCGCCGTCATGATGCCGTAGCCACCTTGCCCGGCCAGCCAGAAGAAGCTGTCTTCGGCGGCGTCCGGCCCCACCGCCGGCACCTTGTCGGGAAAGAAGCTGCGCAGCCCGGCCCACTTGCGCCCGATGGACGCGACCTTGAGCGTCGTCGCCCGCTCGACCCGATCGATGGCGACGGCAACGTCGATGTCTTCGGGCTGCACGTCCGAGGGTGGCATCGGCGTCTCGTCCGCCGGCGAGGCCAGGATGCGTCCGGCGTCGGGTGCGAAATAGAACCTTTCGTCGACGTCGATGACCGCCGGCCAGGATCCACAATCGACCCCGGCCGGGGGATCGAAGACGACCGCGGTACGCCGCTTGGCGACCAGGCCGAGAGGCGCCAGACCGGCCAGCCGCGCCACTTCGTCGGCCCAGGCGCCGGCAGCGTTGATCACGGTCGCGGCGGTGAACTCGCCGACCCGGGTTTGCACCCGCCAGCCACCGCCCGGACGTCGGTCCAGGCCTTGGACCTCGGCGTCGGTGACGACGGTGCCGCCGCGCGCCTTGAAGCCCCTCAGGTACCCTTGAAGGATGGCGTCGACGTCCATGTCCATGGCCTCGGGCTCGAACATCGCCGAGCCGGTGTAGCCGGGAGCGAGGACGGAGACCAGGCCCTCGGCCTCGGCGCCGTCGATCAGACGCAGCCCGGGGGCGAGGCCGCGGCATTCGGCGTAGAGATTCTCAACGGCCGACTCTTGGTCGGTGCGCCCAACAAACAGGATGCCGCGCGGGGTCAACAGGGGATGCTCAGAGAAGCCCGCCGGCGGGGCGTCGAAGAACGGTCGGCTGGCGGCGGATAGGGCACGGATCAACGGGTGACCGTAGCATGACGTGTAAATGGCGGCGGAGCGCCCGGTGGTGTGATAGCCGGGGAAATCCTCGCGCTCCACGACCACCACCTTGGCACCTGGGGCACCCTCGGGGTCGGTCAATTCATAGGCCGCCGACGCACCGGCCATGCCGGCGCCGATGATCAGGAAGTCGCAATCCATAAATAGCCCCTCTTAAGGTTGAACCTCACCGTGCCGTGCCCGTTTGCCTTCCAGCGGCCCTATGACAAAGCCGAGCAGCGGCGGGATGATGGTCAGGGTCAATAGCGCTGAGAGCGCCAGCCCACCAACCACTACCGAGCCGAGCCCGCGATAGAGTTCCGAACCGGCACCCGGGAATATGACCAGGGGCAGCATGCCAAAGATGCTGGTCAGGGTCGACATGAAGATGGGGCGGATACGGTGGCGCGTCGCGGCGACGATGGCGTCTTCGAAGGCCAAACCCTCGTGGCGCAGGTGATAGAGCGTCTGATGGACAAGCAGAATGGCGTTGTTGACCACGATACCGACCAAAATGATAAAGCCCAGAAGCGTCAGCATGTCCAATTGCTGCTGAACGAAGAGGTTGAGTACCGCCAGCCCGCCGACGCCGCCCGCCGTCGCCAGAGGCACTGCGAGAACGATGATCAGGGGATAGACGAAACTTTCGAACAGGACCGCCATCACCAAGTAGACAATGGCGATGGCGATGGCCAGGTCCCACACCATGTGGTTCCAGGTCTGGGTAAGCTTGTCCGCGGTCCCGGACAGGCGCAATTCAATTCCCGGTGGCAGGCCGGCGCCGCTCAGCTTGTCGATAACCTCGAACTGCAAAATATTCATGGCCGCCTCGAGGGGCAGGGCAGGGGCCGGACGCACTTCAAGGGTGACCGTGCGGGCGCGTTCCAGGTGGCGGATCTCGGTCGGTCCAGAGGTCACCAACACGTCGGCCAGGGAACTGACCGGCAAAATGGCGCCGGCGCGGGTAACTACGGGCAAGTTGTTGATGCCTTGGGTTTCGCGGATATTGTGACGCGGCCCCTTCAGGGTCAGGTCGATGCGTTTTCCGCCGACGGTGATTTCGGCGACCCGGAGCCCGTCGTTGAAGGCATCGACGGTTTCGCTGAATTCCCGGGCGGTGACGCCGTTGTCGGCCAGTTTCATGGCATTGGGAATGATCCTTACTTCCGGTGCCCCCAGTTCCAGCCCCGGTTTGGGACGAAACTGATTGCCGTCCTCGGTGGGTAAAAGCGAGCCAATCATGTCGGTCGCCCGCAGGGCCACGTCGAGCACCCGGCCCAGGTCCGGTCCCGATATGTCGAGATCGATGGAGCGGCCGCTGCCGAGGCCGCGCCCGAACAACGACGGCTGGGTGATGAAGCCGAACGTCCCGGGCTCGCGAAAGACGGGCTTCCTGAGTACCGGGATAAGTTCGGCGGCGCGCTGTTCGTCGACACTCATGGCGCCGACAAAGGTGGTGGCGCTGCGGGCAACGAAAAAGAAGCGGTCGATCTTGGGCGGCGCGCCCTTCTTGGACTCTGGGCCGGTTTCGGAGGCCCATAAGGGGCGCACGGATTTCTCAACACTCTCGGCGATCTTGGTGGTGGTATCGAGGTTATAGCCCGGCGGCGGCAACAGGACCCCGATGACCAGGTTGCGGTTGCCCTCGGGCAGGTATTCCAGCTTGGGCAAGAACTGGTACGTCGCAACCGCCGCGGTGCCGCAAACGGCGGTGACCACGGCGGCTGCGAGGAGGCGGTTTCCTACGACGCGCCGAGTGAAGGCAAGCGCGCCTTCGGTGAAGCCGTGAGCCAGGAAGTCGATGACCGGCAGGCGCCGTCCCGCTGTCCCGGCGGGAACCCCTTGCAGGAGTCGGTTGGCAAGGGCTGGAATGAGGGTGATGGCGACGATTAAGGACAAGATCACCGCCACTGAGATAGCCACGGCGATATCGCGGAACAACTGTCCGACCTCAAGCTGCATGACCAAGATAGGAGCGAAGACCATGACCGTGGTCAGCGCCGAGACCAGCACCGCGCCCCACACCTGTTGCGATCCTTCGAGGGCGGCCTGCCCGGCGGATCGGCCTTCCTGGCGCAACCGGTAGACGTTCTCCAGCACCACGATGGCGGCATCCACCACCATGCCGACGGCAAAGGCGATGCCGGCCAGGGATATGACGTTGATGGACCGACCGAGGGCCGCCATAACGACAAAGGAGCCGATGACGGAAACAGGGATGGCCAGGGTGACGATCAGGGTCGCCGCACCCGATCTGAGGAAAAGGAGCAAGACGAGGGCCGCCAGGGTTCCGCCGATATAGATGTTCTGTTTGACCAGGTCGATGGCGGATTCAATGTAGTCGGTCTCGTCGTACACTTGCTCCAAGATCAGTCCGGCCGCGGGCAGGACCTGATGGTTTAGCTCGCGCACCGCCTCGTGGATGCCCGCCATCGTTTCGATGACGTTGGCCCCCGCCTCGCCGACCGTGTTCATCACCAGGGTCGGCTGGCCCAGTTGGCGGATGGTGGCCGTGGCTTGCTTGAAACCGAATCTGACGTCCGCAATGTCGCCCACGGTGACGCGGGCAACGCGGCCCGAGCCGGGTTCGCCGACACTGCGCAAGACCACCGCCTTGGCCTGTTCGATGGTGGTGATCTCGCCTTCGGTGCGCACCACATAGCGCCGCTTGCCCTCTTCTACGTCACCGGCGGAGGCCGATGAATTGGCGGTGCGCAACGCCTGTGCCACCGCCGGTACGGTAAGGCCGTAGCGTGCCATACGGGCCGGATCGACAATCACCTCCATCTCGCTTGCCGTGCCGCCAAAAACGTTGACGAAGGAAACCCCCGGTACCCGTTCCAGGCGGTCCTGGACCGTATCCTCGACAAAATCGCGGTAGGTCTGAATGTCGCGCTGGTTGCCAGGCAGGCGACTGAGGGTGAACCAGGCGATGGCGCGATCCTCGCTGCCGGCGGTATCCAAGGTCGGTTCCTTGACCTCGTCCGGGTAGCCCGAAACCCGGTCAAGCCGGTTGGCGACCAGCAGCAAGGCCCGGTTCATGTCCTGGTTGAGGTTGAACTCCAAAGTCACGTTGGACTGGCCGTCACGCGACCGGCTGATAATGCTCTCCAAGCCTTCGAGGCCGCGGAAGACCTCTTCTTGGCGATTGACGATCTCGCGTTCGACTTCGGCCGGGGCGGCGCCTGGCCACGCCGTGCGGACGGAGATCACCGGCTTGCGGATGTCCGGAGTAAGCTGGATGGGAATGGTTTTAAGCGCCACCAGGCCGAACATGACAATCATCAATACCGCCGCCATGATGGCGATGGGCCGTTCGATAGCCAGACGGATGAGATTCATTTAGGACGGCCGACCAGCGCGCACCTTTTGCCCCGGCCGCAGGCGTTCGTTGCCACGCACCACCACCTTCTCGCCGGGTTTGAGACCGTCAATGACCTCGAAGCGGCCGCCCACGGCCTCGCCCAGGCGGACCGGTCGGGGGCGCGCCACGCCATTGACGACGACAAAGACAAGGGCGCCTTCGGAACGGTTGAGCACCGCGTCCTTGTGCACCGTGACCACGGTGCGAGTGGGGCCGGCGGGTATGTGCAAGGTGACGCTCTGATTGGTCGCCAGGTATTTGTGGTCGCCGTTGAAGCGTGGCGTGAAGCGCACTGTCCGTGTCCGCGTCAACGGGTTTTCCTCGGGAACAACGGCGCGCACGACGGCCTCGGCCGAAGAGGTGCCGACAAGCTGAAAGGCGATCGGTGTGCCCGGCGCCAGGCCCGAAATACGTTCGGCCGGCACGGCGGCCTCAATCTCCAGGTGCTCGTCGTCGATCAGTGTGATAACGGACTGTCCGACCCCAACATAGGCGCCGACCTCAATGTGGCGGATAGAGACCACCCCGGCATAGGGTGCCCGGATTTCGGAATCCCTGAGTTCGATATCGGCCATTTTCAAATTGACCCGGGCGCGCAACAGGGCCGCCTGCTTCTCGGCGGTGGCGCTTTTCGCCTTGACCACTTCTTGGCGCTTGTCTTCGAATCGCGCTTGGCTAAAGGCGGCCGAACGGCGCAGGCCCTCAAGGCGCTTCATCTCTTGGGTCACGTAATCGAATTGGGCTTTCGATGTGGCAATGGCGGCTTCGGCCTGGGCAACTTCCGTGGCGCGCAACTCACGGGTCGCTCTGACACGGTCGCGGTCGAGGATGGCGACCACTTCGCCCTTCTTCATCCGGTCGCCGACGGTGACCTTGATCTCGGCCACGGCGCCGCCGGTACGCGCCGCCACCACACCCGATTGGCGCGCCACCAAGCGGCCGATCACGGGCACCGTTTGTTCCAGGGGTTCACTCAGTACCGCATCCACGCCAACCGGGGTGGCACGGGATCCTTGAGCGGCGGCTGGTCCGGCCGCCAATGCAAGCAAAGCCGCCGCGACAATGGCCACGGGGCCAAGGGTGGAAACGAAGTGGCGCATCTTGTGCACGGCAAGAACCTCCGTCATGTGCCGCTCTATGTATGGTGAAGTGGGCGGACGATCAATAGGTTCGGCGATCACAAGACCGATAGGAAAAGACCGGAGCTAACTGGATGAAGCCGAATACGACCCTTGGCAAGGGGCGTGGCTTTCGCCGACAATGCTCCGCCATCACAACGGAAACCGTGTCATGCCGCCGCGCTATTCCCTCAATTCGCTCGATGCCTTCGCGACGAAGCTTTACGTGGGCCTGGAGCTTGAACCCGACGACGCCGCCGTCGCGGCCGGTTGCCTGATCAAGGCCGAGTTGCGCGGTTTCTCGACCCACGGCCTCGGCTGTATTCCGAACTACGCCATTTGTCTGCGCGAGGGCCGCTACAACCCTCTCCCCGAAATCCTCATCGAATCACGGATGCCATGGGCGATTAGCGTCGATGGCGACAACGGCGTCGGCCACGTGACCGCCACCCGCGCCATGGCGGTGGCTCTCAAAGCCGCCCAGACAATCGGCATCGGGGTGGCCAGTGTGCGCCACACCAACCATATCGGCGCCGCCTGCGTCTATCCGCTGATGGCGGCCGAGAGGGGCTGCATCGGCATCTCCATGGCTAACGCCGGGGCCAGCGTGGCGCCCTGGGGCAGCGCCGAGAGACTCCTCGGCACCAATCCGCTGGCGGTCGCCGTTCCGGCCGGGCGCCATCCGCCATTCGTCATGGACATGGCGACGAGTACCGTGGCGCGGCGTAAGATTTTCGAGGCGGCGCGCGACGGCCGTCCCATCCCCGGGGACTGGGCACTAGATTCCGAAGGCCGTCCGACCACCGATGCAGCGGCGGCCCGGGACGGTATTTCGCTGCCCTTCGGCGGCGCCAAGGGTTCCGCTATTTCCATGCTCGTCGACATCTTGGGTGGCGTGCTTTCAGGCGCTGAGTTCGGTGGCCGTGTGCTTAGCTCGATGACCAATTTTGAGCGCCCTTGTCACAGCGGCAACTTCCACATGGCTTTCAAGGTGGAAGCCTTCATGTCCAGCGACACCTTTGCCCAGCGCATGGACACCTTGATCGACAAGATCAAGGATTTAGAGCCGGCGGAGGGCTTCGACGAGGTCCGCGTCGCTGGCGAACGGGGTGCCCGTCTGGAAGACGAATACCGCGCCTCGGGCCTGCCGCTCAATCCCAAGGACGTGGATGCCTTGAGCAAGCTCGGCGATGAACTGGGTGTTTCCTTTCCCCAGCCAATGGGCTAATTCGAACTTCCATGACCACGCTTCTTTTCACCCACGACGATTGTATCGAGCACGACGCCGGTTTCTCCCACCCCGAGCGCCCCGACCGATTGCGCGCCGTTGTCGCCGTTCTCGAAGCCGAGGCTTTTGCCGCGCTGCAGCGTCGCCAGGCGCCCAGGGCCGAGCGTGAGCAGATCGAACGCGTCCACGATCCCGCCTACGTGAGCCATATCCTAGGCAGCGTTCCCGCGTCGGGGCATTATTCGTTGGACCCCGACACGGCCCTCTCGCCGGGGTCGGGCGAGGCCGGTTTGCGTGCCGCCGGCGCGTTGTGCGCCGCCGTCGATGCGGTCCTCGGTGGCGAGGCGCGTAACGCCTTCTGCGCCGTCAGGCCGCCCGGTCACCACGCCGAGGCGGCGCGGGCCATGGGGTTTTGTTTGTTCAACAATGTCGCCATCGGCGCCCGCCATGCCCACGCCGCACACGGTCTTGAACGCGTGGCGGTGGTCGATTTCGACGTCCATCACGGCAACGGCACTCAGTCCGCCTTCGAACGCGACGGGGATTTCTTGTTCGCCTCCAGCCACCAATCGCCGTGCTATCCGGGAACCGGTTCGGAGGCGGAAACCGGGGTCGGCAACATCGTCAACGCCGAACTGCCGCCGGGTTCGGGGTCGGAGGCGTTCCGTCACGCCTTTGGCGAGCGCATTCTGCCCGCCCTCGACGGCTTCGCGCCCAAGATGATCCTTATCTCGGCCGGCTTCGATGCCCATGCCAGCGATCCCCTGGCCCAGCTCAACCTGACCGAGGACGATTTCGCCTGGGCAACGCGCGAGATCCTGGCGATCGCCGGCAAGCATTGCGAGGAACGCATCGTCTCGACCCTGGAGGGCGGCTACGACCTCGACGCGCTCGGCGCCAGCGTCGCCGCCCACGTCGCCGTCCTGATGGACGGGTGAAGCTCTATCGAGTGCTTTTCCTTGCCCTGGTCGATCGGCGCGCCTAGGATCGTCGGCCCGAACCAGGGGGACCCCTATGAGCGGCGACAAGATCCCGCCCGACATCGCCAAATTGAACTTCGAGGACGCTCTTTCCCAATTGGAAGAGATCGTCCGCCATCTCGAGGACGGCGAGGGCAAGCTCGACGACGCCATCAAGGCCTATGAACGCGGCGATCTTCTGAAACGTCATTGCGAGGCCAAGCTGCAAGAGGCCCAGGCGCGGGTCGATAAGATTATCCGTGGCCCGGACGGAACCATCGGCGTCGAGCCGGAGGACCCGGACTGAGACCGGGATCGAGTATGACGGAATTTACCGATGTTCTTGGCCGGTCGGCGACAGCCGTCGAGCGGGTCCTCGACGATCTGCTGGCCAAGAACGGCAGGCCCGAAGCGCGACTTATGGACGCCATGCGCTACGCGACCCTGGGCGGCGGCAAGCGTATCCGCCCGTTCATGGTGCTTAGCAGCGCGCGGTTGTTCAATGTTGCCGAGACCTGCGCGCTGAGGGCGGCGGCGGCGGTCGAAATGGTGCATTGCTATTCCCTGGTGCACGACGACCTTCCCGCCATGGACGACGATGCGTTGAGGCGTGGCCAGCCAACCTGCCACATCGCCTTCGACGAGGCGACGGCCATCCTGGCCGGCGACGCGCTTCTTACCCGGGCCTTCGAGGTTCTGGCCGATCCCGCCACCCATTCGGACCCGGCGGTGCGGTGTAATTTGGTCACCGAATTGTCTCGCGCTATTGGCGCCGATGGCATGGTGGGGGGGCAGATGCTCGACCTGGTGGCCGAGCAACAAGCTCTTGAGATGCCGGAAGTGACCCGTCTGCAAAGGATGAAGACCGGCATGCTGATCGCGTTTGCCTGCGAATCGGGGGCTATTTTGGGCAAGGCGGCGGAATCCGTGCGCCATGCCCTTCACGCCTACGCCCATGACCTGGGCCTGGCGTTCCAGATCGCCGACGACTTGTTGGACGTGGAAGGCGACGAGAAGGAGGTCGGTAAGAAGACCGGCAAGGACCACGACGCCGGCAAGGCGACTTTCGTCTCGCTGATCGGGGTCGAAAGGGCACGCGGCCAGGCACGCATGCTTACCGACCAGGCCATACAACACCTTGATTTGTTCGCCGAAAAGGCCGACCCTTTGCGCGACTTGGCACGATTCGTTATAGAGAGGCGAACCTGAGAGCAGGGCAGCGTTTGCCCGCGTCTTCAGGCCGGCGGTGTAAAAAAGGAAACACGATGAGCGAAGACCACGAAACGCCACTGCTGGATGCGGTGAACATTCCCGCCGATACCCGGGAATTTTCACCCGAAGAGTTGCGTCAACTGTCCGACGAGTTGCGTGACGAGACGGTTCGCGCGGTTTCCGTAACAGGCGGCCATCTGGGCGCCAGCCTGGGCGTCGTCGAATTGACCGTGGCGCTGCATCACGTGTTCGATACGCCCGACGACCGCCTTATCTGGGACGTCGGGCATCAGGCCTATCCGCACAAAATTCTGACCGGGCGGCGCGACCGTATCCGGACCTTGCGTCAAGGCGGCGGGTTGTCGGGGTTCACCCGGCGTTCGGAAAGCCCCTATGACCCCTTTGGCGCGGCGCATAGCTCAACGTCGATTTCGGCCGGGCTCGGAATGGCCGTGGCGCGCGATCTCGACGGGCGCGCCAATAACGTGATCTGCGTCATCGGTGATGGCGCGATGAGCGCCGGCATGGCTTATGAGGCTATGAACAACGCCGGCGACAAGGCGTCGCGCCTCATCGTCATTCTCAACGACAACGACATGTCCATTGCGCCGCCTGTCGGCGCCATGAGCGCCTATTTGTCGCGCCTCATATCGTCCAAGCCCTACCGGTCGATCCGCCATTACGCCGCCGAGGTGGCGAAAAGGTTCCCGCGCCGCCTGTCGGAAACGGCGAAGCGTGCCGAGGAGTACGCACGTGGGCTGGTCACCGGTGGTACGTTGTTCGAGGAACTGGGCTTCTATTACGTCGGTCCGGTCGATGGTCACAACATCGACCACCTTTTGCCGGTGCTGAAAAACATCCGCGACGACAAAGAAGAAGGCCCAGTACTGCTGCACGTCGTGACCCGCAAGGGCCACGGCTATCCACCGGCTGAGGAATCGGACGACAAGTACCATGGCGTGGCCAAGTTCGACGTGGTGACCGGCAAACAGCACAAGCCCAAGTCCAACGCGCCAAGCTACACCAGCGTCTTCGCCAAGGGACTGATCGCCGAAGCCAGAGAGGACGACCGCATCGTCACCATCACCGGCGCCATGCCCGAAGGCACCGGGGTCGACAAATTTGCCGAGGTCTTCCCGGAGCGTTGTTTCGACGTCGGCATTGCCGAACAGCATGCCGTGACCTTCGCCGCCGGCCTCGCCACCGAGGGCTTTAAGCCCTTCGTTGCCATCTATTCGACCTTTTTGCAACGGGCCTACGACCAAGTCGTCCACGACGTCGCCGTCCAGCGGCCGCCAGTCCGTTTTGCCATGGATCGCGCCGGTTTGGTGGGCGCCGACGGCGCCACCCACGCCGGTTCCTTCGACACCACGTATCTGTCCTGCCTGCCCGGTTTCGTCGTCATGGCGGCGGCCGACGAGGTGGAGCTTATGCACATGGTGGCGACGGCGGCTGCCATCGACGACCGGCCATCGTCCTTCCGATATCCGCGCGGCGAGGGGGTTGGGTTGGACCTGCCGGACAAGGGCACGGTGTTGGAGATCGGCAAGGGCCGGATCGTGCGTGAGGGATCGGCGGTGGCCATCTTGTCGTTCGGCGACCGTTTGGCCGAGGCCTCGACGGCGGCTGACGAACTGGCGTCGCGCGGCCTGTCGACCACCGTCGCCGATGCCCGCTTCGCCAAACCCTTGGACGAAGACCTGATCCGCCGCCTGGCCAACGAACACGAGGTGCTGATCACCATTGAGGCGGGAGCCATCGGCGGCTTTGCCAGCCAGGTACTTCATTTCCTGGCGACCGAAGGGCTGTTGGACGCCGGCCTCAAGGTACGCCCGATGGTCCTGCCCGACACCTTCACCGATCACGACGCGCCGGCCGCTCAGTACAAGACCGTGCATTTAACGTCGACCGACATCGTGGCGACAGCGCTAACCGCCCTCGGCCGACCGGAGAAAGCTGAAACGCCCAAGCGGGCGTGAGGGCCGGCGCGAAGGTTAGACGGTCGGCGCCGGCTTCAAGGTCCCGGTTTCAATCTGTGTCAGAGGCGTTCGCGGCATGGCACGGTTCCCCGAAAAATCCACCAAACAGCGCCTAGACCAGCTTCTTGTTGAGCGCGGTTTGGCGGAAAGCCGGACGCGGGCCCAGGCGTTGGTGCTTGCCGGCAAGGTTTTCAGTGACGATAGGCGCCTCGACAAGCCGGGGCTCAGCCTGGCCGTCGACGCGCCGCTGACGCTCAAAGGTTCCGATCACCCGTGGGTTTCGCGAGGCGGCGTCAAACTGGCCCACGCTTTGGAACATTTTGCCATCGATCCTGCCGGGCGCATCTGTCTCGACGTCGGGGCCTCGACCGGCGGGTTTACCGATGTCCTTCTGTCGCGCGGCGCGGCGCGGGTCTACGCGGTCGATGTGGGCCGTGGTCAGTTAGACTGGAAACTGCGCAATGACGACCGAGTCGTGGTGCTGGAACGCACCAACGCACGCCGCCTGGTCCGTGGCCATGTGCCAGAGGAGGTCGATATCTTGGTCTGTGACGCAAGCTTTATCGGCCTTTCCACCATCCTGCCGGCGCCGATGGCCCTTGCGGCGCCGGGCGCCTTCCTCGTTGCCCTTATCAAACCCCAATTCGAGGTTGGCAAGGGGCGCGTTGGCAAGGGTGGCGTGGTGCGCGACCCGGCCCTCCACCGCGAGGTATGCGCAGGTATCGAGGCGTGGCTCGCGGCACAATCTGGTTGGCTCGTTCTTGGCCTCACCGAAAGCCCGTTAACCGGCCCCAGTGGCAACAAGGAATTCCTCATTGCCGCCCGGTGCGCGGATTAGCCGAAGGCGGTGTCCATGGCGGCCTTGAGGCGGACGCGAACGGCGTCCGGATCGGCCAGCACCTCGGCCAGCGGCCTGCCGCCGGGTTTTGGAAGACCAGGGATGGTGTGTTCAAAAATCCAGCGGCGTTTATCCTTGCGCACTGACTTGGGCAGTGCCGCCAGGCGGCGGTTGAGGGTGCGCATGGTCTTGTCGTCGAACACCGCTTCCCAGGCTTCGCGTTCGGGTCCGAAATCAAAATCGGTGTGTACGTTGTCTTTGACCCGGGCTCGGCGCAGGGCCGAGGTCGCTCGGGCGTCAACACCGCTGTCGGTGATCGCCACGCCATAGTCGCGCTTGGCGCCGGCGCGGCTGACGAAGCCCAGCTCGACGTCGGTACGCACCTTTTCGGGATCGCGCAGATAAGGGTCGCCGTAGCCGCTGGCGCCGGGCGTTAAAAAGGTAATGGTGTCGCCGGCGTTGACCGCCAGGGCGTCGAGCTTGCCGACTTCCACCTCGTCCGGGCGCCCGGCATTGAAGATGGCGCGGAAGGGTTGGGCCGGCCGGGCCCCGTAAACGCCGAATGCCGGGAAGCGCAGACGGTCCATGCCGCGGGCCAAGATGGTGCCGCCGTCGCGCAGGAACTCCACGGTGAGCCGTTGACCGACGCCGCCCCGCCAGGTGCCGGGCCCGGCCGAATCGGGGCGCACGTCCCAGTGGCGGATGATGACGCCGGCCTCGACCTCGACGCTTTCGATCGGGTGGTTGCTCATGTTCGTGTTGGTGACGTCGCGGACATCCACCCCGTCCTGCCCCTTGGTGGCACCCATGCCGCCGCGCAGGGGCTCGATCACTTTGACGTCGCGCGTATTGCCCTGGTCGTTGTACTCGGCCAGGGCGAAGGGCGCTGAGGCGCCGCATGACGGCGCGCACATCTTGTCGGGCACCGCCTTCAACAGCGCGCCCACCATGGCATCGTTGATACGCCGCGCCGTCGCCTGGCGTATGCCGACGGGGTCCGGGAACTCGGCGTTCATGATGGTCCCCGGTGGATTGATCACCGAAATGTGGCGATACATGCCGGCGTTCTGGGCGATGGTCGGGTCGTGGGTGAGCAAGAAGTTGGTGAAGCGCATTGTGAACCAATAATTGCGGCGCCCGAACGTCGGCACGTTGTAGGCTCCGCCGACTTGGGGATCGGTGTCGGAGACGTCGAGCAGGACCCGGCCGTCCTTGACCACCATGCGGACGCGAACACGGACGGGGATGGGGCTGACCGCGTCGTCGTCCATGTAGTCCCAAAATTCGTATTCGCCGTCGGGGATGATCCGAAGCACGTCGCGGGCCTTGTTGGCTGAGTAATCCAAGAGCGCGCCTTGGGCGGCGACGAAGGTGTCGACCCCGTGACGTTCTATGATATCAGCGACCCGCAGGTCGCCGATGGAGAGCGACCCCAGCATGGCGTGCACGTCGCCCATGTTGATGTCGGGGATGCGGCTGTTGGCGGTGAAGACGGTTACGAAGTCCTGGTTCAAGATGCCGCGTTTGACGATCTTCATAGGCGGAATGATGAGGCCTTCTTGGAATAGCTCGCTATTGGTCGGCGAGATGGAACTCGGCACGCGTCCGCCAATGTCGGTAAAGTGGGCGAAACACCACCCCCACGCGACGATGCGGCCCTGATGGAAATAGGGTTTGAGCATCTGAATGTCGGGAAGATGGGTCGCGAACCCTTCCGAGAGGTAGGGGTCGTTGGTGACGATGACGTCGCCGGGTTCCAAATTCGGCACGGCATTAATTGTTGCGCTCGAGTCGCTGTCGATGACGAATTGGGTCGAGGCCGACGACGGATAGCCGAAGATAAGCCCGTTCTGGCCAACCAGGCCAACCCCGAAATCGGCTGCTTCCTTGACGAACATGGAGCGTGACGTCCGTTGCAGAGCCGATTTCATTTCCTCGGCGGCGGCTGCGACCTTGTTGTTGAGAATCTCCAATACGATGGGATCGAATTTCATGGCGACCTTCCTTGGCCTTTGGCTGGACCCTTGAGTTCGACGGTATTGCCGTCGGGATCGCGGATGTAGACCGACGGTCCGGTTCCTTCGGCTCCATAGCGCTCGACTGTTTCTCCGATCTCGACGCCGTGCGCCTCCAAGTGAACTCTAAGGGCGGCCTCGTCGAAGGGTTCGATGCGAAGCGCGAAATGGTCCATGTTGCGGGCCCCCTCGGCCAAGGGATCGTCGGCGTCCCTGAGGGCCTCGATCAGATCGATCAGCGACCGACCGGCGCGCAATTGCACCAGGCCGATTCGCTCGACGCGGCGCTCCTCAGCACAGTCAAGGACGTCGCAATAGAAGCGCAGCGCGCGTTCCATGTCGGCAACGCGCAGCACGACGTGGTCGATGCCGAGGATGCGAACCGGCATCGGTCTAACGGTCCTTGGCGTAGAAGTTCTTGATGCCGCCGTCCAGTTCAGCCTCGTCGGGCAGCGGCACCTTGACGATGTGATCGGGTTGCGGCATGGCGGACTCCGTTAGTGTTCCGGTGTTGCCGGTGGCATCAATCTCCGCACTGAGCCTTGTGGCGCAGCAGGTGGTCGGCGAGGACGATGGCCAGCATGGCCTCGCCGACCGGCACGGCGCGGATGCCGACGCAGGGGTCGTGGCGGCCCAAGGTTGCGACTTCCACGTCCTCGCCCTGGGCGTTGACCGTGGGCTGGGCAACGGAGACCGAGCTGGTCGGTTTGATGGCGAAACGGGCGACGATGTCCTGGCCGGTGGAGATGCCGCCCAAGATGCCGCCCGCATTGTTGCCGAGGAACGTCACTTGGCCGTCCTTCATGCGCATGGCGTCCGAGTTCTCGGGTCCGCTTAATTCGGCGGCGGAGAAGCCGGCGCCGATCTCGACGCCTTTGACTGCCGGAATACCCATTAGCGCTTTGGCGACGTCAGCGTCGAGCTTGTCATAGACCGGCGCGCCAAGACCGGCCGGCACGCCCGACGCCACCACCTCGACGACGGCGCCCGTGGAAACGCCGGCCTTGCGCACGCCGTCGAGGTAACTTTCCCACTCGGCGGCGACGGTTGCGTCGGGGCACCAGAAAGGGTTGTTGGCGGTCTCTGCCCAATCCCAGCGCTGGCGGTCGATGGCGTGGGGCCCCATCTGGACCAGGGCGCCCCGGACCAAGATGTCGGCCCCCAAGACCTTGCGCGCGATGACGCCGGCGGCGACGCGCATGGCGGTCTCGCGGGCGCTGGAACGTCCGCCGCCGCGCCAATCACGGATGCCGTATTTTTGCATGTAGGTGAAATCGGCGTGGCCGGGCCGGAAGACGTCCTTGATGGCGTCGTAGTCCTTTGATCGGGAATCTTGGTTGACGATCAGAAGGCCGATCGGCGCCCCCGTGGTTTGACCCTCGAAGACCCCCGACAGGATTTCGACCCGGTCGGCTTCCTGGCGCTGGCTGGTGTGGCGAGACTGGCCGGGCCGGCGTTTGTCCAGATAGACCTGGATGTCGTCGGCCGACAGTTCCAGGCGTGGCGGCACGCCATCGACGACACAGCCAATGGCCGGGCCGTGGCTCTCGCCGAAGGTGGTGTAGCGGAACAAATGGCCGAAGCTGTTGGCGGACATGGCCGTCCTTTCTGGACCTAAACCACCGAGATGTCGGGCGCGTCCACGGCCTTCATGCCGACGATGTTGTAGCCGCAATCGACGTGGTGGGTCTCTCCCGTGACACCGGCCGAGAGATCGCTTAAGAGATAGAGCCCGGCGCCGCCGACATCGTCCATGGTGACGTTGCGCCGCAAGGGCGAGTTGTACTGGTTCCATTTCAGGATATAGCGAAAGTCGCCGATGCCCGAGGCGGCGAGGGTCTTCATCGGCCCCGCCGAAAGGGCGTTGACGCGAATCTTGTCGCGGCCCAGGTCCTCGGCCAGATAGCGCACACTGGTTTCCAGCGCCGCCTTGGCCACCCCCATAACGTTGTAATGGGGCATCACGCGTTCGGCGCCGAAGTAGGTCAGCGTCAAGGCACTGCCACCACCATTCATAAGGGGCGCCGCCCGCCGGCACAGCGCGGTGAACGAATAGCACGAGATGTTCATGGTCTTGGAGAAGTTCTCAAGCGTTGTATCGACGTATTGCCCCTTGAGCCCCTCCTTGTCCGAATAGGCGACGGCGTGAACCAGAAAATCCAGATTGCCCCAGCGTTCGGCAATGGTCTCGAAGACGGCGTCCATGGAGGCTTCGTCGGTAACGTCGCAGGGCAGGACGATCTCCGAGCCCAGCTGCTCGGCCAGGGGCGCGACCCGCTTCTTCAGCACGTCGCCCTGGTAGGTGAAGGCCAGCGCGGCGCCATGCGCGTGGGCCGCCTTGGCGATCCCCCAGGCGATGGAGCGTTCGTTGGCGACGCCCATGACGAGGCCTTTCTTGCCTGCCATCAGCGATGCGGTGTCCGTCATGCAGCCCCCTTCGACGATAGAATGTCGTGCTCCGCTCAAGCGGAGTCGCGGCATCCTACACGAAAGCCCGCCGGCGCAAAAGCCAAGCGGCGCGAGGCGGTGGGCGGATCGTTTGTATTGCCCGCTACTGGTTCATCTGAGCCGGATTGCAACGCGGCAACCCCACAACGACGCCCGACATATTTTGAATGTTGGTTTGTATGTGGGGCAAACCAATGCTCGGCAATCTCTCACAAGTAGCCAACTGCGTGTAATATTCCGATACTGATTTTCGAAAGACCCTCTGATATGGGTGCCAAGATATCGCCTATCACCGCGAACGAAATTGCCGCGATTAACAAGATGCTGATAATCGAAAACGCAAGAATGGTCGTTAAAGAAAGTGCAGACAAAACCCTATCAATATTTGCTGGTGATACTATTAGATTTATTAACCAGTCCTTAGATGCGTGCCTAAAGATCACTGCCATTGTACCAAGGATAACTATACAGAAATGAATAAATGTTGCTGTAAGGGTAGAAAGCAACATTAGGGTCAAGACTCATTCAAATCCAGTAACAGATGAGTGCTGCGAGGCATATGGCCGCCATGAAGTTGACGGCGTTCTTATCGTAGCGCGTGGCGATGCGTCGGAAGTCCTTGAGGCGTCCGAACATGCGCTCGATGACGTTGCGATGGCGGTAACGCTTAGCATCGAAGGGG
>PVBE010671673.1_pt1 | contig 24553 bp, 13 predicted proteins | sample 1631181 | NCBI WGS metagenome assembly PVBE01 (sample SAMN08397723, study PRJNA350692) | Marine metagenome, whole genome shotgun sequencing project. | isolation source: water | place: Pacific Ocean | collected 2012-04 | reverse complement strand
GGGTGGCTACGCGCGAGGCACGTACACCGCAGGCCCCGGCGAGGTGCTCTACGTCTTCGTCGGCAACCAGTCCGGCTACAACGGCGGCGCGGGGGCGGGAACCGGAGGTCCGAACACCGGCGGCGACGGCGGCAGTGCGTCCGACATCCGCCACGGCGGCTCGGGGCTGGCCTTCCGCATCCTCGTGGCCGGCGGCGGCGGCGGCGGCGGCGGCGGTGCCCAGGGGGTCTGCATCAGCGGCCCCGGGGGTGTCGGCGGAAGTGGCGGCGGCAACTCCGGAGGTGTGGGTGGCACATCGACATCGGGCTCATGCGGTGGCTCCCCGAGCGGAGGCTCGGGCGGCACCGCGACCACCGGCGGATCCGGAGGTGTCGGCAACACCGTCTGTGACGGCACGTCCGGCTCTGGAGAAAACGGCAGCGCCGGACAGGGCGGCAACGGCGGAACAGGGCGGCAAGGTTGTGATGGGTTCACCGGCGCCGGTGGCGGCGGTGGTGGTGGTGGCTACTTCGGCGGCGGTGGCGGCGCCGGAGGCAACGGCAGCGCGACCGGCGGCTGGGGCAGCGGCGGTGGCGGCGGTGGAGCGTCCTACATCGCCGGGCTCGACGACGCGTTGACACTCCCCGGCGTGCGGTCTGGCGACGGTTTCGTCTCCGTCACCTGGTGACCGTGAGACCGCGCGTCTGCCCTCGTCTCACCGCGGGCTCGATCAGACGCCGCGCCAACGCCTTCGAACCGCGGGCTCGGCGCCAGTGCTTCGCGTCCTACTCCGGAGCCCCTTCCGGCACGTCGGTCGGGGGCGCCGCTGCCGCATCTTCGACGACGAGGCGGTTCCGTCCGTCGTAGGCAGCGTAGGCCGTCACGAAGCGCTCTGTCGTCTCGGTGACGGTGATGTCGTCGAAGTGGTACCAGGCTGCCTGGGCTCGCTCCCGATCGACGTCGAGAATGATGTAGCCCCGCTTCGACAGCTCGACGTAGCGCATGTGGGGGTTGGCCGACTTCACGGCGATCGCGACGTTTTCCGCGAACCCGTCCGGGAAGCCCGGTGATGTGATCGCCGGGCAGACGAACTCCACTGCGATCGAGCCATCGCCGCTGGCGGGGTCGAAGGCCTCCGGATCGTACGGGTTCGGCGTGAGGTCCATCGCCCACGAGCTGTGGATATCGCCCGTCAGCACGACGACGTTGTCGAGCTGATTGTCGATGATCGTGTCGAAGAAGCGCTGGCGGGTGGCGCCGTAGCCGTCCCACTGGTCCGCGTTGAAGATCGGGCCCGGCGTCTCCAGCGTGCCGACGCCGCGCCATTGGGCCATCATCACCTGCTGACCGAGCAGGCGCCACTGGGCGGTCGAGCCTTCGAGCTGGTCGGCGAGCCAGGCCTCCTGGTCGGTGCCGAGCAGGCTCCGAGCCGGGTCGGCGTGACCTTCTTCGTCGTTCATCGACAGCTGCGGATCCCGCCCCCAGAGACGGGTGTCGATCATGATCAGATCGGCCAGATCTCCGAAGCGGAATGTCCGGTAGATGCGCCCCTCGACGTCCGGGTCGCGGATGGGCATCCACTCCATATATGCCTGGATGCCGGCGTCCTTTCGCTCCGTCCACACGCCTTCGGCGCCTTCGGTGTGGTTCTCGGCCATGTCCCGCGACGAGTCGTTGGCCGTCTCGTGGTCGTCCCAGACCGCGATGAACGGATGCTGCTGGTGCGCCGCCTGGAGGTTCGGGTCCAGGCGGTGCCAACGGTAGCGGCGACGGTAGTCGTCGAGGGAGACGATCTCGTGCGGCGGATCCACCTCGCGCACGTTGCCGTACTGGCCGTTGCCGTACTCGTAGATGTAGTCGCCCAGGTGCACGATCGCGTCGAGGTCGAGCCGGTCGGCCATCGCCCGGTAGGCGTGGTAGTAGCCGTGCGGATAGCTCGCGCACGACGTCACCGCGAGCCGGAGACGGTCCGGATTGGTCGGCACCGTCCGCGTCCGGCCGATCGTCGAGGTCCGGCCGAGGAACATGAACCGGTAGAAATACGAGGTGCCGGCCGCCAGAGCGGGCACGTCGACCTTCACCACGTGGTCGATCTCCGGGTCGGTCTCGAACGTGCCGACCGCCACTCGCTGCTGGAAATCCGTGTCCAGCGCAACCTCCCACCAGACAGACTGCGGGCCCGCCTCGTCGGTGGTGATCCGGGTCCAGATGATCACCGCATCGGTCAGGGGATCGCCGCTCGCGACGCCGTGCTCGAACGTGTTCTCCGGGCCTGGCGTGCCGCTGTACTCGTAGCGCTCCAGGTCATCGACGAACGCGTCCGCTCCGTCGGCGCCGCTCACGTCGGCCAGATCCGGCCCGCCGGCATCGGCGCCGGTGTCCGAGCTGTTGTCGGTCGTGTCATCGTCGCCACAAGCGGCGAGATAGCCGAGCGTCGGATAGGTCCCGACAATCGCGACACGGCGGAGCAACTCACGGCGGGACAGGTACATCGACACGTCTCCTGATCGGGTGGGATCGGCGCGTCTGTATAGCGGGCTTGCCGACCGAAGGCGAAGCCCACTTCCGTCTGGTATCAGAGCGCGTCGACGGCGTCCGCAAAGGCCCTGCCGCGGTGCTCGAAGCTCCGGAACATGTCGAAGCTCGAGCACCCGGGCGAGAGCACGACCGCATCACCGGGCCAGCTCTCCGCGCGGGCAAGCGACACCGCGCCCTCCAGGTCGTCCGCCTCGCGCACCACGCGGATTCGACCGCGGCTCTCCTCCAAGAAGCGCGGGCGCAACTCCCCGATGACGACGACGGCGCGGGCGTGATCTGCCAGCGCGTCGATGAAGGGGCCGAGGTCGAGGCGCTTGTCGACCCCGCCCACGATCGCGACCAGCGGCCGATCCATCGACCGGATCCCGGCGACTGCGGCATGGACGTTGGTCGCCTTCGAGTCGTCGAAGTACCTGACCGTGTCGAGCTCGCGGACGAACTCGAGCCGATGGGGCAGGCCCGTGAACCCGCCGAGGCCACGCTGCGCGGTCTCCGCGGTCAGCGACGCGCTCTCCGACCCGAGCAGCCGCCGGACTCCGAGCAACGCGGCGAGCGCGTTCTTGCGGTTGTGCGATCCGGGGACGCGCAGGCATTCGATGGGGACCTCGAGGGAGCCGGCGGCGTCTTCGACCTCGAGGCTCCGTCCGTCGACCCACGCCCGACCGTGCCAGCCGGAATCGGCGCCCGGCGGATCGATGCTGTATCCGAGGGTCGGAACTCCGGACTCGCGCAAACCCCGACCGGCCGCGGCGAGGCGCGCGTCTCCGGCGTGCATGACCGCCGCCGTGTCCGCGCCCAGGTTGCGGTGGATGTGGAGTTTCGCCGCGACGTAGTCCTCGTCGGCGGCGTAGTGGTCGAGATGGTCGGGCGCGATGTTCGTGAGTATCGACACCGACGGACGCATCCGATGCGGCTCCCAGAGCTGAAACGCGCTGACCTCGACGACCGCGTGGGTCGCGTCCGCACCCTCGTCCGACACGACGGTGCTGAGGGCCGTCCAGGAGTTCCCGCCGAGCAGGGTGCGGTGCCCCGACGCTCGCAACAGCGCTGTCGCCATGGCTGCGGTCGTCGACTTCCCGTCGGTGCCGCCGACGGTCAGCACGGCCCCGTCGAACGCGGCCATCGCCAGCTCGACCTCGGACCAGACCGCGATCTCGCCCGCCCGCCACCGCTCCCAGAGAGGCGCGAGCGCCGCTTTCTCCTTGTTCTCGGGCCACTCGGGATTCAACGACGGCGAGAGTACGACGGCGGTCGCTTCGCCAGGGTCGAGGCCGCCGAGGCGCACCTCGACCTCGTCGGGCAGACCCGGAGTCAACGCCGTCCGGTCGTCGCTCGCGACCACCTGCTTTCCGAGCGCGTTCAGCAGCTGGGCAGCCCCGACGCCAGATGCGCCAAGGCCGAAGACGGCAACCGTGCCGTGCGCTGGGATCGGGTCGTTCATCGCGTGGGTTGGGTCGGGGCGCTCGGACTCTCATGCCCCGCGAACGCGGAGTCAACGGCGTCGACGAACCAGGCCCAGGAGGAGGAGCGCCAACAGGGATCCCGGCGCCGCCGTGCCATTCGCTGCGCTGCATCCCCTCTTGCCGCCTCCGCCTCCGCCGAGGCCGCCGAGGATGTCACCGAAGCCGAAGTCCCCGTCCGCGACGACCGGGTCTTCGGGGTCCTCCGGATCTTCGGGGTCCTCCGGACGCTCCGGGTCGTCGATCTCGATGCACTCGCCGAGCTCGTCGCAATCTTCGCCGGGGCCACAGTTCAGGACGTCTTGCTCCGGGTCGTCGCAGTCGAGATCGTAGGCCCCGCAGTCGCAGTCGCAGCCGTCGTTCGCGTCGAAGAAGTCGGCGGGGCAGGCCCACGCGTCCGGAATCTCCGGCTCGGGCGGCACGGTGGAGTCGTCGCCTTCGGCGCAATGCCCCTCTTCGTCGCAGTACTCGCCAGGACGGCAGTTGAAGAGCTCCTGCCGCTCGTCGTCGCAGTCGGGGTCGTAGATGCCGCACTCGCAATCGCACCCGTCGCGCCCCCCGTGGAAGTCCGGGTCGCAGGTCCACCCGGCGGGCGCTCCCGTGCCCATGCAATCTTCCGCACAGGTCGTGACGTCTTCGCCGATCGAGCAGATGCCGTCTCCGCACTCGCCGGCGATGCCGCACAGGCGCTCGCTCGGGTAGCCGCCGCCACAGAGATCCTGGAGCGCGAGGAAGGCGTAGGTCATCGACTCGCCGCCCTGGGGACCGCCGGACTCCGGCAGCTCGGCGACGCGCGTGCATCCGCCCCGGAAGTCGTAGTCGGTCTCCCCGGACACCAGGATCCCGACGACCTTGTATTGCTCGTCGAACACACCAGACCCGGAGTTGCCGCCGAAGGCGTCGACCGTCCCGGTGAACACGAAGCTCCGACTGTTCGTCGGTGCGGTCAACACCACGCCGCCGTCGTCCAGCTTGGCCGGCAACCCGCTTCCGAAGCCGACCATCGCCAACGGATCGCCTTCCGAGACCGGGTATTGCTCGAAGTTGAACTCGACCGGCTCGAAGCGCGGCGCCGCGGGTCGGTCGAGGCGGACGATCGCGTAGTCGGCGCCACCATCACCGCCACCCCAGACACCGCCGCCGCCGGATTGGACGATGACCTCCTCGCACGCGAAGACATCATCGGACGTCATCGGGCGCAGCTCGCCCTCGTCCTCGTACAGGTAGTTGAACAGCCACAAGACGCCGTCGCAACCGCCCGAGACACAATGTCCGGCGGTCAGCACGAGGTCGTCATCGACCAGGGTTCCCGAGCAGCTCGCACCGGTGGGCTGGTCACCGAAACGCTCGTCGGGGCAGAGGTTGTAGGCGTCGCCGTGCGTCTGGCCGGACATCCGCACGTCGTTCGGATCGCTGGTGTCGAGGGTCCGTTCACTCACCATCGCGGCAATGGCGTTCGCGGTCAGCTCCCGCAGCTGCTCGTCGGGGTGCGCGTACCAATCGAGCCGGCTGTCGTCTCCGTAGACGACGGTCTCGGTCACGGTTCGGATCTCGTCCGGGTCGGGTTCGGGCTCGACGCACGCGGCGCCGAGGTTCGCGAGCAACAGAAGTGCGAGCAGAACCGATGAGCGCACGTGGAGTCTCCGGGCGGGTCTACGTGTACAGATACGCGGCGCCGAACAGGCGCGCACAAGGTATGGGGTGCCTCAATGGGGGTCAAGGCGCGAAATAACGCGCCGCGGCACCGGTTTCGGTCGCCGTCGCACCGGTCCGGTCGACCCGTCGTGGCAGGCCCGAGCCCGAGTTCAACCGGCGTGGTCCCGGAGCTTGATCTTGAGAAGCGCGACGCGCTCCTGCAGCGTCTCGAGCTGTTGCGCGATCTCGAAGACGTCGTGCTCGACGGTCGCCACGTCTTCCCCGCGTTCCTCGCGCCGTGCGGCCTCGGTGATCTCCTCGGCCTCGGCCTGGGCCTCCTCCATGCCGTTCATGATGACGCCGATGAAGAGGTTGAGGATGATCATCGTACCGAGCAGCACGAAGCTGACGAAGAAGCCGAAGCCGAGCCACCAATTCGCCTGCGCGGTCTCCTCGGTACACACCGGCCCGTTGGGAAGCGACGGGAACGGATACTCCATGCACCCGTACATCTGGATGTACATGATGTCCGTCCAGTCCTCGAGCGTGACCGCCCTGAAGAGCGACAACAACGAGGTCTGCAGGTTTCCGAAGTGCAGCGGGTCGTTCCCCGGCCCGCCCTCCGGGGTGATGCCGAAGAGGAAGACGGCAGCGACGGCGTACACGTAGAAGAGTAGGAAGAGCAGCAACGACACGTAGAACATCGAAGGGATGCTCTTGAGCAGCGCTCCGACCAGGATCTGCAGCTTCGGGATCGCGTTGAGGAGCTTCAGCACGCGGAGCAGCCGCAGCAGTCGCAGCACGATCGCGTACTGGCCGGCGCCCGGAATGAAGCAGGCCGCGACGATGAAGAAATCGAAGTCGTTCCACGGGTCCCGGAAGTAGTTCCACGGCTTGGGCGACTCGGCGGCCATCTTCACCAGGATTTCCAAGATGAAGATGCCGAGGATGATCTGGTTCAGCCAGTGAATGGGCGTGTGGTAGGCCCCCGCCATGTGCGGATAGGTCTCGATTCCCACCAGGATCGCGGCGAATACGATGACGCCGGTGATGAAGTTCTGGAACCAGCTCGAACCGGCCATTTTGCGGCAGAGTTTGACCATGTCGTGCTCCTGGCGACGCGCGACCCGGGTTCCGCGCGAGGTTGCTCATGACAGTGCGTCTCGTGCCGCGGTTGTAGCTCGCACGCGCGCGCGTTGGAAAGGATGTTGGGAGGATGTTGGAAGGATGTTGCGCCGATCGGCAAGCTTGCCGCCCGGAGCCGCTCCCATGTATTGCAGGGGCGGCCTCCTCTCCCCGACCCCGGAAGACATGGACTACGCCCGCCGACGCGAACAGTTGATGAACCGTCTCGGCGACGGCGTCCTGGTGCTCGTCGCGGCCCCGGAACGACAGCGCAGCAACGACACCGCGTACCGCTATCGACCCTCGTCCGACCTCCTCTACCTCTGCGGGTTCGACGAGCCCGATGCCATCCTCGTCCTCGCACCGAAACATCCCGAGCATCGCGTCGTGCTCTTCGTCCGACCGCGAAACCCCGAGAAGGAGATCTGGGACGGCTATCGCCACGGTCCCGAGGGCGCCGTCGAACGTTTCGGCGCCGACGCCGCGTTCCCCATCGACGAGCTCGACGAGCGGTTGCCGGAATACCTCTCCGGACGCGAGCGGCTCTTCTACCCACTCGGCGAGGATCCGGCGTTCGACAGCCGCCTCCTGGGCCTCGTCAGCTCTCTCCGCGCGACCCGCAAGAAGCCCGACCGGGCGCCCCACATCATCCAGGACCCGCGGCCGATCCTGCACCGGATGCGCATGGAGAAGGACGCTGACGAGATCGCGCTGATGTCGCGCGCTGCCGACATCTCGGCTCGCGCCCACGTCGAGGCGATGCGCGCGACGCGACCCGGCGCGTGGGAGTACCAGGTCGAGGCGATCATCGACGGGGTCTTCCGAAGCAACGGCGCCTACGCGCCGGCATATACGAACATCGTCGCCAGCGGACCCGGTGCCTGCATCCTGCACTACGTCGAGAACGACCGGCGGATGCAAGACGGCGAGCTCCTGCTCGTCGACGCCGGCTGCGAGCTCGACTGGTACGCCGCGGACATCACCCGCACCTGGCCGGTGGGCGGCCGGTTCTCCGGACCTCAGCGCGCCGTCTACCAGCTCGTTCTCGACGCCCAGGTCGCCGCCATCGCCGAGGTTCGAACCGGCACATCGAACCACGAAATCCAAGACCACACCGTGCGCCACCTGACGACGGGAATGGTCGATCTCGGGCTGCTCTCCGGCGATGTCGACGCCCTGATCGAGGACGAGAGTTACAAGCGCTTCTACATGCACGGAATCGGCCACTACCTCGGCATGGACGTGCACGACGTCGGGGTCTATCTCGTCGAGGAAGACGTCGGCGAGCCGCTGGTCCCGGGCACCGTCGTGACGATCGAACCGGGCATCTACATCGCCCCCGACGACGAGACCGTGCCGGAGGAGTTCCGCGGAATCGGGGTGCGCATCGAGGACGACGTCGTCGTGACCGACGGCGAGCCCCTGATCCTCACCGATGGTGTCCCGAAGGCGATCGACGAGGTCGAAGCGCTCTGCGGCGAGCTCTCGTGAGCCGCCGATGGTGACGGCCTCGCCGCGCATCGGCGTCCGCCGCTCGTGTCTGCCTGCCGCGATGCTGCTCGCGGTCGTCGCCTGTGGCGGCCCGACTCCGGTGCCCGACGACACCGACGGAGCGCATCCGCCTCATGGTCGCGCCCACCCGGCGGCATACGAGGCGTTCCTCCACTCCGAGCTGTTGACCGCCGGGGGAGACAACGAGGCCGCCGCTGAGGAGCTGAGGACCGCGATCTCTGCCGATGCGACCGTCGCCCTGTTGCACCTTCGCCTCGCGGCGCTCCTCTCCAGGGTCGACGGGGGGGCCGAAGAGGGGCTTCTCGCCTGCCAGAAGGCCGAAGATCTGGGAACCACGCCGTGGGAGATCGCCCCGCTGCGCGCCGATCTCCTGCGCGCAGACCGACGACCGGACGACGCCATCGGGGTGTTCGACGCTCTCGACCCGAGCGACGCGCCCGGCGAGTTCTTCGCTGCCTGGGTCTCCTTTGCCGACCAGATCGGCGACCGCAAAGCACGAGCGCGAGCCGCGGAGACCTGGGTCGCGCACCACGACGACGAGCCGGCCTCGTGGCAGGCCCTGGCGATGTCGATGGACCTCGCCGACGAGCGCCGGGCGGCGGCCGACGCCTATGGGCAGGCCGCGGAGCTGCCCGGTGGCGATCCGCGTGATGCCGCCCGACAGGTCGAGATCCTCTCCGAGATCGAGGCGTGGGACGAGGCCGCCGCGGCGGCCGACGCGTGCTCGCGCCGATTTCGCGAGCATTGGCCCTGTTACGTTCGACTCACCCAGCTCACCGATCGGGGACGGTCTGCGGGCAGCCCACTCGACGACGAGACCCGCGACGCACTGGCCCGACTCGCCGCCCAGGTCTCGGGTTCGCGAAGAACGCTCCCCGCCACGGCCTTCGAGCTCCGACGTCTGACACGCCCCGACGTGGTCCGGGAGTTCATCGCCGTCACGGCCGAGCTCCGGCCCCACAACCCGGTGACCCTGACCACGCTCGCGTGGACGGCCAACGGCATCGAAGACTACGCGCTGGCGGTCGAGCTGATGGAGCGCATCCTCGTGCTCGACGACGCCAACTTCGATGCCTTGAACTACGTCGGCTACACGTGGGCCGAGCTCGGTGTGAACCTGGAGCAGGCCGAGGTCTACATCCGAGAGGCGCTCTTCCTGCGCGGCGACGACGGGAACATCCTCGACTCGCTGGCCTGGGTGCTCTTCCGGCAGGAGCGATTCGAAGAGGCGCTCGAGGTCCAGCTCCGCGCGGTCGAGCTCGTCGAAGACAACGCGATCCTCTGGGACCACCTCGGGGACATCCGCCTGGAGCTCGGCGATCTCGAAGGCGCGATCAGCGCCTGGGAACGCGCCATGGAGACCGTCGGCGAGCGAGACGAGGACGTCGCGGAGACCGTGCCGGCGAAGATCGAGGGCGTCCGACAACGGCTCGACGCCCCCTGATCCGATCGGTGGCAACGAGCCCGACCAGCGTTACGACCGTTCGGGGTGAGGAGCGGAACGCGAACGATGTGAGCGGGCCGCGTCTCGAACCCCACCGCGGAGGCCCTTCGAGACACGGGCTTCGCCTGTTCCTCGGGGCGAACGGGAATGACCCACCACCCGTTGGATCGCACCCTTCGCGGCCCGGCCGTGCCACGACAGTGGCCAGCGGAGACCGGTTGACTACAATCAGGCGGTCGCGTCCGTCCGCTCCCCCTTCGGCATGCCCATCGACATCGGGCCCTTCCGGCTCGACCGAAAGATCAACACTGGCGGTTTCGGGGAGATCTGGCGTGGTGAACACGCCCCGACCGGGCGGCCGATCGCGGTCAAGGTGATGACGCAGGAGCGGGCGCGCGTCCCCGAGTACTACGACGCGTTTCGCGCCGAGGTGCAGGCTGTCGCCCGGCTCGACCATCCGGGCATCGTGCCCGTCTTCGATTTCGGCACCATTCCTGAGAGCGCCGGGAAGGCGTCGCGCGGCAAGCTCGTCGCCGCGTCACCCTACCTGGTCATGGACTTCGCGGAGCACGGCTCCCTCGACCGACGACTGCGCCAGATGACGAGGGACGCGACGGCAACCGTCCTCGTGCGAACGCTCCAATCCCTCGCCCACGCCCACTCCCGGGGTATCGTCCACCTCGACCTCAAGCCAGGGAACATCCTCCTCTTCGAGACGCAGCCGGTGTGGCAGCTGCGCCTCACCGACTTCGGCCTCGCCTACTCGACGCACCGGTTCAGCGATCCGACCAGTGGCGACACCGGCGCCGCTCTGGAGGTGATCGTGGGGACGCCAGCGTACATGGCGCCCGAACAGGTCGAGGCGCGCTGGCTCGACTTCGGCCCTTGGACCGACCTCTACGCGCTGGGAGTCATGGCCTGGGAGTTCGTCTGCGGCGAACCACTCTTCGAGGCCGAGGTCCCCATGGAGCTCGCCGTCAAACACCTGCGGGAGCCCGTACCGCCGATGCGGCCGCGCTTCGACGTGCCGGACGGATTCTCCAGCTGGGTCGCCCGGCTGTTGGAGAAGCGCCACCAAGACCGGTTCCAGTCGGCCGCCGATGCACTGTGGGCGCTGCAATGCGTCGACAACCAGGTGCTCGACTACGGCACGGTCGAGCCCGAGCTCCAGCCGCTGGCGGGGAACCCGCCGCCGGTCGCCACCACGCCCCTCGGCGTGCCGAGCGATGCTTCGCTCGAGCCCCCGGACCGGGCCACCGTAGTCGAGACGCTCGAGGTGTCCGCCGAGCGAATCACGCCAACGCCCGAAAGGCCGTCGACCGGCTCCGAGATGGAGTCTCCTCCGCGTCGCCGCGAAGCGCGCCGGTCGTTCTCGGACGACCTGCCCCCCTTCCCGGACAACTGGCGGCAAGCCACCGAGCGTGCGCCCGGCGCCCTTCTCCTCGGCGCCGGGCTGGGTCTCTACGGTCTGCGCGCCATCCCCGTCGTCGACCGCGACCAGGAACGCTCGTCGCTGTGGGGGGTCGTCGGCAGCGCGAGGGCCGACGGCGGTGCGAGGGCCGTGGTGCTCCAGGGACCCTCGGGATACGGAAAATCGCGCCTGGCCGAGTGGCTGTGCACCACAGCCGCCGAATGCGGCGCCGCCCAAGCCCTGATCGCCGGCCACGATCCCGCCGGTGCTCCCCGCCAGGGCCTGTCCCGGCTGGTCGGCCATCGCTTCCGTGTCGGGGGTCTGAGTTACGACGAAACCGTCGAGCGCATTCGCGCGGTGCTCCGGGACGATGGCATCATCGACGAGTACGAGGTCCGGAGCCTGGCCGAGATCGCCCACCCGGCCGGGCGCACCGACGCCGAGCCGTTGGGTGGGGTGGAGCGTGTGCGATTCGCCTCGAACAACGAGCGGTTCGCGATCGCTGCTCGGGAGCTCGTCCGCGCTTCGTACGAGCGCCCGGTCGTCGTCTGGCTCGACGATGTGCAGTGGGGCGCCGATAGCCTCTCGTTCGTGCGCTATGTGCTGGAAGCCGACGACGCGCGCGACGCGCCGATCGTGTTCGTCCTCACGGCCCAGAACGAGGCGCTGGCCGACCGGATGATCGAGCGTGCGTTGCTCGACACGCTCCAGGACGAGGATGAAGTCGTCAGCATCGACGTCGGGCCCTTGCCGGACGATGACTTCCGGGCGCTGGTCGAGCAGCTGCTCTTCCTGACCGGCCGCTTGTCGACCGCGGTGCGGAAACGCGCTGCCGGCAACCCGCTCTTCGCGGTCCAATTGGTCGGCGACTGGGTGCAGCGGGGGCTCCTCGAACCCGCGCGAAACGGCTTCCGCCTGGCTCGTGGCGCCGACGTCCATCTCCCCGACGACCTGTACGCCCTCTGGACGCAGCGCGTGCAGCGAATCGTCGGCGGCGCGTCGGCTCCGGAGCTCCGCGCATTGCGTATCGCGGCCGCGCTCGGCCACCAGGTCGACCGCGACGAGTTGTCGGCCGCGCTGGAGATCGCCGGCCTCGAACACCCGGTCGCCCTCGAGACCACACTCGTCACGGCCGGCCTGGCGATCCTCGGGGAGTACGGGTGGACCTTCGGGCACACGATGTTTCGGGAGACTCTGCTTCGCGGCGCCGAGATCGAAGGCGACGGCGCCGACATCCACGGCATCTGCGCCGACGCGCTTCGGACCCACTACGGCGCGACCGAGGTCACCGTCGCCGACCGCGTGGCACGCCACCTGCTGGCCGCCTGCCGATGGGCCGAGGCCCTCGCTCCCCTGCTGGAAGCCGCTCGCGACCGCGTGCGCCTCGGGGAGTACGCCGAAGCACACACCCTGCTCGACGAGCACGAGAACGCGCTCGCGAAGTTGTCGTCACCCCTCGAAGATTCGAGTCGTGTCGACGGAATCCTGATGCGAGCGCAGGTGCATCGCCGCCAATGGGAGCTCGACGACGCGCAGACGTTCGCCGAGTTCGCCCGCGAAATGGCGGATCGACATCAGCTCTACCCGGCGCGCGCTCAATCTCTCGCCATCCTCGGAAACATCGCGCGCCTGCGCCGCGATTTCACGACCGCCGAGCGCCTCACGTTCGAGGCGCTCGGCATGTTCGAAACCCTCGACGACTTCCACGGTCGCGCGCAGGCGCTCCGCGCCGTCGCCGTGACCGCGCGCGAGCAGGGGCACTTCGACCGGGCGGTGGCCTGCTACGAGAAGGCGATGAACGTCTTCTGGACCCTCTCCGACGAGGGAGAGGTCGCCGATTGCCTCTATGGACTCGGCAACGCCTACCGCAATCGGGGCGAGTGGGAGCGAGCGCGGGCCTACTACCAGGAGGCAAAGGAGATCGCCGAGCGCATCGGAAACCCCCACCAGCTCGCCGAGTTCGTCAACGGTCTCGCCGAGGTCGCCCGGCACACCGGCGACCTCGACCAGGCCGAGGAGATGTACAGATCCGCCCTCGAGACGATGCACCGCGTCGGCTCCCACGACGCGATCATCCCCCGGCTGAACCTCGCGCTGACGCTGATTCTGCGACGCAGCTACTCGGATGCTCGCATCGAGCTGAGCCGAGCGCTCGCCGACGTGGAAAACCCCGGCTTCCGCGCGTGGATTCTCGTCCATCTACTCCCTTGCATCGCCGCCGCCCGCGACCTCCAAACGCTCGACGTCACGCTCCAGGCCGCGACGCGGGCGCTCGAAGAGACTTCGATGGTCGACGCCGACATCGCCGAGGCCGCAGAGCTCTGCGCCGACCTGCTGGAGACCGACGGCGAAGCAGGGCGTGCGATGAGCGTCGTCGAGATCGCCCGCGACCAGTGGCAGCGGCTCGGCAATGCGGAGAAGCTCGCCGTCTGTACCGAGCGAGCGGAGCGCCTGACCGCCAAAGCCTGAACCGGCACCCGGCAAGCGCAGGCGTCATGGTTGCCACGGAAGATCGTTGGGGACAGGATGCGTGGCACGCGCCGTGCAGGCCCTCTCCACGACGCACACTCCTCACGTCGCGACAGGCGATCGGAACGATGAAGAAGAACGCCACGCCCCTCATCCTCGCTCTCCTCGCGCTCGCCGCCTGCATCGACGGCGAACCGACGGACCCCGGAGCAGAGGTCTGCTCTGCCGATGCGCTCCACGCTGCGCTCGGAAACGCGACGTCCGGTGACACGGTGCGGCTCTGTGCGGCATCGTTCCCGGGCAGCTTCGCCGTCCCGGCCGGCGTCGCCGTCCAAGGCGTCGCGGGCACCGTGCTCGTTCCCGAAGCCGGCGCCGCCCTTCGCCTCGTCGGGGGCTCCGACAGCGCGCCCACGACCGTACGAAACGTGGAGATCGCCGCGGGAGATGGGGCCGCCACGGCTGCCATCGTCGGCTCCCGGGGGAGCGTGGAGATCGAAGCCGTCGACCTCGATGTCGGCGCCGGATACGGCATCGTCGTCGAGGACGCTACCTCCGTGCGGCTGCAAGACGTCTCCATCACCGCCGCCAACGAACCGGCAGGCGAACCCGGGCCACCGGCCGACTGGCACCAGAGCTGGCTCCATGCCGGCGTGCTGATCGTCGGTCAGGACAGCCGCTCGACGATCGTCGACCTCGACGACGTCGATGTCTCCGGGTTCGTCGGCGTCGGCGTCGGACTCCTCCACACCACCGGCCGCTGGGACAACGGCTTGATCCGAGACGGGGCCGGAGTCGGCGTGCTGGTCGATGCGAGTCCCGGCCTGACGCTCCGCAGCATAGAGGTCGCCGACATCTCGGCCACGGGAAGCTCGGCGGAGAGCGTCGGGGTCGTGATCACCGACGGCACTGCGCTCGCTACCGAAGACCTTCTCGTCACGACGGTCGCCGGGCTCGGGGTGCTGCAAGACAACGCTCGGGCTACCTTCGACGAGGCGTGGATCGCCGACGGCGCCGATGTCGGGCTGTGGGTGCAGGGCACGAGCGAGCGCCCCGACGAGGCCTCGACGGAGCTCGGCAACACGATCCTGATTCGCAACGCCGGCGCCAACACCGTCTTCCTCGACGCCGGGCACGTCATCCTCGACCGCTGCGTGCTCGGCGACGCGATCAGCGCCCCCCTCGATGACACGATCTGGGGCGACGGACTCGTCGTCGCTCACGGTCTTGCGGCACAAGGGGAGCAGGGTGGTGGTTTCACGACCACCGACACGCGCGTCGACATCGATGAGTCCGTGGTCTTCGGCAACGCACGGGTCGGCGTACTCCTCGACGGCGAACATCCGGTCGCCCCGGTCGACGCACGCCCCTCGGTGCTGTGCGGACAGACCACCGACGATGTCGACGATGGCGGCGAGTCTCCGTGGGCGTGCGAAAGCGGGCCCGACTCGGAGCGGATCTGCATCCGCACCGACGGGCCTGTCGTCGACGCCGGATGGGACTGCGTCGACGACGAGACCGGCACGCACTGCAACGCCCCGTTGGACACCCTGCCGTCGGCGGACGCGGAGCCCCAGTCCGGCGAGCCGACGTTCGAGATCGAGCTCGGTCGCGTCGCCCCGGCATGCGCATCGCTCGCCCACGACGTCCGCGACCTGATCCGGGGTCGGGAACAACGAACGGACGACGACGTCGATTTCGATGCGGCCGCACCGACGGCCGGCGCCGAGTCCGGGTTCGACGCCGCCGCGACGACCATCGACTGGGATTGCGTCGATGACGGTGCCAACCGGTCGTGCTCCCACCTGGCCGACTCCGCCGGGTTCGTGTTGGAGGCGAACTCCCCGGACAACCCGTCGTTCGACGATGGCCCGGGCTGGACGTGCGGCTACGGCCCCGAGGGGCGGGTGTGTGTCGACGCCGGTTTCGGCATCGCCCAGCAGCTCGGCGACGACGTCGATCCGGCCGACATGGGCGGCACGATGAGCATCGACGATGCGCGCCTGGAAGATCGCGACGCGTTGCTCTCTTCGGGCGCGCTGGAGCGGCTCCCGGTCGCCAACATCCGCCGCATCGCTCCGAGCCTGCGAGGACTCGTCGGAGAGAGAGGGCTCGTCGGAGAGAGAGGGCTCGTCGGAGAGAGAGGACTCGTCGGAGAGAGAGGACTCGTCGGAGAGAGAGGACTCGTCGGAGAGAGAGGCTAGGTTGGGGCTTTGCCCCAAGACCCCAGTAGGAAACTGAGTTTCCTGCACCTTCCGCCTTGGAAAGTCCTGCGGATTTTCCAAGAGGTCGGGGTACGGGAAGCTCAGCCTCGCTACGGGCCGAGGGGCAGGGCCCGGTGCGGAAATCGCTTACGTGACTCGCGTTCGGGCCTGACGGACATGGTCTGCCGAACATCGTCCCATGCGCGACCCGCCGACACCCCCGGACCCCGCCGCTTTCAAAAGGCAAGACGCCGTCCTCAAACAGGCGAGGACGGCGCGTCACGGAGGGTATTTGAAAGGTTCCGTGGGGGGAGATTGGGGGGATCTCAGGTAGGCGACACGCCAACCCGCGGCTACGCCGCACCAAGGCCTGGCTGGATTGCGGGCAGGTTGTCGTGACGAAGACAATTCTAGGGACAAACAGGTCGACTTTCATTGACTTCCGCCGTCAACGGCTTGACTCAGCGCGTCAGGTGAATGCTCATTCAGCGACCTGTTCCCGTGCTAATTCAGTGGGTTGCGGCGCAGCTTGACTCCGCGCGTCATCGCCCTCCGATCGCCGAGATCTCCACCAGCGCTCCACCACCTCGATGTCTTGAGACCGACGCGCCCGGGGAAGCGATTTCAAAAACCGACGACCGTACGAACGCCGCACCAGGCGGCCGTCGAGAATCGCGATGATCCCGAAATCCGTCCGGTGACGGATCAGCCGACCGAACCCCTGCTTCAGCCTGATCGCCGCGCTCGGCACCTGGTACTCGCCAAACGGGTTGCCACCGCGCGACTCGATGTGGCCCAGCCGCGCTTTGAGGATCGGATCTCCCGGGCTCGCGAACGGAAGCTTGTCGATGATCACCAGCGACAACGACTCCCCCTGCACGTCGACTCCCTCCCAGAACGACTGGGTCGCGAAGAGCACCGAGCGGGTGTCCGCGCGAAATGCCTCCAACAACGCCGTCCGGCTCATCTGGCCGTGGATCAACGTCGGTTGTGACAGCCGGGGAGCCAGCAGGCGGAACGCCTCGTTCATGTTCCGGTGACTCGTGAAGAGCAGAAATGCCCGCCCGTCACACAGATTCACGAGGCGCTCCATCGTCGGCACGACCTGAGCCACGAAGTCTCGAGTGCTCGGATCCGGCAGGTCTTCCGGCACGAAGAGAATCGACTGCTCCATGTGATCGAAGACCGGCTCCAGACGCAGGTCCCGCGTGTCGTCCGGCAATCCCATGCGGCTGCGGAAAAACCGGAAGTTCCCGTCCGTCGCCAGCGTGGCCGACGTGTAGATCTGGGTCGCGCACGTCGAGTACAGGAGCTCTTCGAATACGGGCCGCAGATCGATCGGATAGGCGCTCAGGAACGAGCCACGGCCTCGCTGTTCGACGACATAGACCATGTCGTCAGCATCCCGCTCGACGAGCATCGACGTCTCGGTGACCAGGACGTCGATCCGGTCGACCAGCCGGCGCCCCCCTTCGCCCAACGTCGCACGGCCGCTCAGGCGCGCGGCCAACGTCGACATGCGCTCTTCGAGGAGACCGAGGCACTCGACGATCTCTTCCGCCTCGGGTCCGTCGAGCACCTCCGAGGCGTCTACCCGGTTCTCGCCGGCCGGGAGCGCGCGCTCGACCGCTCCGAAGAACGCTCGCATGCGGTCACGGGAGTCTGCCAGGGCGCGGCGGATCTCGGTGTCCAGCGCGTTCTCCCGCGCACAGAAGCCCTTCACGTCGCCGAAGAGGTCGGCGTAGCGGTGGTTCGACACCTGGATGCCGAAATAGGTCGAGGCGACCTCCTCCAGGTTGTGCGCCTCGTCGAACACGACGGCCTCGTACGGCGGAAGCAGCTCGGCGTCGGTTCGGGTCCGGATCGCCAGGTCGGCGAAGAAGAGGTGGTGGTTGACCACGATCAGGTCCGCCTCCTGGGCGGCCTGCCGAGCCCGCATCACGTGACAATCGGCGTGCCAGGCGCACTCGCGTCCGAGGCACCCATCGGCGCCCATCGAGAGATCCGACCACGTTGGCCAGTCGTCGGGCAGCTCCCGGATCTCCGCCCGGTCGCCGCTCGACGTAGTCTCGGCCCATCGTTCGACCGCGGGCCACCAGTGCACGTCGTCCTTGCGGCGGAATCGAGGCTCCGCCCTGAACTCCTCCCATCGCCACAGACAGAGGTAGTTCTGCCGCCCCTTGAGGTATACGGCCTCGAAGGGCTTGGGCAGCACCCGCGCGAGCAGCGGCAGGTCTTTGTGGAAGATCTGCTCCTGCAGGTTCTTCGTCGCCGTCGAGATGATCGTGCGTTTGCCGCTCAGGATCGCCGGGACCAGGTACGCCAACGTCTTCCCCGTTCCCGTGCCGGCCTCGACCACCACACGGTTCCCGCCTTCGAACGCCCCGGCCACGGCGCTGGCCATCTCGACCTGCGACGCCCGCTCCTCGTACCCCGGCAGCGAGCCCGCCAGCAGGCCGTCAGGACCGAAGACCCCATTGATCTGTTCGTCGAGCGCCATTGCTTCAGGATTGGTCGGCCGTCATGCGCGATCGTTGCCCGAAAAGATCACGGTCGGCGTGAATAGGCGAGCACCATGTGCGTCGGTGCAAGGGCAACGCGACGGACGGGAAGCCGGCCGGGCAAGATTCGACAATGGTGTCGGGTCCGCTGCCCGGTCGGCGACTCTTCGTGCGTCGACCGGGCGTTGCGATCCTCCACCGGGTCAGCGCGCCCGACGCGCGCTCCGGACGTCGGTTACACGTCGTGACCGCGCCCGTCGTCCGACCACAGCACTCCCAGCATCTGCTCCACCCGCGACCGCGCACGCTCCTCGCTGTCGGCAGCGAAGCGCCCCGGCAGCCGGTACAGATAGGGCGTCGTGTCCACTTCGTAGCCGCCGAGCGCAGCAGCAGCAGCAGTGGGGACGTAGCCCACCATGCCGTTCGAATAGCCGGCGAAGAGGGCAAACGGCGTCGGCGCCGAACGGCGCACGGCCTTGCCGGTTTCGTGGAAGGTCTCGGACCCGTGCGCGCCGAGCGCCAGGCCGCCGATGCGGAAAGCCTGCACGGCGATGGGAACCTCCCAGCGGCCGGCCTCGTTCCGCCGGACCGCCGTCCGCCAGGGGAACCGCGAGTCGAGCAGACGGTCGACCAGAATACGGGGGAGCGGCACCTTGCGTAGAATCCCGCGCCAGTAGGGAAGCTCCCGGCCCCGACGCACCTCTGGGGTCAGCCCGAGACGCACCGAGTCGACCGCCGCGAGCACCGGGCCGTCCGGGACCGCCTCGAAAGGACCGGCCAATGCGTCGAGGACCGAGCGCCCGATCGTCGCGCCGATGCGCGCGGCCGCCGCCGAGTCATCCTCGGAGTACCAGTCGTAGTGGGGGTTGATGTCCGCGCACGCGCCCTGGACGAACACGCACGGCACGCCGTCGTCTCCCTCCTCGACCGTCCGGCGCATGTCGCCGACCCAATCCGCAGAGATGGCGAGGTTCTTCGGCGGCAGAACGGTCACGTGACACGGATGATTGACAAGGGTCCCGACAGGCTCGTCGTCCTGGTCGACGATGCGTACGATCAGCAGCTCGTGATCCTGGGAGCCGGCCTCGTTCCAGCCGAAGTCGATCGAACCATCGGGCTGTGGCAGCCGGCGATTCATGCCGATGCGGGACTCGCCGCGAACGAAACGCATCGCGGCGGGCCGACGCCCGGCCCATGCGGTCGCGGCCGCCTCGCGGCAACACTCGACGAGCCGGTCGTTGTAGGCCTCTTGGACCGCCGACGCCGGCGCGCCCGAGTAGGACAGCGGCGACGAGTGGGAATGAGAGCAGGCGACGAGGGTCCGCTCCGACGGCACACCGGTGGCCGCCTCGACGGCCTCGCGCACCCGCGCCACCATCGTCTCGTGCATGAAGAGCAGGTCGAGGCTCAACCAGATCGCCCCCGCCTGTGGCGTCTCGCCGAACGCGACGGCCGAGGCGCGCAGGGGGTCTCTGACGCTCGTGGAGCTCTTTCGCCGCGGGTACCCGGCGAGATAGGTGCCGATCTCGGGGGTCGAATCGACGATGGCGACGCCGATGGGGATCATCGACCGGCGCTCGACGAGCCGTCGAGGTTCACGACGACGTGTTCGCGGGCCGAACGGTAGGCGGCGTCGCAGATTTCGAGCACCGTCGCGCCGGCAGGACCGTCGGCGATGGTGTCGCTTCCCTGGCGAATCGACGACACGAACGCGGCCATCTGCGCGTCGAAGATCGCCTGATCGCAATGTTCGGCTCGCGGCGGGAACTCCAGCGTCTCGGTCGTCGGCTGCCCGTGGCGGATCCGCGTGATCTCGTTGGGAAAGAGCCGTGCATATCCGCGGGTTCCGAACACCTGCGTCGAGGCCTCGGGACCGTCCATGTGCGGGTTCCACCAGCCCGACTCGATGATCGAGGTCACCTCGTTGTCCCAGTCGATCACGATGACGCCGAAGTCGTCGACAGCGTAATCGCCGAAGCGGGTCTCGATGCGCGCGTAGACCCGAACCGGCTTCGGGTCACCGAGGATGAAGCGCGTGGTGTCGATCGCATGGACGCCCATGTCGATGAGCGCCCCGCCACCGGCGAGCGCCGGGTCGACGAACCAGCCGGCGGGGCCCCAATTCACGTGGATCCCGTAGCTCTTCGTCTTGACGACGCTCCCGATCTCCCCACCGACGACGGCATCGCGGATCGCGATCGCCTGGGGGTCGAAGCGCCACATATGTCCGACGAGCAGGCGACGGTCGGCCACCGCAGCGGCGCTGACCATCGCGTGGGCCTCCGTGGCGTTCATCGCCATCGGTTTTTCGACCAACACGTGGGCGCCCGCGTCGAACGCGGCATGCGCGAGGGGGGCGTGGAAGCTGTTCGGGAGCGCGATGACCAGCGCGTCCACGTCACCCGTCGCGAAGAGCTCTTCCGCGGTCTCGCAGTGGCGCCGGGCACCATGCTGCTCGGCGAACGCGACCCGCTTCTCCTCGTCGCGCCCCAACACGGCGACCAGCTCCGCTCCTGGGGCGTTGGCGATGCCCCGCGCGTGGTAGTGGGCGATATATCCGTATCCGGCGACGGCAAGTCGAATCGTCGACATGACTCCTCCGTGAGCGAGTCGGCGGATGATAGCCTCTGGGTCGCGGAGACGTCACGGGGCGCAGACGACGGCGGGCTCGGCGAGTCCGCGCGACGACGACGACCGACCGCGCCGGGACGCCGGGCCCTTGCCGCCCACCCCGCCCCCGCATTACGACATATGCGTCGCTTGACGCAGAAGGACGATGACCGGATCCGCGGCACTCGGAATCGACGCCGGAGGCACCAAGACCGACGGCGTACTCGTCACCCCCGATGGTGAGGTCGTCGGACGCGCTCGTCGCGGGCCCGCGAACTACCAGGCCGTCGGGCGCGTGACGGCGAAGTCGACCTACCGTTCCATATGCCACGAACTCACCGGGACCGCGGAGACCCGGGGCCTCACGATTCGCAGCGCGGCCTACGGTCTCTCCGGCGAAGACCGGCCGAAGGACCGCACCCGGCTCGTCCGGATCCTCGAGGACATCGATCCGACCGACGGCGCGTGGACCCTCGTCAACGACACGTACCTGGTCCTCCGCGCCGGTACCCTGGACGGCGTCGGTGTCGCGGTCGTGTCGGGCACCGGCAGCAACTGCGTCGGCACGGGTCCCGCCGGCGCGACGGCGCGGGTCGGCGGGTTTGCCCGGGAGTTCGGCGACGACGGCAGCGGCACGGAGATCGGCACCGACGGTCTGAGGGCAGCGTTCCGCGGACACGACGGCCGGGGGCCGACGACGGCGCTGACCGGGCTGTTGATGAAGCGATTCTCACTCGACCGGCTCGACGACTTCGTCGACTTCTTCCTCGCCGATGCGACCGGCGTCGTCGACGTCGGACAGCTGGCCCCGTTGGTCTGCGAGGCCGCTGCCGGAGGCGACGTCGTGGCGGCCGGCATTCTCGCGCACGCCGGTGACGACCTCGGGCTCTCCGCCGTGATCGTCGCCCGACAGCTCTTCGATCGCGACGCAGAATTCCCGCTGGTCCTCGGCGGCTCCGTGTTGCAGAAGGGCGCGAGCGACGCGATGCGCGACGCGCTCGTGGCCCGGGTGCACCGCGAATTCCCCGCCGCCGAAGCGCGGGTGCCCAACGCGCCGCCGATCCTCGGCGCCGCATTGCTCGCCCTCGACCGACTGTACGCGGATGATCCGGCCGCGTTTCCATCGTCCTGGCCCGCCCCGGAAACCGCCGACCGGATCGCACGACAGCTCCAGGAGATCCCGACATGAAGATCGCCGTGATCGGCGGGGGCAGCACATACACGCCAGAGCTGCTGCACGGGCTGGTCGCCCGCGGCGCGGCGCTCGGCGTCGACGAGGTCGTCCTCCAGGATCCACGTCCCGAGCGAGTCGGCCCGGTGAGCGCGTTCTGTGCCCGCATGGCCGCCGCTGGCGGGGCCGCTTTCTCCGTGCGCGGAACCGCAGACCGGGCCGATGCCCTCGACGGCGCCGACTTCGTCGTCATCCAGATACGGGTCGGCGGCCAAGAGGGTCGACACGAGGACATCCAGCTCGGCTTGCGCCACGGGCTGATCGGCCAGGAGACCACGGGCGTCGGCGGATTCGCCAAGGCTCTGAGAACGATTCCGGCGGTGCTCGAGATCGCCCGCGACGTCGAAGCGCGTTGTCCGGACGCGTGGATCCTGAACTTCACCAACCCGTCGGGCATCGTGACCGAGGCGCTCCTCCGGCACGGCCGCGAGCGGTGTGTCGGCCTCTGCAACGTGCCGATCGAGATGCACATGGAGGTCGCGAAGCTGCTCGGGGTCGGCTCGGCCGATGTCGCCCTCGACTGGGTGGGCCTCAATCACCTGGGTTGGGTGCGGCGGGTGCTCGTACGGGGCAACGACGTGCTTCCGGGCTTCATCGACCAGATCGAGGCCGGGGTCTCCGGCCCGGCCAATATCCCCGAGATCGCCTATCCTGAGGGATTCCTCCGCGCGCTCGGCGCGATCCCCTCTTCGTACGCGCGCTACTTCTACTGCACCCAGGAGATGCTGTCGGCGATCCGGCAGAGCCCGCGCTCGCGGGCCGAGGAGGTGATGGAGATCGAGGAGCAGCTCCTCGCGATCTACGGAGATGGCGGCTCCGACGAACTCCCCGTGCTGCTCTCCGAGCGCGGCGGCGCCTGGTACTCGCGCCTCGCGGTCGACGTGCTCGGGGCCCTCTGCTCCGACACCCCGACGACGCACATCGTGAACACCGCCAATCGCGGCACGGTCCCGGACCTGCCTGCGGACGCGGTGGTCGAAGTGCCCTGCGCCATCTCGCGGGCCGGCGTCTTCCCCGAGGATCGGGGCGCGGTCGACGAGTCGATGCTCGGTCTGATCCGGGCGGTGAAGGCCTACGAACGACTGACCATCGACGCCGCGACCGGCCGAGACCGGGACGCGGCCCTGATGGCCCTCGTCGCCAACCCGCTCGTGCCCGAAGTCGAGACCGCGAAGGCCGTGCTTGACGACATCGTCGCCCGCGGATTGATCTGAGCCGCTCACGACCGCGCCGCATCGAGGCACTCCCATGTCAAAGCTCGCGATCTTCGGCGGCACGCCCGTAACGACCACGCCGCCCGCGGCCCCCTGGCCGATCTACGGTGACCGCGAGCGCGAGCTGCTCCTCTCGGTGCTGGAGTCTCGCGAATGGGGCGGTTATCCCGAGCCGAACGTGCGGGCGGCCGAGTTTGCCGAGAAGTTTGCCGCTCACCACGGGGCGGCGTACGGCATCTGCGTCACCAACGGGTCGGTGACCCTCGAGGTGGCCCTCACCGCGCTCGATGTCGAGGCCGGCGACGAGGTGATCGCCCCCTGTTACACCTGGGTCGCCACAGGCGCCTGCGCGGTGCACGTGAACGCCGTACCGGTCTTCGTCGACGTCGACCCCGACAACTACTGCATCGACCCGGACCAGGTCGAAGCGGCGATCACCGACCGAACGCGGGCGATCATCCCGGTCCATCTCGGTGCCAACATGGCCGACATGGATCGGATGATGGACATCGCCGATCGGCACGGCATCGCCGTGATCGAAGACTGCGCGCACGCCCACGGCGGCGCGTGGCGTGGACGTGGCGCCGGATCGATCGGCGACATCGGATCGTTCAGCTTCCAGAGCTCCAAGCTGATGACCGCCGGCGAGGGTGGCGCGGTGATCACGTCGGACAACGGGCTCATGCAGCGCTGCCATTCGATCGTGAACTGCGGGCGCAAGGAGCCCGGCTACGACACCTTCGAGGGGCACGTGCTCGGCGTGAATGCCCGCATCAGTGAGTTCCAGGCAGCGGTGCTGATCGCCCAGCTGGAGCGGCTGGACGAGGCGACGCGCATACGGGCCGATGCGGCGGCCTACCTGGCGCGGGGGCTGGACGAGGTCGGCGGGCTCACGCCCCTGGCCCAGGACGAACGGATGACGTCACGCGCCGCCTATCAGCTCATCTCGAAATACGATCCGAGTCTCTTCGCCGGCGCGCATCGCGATGTCTTCCTCGGCGCGCTCCGGGCCGAGGGCATCGAGTGCGACGGGCCCTTCTACGTGCCGATGCCGGACCACCCGCTCTTCACAGCCGAGTCGCGCCACTGGCCGCAGCTCCGAGAGCGATACGGCGACGGCGTCAAAGCGGCGAACGCACGGGGTGAGCTCCAGTTTCCGGTCGCGGCGAAGGCCGCCTACGACGAAGCCGTCTGGTTGCACTACCCCTACCTGATGGCCGGCC
>PVBE011713422.1_pt1 | contig 24555 bp, 20 predicted proteins | sample 1631181 | NCBI WGS metagenome assembly PVBE01 (sample SAMN08397723, study PRJNA350692) | Marine metagenome, whole genome shotgun sequencing project. | isolation source: water | place: Pacific Ocean | collected 2012-04 | reverse complement strand
TGCTGTAATAAATCTGTTCCTGGGTGGAACAATCGGCGTACTGCTTCATGAGCTTGGGATTTTTTCCGAGCGGCGTGTGCACGTTATGAAACCACACCACTGCGAGAAACGGTTTCCTGAACGCGACCTGTTTGCGGATGAATTCAATCGATTTATTCATAACGATGGCTGCGTCATCACCGCGTAGGGCGGGATTCCTTTGTCCTTCCTGGAGGGGGATATTGCGCCCGTTATGCCAGTAAGATCCCTCGATACCGTGCTTACCCAATCTGGCGTAGGGATCGTGGGTGACCAGTACGTTGAAGGTTGAGAAGCATTCTTCGAACCCCGCCTTCCATGGCGGCATGACGTGCAGGGCACCAATTGCCATCTTGGCATCGAACCCGCCTAGATGCCATTTGCCGAAATGACCGGTCGCATAACCCTTTTCCCTCAGGGCCTCGGGCAGGGTGATTTCTTCCTGAGGCAAATGACCTTCATCTGGCCGTAGTGGGGTATTAATGTTCATCCGCAAATTGCAGCGTCCGGTTAGGCAGGAGGCCCGCGTCGGGCTACACACCGAAGCCCCCGCATAGAATCGATCAAAGCGAATACCCGCTTTCGCCATGGCATCCAGATTCGGGGTTTTGATTTTCGGATGCCCATTGTAGGCAACATCACCCCAGCCTTGATCATCCGTCATTAGAAAGATCATGTTTGGCTGCGAACTGGCAGCGACTGTGTTAAGCCCCAATGCGGCGCACGCAATTGACAGAATTCCGAAGAGAAAGAACCGTTTCATTTTCTGTTCTCAGCCTGTCATGGTGTCATATGTTGTAGTTCAACGACCGTGGAGTTTGATGTTGTCGAAGTCATTCATATCGTCAAACGACCCGATACCTATGAGGCCTTTGCCAAAGCTTTTATCGATGACGCTCATATGCGTTTTTTTTGTGCTGTCGAAGTAAACATCTATTGTCCCCTTTGATGAGTTTCGAACAACTTTGACCTTGTGCCATGTTTCATTTTTCCATGGTGTCTTGTTTTTGTTTTCGGTCATAGCTTTGCGTGGCGCATTCTTAACAATCATGATTTGACCACTGTGCGGATCGGGGTTTGCACCGAGGTGACAGTAGTAAAAATGCTCGGCATCCTGCCAGTTGAAGAACACGCAACAGTCGCGGTGCCCCCCGGTGTCCTTAGTGCTTTTTACGTCGAACGTTAGCACGAAATCTGCAACCTTGACGTCCTTGATCAGGGCAATGTGGTAAGGGCTGCGAACCTTTGGCTTGTAGTCACTGTTGCGCCGGTTGATGCCAAACACGTGGTTGCCATTGACATTGCGATGGGTCCAGCTTTTTTCGTCCGTGACTTCCCATCGTTTGTGCCCCTTCTCGAAGTCCTCCTCAAAGATGAGCGGGAGTTTTTTCTCTGTTGACTCTTCGGCTTGGGCAATTGCTAAGAAAGACAGAAAAGTCGTCGCCAGTAGAAGTGAGGTAGTTCTCATTCGCTAAGTCTACCGAAAGTCGGCTACGCTGACAGTCAAAAACGCTCAGTCTCTTGTCTGCTGTTTCCTTAGATCAGATACCGGTGCGGCACCTTGGCTGAGCTTTAGCTGGTTGCGGAGCTTCGAGAGATGGGTTTGCGCGGATTCTTGACCGGCCATGTTGGTCCATTCATTGGGGTCGTGCTGATGATCGTATAATTCCTCGGTGCCGTCCGCGTATCGGATGTAACGCCAGCGCTGGGTACGGAGGGTGTGGTTATTTCTCCCGTAGGTGCTGATTGCCGGATGGTCCCATTTTGCTTTTGGGTTTTTGAGTAGAGGCAAGGCGCTGGGGCCATCACAGTACGAGTGGTTATCGATAGCGCATAGGTGCAGGAGTGTTGGGTAAAGCACGGTAAGATCGATCGGTGTATTGCAACGGGATCCAGGTGTGCCCATACCGGGTGCGGCGATGATGAACGGCACATGGTTCGTTTTTTCCCAGAGAGCGAATTTCTCGATGTGATCTTTTTCCCCGAGATGAAACCCGTGATCGGACCAGAGGGCAATGATGGTGTTTTTTGCAATGGGACTCTGATCAAGTGCATCGAGGAGACGCCCGACTTGAGCGTCGGCAAATAGACAGCAGGCGGCGTAGGCCCGGACAAAATCGTCATACGAACCCGGGATTCGGTTGTCGAGTGAGGTCATGCCATTCCAAAACCATTTTTTATTTTCCATCAACTTAAACGCGCCGGAAGGAAGATCGATCCAGTCACTTTCGAGTCGGCTGGGTTTTGGGATCTCAGGGAGTTTGGCGTGGTATTTTGGCGGGGCGAAAAAGGGTGAGTGCGGTTTAAAAATCCCACAGGCCAAAAAAAGGGGTTTGTCGATCGGCGGGGATTCCAATGAGTTGATGCAGTATTCCGTGCTTCGGAAGTCGATTGTGTTTTTTTCGTCATTTGGCCAAGCACCCCAGTCGGTGTTGCGGGAACCGTACTTGGGTGCTTGGTTTAATTTCATGGGCGGCATGTTTTGTGGAGCCATTGAAAGAAAATCATCAAACGAAGTAGCGTCATGGAACGCTCCGTTAAAATGGTGGTGGAAAATTTTCCCTGCTCCACGAACCGAATAGCCTGCAAACTGGAATTGCTGCATCAAGGTTTGGCGCTTGGGCAAAGCCTTGCGCCAATCACTCTTGTTGCCGTAAACACCGCTGCTGCTAGGGCGAAGTCCAGTCATCGTGGCCACTCGGGATGGGTTGCATGCAGCGGAAATGCAGTAGGCGTTTGTGAACAGTGTGCCACGCTTGGCCAAGCGTTCCAGGTTTGGAGTTTTGATCGGCGACTGCGGGTTGAGCAGCGAGATCCAGTCGTTCATGTCGTCGATGACGATGAACAATACATTCGGCTTGGCTGCCTTGATTTCTGTCAATGGGGATAGCAGGCAAAGGATCAGCGTGGCAATCCATTTCATTTTACTTGTTTGACTCAATATGGCGCTTCAGGCGCTGCTTATATTCGGGTCGCTTGATCCATTCTGAAAAATAAGGGCGATACGATTCGCTCTCCCACCAAAAAATCCGAGGCGGCTGCAGGGTGACTTTTTTCTCGGGGTAATCCAGTCCGTTCACACTGGCGGTCACCGAGTCGTCGATTGCTTTGAGTTTGTTGCGAAGCTGATTAGCGATCTTGGGTTCACTTTTGAACAGGTTATCCTGTTCGCTCATGTCATTGGCCAAGTTGTATAGTTCGTAACGGTTTTTGCCGTTATTCGGAAACGAAATCATTTTGTAGTTGTTGTCCACAACTGCAAGACGGCCACGGCTCCGAAAGGGCAACGGCTTTTGGCGAGCTCCCAGCTCTTTCAAAAACAACTTGGCTAGACTCACCCCATCTTGGGGTTTGAGTATGTCTGATTCTTCCAAGCCGGCAATCTCGGCGATGGTCGGGAAAATATCAACTGCGCCTGCCGGGTGTTTAGTGACACGAGGTTTGCTGATGCCGTTAGGCCACTCAACGATTGCCGGTACGCGCAGGCCGCCCTCATACATGCTGCCTTTGAAGTTTCGCAGGCCGCCGGTCGTAGGTGGGTCTAATCCAGGTAGCCCGCCGTTGTCACTCATAAACCAAACCAACGTGTTTTGAGCTACTCCCATTTCGAGCAATTCTTTCCGCAACGTACCGATACTCCGGTCCATTGCGATCAGTTCACCGTAATGTTCCTGTGATTTTGGACTCAGTTTAGTGAACGATTTTTTATCTACTCCGGCGGCACTCCAAGGATTGTGAGGGCTACCATACCAAATCACCGTGAAGAACGGCTTGTTTGCTGTCGCATTGGTTTTGATGAATCTCAGCGCTTCACTAACGATGATTTCCGACGAGTCCCCTGAGTATTCCTTGATCTTGCCTTTGCGACTCATGATTGGGTTGCGATCGAAAAAGTTTGTAACTGACAACCATTCGTCGAAACCAAACGCCCCGGGATGATGGGAGTCATCCTTAAGGATCGGAGCGCCCGGTCCGCGAAGCCCGTTGAGGTGCCACTTGCCAAAGTGCCCAGTCGCGTAACCGGCTCTTTTCATCGCTTGGGCAAGCGTCTTCTCCTGGCTTCGAAGCGCATAGCCGTGATCAAAAACCCCGGTGCGATCATGCGTGCGTCCGGTGAGAACCGTTGCGCGGGTCGGAGAACAAACCGGTCCGCCGGCATAAAACCGACCAAAGCGAAGCCCGTTCTTAGACATTTCATCCAAGTGGGGTGTCTTCAGGGCCGGATGATTCATGTACCCCATCTGCCCCCAACCCTGATCATCCGCCATTACCAAAATCACATTAGGCTTGGCTGCGGATAGACTGTTAATCGCAAATAGTAGAGGGATAAAAAGTATGACAATGTTCTTCACTGGTAAGCCCTGTTGTGTAAGTCGTAGTGGATAGCTCTATGAGTTTCCCTGATAATGAGTGCCTTGTGTTTTGATTTTAAAACGGTAGATCTTGCGAAACCTCTGGTGGCCACGTGCTCGAAATCGCACTCGGTAAAATGTTTGTAGTCTGTCCGCATCACCGGCACGGATTATCACTTGGCGGGTTTCTGCCAAGGGGTGCTTCCGGCGCGTTGGTAGTGACGACGTAGGGAGGTGGCCAGCTCGGCGTATTTATTGCGTTTGGTTTCAGCCAAATTGTTTTTTTCCAGCGGATCGGTTTTAAGGTTGTAAAGTTGGTACGGCTCGAAAGGGTGGTTATGGACCAACTTCCAGTCGCCTCGGCGGAAAGCGTGGTAATCCTGCCCGTTGTAGCGGTGCCCGCCTTCGCGGCGAACGAAAACCAAGTCACGCTCCAACTTCTGCGCTTGGCCAAGCATTGTCGGCAGGAGGCTTTTGCCCTCGACATAACTTGGTGTCTTGACCCCGGCAGCGGCACAGGCGGTCGGGTACAAATCCATCGTGATGCCGATCAAGTTACTGCGTGTGCCGGCCTTTATTTCGCCGGGCCACACGGCGCATGCCGGCACCTTGATGCCGCCTTCGTACATGTCCTGTTTGCCACCGCGATGATTGCCATTCGTGCCGCCGACGTTGATTTGCCCTCCGTTGTCGCTCGTGAAAATTGTCAGCGTGTTTTTGTACTGCCCATTTTTCTTGAGAGTATTGATGACGCGTCCGATGCCGTCATCAAGATGCTCAATCAACGCCACCAGTTTCGCTCGTTTGTCGCTGATGCCCGGTTCTCGATCCCTTACTTTTTTGAGCCAATCTTGCGGTGGCTGGATCGGCGTGTGCGGCGCGTTGTAGGCGAGGTACATGAAGAACGGTTCCTTTTCCTCTTTCTGTTCGTGGAGAGTGTCGATTGCCCATTGGCTAAACAGGTCGGTTGCGTGGCCAGGAGGATCGATTTCGCGGCTGTTTTCGCGGAAATAATTGATGCCGTGACGGCGGTGTTTGTAGTAGTCGTCAATCATATCGCATAGGAAACCTTTGAAATAATCAAAGCCGCGTTCGTTGGGGATGTTAGGTGACTCAAGGCCAAGATGCCATTTTCCGATGAGCGAGGTGCGGTAACTGGCGGTCTTGAGTGCCTTGGGCAGGAGTGACCCTTTTTGCGAGAGCCACCCCCAGTTGTTTTCAGGGTGAGTGCGGATAACGCCGGGAACGCCGACGAGGTCCGGGTACGTACCGCTGAGCAACGCCGCTCGAGTGGGGCTGCAGACCGGGCAGTTCGCATAAAACGAATCGAACCGCATGCCATCGGCCATCAGCGAGTCTATGTTGGGAGACTTCAGATCCTTGGCGCCGTAGCAGGAGAGATCGCCGTAGCCAAGGTCGTCGACGAGTATGATCAGGATGTTCGGCTTGTCGGCAGCGAGTGTGCTTGTTGGTTGGGTCAAACCGAACGTGGCTATCGATAAAAGGGCAGTACGAAAGAGTTTGGACATGTTCACAGGTGCAGCGTAGCAACGATGGTTGACCGGGGGCAAGGTTTGGAAACATGGAAAAGTCAGGGTGACCACGGCAATTACGAAGCAAACTACCGTTGCTGCCTTCCGGCCCTGGCGGGGTTCGTAAGTCCGTACTCCGTGGGCCCTGACGCACCCAATCTACTGCTTTGTAATGCCCGACTCAAGGCAATTGACCGTTTCACGTTAGCTGGGATAGATTGTGGCCAGATGATTTCTGGCATTGCCAAGAAGGAAGCTCCCAGCGAGGCAAAGGTTCGTGTTGGCGACGAGCGCCTACTCAAGGTGAGCGAAGACGCAGGCGGCAAGGTGCGTTCGCTGCTCGAGCGACAGGGGCGTCCGGAGGGAGTGCTGCGCGTTGCGGTAGTAGGCGGGGGTTGCTCCGGCTTGCAGTACAAGATGGATTTGCAGGATGCACCGGTGCATCGCGACATTCTCGTCGAGAGCGGCGGTATCCGAGTCGTGGTCGATCCGAAAACGGCGATGTACGTTACTGGCAGCCAGCTTGATTACGCTGATAAACTGGAGAACGGCGGGTTCAAGGTGAACAACCCAAACGCTGCCAGTACTTGTTCCTGCGGCGAGAGTTTCAGCGCCTGATCGCAGCGGCCAAGTGTTCCGCCGATGACCGATCACTTCGCATTACTGGGTATTCCCCGTCGTCCCTGGCTCGATGCTGAGGAACTCAAACAGCGATTTCATGAGTTGTCAGTAGAGGTGCACCCCGACAGGGCGCATGGCGCGCCCGAGGAGACCAAGGCGTTATTGCAACAACAATTCGCCGAGGTGAACGCAGCTCACAACTGTCTGCGCGAGGGCAAGTCGCGAGTGCGCCATTTGCTCGAACTCGAGATTGGTCGCGTACCGGACAATGTGAAGTCGATCCCCGGTGAGATGACAGACTGGTTCGTGGAGGTTGGCGCGGTTTGCCGAGAGGTGGACGCGTTTCTCGCTAAAAAGGCTGCACAGGATTCACCGCTCCTGCAGGTGGCGTTGATGGGTAAGGGGATGGTGTTGAATGATCTGGTCTCGGAGGTGCACGGCCGGTTGCAGGTGGAGTTGGAAGGGGCGGATGCCGGGTTGCAGTCGCTTGGCCCAGCTTGGGAAGCGCTCGACGGTAAGGCGGATGGGCGTGCGGAGAAACTGCCCCTGGCCAAGTTGGAGTCTATTGGTCAACGACTTTGCTTTTGGTCAAAGTGGAGCAACCAACTCGCCGAACGCTCGAGTCGACTGATGTTTTGATCCGCCGATTTGGAGGGCTTGGCTTGACCGATTGGACGGCATTTGCCCAAACTACCGTCCTTTTATTACTTTATGATATGAGACGATATTTGCATTTACTGGTGACCATTGCCTTGGCCGGAGTGATGACGAGTTCCACTCTGGCTGAGAAGAAAAGAGCGAAGCAGGAGAAGGGGTTTATGGCATTGTTCGATGGCTCGTCAACTGAGCATTGGATGAATGCCAGGAGCGGCCAGTTCCCGGCCAAGGGCTGGTCGATCGAGGACGACAGTCTCAAGTGCACACCCAAGGGTGACGGCGGCGACATCATCACCCGGGACATCTACGAGCAGTTTGATTTTCGTTTCGAATGGAAATTGGCGAAGGGTGCGAACAGCGGCGTGAAATATTTTGTTATCCGCGAGCGAGGCTCGCTCGGACACGAGTATCAGGTGATCGACGACGCCGGTTATCCCAATGGTGGTAGTCAAAGCACGGCGTCGTTTTATGACGTCCTTGCACCGGTCAAGGACAAACAACTCAAGCCGACGGGAGAGTTCAACACCTCTCGCATCCTCGTGAAGGGGCAGACCGTAAAACATTTCCTCAACGGCAAACTGGTATTGTCGTACGATCTTGGCAGTGCCGGGGTAAAGGCCGCTGTCGCTAGTAGCAAATTTAAGGAACTGGAGGTGTTCGGCGTTCGACTGCCCGGGCATATTTTGTTGCAGGACCACGGCGGTGAGGTATGGTACCGCAACATTCGTATTCGCAATTTGAGTGAGAAATAAACGCCAAGTTTTTGTTGTCAGAAAGGCTCAGATTGCTGCTTCATGGTACATGTTAGACTTGGCTTTTTTCGTTTTTTTGCTCTATATATAGATCGAAGTTTGCTTAAGTATTTCTTTTCAATGTTTAAGCGTGATTGAACACTTCGTGTGATGAAAAACTGCATTTTCTTTGTTCTGGTACTTGGGGTTAACTTGCCCAAGCTCCCTGCGGTCGAGTTAGAAATCTGGAAACTGATTGATGTATGGCCAGTCGAAGTTCCAGGCGAAAAAGGGAATATCTCTGGGGAAACACTGACCACGCATCAACACCGCGGCGCCTCCATCCTGAAATATAACAATGTCAGTCACCCGACGTTAACATTGATCAAGCCGTCGCCGGAAACCGATACGGGAGCATCGGTGGTGATTTGTCCCGGTGGTGGATATAACATCTTGGCCTGGGATCTGGAGGGGACCGAGGTGGCCGAATGGCTCAATTCAATCGGTGTCACTGGTGTGGTGCTGAAGTATCGCGTGCCGCGCCGCAAAGAGCGCGAGAAACACGACGCACCGCTGCAGGACGTGCAGCGTGCCGTGAGTCTTGTTCGGCACCATGCGAAGGAGTGGGGGCTGGATCCAAAACGGATCGGTATATTGGGTTTCTCAGCGGGCGGACACCTGTCCGCCACAGCGCTTACAAATTATGATAAACGTCATTACAAGCCGGTTGATGCGATCGACAAGGTGAGTTGTCGCCCCGATTTTGGAGTGTTGATTTATCCGGCGTACCTAGTCGATGAAGAAAGCAAAATCCAGTTGTCGCCGGAGTTGCGCATCACAAAAAACACCCCGCCAATTTTTTTCGCACATGCGGGTGACGATTCTGTTCCAGCGGAGGGAAGTGTGCGGTTTTGGCAGGAACTTCGCCGTCACGGCGTGACGAGCGAACTGCACGTGTTTCCGAGCGGTGGTCACGGCTACGGTCTGCGTCCCTCGAAATACCCGGTGACCGACTGGCCAATACTCTGTGGCGACTGGCTCAAAAGCTTGGGGTTGATCAATCGCTGATCCGGATAGCTCAAGCGATTGGAATTGCTCCTATTTTTTGGCTTTCACCTCACCTGGGGGGCGAGCGTCGGCCTTGAGGGATTTGTCAAAGGCCTGCGCCTGTTTGTAGAGGAGCTTGAGGATCTTGGGGTTTTCAGCGCCCACGTCGGTGGTCTCACTGATATCCTTTCCCAGGTTGTAGAGAGATAGAGCCGGTTCCTTGGCTTGTTTTTGCTGTTTCCTGTTGCCGCCTCCGATGTGAAGTTTCCATTCGCCGCTGCGGACGGCTTGGAGTGTATTGCCACGGTAATAGTAGAATTGTTTGTGTGGGCTTTTGGCATTCTTTTTGCCTGACATCAGGTGCCAGATGTTTTTGCCGTCAATTGTTCGCTTGGGTAGCCCAGCTTTGGCGAGTTTGGCGAAGGTTGGGAGAATGTCGCAGGCGGCGGCAACTTCGCTGCAGACTGAATCCGCGGGGATTTTTCCCGGCCAGCGCATGATGGTCGGCACACGCATGCCTCCCTCCCATGTGCTGAATTTCGCGCCGCGGAGCGGCAATGCCGAGCCCCCGTGGTGGCGGAGTTTGAGATGCCAAGGGCCGTTGTCGCTGGTGAAGATGATGAGCGTATTGTCATCAACGCCTGTCTCCTTCAGCGTTTTCAAGACTTGGCCGATCGAGTAGTCAATCTCCTCGATGGTGCGGATGTACGCCTGTTTTGGATCCTTCGTGTAAAACTTGTCAGACACAAATAGCGGGATGTGCGGCATGGTGTGCGGCAAGTATAGAAAGAACGGATTGTCCTTGTTACTGCGTATGAATTGCTGCGCCTCATGCGTGTAACGTTCGATGATCGTGTTTTGGTTTACTGGCCGTTCGATCTCCTTCATGTTGCGAAGCAGCGGGACGTTCCACGGCGAGATGTCACGATCGATCCACGCACGGTCAAGGTTGCGGTTCTTACCCTTCACTCCGTCCATGTCGTTGGAGTAAGGGATGCCAAAGTAGCTGTCGAAACCATGGTTAGTCGGGAGGAACTTGGGGAGATGGCCGATGTGCCATTTACCGATGGCGGCGCTGGCATAACCCTTCATCTTGAGAATCTCCGCGACGGTGGTTTCCTCGGGGTTCAGTCCGATGTTGTGCCGAGGGAATAGCACGCCGGTGATGCCTACACGCGGCGGGTAGCAGCCGGTCATCAAACCGGCTCGAGACGGCGAGCAGACCGGGGCGAGTGAGTAAAAGTCGGTGAACTTCATTCCCTCCCTGGCCATTTTGTCGAGGTGGGGTGTCTTGATGGTCTTAGAGCCGAAGACCCCGACGTCCTGATAGCCCTGGTCGTCCATGAAAATCAGGACGAAGTTCGGTGTGCGTTTGGCCTCGGCGGTGGAGGCTAGGACTAAGGCGGCTGCCAAGGCGACAAATTTCTTGGCTAGGAGCTTGGCTCTACAGGAATGGGGCATCGGTTGTGTGAAAAAAACTAAACAAAGTTCGGCGAGGATTCAAGCAGTGCTTGGTTTTGCTCGTCGAGAAGGCTGGTTTGCGGTACACCGCCCGCACCAATGAGCGAATCGAGCGCCCCGAAAATCAAGAAATTGCCTTTTATCGTTGCAGACGTTGCTCTCCTGTTGGTGGGTTGGGCGTTTTATTACCACTCAGACCCCGAGACGTCGTTTGACGGACTGGAGGCATTTTTGTGTTTTGCATGCGTGGCGGCTGGGGCGTGGATTATGGTACTGCCGTTCCTCAGGGAATTTCAGGCAGAAGCTGACCTGACCGAGGCAAGGGAACTGGCGGCTTCGGTTGAGAAAATCTCCTCGGTCGATGCCGTTGCCAAGCAGATCGAGAGCGCCACTGAGCAGTGGCTCCATGTGGAGGACCGCGCCAACGAAATCAATGCTGCTTCTAAGGAGATTGCCGGTAAGATTAATGCCGAAGCACGAGAGTTTACCGAATTCTTGCAGAAAGCCAACGACACCGAGAAGAACCATTTGCGTTTGGAGGTGGACAAACTGAGTCGGGCACAGGGCGAATGGGTGACTGTCGTGATCGGGATGTTGGATCATGTGTTTGCGCTCAACCAAGCCGCACGCCAGTCCGGCAAAGAGCCTCTTATAAAGCAGTTAAATAATTTCCAGGCCGCCTGCCGGGATGTCGCCCGCAGGGTGGGGGTGATCACGCACGAGCCGAAAGCAGAAGATGGTTTCGACGCCTCAAAACACCAGTTGCGCGACCCCGATGCCGAGCCGGAGTCCGGATTGAAAATTATTGGAATTGCCGCACAGGGGGTGTCTCACCAGGGGAAGTTGCTACGCAAGACAATTGTGGTGATAGAAGGTGAAGAGGTTGGCCAAGCAGCAAACGACTCTCAGAAGCCAAATTTAGAAACCAAGAAAAAAGAGTGATTGCCGTTAGTTGCGCCTCCCAGCTCCCTGCATATTGAGCATCATTTGAGCTTTTCTGTCGCCGTTTTCAGAAGCTTCTATCATAGCTGTCTGAACATTTACACCCGCTTCACTGACGACCATAAACTGGTCTGTTGTCAACTTGGCTGCGTTCGCCTTCAGTTGGTTAATACTCTGCACGGCCAATGGAAAGTTGCCCTGTTCCAAGGCATCGCTGGCGGTCTTCGCAAGCTTCTTAAGATCTGGCTTTGCTTTATCAAAAAACATAACAAGATCGCTGGCGGATTCTTCTGCGGTATCCGCCTGTAGGGCCTCTTCACTTTTAGTTCCGCAACCCGTCAGCAGTAAGGTTAACGAAACCGTAGAAACTAATAACAATAACCTCTGTGTCATGTGGCTAATAATAGTTTAATGTTATCGTCTATCGTTCGGGCTGCACCACCATCGATTTCCACCGCTGGGTTTGATCTTGGTTTCAATCGCCCAAATCCTGTGTCTAACGAACTCGACGTGACTGTCAACAAATGCAGAAACAAAACCCTCTTTGTGTCGTTTAGCTACTGGTTCATTTGCCCTGCTGGTTGCATTGTCGTATGCTCCTACATCATCGCTATGAGCTTCCCAGTAAACGACATCTCCTGGTTGAAACTGATTTGACTTGTAAGTCATCCCTGGCTTACGGCCAAGGTTTTTTGTGTATTCGCAAAAGGCACCGTTCATTATATAGCTGCTGACCTGTTGTTCTCGTCTTTTGAAATTATTGTGTGTCCTGTCTTTGACGATGTAGTCCATTGAACATTTGAGTATGTTGCTGTTATTGTGATAATTCCACAACTGGCTTTCGTGAACCAGATCACGTGCAGGAGTTCCGTTTGCGCGCCTAGTGTATGCCCAGTTTGGTAACCCGACTGTCCCCGAGCTCCAACCCGGGTATGGCATGTAATCGTCGTTATCATTGAGGTACATGGCATTTGCAATTCCGATCTGCCGGAAGTTGTTCATGCAGTTGGTACGCATTGCCTGCTCCTTGGCCTTTGAGAGGGCTGGCAGTAGCAGGCTAGCCAGAATGGCGATGATGGCGATGACGACTAACAGCTCAATAAGCGTAAAACCTGGCGCACGCTGTATGGGTGGATTTTTCATGGCTGATGTTAAACTGAGAAAAAAATTAGCACGGTTTAGACGTTTCCACAATCCTGTTTTTTTGCATTTCTTGACAGATATCCAAAACTGATTGATGTTGTGCAACGAGTTCATTGTGGGAGTTACACCGGCAAAACTTTATGTGGCGGACTTGGGGAATCGGGCTGTGGTGCGTATTTTGGGTCGTGCAAACTGCCTTTCCAGCCTGCCGTTCAAACAGGTTGTCAACGGCTTGATCGAGCGAGGATGTCTGGTATTTACACTCGACCTGAGCGACTGCCAACTCATGGATAGCACGTTTCTAGGGGTGTTGGTCGGGTTGAACCGCAATCTTAGTCGACCGGGGTCTGCCGGCCGGTTTTCTCTCTACAAACCAACGGAGTCGATTCGTGTCCTACTCGACAATCTAGGTATTCTAGAATTATTCAGCATAACCGATTCGCTCCCGCAAGCGGAGCCTGAAGTATTGGTGGAGCAGGGTGCAGCACCGGACAAAACTGAGCTCACTCGAACCAGTCTGGAAGCACATCAGACCCTGATCGGCGCCAACCAGGATAACGAGACCAAGTTCAAGGAGGTTACCCGATTTCTTGAAGAGGATTTGGAACAGCAAGAGGCTGCCGATTCATCAGTCTAAATTTTCAGTCGATGATATTGGCCGACGGTCGGCTTTGTCAGGGTAACGGTCTTGCCGCCTGGCCAATGGATCACCATTTTATCAACCACTTGGTTTTCTCCCAGGCCGAAATGGGCCGTCGCGGGATGCTGTGCCGTGAATGAGTCGCCGGTGACGAGTTGCCGCACATGATTGTGGCTGTCGGTGTGCAGTTGAATGGTTGCCCCGTTGGCTGGCAGTCCGGGTTGATCTGGAATGTGCAGGCCAATCCAGTTGTTTTTGGTTTGGATCTCGTTGCGCATAACGAATAATTTTTGTTGCCTTCGCTTCGCATCATACTGGACGACGAGTAGGTCCGGTCTTCCATCGATGTTAACATCCGCAGCGACGACTGCTCTGGCGTCAAACTCAAAGGCTGTGCCAAGAAGAAAGGCCACGTTCTGGAATCCGTTATTATTATTGTTCAGGAAGAGATGGTTGTGCAGGAAGCCAGCCCAGGAAAAGTCAGAGCCAAGACCTTGTAGTGTGACGGAATAGAATGTTTCCAGCGTCCTGTCCGGCTGGGAGTTACCGGTGTACACGTCGTGGCACCAAAAGCGTGGGTCATAATCGATGGCCGAGTTGCCGCTTAGTTGACCGTTGGCGATGTAGAGGTCGATGTCGCTATCATTGTCAAAATCAGACGCTCCGCAACCCCATGACCAGTCGGTTTTTGCCGTGTTGTCGCTGTAGGCCGGTTGCTGAAAGAGTTTGTTCCTCCGTAGAAGCAGCCGGTTGCCGTAGGTCATTGGCGTGCGCATGGCGTCCGTTTCTTCAAATCCTTTCCGGCCCAAACCTAGTTTGTTGAGGCGCCCGACTGTGGTGGAACTCATACCGACCATGTAGATATCAAGAATCCCGTCTCCGTCGAAGTCGTTGATGGCATGAGCCATTCCGAACCCGTGCCGTTTATCGAGCCACTGGTTCGACATGTCTTCAAATTGTCCTTTCCCGTTATTGCGATAAAGATCAATACCGGCATAATCGCAAACAACCAACAGATCCAGATCGTGATCGCGGTCCAGATCGGCAAGGGACGCGCTGAAGGTTCGCCGGTTCTGGTTCGAGCCGAGACCGGCCGACTCGGTGATATCACTGAACCGGCCGGAGCCATCGTTTAGCAGCAGATAGTCTGGGAAGCCGTCCCGGGCATCGTAGTAGGGTGTCGGCATTGACCCGGCAAGGTATGGCTGTTTCCATTGACCGACAAAGAGATCGAGATCGCCATCTAGGTCGATATCCCCGGCAGTCATCGCATGCGGGTCTTGGAGGCTGGTCTGAAAACAGGTACTGGGCTCGGTGGTGAATCGGCCCACGGCGGAGCCGGTCCAGAGTTTCAACACGCCGTCCTTTTTTCCCGATGAAACAAAGTCCACATGGCCGTCGCCGTTGAAGTCGGAAAGGATGCCCCCCTCGCCGAGCGGTATGATGGGGTGTTCGAGCATCGGTTCATGCTGGAACTTGCCGTTACCCCTGTTCCAGTAAACGAGGTTGCATCCGGCTAGAACGATTTCCGGTAGGCCGTCCTTGTTGAGGTCGTAAACCATCAGAGGGCTTACCCGCGGAAAGAGGTGGGCATTCACCTTCTTGGGATCAATCTGCAGCATCTCAGTGAATGCAGGTTTGCCTGTATAGTCTGTGATTGATGCGTCTTGAACCTTGATTGTGCCGGGAATTCGTAGACCGGAGTTGGTCTTGTGCAGCGTCCACGTGACTTCAAGCTTGCCCTTGATGATGCAACGTCGTTGGGCGTTCACCTTTGCTGAATGGATCTCAAATGAAATAATGGACTGCGGCGATCGTTCCTGTTTCTCCGGTCGAAACTCGGAATGATGCCACTCAGTCTGAATGATCTTCCAACCGGATTCTTCCATTTCTTTCAATCGGTCAAGGTAACCGGCGTGATCAATCGAGATTGGCTTGCCGTTCAGCATCGTCTGCCGAATGCCGACAATGCCCAAGGGTAGAGGTGTCCACTTTGTTGGCAGTTGGTATTCCAGTCGGACGAAGGGGAATTGACTCAGCACCTTGAACGGTTCGGTTGAGCGCAGGCGGTCCCACAGCGAAACAAAAGTGCCCCCGTAGGCCTGAGCCTCCATTTCGTGCCGGTAAACGGTTCGGTCAAGGCGAATTCGCTCCCTTTCCATGGCTTGGGCAGCTCCTCTGAATTGCGGATTGTATCCAGAGAGTAGATTTTGGGCGTCGGCCGGTTGCGGGGTTTGTTTCGGTGTGGTTGGTGCGCTATTCCTTGGCGGCTGTTCAACGGGAGACTCGGTGGTTTGCTTCTTGGGGCGTTCGCTGGGATCGCAGCCGGACAGGAATGTATATCCAAGGAGCACAAGGCTGATCCGTATCGATATGCCGACAAAAGGCGAATGAAAGTTGAGCTGCACTCGGAGGGGTAAAACTTACAGGGAGCGCGAGCTGCGGACAACAATGAAAGACTTTCTGCCCCCACTCCGTACCCAGGGCATGGTGCGGGCTACACCGGCTTGATGGATGGGTCCGGGAGGGGCGAGCCGATGGATTGAGCATAGGTGAGGGCGATCGCTAGTGCGTCAGCGGCATCGCTCTCCGGTTGATGGGCAAGGGAGAGGCGGGTTTGCACCATCTTTGCGACGGCCTCCTTCTGCGCTGCGCCGTAGCCGACAATGGCCTGCTTGACCTTGCGTGGCGCAATCTCGAACACATCCAGCCCGGCGTTGGCCAGAGTTGCCACGGCGGCTCCGCGTGCCTGCCCCATGACAAGCGCGGTGCGAATGTTTTGCGCAAAGAACAATCCTTCGACGGCAGCCACGGTCGGCTGGTTTTTCAGGAGAACGCCCTCAAGCGTTTCGGAGATTTCCCGCAGGCAACGGGAGAGGGGCCACTCGGCAGGACAGCGGATGGTGCCTTGGCTCAGGGTGGCGGGGATGGCTTGGGAGGTGTCGATGACGCCGTAACCGGTGCCGCGTAGTGAGGGGTCGATGCCGATGATGACCAGCGGGCCGTTGGGTTTGGCTTGGATCGCTTGGTCGTCTGTACCGCCGCTGGCGAGGCGCTGCTGCATGGCGGCGAGTTGTTGCGAAGTGATGCCCACGTGCTGTGCAATAAAAAACCCCGGCCCGAAAGTCGAGGCCGGGGTGGGGGAAATGTGCCGCGAGGATTCAGTCTTTTCGCAGTTCGGCAAAGATGTCGCGGTAAAAATCAGGGTGGCTTTCCCACGTTTGCGCGGTAATGAAATTACCGTCAATTACGCTATGCTTGTTTACCCACTTGGCGCCAGCCTGCTCGACCTCAAAGCGGATATTGCAATAGCTGGTGAGCTTTCGGCCCTCGGCTATGCCAGCGGCGATCAGGATCTGGATGCCGTGGCAGATCGAGAAAACCCATTTGCCCTGACGGTTGAACGCCTGCACGAGTTTGAGCAATTTAGTGTTGTGCCTGAGGAATTCCGGAGCCCGCCCGCCGATCAGCAGGATGGCGTCGTAGCTCGATGCCTTGGCTTGGCCAAGCGCGATGTCGGCGTCGATCAGGTAGCCAGGTCGCTCGATGTAGGTGTTCCAGCCCGGCTCGAAGTCGTGTATGACGCCGTGGAGTCGTTTCTTTTTTGTGGCTCCGATTTGTGCCGTCCAGCCTTCTTCTTCGAAACGGTGCTTGGCATGGAGAATCTCATACGATTCCCCTGAATCATCAGTGACAATAAGGATTTTTTTGCGGCGCGCCATCGGTAGCGCGGAATCAGTTGTCGTACTTGGCGCCTTGGTCTATCCAGGCTAGGACAAGGCCGATCTGTTCCTTGGTCAGTACTGGGTATTTCTCGCGTTTACCGGTCGGCGGCATCTCGTAATCCACGACTTGGTCGGTGAGATAGTAGCTGAATGGGCTTTCCTTGCTTTTTCCTGGAATAAGGGAGACTCCCTCGGATCCGCCCTTGAGGGCGAGTTCGCGCGTGTCAATGCGATACTTGCCCTTGGGCTTTTTTTTCGGGCCGTGGCAATTGACACATGATTTCTCGAACAATGGTTGGATGTCCTTCTTGTAACTGACCTGCTTTTTGGCTGCGGGCGGCAGCTTGGCAGCCAGTTTGGCCATGTTGGCCTTTAGGTCATCAATCTCCACGGGCTCCGCGGTCGCGCTTTGCGACAGGCCGAACCCACCGATGAGTATGGATGTAACGATACGTTTCAACATGGTAAAAAATTCGTCATAGTTTCCCTTCGAGGGCGTCTGTATGTCGCGAAGGGAGGCGGTTATTACTTGAGAGAGCCTCCCAAGTCAAGAAGCCCCCTTTGGACGTACAATGGCCCTTCCATATTCAAGGGGAGCGCTAGGGCAAATCAATCTGCGGTGCGGGCACGGTAAAATCGATTAGGATTTGTTTGCGTGTCAGCGTCCTCGATTTTCTTTCCCGACTCCCCCGGCTTTCCTGTAAGGAGGACATTCCAGTTTTCGAGGTCACTGGAAACCTCGACGGTGTAGTCGGTCATGGCGTCGCCACCCAGTTGCAGCATGGCTCGGCCGTCGTCCGTCCATCCGTCCCACGCGAGGGTGGGGGGGGTATCGGGCGGGGAATCGTTTGTTTCGACCGTGATTCGGTAATCGTCAAAGACCATGTAGTTGTCGCCCGGTGTTTCGGGGTTGCGGATGACCCAAAGCGGGCCCAGATCGCCGAACGTCAGGTTGATCCCGGTTGTGGTTAATTGTTTTTCGTTCACAAGAGCCTCGCTGCCGACGGTTACCGTCCAGCTGTTGTTGGCGAAATCCATGACAAACTTCAACTCATAGATGGCCTCGTTTTCAAACTCATATCCTGTGGATGTGAAATCTTCTTCGTCTTCAAGGGCGTAGTTGATGTTTTTGCTCTCGTTGTCGAAGTTCAGCGTCACCAAATGCTGTTCGTCGCTGTTGTAAACGCTCCAGCGAAAATCATCCCGATGGCCGTTGGTGGAATCGATAATCATCATGAACACTGAGAAAGTGATCTTCGTTTCCTCCGGCTTAATCTCCTCGACCGGTCGCCACAGGTTGAGGAAATACTTGGGCGAAAAAAATCCAATGTAGCCCTGCTGCCCCATCCCCTCGAACTTGTTTTCAACCAGGCCGTTGCCTCCAGTGCCTTCCCCGCCCCAGCCATCTTGGCCGATAAGGTCGAACTCTGTGTCGTAATCCTGTTCAGGCTCGAAGCCACTGTAGTATAGTGTCCGCGTCTGGTCGTCTGTTTTCACCGTGATTTTGTACTCGTCAAACACCATGTAGTTGTCGCCCGGTGTTTCGGGCTTGCGGATGACCCAAAGCGGGCCAATATCACCGAAGGTCAGACTTGCTTCGGTGGTGGTCAGTTGTTCTTCATTCACGATTGCCTTGTCGTTAAGAGTCACTGTCCAGCTATTGGAAGCAAAATCCATCACGAATTTAAGGTCATAGAGTGTTTCGTTTTTGAAAGAGACTCCCGTGTCCAGGAATGTGTCGTTGTCGAGGGTGTAGTTGATTTTTTTTGTCTCGTTTTCGAAGTCCAGCGTCACCAAATGCTGTTCGTCCCTGTTGTAAACGCTCCAGCGAAAATCATCCCGATGACCGTTGGTGGAATCGACAATCATCATAAGCACCGAGAAAGTGATCTTCGTTTCCTCCGGCTTAATATCCTTGATCGGCCGCCACAGATTGAGAAGGTTGAGAAAATTGGGCGGGTAAAATCCTATGTAGCCCTGCTGACTCATGCCCTCGAAGTAGTTCTCAACCAGGCCGTTGCCGCCAGTGCCTTCCCCCAACCAGCCGTCCTGATCAATGAGGGTGAATTCGATGTTGTAATCCTGTTCAGCCTCGAATCCGCTGTAGTATAGCGTACGCGCTTGGCCGAGTGCGGACGGCGCTTGGGCAAGTGATATTGCCATCCAGCATGAAGCAACAATGTTGCCTCTCAGTTTCCACCTCATGCCAACTTTCAGTTGCCTATTCCACTCAACGCGGATCTTTTCCGCCGCCGGACGAACGGGAGGGTTCCGAGGAACTGCTCGATGAGGACGATGGCGGCGAATAACTCCTGCTTGGTGCCGAATAACTTCGTGATGGTGCAGAACGCGACCGACTCGGCGCCGAGGAACTGGGCGATGAGCGGCGGTAGCTCCGTGAAGGAGTTGGGCGGGATGCAGTCGGAGCGCTGTAACTGCGCGAGGGTGCGGGACGGGATTGACGCGATGCCGACGGCTTGTAACTGGGGGTAATGGTTCGTGCGGTTGGCAGGCGAGACGTCCGGGATGTTGACTTGGGAGATGTTCGGCTCTGCGTCGAACGCGGGGCACTGAATGATGGGGTGGCGCGTTTCTGCCATGTGGAGCTCGGGGCGGTTCGGCTGTATGTTTTGCGCGAACTGGGCTTCGTAGGCTTGGAGCGACGAGTGCTTGGCGCGCTAAATGTGGAAGTCAGCGTTCGGCTACTGCTCGCGCTTGGCTTGGCCGATGCGGTGGCACTGCGACCGGCCTTGGCCGGTGGGGTGCTGTTTGCCGACTTAGCGGCCGTCCCGCTCCTGCGCGAACTGCTGTAGCTCCGTTGGCTCAGCGGGCGGGTGAGCGTTCGAGGAGTCAGTGTGCCGTTGATCTTGCTTCGCTTGGCCACGGAGGCGGCATTGCCATATTTTTTCAAGAGTCTCGAGTCAGCCTCCGGCTTGTCCTCCGGGGATTCTCCCGGTGGTGTCTTTCCGCCAGGGGTGCGGCCTCCCGGTTTTTCGCCGGGTGTGTCTGCCGGGGCAGGTGTCTTTGGGCGATAGACTGCCATGGTTTTCCCGTTGGCATCGATCTGTCCAACCCGTGCTATGCTCTCCATCTCAAGGTCCAGTTCGCGGATGCGCATTTTCTGCACCGGTTCGCGTGTTTTCTTGGCAACGACGGCGGGGGGAATGCCGGTGTTGATGATCGTGTTGTTGTTTTCGGCCACATAATTATTCACGACCGTTGTCTCGTTATGGATGATTGCCACACGGTTGTCTCGTACACGATGGCGGTGTAGTCGGCGGTGGCGCAAGTGTGCGTAGTCGCAGTAGGTGAACCAGCCGTGGCCAAGCCCGAAGCCGAAGCTAAACCCGACGTGAGAGCCACCCCACGTGTAACCGATACCGTGCACGTAGTTACAGCCCGGTGGCAGCGGCGCCCAGCCACAGTACAGGTCATTGGATCGCCACATCACCCACGCTGGGCTCCATGTGTAACCGGGCACCCAGTACCAGCCGTGGGGGCTGGAGCGATGCCATCGTCCATAGTGAAACGGTGCCCAGCCCCAACTGTAATATGAGTGCCAATACCACCCAACGTCAGAGTAAATCCACCGACCACCCTGCCGGTAAGGCCGCCAGCTGACATCTACCACAGCCGCGGTCGGCCTCCACACCCAGCCGTGTTTTCCATCATAAATCCAATCGCCATATGGGTCGAGTGCCCCGTAGTACTGGTTACTGTCCACCGGTGGAGCGGTTGCTGGCGCCGGCGCGGGAGAAGGGGGGCTTGCTGCCGGTTGCCCGGTTGTCTTCACCAGTTCCTGCACTGGCACTGGCTCGATTGGTTGTGCGGCTTCCTTGGTATCGCCTTGCCGGATCATTAGTGCCACCACTTTTTCTGGGACACCAAGGTCGTTGAGGAAAATAATCGTTTCGGGCGAGACTCGGTGGGTGACCGGATTTTTCTCAATATAAGCCAGAAGTGCCTCGTCGCCAATGCCACGCTTTGCCATGTCCACTACGGCGGCCACCTCGGGATGGGGTTCAAGTCCGTCGGCTGCTGGGGGAGGGGCAGCAATCTGCGGGGCCGGCGCCGGCCGGGCTTCTGACGGAGCCGGTGGCCCTTCCTGTGGTGGAGGTGTGTGGGCTTTAAACTGTGAAAGGTCAGCCGGCGGGCCAACGGTCGCAGGTGGGTGGTTGTAGACTCGAGGGCCTTTTGACTCCCTCTCACATCCGGCGGCCAATGCCACGGTCAGCATCAGGCTGCCAGCCATCAGGGTATGAATATTTGCCTTCATTATTCCAGACGGTTGATGCCATAATCGGCTCTAGTAAACAGACTCCCCGGGCGAACAGGCTATTCACGAAACCTTTTTCGGCTACCGGTAGGCTAGCACAAGGATATCACGAAGCAACCCACAAAACCACATCCTCTTCTTCCTGCTTGTGTTGGCCACGGGTCAAGGCAAGAGTTGGGCCGTGCATGCAAATTTGATTCGTGGTGGATGCAGTATCGCGGCGCTGATCGTCGGATTGGCCAAAGTCTATGCCGATGAACCAATCTCCAAGCCAGAGCCAGCAGCGGTCCGCCAGACCCGCTTGTTCAAGAAGTTTGAAACGACGCTGAGCAACGCCGTGTTGAGCGGTCAATTCACCATCACCGGGCGGGAGGCACCGCCTCGCACAGAGTCGTACACCATCCACTCGGTGAGGAAGATGACGCAGGGCGACCTGTGGGTGTTCACCGCGCGGATCAAATACGGCAAGCATGATGTGACGTTGCCGATGCCGATCCCTGTCAAGTGGGCAGGCGACACGCCGGTCATCTCCCTCGACAACCTGACTCTGCCCGGGCTCGGCACCTTCAGCGCGCATGTGGTGATCGATGGCGACAAATACGCCGGCACATGGACGCACGGCAAGGCTAATGGTCACATGTTCGGCACCATCGCACCGGCCAAGCCAAAGTTGGAGTAACGTTCGTGCCAATGTGAGGAACACAACGTCCGGCCACTCCAACGTAGCGGCGAGTAACTCGCACTTGTCTGTTACGTCTCGTGTTGATGCTGGCCGTGCTGGTTCTGCGTCGATCCTGCGCGACTTGGTCGACTTACGGTTCTGCGTTGACTCGAGACTGAACGAGATCACTCGCGTGCTTGGTCAGGCGGTCGACGAAAACGTCACTTACGATTGACGCCCAAGCCGTGCTTGAGTCGTTTTACGAACTCATGCTTGCGGGGAACCACCGCCCGGCTTTTATTATTGTGGGGAGGAATATTTGGGTTGCTGCTATACGGTTGGCTTATCGAAAAAGAACGGTTTGCAGACGATGGTTGCTCTCCACTGACCGGGATCCTCACTCAGATTGTTCGCGAGCTAGAAGGTTGGTTTTGAAGAATGGCCGGTCTCTTTTTCCAGGGTGAGTGGTCCACAGCAACGGTTTTTCTTTAGTTAAAAGGATAGCGCGTTAGGTGTTCATATAAAACTAGAAATATATGTCGTATTTTTTTGACATAGGTCAAAATAACGTGTAGGAAACCGGGTCTCGCATGCCGAAATTTTACGCTCCAAACAGGCGGAACGCACTTAAAACCTTAAGAAATATGTGAATATGGATCTTGCTGTATGGATTAACCGGACTGGCAAGTTTTAGCATAATTTAGGCAAAAAATTGAGAGGAACCTTGAATTGGTTAGATTTTATACAATAAAGTAATGAGCAAAAGATAAGAAACATTAACCCCAAACAAACTACAGTGACCACAATAGAAAAACTAAAGTCGGCCCGACGTTATATTGCGTCCGGGATGTTGATTGCCCTGGGCTTCGCCCTGGGTCAGTCGGGTGTATTGGCGCAGGCTCCTCCAGCGCCTGATTACGGGTGGACGTTCGATGATCAGACTGGAACGACTGCCGCACCGCAGTTTGGTGGTGTCTCTGGCGAGTTGGCCGGTGGAGTCGCTTGGAGCACGGATGATCCCTTTGGCGGATCTGGGTCAGTCGCATTTGATGGAAGTGACGGCACCGTGACCATGGCCGATTTGGCTGACGAATTAAACGGTCTGTCCAACTTCTCGCTCTCAATTTGGATTAAAGCCAACGATACCGGGATCGATAGAGGTTTCTGGGAGGCAGTTGATAGTGGTGGCGGAGATCTGTGGGGGTTGCGCTACGACAGCACCGGCGCGAGCGCGGGCGGTTCCAACGTAATCAAGTTGGGAATCACCACCAGCGAGAGTGGCGGCAACACCAACCGCGGTGCAGACCAGCAGGAAACACAGGAGAATGTACAGACGACCGAGTGGCAGAATATTGTCATGACCTGGGAGGATGGAGTTGGTTTTAATTTATACATTGATGGGGAGTTGGATGTTCCCACGTTAGGCATGGTGACTGTCGATGGCACCCTGTCGGACATGGACCGGTTTGTACTTGGTGATGGATCCAAGGCATATTGGGATGGAGCAATTGATGAAGTCGCAGTTTGGTCTTCGACATTGACCGCCGATAATGCCGCCTGGTTGGCCGGTAACAGTATTTCCTCTATCGGTGCATTAGGCGGGAGTACACTCCGCGACGGCCTGACTGGCTACTGGCCTCTTGATGAAGGTGACGGGACGACCGCCGCCAATTCCGCGGGAGGGGATGATGCTGAACTTCACAACGGGGTGGAGTGGGTCGATGATGCCGACAGGGGAACGGTTCTCTCCTTTGACGGGGTTGATGCATACGTGGATGCGGGAGCCGAAACCATTCCCCAGATGACCCAGGACAACGACTTTACCTGGTCGGTATGGATTAACCAGGGAACTGATACTGGTCCTAACAGTGTTGTCTTGGGTAATCGCTACAGTCCTGAGGGCGGCGACTTTGCGCCGCGCGAGTTCATTAAGTTCACCCCCACCAAGTTTGAGTTTCATCTCGATGGAGGCGGACAGAACTGCGAGTATCCTGATCTAGCTGAGAGCGAGGGTGTATGGGTTCACTATGTTGTCGTTAAGTCTGGAGACACACTTACCCATTACACCAACGGCGAGGAGGGTGAATCGAGTACTTTCACTGGTGAACTCCAAAACCCGCAGCCATTCTACTTCGGTGGCGACCAAGCCGCTGAGAACTGGAACGGCATGCTCGACGATATCTCCATATGGGATCGCGCCCTTAGTGGGGCTGAGGTAGCCGAATTGAATGCCAATGGGATTAGCTTCGGTGCGGTTGAAAGAAGTTTCACTTGGGATTTCAACAATGGCTTGCCGGACGGATCAGATGTTGCCGGGAGTGCAGAGCACGGCGTGGACGAAGGTGTTGATGATAGCGGAGCGCTTGTACTGACCCGGAATGTAGGTAGTCAAAGAGGTGGATGGCTAAGTCCGGATATCGGAACAGTCGATAAATTCAAAATAACCTTCGACATATATATAGCCGATGGCACGGACACACAGGCCGATGGTATCAGCATGGCTATTTCGGATGATCTTGAGACGGTTACAGATTTTGGTGAGGAAGGTCCTGATGTAGGAGGTTCTAAACTGATAGTCTGTTTCGACAACTGGGATAATGGCGGTTCGGAAGGACCCGCGATTGACATAAAATGGGGGAAAGAGATTGTTGCCACGACAGCGATGGGAACCCAGGCTGAATCCACGTTGGATACCGAGGGTTGGTGGCCTGTGGAATTGGAGCTGACTCCTGGGGGGGATCTTACAATT
>PVBE010376536.1_pt1 | contig 24555 bp, 23 predicted proteins | sample 1631181 | NCBI WGS metagenome assembly PVBE01 (sample SAMN08397723, study PRJNA350692) | Marine metagenome, whole genome shotgun sequencing project. | isolation source: water | place: Pacific Ocean | collected 2012-04 | reverse complement strand
CGCGCTGCATGCTCCGAAGACGCCGCCCCGGCAGCGCTCCACGCCGGCGCCGCACTCGGTGTTGCAGGGCTGCTCGTCACCGTCGCGGCACTCGTTGCTGAAGCACTCGCCCTCGACGCAGCGACCGTTCGCGCCGCAGTCGGCGTCGACGCGGCAGTCGTCACCTACGGATTGGCATTGGCCGTTGGCTTCGTTGCAGACCTGCCCGGCCGGGCAGCTGCCGCCGTCACCGCACCCGGGCGCGACGCACGTGCCCCCGCGGCACTTCTGGCCTGGACTGCAATGGCTGTCGACCTGGCACTGCTCTTCGTCCTCGGGCGTGGCGTTCGAGCAAGCGAGCAAGCCCAGCGGGAGCAGGGCTGAAAAGGCAAGACCTGCACGGCAGAAGTAGCGAACAGAAGCTGCGAGGCCCGGGCCACGAGGCCAAGGCGGGACAACGAGGCGTACCAGAGGTACGTCGAGGCGGAGCAACGACGGCATCGAGGTTCGGGGCCGCTGATTCTGGCCGATACTTCCGCCGGGCGGGTCAAAACGACGCATGGTCGCAGACTAGACCCGAAGGACGGGTCGGGGACAGGTGACTGTCAGCCGGCGGCTTCGAATCCCAGCTCGACCGCGTCGAGGACGGCGTCGGGCACCTCGGACTCGCAGTCGACCAGCCGAGCGTTGGCGAGCAGGTTCGCCAGCGCGCAGAAGGCCAGGTCGGTCGCTTCTTTGCTGTTCTTGGTGGCGGCGTCGGCCTCTTCGCCAACCGCCATCGCCAGGTCCCAAATCGTGGTTTCGATATGCGCCATCTTCGCACTCCCTGTGCAGCCCCTTGAGATACGGACAACCGCGACGGGTTTGTTTCGACATGGGTCACGACGAACCCAGGGTTGCGCGCGCCCCGGGCTGACCCCGACACTCGCCGGGTGCGGCGGTCGCTGGCGTTCCTGTGCATCTCGCTTCTGGCCGGCCCCGTGCTCGCCCAGGACCAGCCGCGCGTCGTCGAGGACCTGACGCGCGGACTGCGCTTCTCCCCGCCGTTTCAGAGCCTCGCAGAGTCACCGTCCGACCCCAACGTGCTCTATGTCGGCAGCCAGTGGGGCCGCATCTACGTCACGCGCGACCGCGGCCGGAGCTGGGACGAGAACTACGCGCACACCTCGCGCAACGCCTTCTACGGCGCGATTCGCCCGCAGCCGGCGCCGGCGCCCAATTTCACAACCGGCACTTGGGGCGGAGGGTGGACGAAGGTCACGGGCATCCTCGCGGACGACGCGACCGAGGAGGTCGTGATCCAGAGCGCGGTCGCGCCGTCCGAGGCCAACCAGGTCCCGGATTTCCCTGGCGGCAACGCGCGTGTGGGCATGGAGCGGCTGCTGAGGCGACGCGTAGACAAGTTGGCCGGAGGCGCGGGGGGCGCCGGCGCGCGGCTGGGCGTCGGGCTGCGGAACACCGCGCCCTGGCTCGCGCTCGCGGTGCGGAAGAAGCGCCGCTGGGGTGTCGGCATTCGCTTGCAGCAGACCCTCGCGCTCAAAGCCGCACCGGCGACGAACGTCGGGTACCTCGACGTCGACCCACGCGACGCGAATATCGCCCTCGCCGCGACGGCCGACGGGATCCTCAAGAGCAGCGACGGCGGCTTCTCATGGCCCACCGTGATGACCGGCGCGCTCCCCCCACAGCGCTACATCCACCACATGCTGCGCCACCCCGATGATCCCGACGTCATCTATGCAGCGACCGGTCTCGGCCTGCGGATCTCAAAAGACTCGGGCGAGAGCTGGGCCCCCGTGGTCCACGGCCTGGTCGCGATCAACGACACCCGTTGGGTGGCGATCGACCCCAACAACACGAAGGTGATCTACGTCGGCCTCTCGTGGGCCCTCACGAAGTCGGACGACGGCGGCGAGAACTTCCGCATCATCTTCGACCACCCCTGGCCCGCCGCGGCGATGGTCCGGCGCATCGTCGTCGACCCGAACGAGTCGAATCGCGTGCTGATGGCCACCGCCGACGGGCTCTTCATCAGCGAGGACGGCGGCGAGAAGTGGGAGCGCAGCGGTGGGCTCGTGATGACCGGCGCCGACACCATCGTGCTCGCGGCGGGGCCCGAGCCCGGGCATTTCATGGCGGGGGACAGGCGCGACATCTGGGAGACCTGGGACGCCGGAAAGAGCTGGCGGATCGTCTACTTCGCCCCCATCGAGTGGGACGTGCGGTGGGCGATCTTCTCCGTCCACGAGAAAGGCGCGATCTGGATCGTGACCTCGGGCGAGATCCTGAAGATGGGTCCCAAGGCCGTCGAGGACGTGGCTCCGGAGGTGATGGCGCAGTTCCGGGCGATTGTGAGCGAGGAGGCGACGTTGCAGGCCGTGGTTCAAAGTGCGCTGCGTCGCTCGGGCGTCGACCGGCCGACCGTGAATGCGATTCGCCGGCGGGCGAAGCTCGCTGGCTGGTTGCCCGAGGTGTGGGCGATCGTGTGGACCCACGACCAGCAGGTCCGCAACCGGCTCACGCTGCCACAGGTCGATGTGCCGGGCTTCGAGGGCGATAAGGACATCCCGCGCCGTGAGGCCTTGTACTGGCGCGTGGCGGCGCACTGGGATCTGAGCGGGGCGATCCACGCGCAGGATGAGGCTGTGTCCGACCGCGTCGGCAGCCTGAACCGATGGGCCGAGTGGAAGATCCGGCAGACGGTGATCAACCTCTACCAGGAGCGCCGCCGCCTTCAATTCGAGGCGCTCGCTGCGCCCGGAGATGGCCGCGCTCGCGTGCTGCGCGACCTGCGCGTCGAAGAGCTGACAGCCCACATCAACGCGCTGGCGGGAGACATGCTCCCGCTGGTGATGGCGTTCTGAGAAGATGTCGAGGAGAACGATGCACTACTTGATTGCCCTGCTGACCTTCGTCACGCCGCTCCTCGCGGTCGCCGCCCCCGGACGCAGCCTCGACGACCCGCGCGTTCAGGAGGAGCTCGGCGCTCTGAAGCTCGAGCCGACCATCCAGCAGGCGCAATCCGCGGCGCTCGAGTTCTTCAACATCGACGCCGACACCGTCAGCTCCATGCGCTCGCGTGCCGCCGTCAAGGCGCTGCTCCCCACGGTGAGCGCCAAGATTCGGCAACGCAGCGAGGGCATCGGCGTCGAGACCATCGACCGGCCCCGCTTCGGCGACGAGATCGCCCGCGAGGACGACATCCGCGGATCTGCGTTCGAGTGGGAGGTCGGCGGCAGCTGGCGCCTCTCCCAGCTCGTCTTCAACCCCGAGGTGCTCGACGTGAGCTCCCTGGCGGTCCTCCAGGAGGGTGTCCTCAAAGAGGTGACGCGCCTCTACTACACGCGCCGCCGCCTGCAGGTCGACCTCATCCTCCAGCCCGTGAGCGACCCCGCCACCAAGCTGTCCAAGCAGCTGCGCATCGACGAGCTCACCGCCACCCTCGACGCGATGTGCGGCAACGTCTTCACCCGTTTCGAGAAGCGCGCGAAGAAGCGTCGTGGCCGCAAAGGGGCCAAGCGCGGAGGCGGCGCCCGGCGGTAGTCGATCTTAGGAGGCCGACCGAAATCTGCTTGCCACCTCGCGCCCGGTCCATCCCGCCCTGCTGCGTTGGGCCGCCTTCGCATACGCCGAGTATGCGCGCGACGACCCGCCTTGCCGGCCTGTGCGAGCCGGGCACCGTCGAGTGCGTGGAGGGCGAGACGGATGCGTCTCGACCGCCCGGTGAACCCGACGGACATCGCGAAGGTGACGGTGGTCGGATGCCCGGGCGCGGTCCTTCGCGACCTCACCGTCCGCCACTACGAGGCGCCCGCCGGCAGCGACGAGTACGAGGGCTCCGGCCCCGGTGGCGGTCACGGCGCGACCGGCGTGCTGGTCCAGGATTCGCCGGGCGCGCGGGTGGAGAACGTCAGCGTGCGCGATGTCCAGGCGGGCCACGGCGGACGGCGCCGGGGCTGCTCGTGCAACCGGCACGAAGGGCATGGTGGCTGGGCCTACGGGATGCGCGTGGTGGGATCGTCCGAGGCCGTGCTGAGCGGGATCCACGTCCGCGACGTCCGGCCCGGGCCCGGCGGGCTGTTCTCGACCTCGGGCGACGTGGTCGGGCTCACGGTCACCGGAGACGAGGTCAGCATCGACGACGTCGTCGTGGAGCGACTCGAGACCAGCCGCGAGCGCGTGGTCCCCGAGCATCCGGGCAGCATCCTCGGGGTCGATGTTGGCGGCGAAGGCGTGACGATCCGCCACGTCTTCGTCCGCGATTTCGCGGGGCGGCGCGTCGGCGGCGTGCGTCTCGCCGGCGCCAACATCCAGCTGAGCGCATACACCGCCCACGACCTGCGCGGCGAGGCGGGGGGCGGGTGGGGGCTCTACGTCCAGCCGGACGCCGAGAGGGTGCGCGTGCACCACGCGCTGTTCGCGAGCCTCTCTCACGACGCGCTGGTCAACGACCCCGATAACGAGCCGCGCGACGTGCTCCTCGCGTGGTCACGGACACACGCGGTCGCCGGCGCCCCGACGCGAAACGCGTCGGTCGACGAGGCCAGCGTCGACGTCTGCGACCCGCAATTCGACTTCGACTTCGGGCTCGATCCGGCGTCGACCTGTGTCGACGCCGGCGACCCCGATCTTCCGTGCGAGGACGAGCCGAGCTGGGAGGATACGGACCACTGCGTCCTCGACGTCGGCCACCTCTCGGGGACCGACCTGGCGCGGGCCGCGGCGCCCCGCGAGTGACCGCGACGGGTCGGGATCAGCTGCAGGGCTCGGGACGTGACCGCGCTCCTTGGCGTGTGACAGGCGAATGGCGTGAGGTTATTGTGAGCTGGGGCGGTCTCGGGATCATCCGATACCAGATCGAAGCCACGAAGACGTTGGCGCAGAGCTCGACCAGGGCTCGGCGAGCAAAGGCTCGGATTCAGACATGTGGTACCCGTCGAAGCGCATCAAGTTTTGGTACGTGTAGGCGCGGCGATGCTTTTTGCCACGCTCTCGACTGCCGGCTGCGGAAGTGCCCGACCGGTCGAGCTCTACTCCATCGAGCATCAGGGCAGACACGGCTTCGCGGACCGATTCGGCAATGCGGTTGTCGAGCCCTCCTTCGACGAGGTTCAGCCGTTCTCCGAGCGGCGCGCCGCCGTTCGAGTGGGCGACGTCTGGGGCTTTGTCGACCCGGCTGGCCGCGCGGTCGTCGCGCTTCGACGAGGCCGACCCGTTCCACGGCGGGCTGGCGCTGGTGACGGTCGCAGACGCCGCGTTCTACATCGACGCACGCGGAGGGCGCGTCTTCGGCGCTGGCGCCCCCGTCCATTGATGAGGCTGGATTCCGCGCCCCGACGCGGGGTACGGTGCGCGCGATTCGGACCGCTGAGGTGAACCCTTGATCGACAAGTTTCCGACGATTTGGGGCATTGGGCTGGCGGCAGCCGGCTTCTATGCTTTCTTCGGCCGTCAGACGGTGGGCGCCTTGATCCCGGCGCTCGGGACCGAGCGTGGCTGGCTGCTCTCCTTCATCGGGATCGGGGTCCTTCTGATCGTCATGCTGCTCTTCTTCAACATCATCGAGGCGGTTGCCGACGCCGAGCAAGCCGACCCCGGACACTAGTTCTTCAATGTCGGACTACATCAGCGCACAGGGGCACGCGCGCCTGACGGAGGAGGTGCGTCAGCTCTTCGACGTCGAGCGCCCGCGGGTGGTCAACAACGTCGCCGCGGCGGCCGCCGAGGGCGACCGCAGCGAGAACGCCGAGTACATCTACGGCAAGAAGCGGCTGCGTCAGATCGACCGGCGGCTCGAGTTCCTCGGCAAACGCCTGAAGGCCCTCGAGGTGGTCGCTCCGCCGAAGAGCGCGGCGCGGGTGGTCTTCCTGTCGTGGGTCGAGGTCGAAAACGAAGACACCGGCGCCGTGAAGCATTACCGCATCGTGGGTGCCGACGAGACCGACGCGAAGACGGGCGACATCTCCTGCCGCTCGCCCGTCGGGCGGGCGCTGCTGGGCAAGGAGCGCGACGACGGGGTTTCGGTCGAGACGCCTGGCGGCACCGTCGACCTCGTTGTCCTCGGCATCTTCACCGAGCGACCCGCGTAGTCCCCTGATCAGGTCGCCAGGTGCGGCGCCAGCAGCTCCTTGACGGCGTCGTGGTGCGCGCGCGGCTCGTCTGCCGCGTCGAGCGTCCAATCATCCTCGGCGATCACGCCGCCCGCGGCGAAGCGAACCTGGAAGGTCGGAATGGCCTCGAGCCCAGGCAGGCGCAGCGCCTCGTCGTGGGTGAAGTCGTCGACCCACGGCACCGTCGCGACCACCACCTGGCCCGCGTTGAGCAGCCCGGAGACGAGCCCGAAGCTGATCGAGCGCAGCAGCAGATCACCGGGGGCGGGCTGCAGCAGGTCGTCTTTGAGGAAGTTCACGCGGAAGACCTCGCGGCCCCCGCTCCACAGGGACTCCTCGAGCGCCGCCGCCAGCGCGTTGCCGTTGCGGTCGATGTCGTCGTGCACCACGAGCAGCGCGGCGCGGTGGCCGTGCTTCGTCTCGCGTAGCGGGCGGTCGATGGCGCCGACCTCCATCGTCCAGCGCAGCGCGGCGTCGTCGTCCTCGGGTGGCAGCACGTCGCGCACGATGCCGCCGCCCGCCATGTCGTAGCCGTCGACCAGCACGAAGCGGCTGGTGTCCTCGAGCTCGTGGGACAGGTCGCACGCGAGCGGCTTGCGCAGGCGCAGGACGACCTCGGCCACCTCGTGGCGCTCGACGCGGTCGTGGTGCCCGGCGCCGGAGAGCTGCGAGGCGTCGATGACCTCGTCGATCCGCTCGATCTCGCACAGCCCGCTGTAGGTGCACATCTTGAGCTTGTAGGTGCGGCCGAGGCGGAGCGGCTGGCGCCCCAGCCAGACGAGGTTGGCGCGCACGCGGTTGGAGACCTGCGTGGCCGCGCTCGGGTGGCACATGACGTCGCCGCGGCCGACGTAGACCTGCTCCTCCATCGTCACGCCGGTCGATTGTCCGGCGTGGGCGGAGTCGAGCGGAGCCGAGGAGAAGGCCTCGACGCTCGCGATGCGAGTCGACTTGCCGCTCGGCAGGAAGACCACCTCGTCACCGACGCTCAGCCGGCCCGACGTGATGCGCCCGCAGATGATTCGCCGGGTGTCTCCCGCGCGGTTGAACCGGTAGATGTCCTGCACCGGCATGCGCAGCGGCTGGTCTTCCAGCGGCGCGGCCTTGGTGAATGAGTCGATGGCCGACAGCACGTCCGAGCCCTCGAACCAGGGCATCTTCTCCGACGGCCCGATGATGCAATCACCCTCGAGGGCGCTGACCGGGATGAACGCGGCGGGGCGCACCTCGATCTGGGTCAGGAACTCGGTGTACTCGCGGACGATGCGCTCGTAGATGCCCTGGTCGTAGTCGACCATGTCCATCTTGTTCACGGCGACGACGACCTGGTGGATGCCGAGCAGGCTCAGCATGTAGCCGTGGCGCCGGCTGTTCTCCTGGACGCCCTCGTCGGCGTCGATGAGCAGCACCGCCGCCTCGGCGCGCGCGGCGCCGCTGATCATGTTCTTGAGGAACTCGATGTGCCCGGGCGCGTCGATGATGATGTAGTCGCGCCGGTCGCTGCTGAAGAAGCAGCGCGCGGCGTCAATGGTGATGCCCTGCTCCTGCTCCGCCTCGAGGGCGTCGAGCAGGAAGGCGTACTCGAAGCGCTTGCCCTGCCGGTCACAGATGGCCCGCACCTTCTCGATTTTGGCGGGATCGATCGACTCCGTGTCGGCCAGCAGGCGTCCCACCAGCGTCGACTTGCCGTGGTCCACATGGCCCACGATGACGATGTTCATCTGGTCGCGTTGCATGGCGGCTACATGTACCCGTCGCGGCGGAGCTTCTCCATCGCGTGGGGGTCCTCCTGGTCCTGGGCGCGGCCGGAGCGCTCGGCGACCGTCGTGTTGCGTAGCTCGACGATGATCTCGTTGGGGCTGACCGCGTTGGAGCAGACGTCACCGGTGCATGGGCCACAGCCGAGGGAGCGGTAGCGGCGACCCTCACCGCGGTCGAAGTAGAGGTCGATGATCGGGATCGACTCGCGCTCGATGTACTCCCAGATGTTGATCTCGGTCCAATCGAGGAGCGGGTGGATTCGGATGTGCGTGCCGGGCGCGAAGTCGGTCTTGAACTGGTTCCACAGCTCGGGCGGCTGGTCGTCGAGATCCCACTCGTTCTGCTCGGTGCGCGGCGAGAAGTAGCGCTCCTTCGAGCGGCTGCCCTCCTCGTCACCGCGGGCGCCGACGATGACGCCCGTGTAGGGCTCGACGTTCGGGTCGGGCTCGTAGCCCTCGGCCGCCAGCCGGTAGCGGGGGCCGGTGCCGTCCAGCGTCTGCTTCAGCGCCCTCGTCTTCAGCGCCGTGCAGCACGTGAGGCGGCCGCGGGTGTGGTTCATCCCGGCGGCGAGGGCCTCTTCGTTCTGGCCGACGACCATGTGCAGATTCCAGTCGCGCGCGAGCTTGTCGCGGTACGCGATCATCGAATCGATCTTGTAGCTCGTGTCGATGTGCACGAGCGGGAAGGGGACGTGGCCGAAGAACGCCTTGCGGGCGAGCCACAGCATCACCGTCGAGTCCTTGCCGATCGACCAGAGCATGCACAGGTTTTTGAAGTTCTTGTACGCCTCTCGCAGGATGTAGACGCTCTGCGATTCGAGTCGTTCGAGGTGGTCCACGGGCGCTCCTTCGAGCGGGGTGTCTACCACAGATCAGGCAGCGGGCGCCTCGGTCGCACAGGTCTACGAATTCGCGGCGCGACGCTTGGCGATCATCGGCGGGATCGTGAGGAAGAGGATGGCGCAGACGATCATCGCGGCGCCGGTCATCTTGTAGGCGCTCGGGGTCGACTGGCCGAGCCAGCCGGCGAGGGTGTAGCTGGCGATGATGCCGGCCATGATGCTGGAGCACCGATTGACCGGGACGCAGAAGGTGTTCTCGCGGCGGTCCAGGAAGATGAGGGTGCCGAAGATGCCGGTGCCCTGGCTGAACAGGCCGATGGCGATCACGATCGGGAACGCGGCGAGGGCGGGCACCTCGAAGAAGCCGGCGCGGACCTCGGCGGGGATGCCGCCGTTGGCGCCGAAGAGCGCGATGACCGCGCAGATGATGACGGTCGCCGGGGTGGCCACCATCTGCTCCTGTACGAAGTAGCTCTTGGTGACGTCGGGGTCGTCGGTCTTGGCGAGGCGGCTCATGAATTGGAAGCGGATGAAGTAGGAGGTCAGGTAGACCGCGATGTCGATCATCGCGACGATCTTCATATCCGTGCTGCCCCGCTCGGCGAAGGCGACGACGAGCGCGCCGAAGCTCAGCAGCAGGGCGGCCCAGGAGAACCAGTGGACCTCGCGGCCGGTCATGCGGTCGACGATCGGCGCCAGGATGAGCACGCCGCCGCGCATCAGGAGCATCGCGAACACGATGCTGATGCCCTCGAAGGTGTAGGCCAGCGTGGTGGTCATGATGATGCCGGCCGTGCAGATGCCGGAGGCGGCCTGCCAGATGCCTGGCATCGGGATGTTCAGCGGGCCGACCTGGCGGCGGGGCACGTGCTTCCACCAGCGCATGGCCGTGATGAAGATGACCATGCCGACCGCCGAGGTGCTCACCGACAGCGGGAGCAGACGGAAGCCGACCACCTGCTCATAGCCGGGGATGATCCCCTTCGAGATCGCCTTCGTGAGCGCGCTGTAGGGCACGTAGCAGGCGAAATACCCGAACGCGAACCACCAGATGCTGACCTTCACGTCGCCCGCCCCTCAATCAATGATCGTCCGTCCAGATTACGCGCATCCACACACGTCTGTCACACGAAGGTAACAATGGACGTTTCGGTACGGTGATGTGGGCGCAGGTCGTACTCAGTGAGGCAGCTGCTCGGCGACCTCTGCGAGCCCCCGTGGGTCGCCGGTGGCGTAGCCGGACTCGTCGTCGTGGACGCGGGCGAACCCGTCGGCGATGCCCTCCCGGCCGAGTCGCTCGAAGTAGCTGCGGACGACGGCGTACACGGCCTCGGCCTCGAAGCTGTGGAAGATGTTCTGGCGCAGCTCGGCCCCGTACGGCAGGCCGCGCGTGAACAGGCCGGTCGCCTTCTTCATGCGGCCGATGGCGATCTTCTCGGTGCGCGCGTCGGCCTGAAGCAGGTCGAAGTACTGCAGCAGCACGTCCCGGCGCTCGGTGAGGGTGGGCTCGTACGGGGTGCGGCCGGCGAGGGCGTCGGCGATGCGGCGCAGGATCCACGGGTCACGCAGCACGCCGCGGCCGACCATCACGCCGTCTGCGCCGGACTGCGCGAGGGCGCGCAGGCCGTCCTCGACCGTCAGCACGTCGCCGTTGACCAGCAGCGGGATGTCGATCGCGGCCTTCACCTCGCCAATCGCGTGCCAGTCGGCGACGCCGCGATACATCTGCATGCGCGTGCGGCCGTGCACCGCGACCATCGCCGCGCCTTCCTCCTGGGCGATGTGGGCGATCTCCCGCGCGTTTTTGCGCTCGTCGTCCCAGCCGAGGCGCATCTTCACGGTCATCGGCAGCGAGGTCGCGGCCCGCACCGCGGCGAAGATGGCGCGCGCGAGCGCCGGATCCTTCATCAAGGCCGACCCGCTGCAGCCGCTGGTGACCTGCTTGCTCGGGCACCCCAGGTTGAGGTCGACCATGTCGGCGCCGAGCGCCTCGCAACGCCGCGCCGCTTCGGCCATCCGCTCGGGTGCACGGCCGTAGATCTGGATGCTGACGGGGTGCTCGTCGGGGTCGATCTCGGCGGTCTTCCAGGCGCGGCGCACCGAGCGCGACATCATCTCGGAGCTGACGAACTCGGTCACCGTCAGCCCGCACCCGCCCAACCCGCGCACGAGGCGGCGGAACGGGCGGTCGGTGATGCCCTCCATCGGCGCCAGCACGGTGGCCGGGTCGATGGTGACGGTGCCCAGATCGATCATTGCTCGGAGGTCACGAAGCAGTGGCGCGGCGCGTCGGGCGCGATGGCCATCGGATCGATCTTCCGGCACACGAAGCCGTTCGAGCAGTGGTCGTCCTCGGTGCAGGTGGCCGTGCACAGCCACGACGGCGAGGCGCCCTGCACGGAGATCTGGAGGCACGGCGCCCCTTGGGGGCAACGGTGGGCGCCATCACTGCAGTCGGTCGTGCAGATGCCCTCGATGCCCTCCTCGTTGGGCCCGACCGCCGCGCAGGACTGGCCGGCGCAGAGCGGATCGTAGTTGAGCTCGCCGATCAGGCTGCCCTCGGCGTTGCACGGCACCATCGAGTCGCTCGGGCTCGACTCCGCGCACGTCCCGAGCTTGCAGATGTGCGAGGGATTCGCCGGCGCCGCGCAGTCGTTGCGCGTGACGCACATATCGCCCTCCACCTGGGTGCCCCGGATGGCGGGTCCGCATACGTTCCAGATGTTGCGGCGCCACTGCTCGACCCAGTCGGTCGGGTCGCCGGGTGGGCATTGGAACTCACCCATCGCGTCGCGGGGGCCGACGCGGGAGACGCAGGTGTCGACCGCCGCCGGGGTCAGGTCGAGCGTGCCGCGGTCGAAGCGGTCGAGGACATCGGCCTTGCACTCCTCGGAGTCCGCGGCGACGCAGTCTTCGTGCGTGGGCCCCGACAAGCCGAGCTTGGTGTGGATCGCACCACCGCCGACGCACGCGAAGGCGTACTCGCACTTCGCCTCGGCGAGCGCGTCGCAGAACCTCGCTGCGCTGTCCCGCAGCCCCAGGTCGGCCTCTGCGGCTGCGTCGGTCGCGCCCATGTCGGCTGTGCCGCCGTCGCCGCCCGCCCCGCCGTTGCCACCACCACCGCCGCTGGTCGGGGTGCATCCTACGGCCAGCAAGGCCACCAAAGTCAGTCGTCCCATGCGCGCGATACAAGCCGATGCGGGCGGCTGGCGCAACCGCACGGCCACGTACAGAATGGCGCGATGGAAGTCACCTTCTACTACGACGTCGTCTGCCCCTACGCATATCTGGCCTCGACGCGCGTCGAGCAGCTGGCGGAGCGCTGCGACGCGACCATCCGCTGGGTGCCGATTCTCCTGGGTGGCGTGTTCCGTCACGCGGGCGGCCCGGACGACCCGAATCTGCAGCTCAGCGCGCCCAGGGCCCGCCTCAACCTGCTCGACATGCATCGTTGGGCGGACCGCTGGGGCGTGCCCCTGAACCTGCCCGCGGAGCACCCGCGGCGCTCGGTGGAGGCGATGCGGCTGCTGGCCGGGTGCCCGCCGGAGAAGCTCGTGATGCTGAGCCACGAGCTCTTCCGCGCCTACTGGGTGCGCGGCGTCGACATCGCCGACGCCTCTGTGCTCGAAGGCATCGCGAAGCTGTTCCGGGTCGATCCGGCGATCATCCACTCCGCCGAAGCGAAGCAGGCGCTCTACGACACGACCGCCGAGGCCGCCGGGCACGGCGTCTTCGGCGTGCCGGCCTTCGTGGTCGATGGCGAGCTCATCTGGGGCCAGGACCGGCTGCACCTGCTGGCCGATCGCCTGGGCGCCGAGCGTCCGACCCACTCGACCGCGACACCGGTCGGGCGCGGCGGGCGGGTGCGCTTCTTCCACGACTTCGCCAGCCCCTTCAGCTACCTCGGCTCGACCCAGATCGAACGCGTCGCCCAGGCGAGCGGCGCGGTGGTCGACTGGTCGCCCATCCTGCTCGGGGCGCTGTTTCGGGATATCGGCACCGCCGACGTGCCTCTATTCGAGATGAGCGAGCCGAAGCGGCGCTACCTCGGGAAGGACCTCGACGACTGGGCGGCCTGGTGGGGCGTCCCGTTCAAGTTCCCGTCGCACTTTCCGATTCGAACGATCGCGCCCCTGCGGGTGGCGATCGCCGAGCCGGCGGCGACGCCGCATCTGTACCGCGCCGCGTGGGCGGACGACCGGCCGATCGACGACCCGGAGGTGCTGCGCGCCGTGCTGGACGAGGCTGGATTCGATGGTGCGGCGCTGCTCGAGCGCACGCAGGACCCCGCGGTGAAGGCGCGGCTGCGGGCGAACACCGAGGCGGCCAAGGCGGCGGGCGCGTGTGGTGTCCCGAGCTTCGAGGTGCACCGGGGCAGCGGGTCGCCCATTCTCTTCTGGGGGCAGGACCGCCTCGACATGGTCGGGCACACCCTCGACGGCTGGACGCCCCCCGACGCGCGAGAAGAGCTGTGACACAGCGCCCGATCCCGCTCCTCGATCTGAAGGCGCAGCTGGCGACCTATCGCGACGAGGCCATGGCGGCCATCGCTCGGGTGGTCGACAGTCAGCGGCTCATTCTGGGCGACGAGGTGCGCGACTTCGAGGCGTCGCTCGCGGCGTACCTCGGCCTGCCGCATGCGGTCGGCGTCTCTTCGGGGACGGACGCGCTGCTGATCGCGCTGATGGCCCTCGATATCGGGCCTGGCGACCAGGTGGTCACGACGCCGTTCTCGTTCTTCGCGACCGCCGGCGTGGTGGCGCGGCTCAACGCGACCCCGGTCTTCGTCGACATCGATCCCGCGACGTTCAACCTGCCCGAGGCGGGGGTGCGCGCGGCGGTCAATAGCGCCACCAGGGCGGTGATCCCGGTCCACCTCTTCGGCCAGGCCTGCGACCTCGGCACGTTCTACGACGAGCCCGACAGGCCGGCGGTGATCGAGGACGCGGCGCAGGCCATCGGCGCGAGGCTGCGAGGTCGCGGTGTCGGCGACTTCGGTGACTTCGCGACGCTGTCGTTCTATCCGACAAAGAACCTGGGCGCGTTCGGCGACGCGGGCGCCACCCTCTGTCGCGACCCGGAGCTCGCCGAGAAGCTGCGCATCCTGCGGGTCCACGGCAGCAAGCCGAAGTATTACCACCACGTCGTGGGCGGGAATTTCCGCCTCGACGCGCTGCAGGCCGCGGTGCTCGCGGTGAAGCTGCGCCACCTCGACACCTGGGCGGAGCGCCGCCGCGCGAACGCCGGGCGCTACGACCTGCAGCTCGCCGAGTCGGGCCTCGTGGAGCGCGGCCTCGTCACGCCACCGCCGCGCCACCCCGAGGCGCACCACATCTTCAACCAATACGTGGTGCGCGCGACCGACCGGGACGCGCTGCGTGCGCATCTCGCCGACAACGGGGTCGGCACGATGGTGTACTACCCGGGCGCGCTCCACCTTCAACCCTGCTTCGAGGACCTCGGGCACGGGCCTGGCGACTTTCCCGAAGCCGAGCGCGCATGCCGCGAAGTCCTGGCGCTGCCGGTGTACCCGGAGCTCGACCCGGACGCTGTCCAGCGCGTGGTTGCGACGATCTCGAGCTTCTACTCGCTGTGATACGCATTCCTCTGGCGTCGCATCTCGGCGTCTGCATATATTTCGCCCGGGATTTTCCCCCATTCGGGCGCCCTATGCGCCACCACCCATCCGACCACTAGCGTGAACATCGACGGGGAGCGGCAGAAACCATGCGACTGTCGAGCTACATCCAGCGACTTCGAGCGCTCGGTGACCTGAAGGTCCCGGCGCCGCAGATCGACGCCATCGCCGAGCAGATCGCCGGCGGCGCCGACCTCAGCGCCGTGCTGAAGAAGCGAAACACGACCCTGACCCCTCTCGTGCTGCTCGGCATCTGGCGGGCTTCGCGGCGCCATCGCGCGCACGACGCCCATCTCGCCGAGGTGGCGGCCGAGCGCCGCAAGTCCGGCGAGCCGCCCATCCCGCCGTCGCTGCTCAAGCAGACGCTGGCGCGCCACGAGGTGGGCGTGCTGGTGCGCGCCTCGGCGCTGGCGCCGCCCGGACGCGCGGCCGAGCACCGTCGCCGCGACGCGATCAAGGAAGCGGTGGCGCTCTGGAATGCGTGCCTCTCGCTGGCTCGAAAGGCCGGCCAGCTGAAGGTCGAGCTTGTCGAGGCCGCCGCGGGCGAGCTGCAGGACGAGTTCGGTGACCATGTCCAGACCACGACGCTCCAGGAGCTGCCCGGTCACCGCTGGCAGGCGATTCGCCGCGGTGAGCGTGCCGGCGCGCTGACGCTGTCACTCGAGCTGCCGAACGACCAGCTGGTGGCGCAGGTCGAGGCGCGCGGCGCCGAGCTGTCGGCCGTCGCCGTCGGACGCAACGCCCAGGCGCTGCTCGACGAGATGGTGCTGCCGGAGCTCGAGGACTGGGCCTTCGAGCTCAAAGACGACGAGGCCCGGCTGCTCGCCACCCGCAGCGCGTGCAACACCTACCTCTCGCTGATCACCGCGCCGCGCCCGGACCACGCCGTGGTCGCGGGTGTCTGGATCGGCGGCGACATCGCCGTCGCCGTGGTCGCCCGTGACGGGCGCCTGATGCATCACGGGAAGACGCGCGCCGGCAAGGACGCGGCCGCAGCGATCGGGAAGTTGCTCGGCGCCCACCCGGTCGAGGCGCTCGTGCTGCCGACCAAGGTCGAGAAGGCCAAGGTGCTGCAGCAGGTGCTCGAGGGTTTCGCGACGCTCGAGCACATCCGGGTCTCGCCGGTCGCCATGCGTGAGGCGTTGAAGGTGGGTGACGCGATCGAGGGTGTTCCGCCCGCGGTGATGAAGGCGCTGGTGCTCGCGCAGCGCGCGGTCCTCCCGATGAAGCATTGGGCCGGCATCGACCCGACGCGCCTCGGCCTCGCCGAGTATCAGGACGATCTGAACGAAGACGACCTGCGCGCCGCCATGGACGACATGCGCCAGCTCGCGCTGGCGGGTGTGAAACCAGGCGATCTCGCGCGACCCAGCGCTTCGTCGGGGCCGCACGCGGCCCGGCCGGCGCCGCGGGTGCTCAACCCGATGGTCAAGTCGGTCGACGACCTGCGCCCGGGCATGGAGGTGGCCGGGGTGGTCACCAACATCACGCAATTTGGGGCGTTTCTGAACATCGGGCTGTCCCACGAGGGGCTGGTCCACGTCAGCGAGCTGGCGGACCACTTCGTCAACGACCCCAACGAGGTCGTGCGCGTCGGACAGGAGGTCAGCGCCCGCGTGCTCGGCGTCGACCGCGCCCGGCGCCGCATCTCGTTGTCGCTGCGGGCCGACCGCGCCCCGCGCGTCGAGGGCGTCGACGGCAAGGGCGTGCCGCTCGACGACATCCCGGGTGGCCGCGGCCGCCGTCCTCCGCGCAGCGGCTTCGGCGGCAACCGGCCGCACCAGGGCGCGAGCGGCCAGTCACGCACCCAGGCGCTGGCCGACCTCGAGCGTCTGTTCGACAAGAAAGAGAAGTAATCAGCGCCCACCCGAGACTTGCCTCGGCCAGGTCGCGGTCGCACCGCGGCCCGTAGCCCGTCCTCGGCCAGATCGTGTTTGTCCTCGTGATCGTGGTCGGTTTCGTCCTCGTAACTCGAGAATCGTGGCCGATCCAGGCGGTACGCGTTGGCGTACTCGAGCCGTCGAACACGCCAACGCGTACCGACTGGACGGCCACGAACCGCGAGTTACGAGGACGAAACCGACCACGATCACGAGCCGGGCGAGGACGACGACGACGAGCCGGACGAGCACGAGCCGGACGAGCACGAGCCGCACGAGCACGAGCCGCGGTGCGGCTGCGACCTGCTCAGAGCGAGATCTGCACCCACCGCTGACCGTTGAAAGCCCGGCGCTCGAAACACACGTTTCTGCGCGGACCCTCAGCGCCCGGCGTACCAGAAGCCTTCGATTCCGATGATGAACGCGGTGAGCCGCTCGGGGCTGCGCACGTAGTCGGGCGCGATGAGCCAGGTGACGGCCGGCGCGACGCCGAACCCGTCGTGGGCGCCGCCGGTCAGCTTGAACTCATAAGCGATCCCCAGCTGAAAGAGCGCGCCGCCCGCCTCGCCTGCCGGTCCGTCGTCGACCTCCGGCGTCAGCGAGCCGCCGCCCACGCCCAGGCCGCCGGTGAGGACCAGGTCGGCGAAGGCGCGCCAGCCGACCTGAAGCGCGAAGCCGCCGATGCCGGCGGTGTACTCGTCGCCGCCCGCGCCACCGCCACCGCCAAACCACAGACCGAGGGTGAGCCCGGGCAGGGCCTCCTCGCCGACACGAAGGTGGCCTCCATTGCCGTAGAAGGGGTCTGCGTCGACGCCGTCCTGGTCGCGGGCGGTGCCGGCGACGAACCCGCCGCCGCTGGCCACGAAGAACCCGCGCGGACCCCGGTCGTCCTCAGCGGCGTGAGCGGGGATGGCGAGCAACGTGAGCGGCAACAGGAAGCGGAGCATGGCCCGCATGATCGCCGCGTCGGCGGCTGCGCGCAACGCGGACCGATTGACCCCCGCCCTCCGGCGCGGCAGGTTACGCCCCACTCATGAATCTCCCCCGCTTCGTCGTCAGCCTCGCGCTGAACAACGTCATCCTGCTGGTCATCGCGTCCGTGCTGGCGCTGGCGGCCGTCGGGTTGGCGGTGTGGATCACGATGTGGTTTGCGCGCTGGACGGCGCAGGCCAGCAACGTCGACGCGATCGAGACCGCGGTCGAGCGCATCGTGCGGCCGATGCGCATCATCGGCTCGATCGCGTCGATGCTCGTCGTGCTCGGCGCCTGCGGGCTGCTCGGCGTCAGCATCTGGCGCGAGCTCGACCTGCACCAATACGTCTCGGCTTGGGCGGGCAGGCTCACCATCGAGTCGCTCTACGTCACGTTGCGGGTCGTCGGCGTCATCGCGGGCGTCGCGGTCGGCTCCTACTACTACCGGCGAGCGGTCGCCCCGCTGCAGCGGATGATCGAGGCGCGCTTCAACGCCGTCGAGGCGCTCAAGGAGTTCCCGGAGGTCGTCGCCAAGCTGGTGCGCAGCCTCGCGCCGTTGGTCAACGCCGCGGTGGTCTACGGCGCGTTCGTGGTGGGCTCCGACTGGATCGGGCTGAGCGAGGGCTTCCGCTGGCTCGTCTCCACCGTGATCTTCGCGGTGCTGGTGCTCAACGCCGCGCGCACGCTGGTGTTGATCGTCCAGATGACGACGAAGAGCATCGACGCTGCGGGCGAGACGAAGCTCTCCGGGACCCGGTACACGACGTATTACGCGGGCGTGCGCGGCCTGCTGCCGTTGGCGCAGCGCAGCTTCGAGGCGGTCACCTGGCTCGCTGCAGCGACGCTCGTGGTGGGCGAGTTCAAGGTGCTCTCGAGCGTGGCCGTCTTCGGGCCGCGGCTCATCAACCTCATCGCCATCTTCTTCTTCTCCCGCGTCGTGGTGGAGCTCAGCCGCGTCGTCGTCGTCGAGGCGTTCGCGCGCGGCGAGCTCGACAACGAGGCCGCCAAGCGGCGCGTGACGCTGGTCTACCTCATCCAGAGCGTCCTCAAGTACCTGATCTACTTCGGCGCCGCGCTGATGATGTTGCGCGAGCTCGGGGTGGATCCGACGCCGTTCCTCGCGGGTGCTGGCATCGTCGGTCTGACCGTCGGTCTCGGCGCCCAGAAGCTCGTCAACGACATGGTGTCGGGCTTCTTCATCCTCTTCGAGGGTCAGATCCTCACCGGTGACTACATACGCGTCGGTGACGCAGAGGGCATCGTCGAGGAGGTGTCGTTGCGTGTCACCTCGGTGCGCGACAACTTTGGGCGGCTGCACATCATCCGCAATGGCCAGATCGAGACGGTCATCAACTTCAGCCGCGACTACGTGCTCGCCGTGGTCGACGTCGGGGTCGCCTACACGAGCGACATGGACGTCGTGACCGAGGCGCTGCTCGAGGCCGGCAAGGTGCTGCGCGAGGCCGAATCCGAGCGCGTGCTCGAGGCGACTCGCATCCTGGGCGTTGACCAGTTCGGCGACAGCGCCCTCGTGGTGCGCACCGTCACCAAGGTCCGTCCGGGTACGCACCTCCCCGTCGAGCGCGCCTACCGCCGACTGGTCAAGGAGCGCTTCGAGGCCTGCGACGTGTCGATCCCGTTCCCGCAGCTCGACCTTCACCCCAAGGGCGCCGAGGGCTGAGGCGGTGGGCCAGATCCTGCTCGCGCTCGCCTTGCTCGCCGCCCCCGACGCCCTCGCCCCCAAGCTCCAAGACGGCGACCTCGTCTTCCACGTGTCGCGTTCTCGCCAGGGCAAGGCCGTCCGCGCCGCCACCGGCTCCCCGTACACGCATATGGGTCTTGTCTTCTTCGACGACGGCCGCCCCGTGGTCTACGAGGCGGTCGAGCCCGTCAGGGTGACGCCGCTCGCGAAGTGGGTCGCCCGCGGCAAGCGCGGCCACGTCGTCGCCATGCGCTTGAAGACCCCGCCCACTCCCGAGCAGGTCCAGAAGTTGCGCGCCGCCGCCACCGCCCGCCTCGGCCTCCACTACGACCTGAAGTTCCACTGGTCGGACGACCGCCTCTACTGCTCCGAGTACGTGTGGAAGGTCTACCGCGAGGCGCTCGGCATCGAGCTCGGCGCCCCCCAGAAGTGGTCCGACCTCGACCTCGGCGGGAAGGCCGCCCGTCGCCTCGCCCGCAAACGCCTCGGCCACCTGCCCGACCCCGACGCGCTGATCCTCACGCCCGCGCAGATGATGCGCTCACCGCTGCTCTTCGAGGTCGTGCGCTTGCACTGATCAATTCGTTGCACTGCAAATGCGATAGCAATCTAGTTTGCTTTCAGTATTGGCAAGCAATTAATATTCGAGTGTGATCGACATCGACCTGGACGCCTGTCGGCCTTATCCCGAGTTGGAGCCTGAGCTGCACGCGTTGGTGTGCTGGGTCTTCGACCAGCCGCAGCCCCCGACGCCAGAGGCGGTGCTTCACGCAATCGGCTGGGACGACTCGCTGCTTCGGCGCGCCCGCGAATTGGATCTCGTCCAGAGTGATGGAACCCAGGTGCGGCTCTCAGCGCTCGGGCTTCTCTACGTTCAGGACCGGCAGGGTGCCCCAGCTTTGTTGCGGACGATGGCGGTGCTGGCGCGCGTTGCACATGAGCAATACGAGCCGGGCTGTTCTCCTGTGGAGGGAACCGAACTCGAGTCGGCGACCCATCGCACGAACGAGCAGCTCATCGATGCCGCACCATATGCCTCGAGTCTCGGCCTGAACATCGGCGTCGTCCGGCCCGTGGTCAATGCCATGAGGGGGATAATTGGCGATCCGATCGTCAGGCTCCAACCAAACGGCCGAGACGCCCGGGCCAAGTCGCTCGAAGCGCACTTCCGGCGCAACTTCCACCGGAACGATCCGACCGGGGCGGAGGTTCGGGGAGTGGGTGGAGGCACGCTTCGGCTCACGGCTCTACGGGCGAGTGGGTTTCGCACGCTCGGCGACTTCGAACTCCTGCTGCGGACGCCGCTCACCGTGCTGGTCGGGTCCAATGGAGTCGGGAAAAGCACGGTCCTCGATGCCATCGCGTTTCTGGCGCGAGCGACGGGCGGGCGCCTCTGGGACGCGATCGAGCAGGAAGGGGGAGTCGACCGGCTGAGGACGCGCGGTCGGAGCGACGAAGTCGAGCTGGAGGCGCGCTTCGAGATCGACCCTGGGCTCGGAGGCCTTCCGGGGCGGTATCGCATCCTCTTCGACGCTCGCGAGGGCCAGACCCTCGTCGAAGAGGAGCTGCTTGAGGTCTCCGACCCGGAGCCCACGCCCTGGCTGGTCGGCCGCCGCGGCGCGACTCGGCTCCGCCTCGCTGATGGGTCGGAGGAGACGAGGTACGGCGGAGTTGACAGCCTTCGAATATCGACGCTCGACGATGGTGACCGTTGGCCTCTCCCGGTCCATGTTCGCCACGGGCTGGCTCGCGTCGTGCTCATCGACCGCGACCCGCTGCTACACGACTCCGGGGCGTCGCCCGGACGCTCAGGGCGGACCCGATTCGGAACGCCAACTCGCCAGCTACTCGAGGAGGTCGCCCGCAGCGAATCGCGTACGCAGAAGCTCTCCGCCGCGTTGTGCGTGCTGATACCGCGTGTTGCGGAGGTACGCCGAGTCATTCGCACAGGTGAGCCGTCGTTCCTCGAGGTCGTCGAGGAGGGAGTGCCTGGAGCGAGCCGATTCGATGAGTTGTCTGCAGGCATGCGCCAGATGCTGCTCGTAGGTTCGCTCCACGTCGCGGAGACGCCGCCGTGCACCATCCTGCTCGAGGAACCCGACTCTGGCCTGAACATCGAAGCGCTGCCGGCGCTGCGCGATCTGCTTCGCTCTCTCTCGCGTCGGTCGGTCGTCATCGCCACTACGCACTCGCCCGTACTGATGGGACTGCTCGATGCCGAGCGTGAGGTCTTGGCAATGGGGCGGGGCTCGCACGGACTGCGAGCCCTGCCGCTCGCTGAGGCGCTTCGCGAGAATCGGTGGTTGCCGGGCGCCGACACGATCGCGGCCTTCGTGCACGCTCCGGCCGGCAAGTGACTCGGAGCGTCCTGCTGCTCACAGACGCGAGTGCGGAGGCCGACGCGCTCGCGTCCTGGGTTGTCGCCCAGGCGCCGCATGTCGCACGCCGCACGGTGCTCGGGCCGGCCGACGTGGAGACCGTTGCTGAGCAGTGCGCGTCGCTCGACGAGCGAGTGCTGGTCCTCTCGAAAGGCGCCAAGGACACGCCCGCATCGGTCGCGCTGGCGGTCGTGCGAGAGTGGCTAGGCGAATTGGGTCCATTCGAGCGCCGAGCGGAGGGTCCGTCGCGAATTGACACGGCGCTGCGCGAGGGTCGGTCGGGTGGGCACGTGGTTCGGGGGCTGCTTCGTACGCTCCAGCCCTCGGAGCCCGTCGTGGCGACTCGGCCCCGGGGTCGCCCGCGTGGGAGCGACCCGTTTCATGGTGCTGGGTTCGACACCTGCGTCGGGCTCCTCCTTTCACCGGGCGACCGCTGGTCGGAACGTGCCCTGGCGGAACGAGTCGGCCGTTCGCCGTACGCGGTCCACCGGGCGCTGGCCGAACTCGACCGGCGCGGCTACCTGGAACGCAAACGGGGCGCGACAAGGGTCGCTCGGCCGCGTGCGCTGTTGGAGGACCTGGCGAGGGGATGGCGGGCCCGCGTCGAGCGGCGCACGACCGTCGGAATGGTCGCGCGTGACCCCACCGAGCTTACGGAGCAGGTCGCCGATGTCGCCACCGCACACGCGCTCATCGCGTTGCGCTCGGGCCCGTCCGCGACGAGCGGCCCTGGGCGACTCGCGGGAGGCGCGCTGCACGCGTACGCCGAGGACGGGCTCGTCGAGGCGCTCAGCGATGCCGGCTTCGCGGTCGTTGAACTCGCCGCCGCCGACATCGTTCTGTTGCGGCCCACGGAGAAGGCTGTCTTCCTCGACGCGGTCCCCTTCGACGCGTTGAACGCGACCAACCGTGTCGTGACCTACCTCGATCTGACCGTGGGTGAGGATGAGCGCTATCGGGCTGCGGCCGAGGCCGTCTGGGCCGACTCGTGAGCATGGAAGCCCAGCTCGCGCTACTCGACGAGCTGGTCGCGCTGCTCGGACGGCATGGCATCGACGTGGTGCTGATAGGGGGCGTCGCAGTGCAGCGTTGCGGCGTGTCCTCACCGCGTTCTCTGCGATGGACGCGAGCGGGCCGTCGGCCTTCGTGGCGGTGCTGCGCCCCGAGCTGCTCGGGGTCGACTTCGATGACGATCTCGAGGACGACATCCGGCGGACGGTGAGTGGCGCCGTCGTCAGGTTGCTGTCCTCGCTCCGAGCTTGACCCCCGGTCCGCGGGGCTACTGAACGATGATCGCTTCGCTCGGCCACTCGTTGCCGGCGCCGTCGCGGGCGACGATGCGGAAGTCGAAGCGGCGCTCGCCCTGGGTCACCTGGAGTGACGCGGTGGCGAAGTGGTCGGCGGGCTGGTTGCGCAGGAGCGGCGTCCAGGCGCGGTAGGTGAGCTGGCTTTTGACCTGCAGCTCGACGGTCAGGTTGTCGGCGCCGGTGGCGCGCCAGTCGGCGTTGACCTCGGCGGCGAGGGTGGCACCGACGACCACGACCCGAACCTGGGCGCTGCGCAGCTCGGAGGTGACGTCGGGGATGGGGTCGGGCTCGGGCGTGACGTCAGGGTCGGGGCCGGGGTTCGGGTCCGGATCGACCTCGGGATCCGGGGGGAAGTCCGGGTCGGGCTGATCGTCCGGATCGGACATCTGGTCGTCGTCCTCGGCGTGCGAGCACATACATCGGTCGTAGCCCTCGCCGTCGTCGTTGCATCGCTGCGTGCCGGTGACGCCGCCCACGCAGGGGCAGGTCTTGACGCGGCCGGGGGTGCAGCTGGACGGGTCGAGCTGCTCCGAGATCTCGTCGCAGCCGGCGAGCAGGGAGAACAACGCACAGGCGAAACCGAAGGTGAAGGTGCGGGTCATCATGATGGGCTCCGTTTCTATTGCTTCCGTGACTTCGGAGACTTGAACGGGCGACCCACCACAAATGATCCCTGAATGTTTTCGCCCCGGGTTCCGTCGCGGGGCGCTTTCCGGTCGTTGCATCACCGGGGCTGCACGGATAAATTACCGCGCCCGTGCGCACGATCCTCGTCAGTCTGGCGGTCTTCGACGTGCTCGTAGGTGGGCTGCTACTCCTGTGGCCGGGGTTCTGGCAGGAAGTGCTTCATCCATACGCGATGGGCACGACCTTCTACCCGCTGCAGCGCCTCGGGGTGGTCTGGCTCGGTCGAGCCGCCGCCACCTTCGTCGCAGCCCGCCGAGCCGATCCGTTGTGGCTCGCCGCTGTCGCGGGGTTGTGGGCCGTCGAGGTGCCCGCCGACCTGCTGGTCGGTTGGCGCACGGCGGGCACCGGTCCGGCGACGGTATGGATCTACGCCGGTCGCGCGGTTCTTGCAGCAAGTGCCGGGGGCTTCCTCTGGCGGGCGGCGCAATCAAAGGAGAGAGCGGGATGAGCAACATCGACCGAACCCTCGACAGCCTGCCGTCGGCGGCGCCGGATCGCCTGGGCGTGCTCCTGCAAGGCATGGGCGCCGTGGGCAGCACCGTCGTCGCCGGGGTCCACGCGATCCGCGCCGGGCATGGGCAGCCGGTGGGGTCGCTGACCCAGCTCGGCCACATCCGGCTCGGAAAGCGCACCGAGAGCCGCAATCCGCGCATCAGTGACTTCGTGCCGCTCACGCCCCTCGACGGACTCGTATTCGGCGGCTGGGACATCTTCGGCGGGGACGTCTTCGACGCGTGCACCCACGCCGACGTCCTGCGCGGGAGCGACCTGGCGCCCATCGAAGACGAGCTGCGCTCCATCAAGCCGATGGCCGGCGCCTTCGACCCGGATTACGTGAAGCGACTCAACGGCACCCACATCAAGACGGGCAACCGGCGGGCGTGGGCCGAGTCGCTGCGCGAGGACATCCAGCGCTTCAAGGAGGCCAACGGCCTGAAGCGGGCGGTGATGGTCAACTGCGCCAGCACCGAGGTCTACATCGAGCCTGGCGACGTCCATCAGACGCTCGCCGCCTTCGAGCGCGGCCTCGACAACGACGACGCGCGCATCAGCCCCGCGATGCTCTACACCTACGCGGCCCTGAAGGAAGGCGTGCCCTACGCGAACGGGACGCCGTCCCTCGCGGCCGACATCCCGGCGCTGCTCGAGCTCGCCGAGATCGAGCGCGTGCCCGTCGCGGGCAAGGACTTCAAGACCGGCCAGACGCTGATGAAGACGGTGCTCGCGCCGATGTTCAAGGCGCGCATGCTCGGTGTGCGCGGCTGGTTCAGCACCAACATCCTGGGCAATCGCGACGGCG
>PVBE010062032.1_pt1 | contig 24561 bp, 22 predicted proteins | sample 1631181 | NCBI WGS metagenome assembly PVBE01 (sample SAMN08397723, study PRJNA350692) | Marine metagenome, whole genome shotgun sequencing project. | isolation source: water | place: Pacific Ocean | collected 2012-04 | reverse complement strand
TTATAGTTTTTAAATTATTGAGTATCATTCCTCTACAAATTTAAGGTTATAATTTTAAAATTTTATGATACCATACTTTCACTTGACAATAAAGTAAAATCCCAAATCGTATAATAATTCGTTTTTTTCTACGGTTTCAGATTAAGTTCATGCTTTAAAGCTATGGTCATTAATCAACCTTTATCCTGCACCCCATTAAGAGAGCTGGTGTAAATTAGTAGTTTTTACTACTATAATACCAACTTTAGTAAGGGGGAGCATTATGAAATACCGTAAATGGGATTCTAATACTAAAGCTAAGATTGTTCTGGAGGGCCTCCAGAACAAAATGCTACTTTCGGGGCTTTGCAACCGACACCAGATTACGCAAAACACCTATTACAACTGGCTTAAGAAGTTTGAGACAAAATCTCATAAAGTCTTTGAGTCCCTTAAAGAATCTAAAAAAGAACAACGTTTAAAAGATGAGAACAAGAATCTTAAACGCATCATAGCCGAGTTAAGCATTGAGCTAAAAAAAACCGAATTAGAGTTAGAAGGAGAGTATCCATGAGTGTTGAAAAGCGGAATGAACAACTCCTTAGCCAAATTCTGAAAATAAAAGCGGGCCATCCCTTTTGGGGATATCGACGGGTTTGGGCTTACCTGAAATACCGTCAACATGTCCTGGTTAACCATAAACGAGTCTATCGGCTCATGAAACTGCATAATCTTTTAGTTAAACCCAATGGTCGGTTAAAAGCAATCCGTGCCAATGCTTCCTACAGAAGTAAACCTCGTGCAAGTAAGCCAAATCAATTCTGGGGCATTGATATGACCAAGGTTATTATCCATTCATTCGGATGGGTTTACCTGGTTGTTGTTATGGATTGGTATTCTGAAAAAATCATAGGATACTCCCTGAAAGAGCGCTCCAGAACCGATGACTGGCTTGAAGCACTTAACCATGCCACAAACAACCAATTTCCACAGGGTATTTTATCAAAGAGCAATGACCTGTTTCTTATATCTGATAACGGATCGCAGCCTACTTCACGCAAGTTTATGAAATCGTGCTCCAGTTTGGAAATTAAACAACTATTTACCTGTTATAACAATCCGAAGGGTAACGCTGACACTGAGCGCGTTATCCGTACTATCAAAGAAGACCTCATCTGGTTAAAAGAATGGGACTCAGCCTATGAACTTAAAAAAGAACTTAAGTGCTGGGTTGAGCTATACAACTGCGATTTTCCTCATTCTTCTTTGCTTTATAAAACACCGGATCAGGCTGAAAAATATTATTATTTATCTACTACTAAAATCGCCGCTTGATTTTAGGGGTGCACTACACCTTCTCCATCTTTACTTTTTTTGATTGATATACTTTTTTGCTTCGAATTTAACTTTCACACTTGATTCTTTCCCATTTTTAATTAATATGAAATAATAAGATAAATAAAGGCTTGGAGATCATATATGACACATCAACAAATGTTTCCATATTTAAGGAATATTATTGAGACTGAGATTATAAATAATCATAAGAAAAAATAGTATTAATTAGTTACAACATATTTTCATTTTCTATAGAAACACAAGCGAAATATTCTTCATTTAAACGAAGAAACTAGAGGTTAAAACAAACCCTTTTCTCAAAGTAATTGATTATGTTAGTTGCTTTAACCAGACCAAATTATGATACTCATTTGATTACACCACCTTTAGGATTAGGATACCTATCTTCATACCTAAAAAAACACGGTCATGAAACAAAAATCATAGACGGATTAAATCTGAGTTTGAATAATGATGAAATAGTTGAGAGGTGTAAAAAAGCAGATTTGGTTGGAATTGCTGCTTTAAGTGATTATTTTAATGAAGTCATTGATTTGTCACATAGACTAAAAAAAATTGGAAAAAAGGTTGTGATAGGTTTTGCTATGGCTTCTTCCGAACCGGAATTAACTCTTCAAGAGACCAAAGCAGATTATGTAGTCATCAGCGAGGGAGAAATCACTATGTTTGAACTTGTTGAAGCCATAGAAAATGGTAATAGAGTTGAAAACATTCATGGCCTTTATAGAGGAAAAGATAAAGCATTTATTAATAGAAAATTTATTGATAACCTTGATTCTTTACCATTTCCGGATTGGGAACAATTAGATCCGAGGAAGTATAAAAAAGCTCCTCATGGTGGACTGGTGAAAGCTTTTCCTGTTGCTCCAATGACAACGACCAGAGGATGTCCTTTTGAGTGTACTTTTTGCGCAAGTCCTAAAATCTGGGATAAAAAAATTAGATATCGGAGCCCCAACAACGTAACGGATGAAATTGAGTTCCTTGCGAAAGAATTCCAGGTAAAGGAAATCCATTTTGAGGATGACAACCTGACTCTCAAAAGAGAGCATATTGAGGGTATTTGCTATTCAATATTGGAGCGTGGTTTGAAAATTTTTTGGGCGCTTCCGAACGGCATTCGTGTAGATACAGTTACTCCTTCTTTGCTGCGTTTAATGAAAGAAAGTGGATGTTATTCTATTGCTTATGGGATTGAGTCCGGTTCTCAAGAAATTTTGAAGAATATAAAAAAGAAGACGAAAATCGAAACCATAGAGTACGCCGTCAATGAAGCTTATAAAGCCGGCATTATTACACAAGGTTTTTTCATCTTTGGACTTCCTGGAGAAACAAGCGAAACCATAAAAGCTACAATGGATTTTGCAAACCGGATCAAATTAGATAAAGCACAATTTCTCCTTTTGGATATCTTGCCGGGCACCGGTCTGGCAGATCAATTACAGGGAAAATTTAAGTATAATTGGAATAACAAAAGTTATCAGGAAGTTACTTGGGTTCCAGATACTGTTTCAGAAGAAGAGCTTTCTAAGGCCCCTTCAGTAGCATTTAAAAAGTTCTTTTTTAGGCCGCGACAAATGTTTTATATTTTAAAATTTTTTAAATTCGAACAAGTTTCTTTTATTTTAAGACGCATTCTGGATTTCAATATTTTGAATTTTGATGTTTTAAGAAAAATTAATAAGGTCTTTCGCAAAAATTAATTTATGGGAGATAATTTTATTATTTTGGGAGCAGGGCCTGCCGGTTTGTCCGCTGCTTATAAATTATGTGAAGCAGGGAAAAAAGTTACTGTGCTTGAACTTGAAGATCAGGTTGGGGGATTGTGCAGAAGCATACGAAAAGACGGATTCTTTTTTGACCTAGGAGGTCATCGCTTTATAACAAAAGATGATGAAATTCAAATTTTCCTTGAAGAGTTGATGGGAGATCAATTCCTTATTCGTCCACGTAAAAGTGTGATCAGGCTAAAAAACAAGTTTTTTAATTATCCTCTGGATATTAAAAATGTTGTTAAAAACCTTCCCATTACTTTTACGTTCCACGCTTTCATTGATTTTCTGCTAACCTCGTTGCTTCAGAAATTATACCCAAGGCGTGACAGTTCATTTGAAAACTGGGTTGTTAACCGTTTTGGAGTTACTCTGTATGATCTTTACTTTGCCCCATATTCTGAGAAATTATGGGGTGTGCCTCCAAATAGTATTTCAGCTGACTGGGCAGCCCAGAGAATTTCCTTAATCAATCTCTGGGATGTTTTTATAAGAATGTTTGGTAAAACTAGGGACGAACCTAAAACGTATGCTAAAAAATTTTATTATCCACGTTTAGGCTGCGGTCAGGTTTTTGAAATGATGGCGGAGAAAATTACCAGGCGGGGAAATAAGGTTATCTTTAAAGCTGCTGTGAAAAATATACTAATGGAGAATAACCGGATAAAAAAAGTAACCTACACTCATAATGGCGTTGAAAAGGAGATATCAGGTGATTATTTTATATCAACAATTCCCCTTCCGGAATTTATTAAAAAAATTCGACCGCATGTAGATGATCATTATACGGTCATTGCTGATAAGATGGACTACCGCAGCATCAAATTCTTAAACCTCATGATCAATAAGAAGCAGATTACCGACAATACCTGGATTTATATTCCCGAAAACGAGTTTTTATTTTTCAGAATCCAGGAGTGGAGAAACTGGAGCCCTACAGTTGTGCCGGCAGGAAAAACCGGAGTCACTCTTGAGATAGCCTGTTATGAGGAGGATGATATCTGGAACAGTCCGGATGAGGTTATCTATAATCGCTGCATGGATGACATAGAAAAAATTGGTCTATTTAATAGAAATGATGTTATGGACCATTTTGTACTGAATGTTAAGCATTGTTATCCCATTTACACTCTGGATTACTCAGAGAAGGTTGAATCACTTATAAAATATATTGCAAATTTTGAAAATGCCATTAGTATCGGACGGCAGGGGTTGTATCGATACAACAACATGGACCATTCGATTAAAATGGGTCTCATGACAGCGGAACATATTCTTAATGAACTTCCTAAAATAGATATATTTAATATTGCTTCTGAAAAAACAATTTTTGACTGGCAGGATCCGGGCAAATAAGAAAAGAGAAAGGTATACCTAAATGAAAATATCAATAATTTCGCCCAATCTCAGCGGGTGCGTATCCATTTTAGACTGTGGTGTAACATACTTAGCTACTTATATTAATGAGAGAACTTCTCATTCCGCAACTATATGGGACTATACTTTTAAAAGGAAGGAATGGAGAAGTTATATAAAGTCTAAATTCCATGAAGAAAATCCCGATGTAATCGGGATCACTTTTACAACACTTTATAAAAAATACGTCATTGATACGGTTAATGAAATTCGTGCCAATATTTCTAGAGACATACCGATTATTGTAGGAGGATATCATGCCACCCTGCGACCAAGAGAGTCTATAAGTATACCAGGAGTTAACGCAGTCGCTATTGGGGAAGGGGAGTATATTTTAGAAAATTATCTTGATGCTTTAAGTTCAAATAGCGACTTATCTGAAGTTAAAGGTCTTGCTTATAAAAACCCAGAGGGCAAGCTAATTGAAAACCCAAGAGAAACGTGGATAAAAGATATTAACGGTCTTCCATTTCCGAATTATGAGTTATGGGAAGATATTGACACTTATTTCTATTTCCTTGGACAGCTCTGGCTTATTGGATCAAGGGGCTGCCCTTACTCCTGTACAAATTGCGAAGAACTGTATATCAGAGAGTCTGTACCCGGAAATAGGTACAGAGTAAGGAATCCAAAAAATTATGTAGATGAAATTGTTTATCATTATAAAAAGTTCCATAATCGCGGTTTTCGCATGGCTCATCCTTTTGATCCAGTATTTCCTATTAATAAGAAATGGACTGAAGAGTTTTGCCGTTATTACATTAAGTCAGGCTTGAGTACAAAGCTTCCATTCTCAATTTTTGCAAGAGGTGATACTTTTTACATCAGAGAAGAGGGAGACAAAGTTCGGGACAAGTTTGATGAAGAGAGATTAAAATTTTTAGCTGAAGCCGGCTGCAAAGAGATTAGAATTGGGCTTGAAGCTGGTACCGAACGAATGCGCAACGAAATTCACCAGAAAAATGTTGCTAACAAACAGATGGAAGAAACTTTTAAGTATTGTCACAAATATGGAGTCATTACTATTGCTTATAACATGCTTGGAGGGCCAACGGAAACTCGCGAGGAAATGATAGAAACCTTTAAAATGAACAGACGAGTTAAAGCCAATAAACCTATTTTTTTTATTTACCAGACTTTAGCTCATGAGGTTGAAGTACCAATGGCGGGTGAGTTTTCATGCTCCTCCAATTACCCTGATATTGCAAACCCGGAATTTAAAGAAAAAAGCGAAAGAAGTGACCAGGACCAGGCGACAATTCAGTTCGGAGAACCGATAGATTCAAAGACATTTTCAAAACGCTGGGTTATTTACTTTCAGCTCTTTTGTTATGCATATGTTGTAGGACGACGAGTAATTCGATTAGCCTTAAAGCAGAGATTTGTTTTCTTTAAAAACTTTGCTGTCTTCATGTACAAGGGATATAAAAAAGGAGCCAATATGAAGATTGTTTTTGCTTATTTTCTCAGCAGTTGTGGAGATAACCTGTTTGATTAATGATTCGTTGGAGATAAAGTTTGGCAAAAATTCTCTTGATAAATCCACCTCAAATAAAGGATGGAAAATATATTGATGGATACCAGGGAGTAAGACCCAAACTACCACCGCTTGGTCTAGCTTATATCGGCGGCCTTCTTGAAAAAAAAGGTCATCAGGTTAAAATCATTTGTGGGATGGCTGAGGAGATAACAGCGACTTCTATCGCGGAAATCAGCAAATCTTTCGATCTCATCGGCATTACATCCATAACTTTCAACTATATTTTAAGCCTTTCAGTCACAAAAGAAGTTAAACGATTAAATCCGAATATCCCTGTTGTTTTGGGCGGACCCCACGTTAATGCAATCCCCGAGGATGTCCTTTCTGAAAACTGCGTAGATATTGTAGTTTTCGGTGAAGGGGAATATACGATGCTTGAAATTGCAGATTCTCTTCCCCTTGATAATAAAAAATTACTCCCAATTAAAGGAATTGCCTATAAAATAAATGGGCAAGCTCATATAAATCCAGAACGAGAGCTAATTAATGATCTGGATAGTTTACCTTTTCCGGCACGACATCTTCTGCCGATGAAAAATTATGCCAGTAGTGGAGTAAGAGGAACAGTTCATCCCACATACAGCATAATGTCAAGCAGAGGATGTCCTAGCAAATGCAGTTTTTGTATAAGCGAGAAAAGAAGGATACTAAGGGTTCATTCGGCCGAATATGTCGTAGCTGAAATCAAGGAATTAATTTCAAAGTATAACGCAAGAGGTATTTCTTTTTGGGACGATGGTTTTACTTTTAAAAAGAAAAGAGTTTTCGAAATATGCGAAAGAATCCAAAAAGAAAATATTAAAATTATATGGGACTGTGAATCAAAAGTAGATACTGTAAATTCCGAGATGCTCAATGCAATGAAGAAAGCAGGTTGTTTTTCAATTTCCTACGGCATTGAATCAGGTTCCGAACGCATTTTAAAACAAATTGGAAAAAAAATTACTCATGAAAAGATTATACGGGGTGTTAAATTGGCAAAGCAGAGTGGATTAGAAGTTAGGGGTTATTTTATGTTCGGGTTTCCTGGAGAGACAGAGAAAGAGATGAAAGAGACTATTCTTTTGTCAAAAAAACTGCCCCTTGATTTTGCTACTTATTCATTGCTCATTCCATTACCCGGCACAGAGGACTATCAAAACTGCAAGAAATCAGGGCATTTCAATGATTATTACTGGAAAAAGCAGGTGCTGTCGGAAATAAGCTTTCCCCTTAAACCTCTTGTTTATGTCCCGGAAAATATATCGGAAGATCGGTTATTAGAGTTGCATCGAGAAGCAAACAGAGAATTTTATCTTCGTCCTAAAATATTTGTAAAACGGTTTTTCTCAGTTAAAGACTTACACGGGATCAAAGAATTAATTAAAGGTTTCAAAACAGTAGTTTCTAATTAACCTCTCCATGCATTTAAACCTTAAATGAAATTAAAAAATAAAGTACTGTCTGCTAGAGCAATTATTAAAGCAAAACTATTTAATAAAAAAATCCCTCTAAGCGTATACCTCTCCCTAACTGATCGGTGTCCAACTATATGCGCTTATTGCAATGTACCTCAAAAAAAACAAAAAGAGATAAGTTATGAGAAAATTAAGGATTTAATAGTGGATATGAGTAGCATGGGTACCCAGCGTTTACAACTTGTTGGTGGAGAGCCGATGGTACGGAAAGACATCGGCAAAATAATAAACTATGCGAAGGAGAAGGATATATTTGTAACAACCTCTACAAGCGGTTATTCTATCTCTAAAAGAATAGATGAAATTAAAAACATTGATATTATTTTTCTGAGTTTTGACGGTAACCGTGAGATTCATGATTTTCAGCGTGGCAAAGGTTCGTTTGATAATTTTCTGAGCGCTATTGAGTCTTTAAAAAAAAATGGAATCAAGTTTTGGACAACCACAGTTTTAACTGAGAAAAATGAAACTCAACTTGAATATATTTATAGTATGGCAGAGAAGTATGGGTTTTTGACAAACTTTCATCTCCTTTACTATTTCCCCGAAAATCCGGAACAACATTTTCACCCGACAAAACAGCCGAAAAATTTAATAATGAATGATAAAAAAATTCGAGAAGTTTTAGCATCCCTTATAAAGCAAAAAAAAAATAGTGCCCCAATTGCCTCTTCCTGTAGCTATTTTGAATACCTGCAGGGGTGGGGTGATTTCACAAAGATGTATGCAGACAAAACATATAACAATGTGAAATGTTGGGCAGGCCAGCTTTATTGTTATATTGATACGGGCGGTATGGTTTATCCTTGCGGGGACTCCATTGGAAGAGTAAAAGGTTATAATGTCCTTGATAAAGGTTTAAAGGCTGCATTTAACAGTTTAGATGAGATTCCATGTAGATCTTGCATTGTAGCATGCAATGTAGAGCAAAACTTAATGTTTTCTTTTAACATTAAAACGATTTTTAACTGGTTAAATAATATCAAATAAAAATGCCCTCTCCTATCGGTCACTCTTTAATAGGTTTATCTATATACACGGTTTTTACCCAGAGAAGTCAGCTTTATAAAAACTGGAAGCTGATATTTACTTCAGTAATATTAGCAAACCTTCCAGATATCGACTATGTAGTAGTGTTTATCTTCAACAATCCTTTTTACCATAGAACATTTAGCCACAGCCTCTTGTTTTCCGTGTTAGTTGCTTTAGCGGTTTCCAGATTCAAGATTATAGATTTTGGTTCAAGAAATAAGATTTTTTTTTACTGCTTTTGCTTAGTTTTTTCACATGCATTGGCTGATTTTTTTGTACGTGACGGTTACTATCCAAGTAAAGTTGCCCTTTTTTATCCTTTTGGAGGAATGATCAATTCTCCCGTTTCTCTCTTTGACCCTCTAAATTGGGCTAAATACGATTTATTTTTTTCTATAGAAACAGTACATGCGCTTATAAGGGAATTTTTATTAACCGCTTCCTTGTTTTTACTAATTTTTTTCAGAAAGCGGCCAGTTGCCGCAACCAAAAGGAGCTTCCGCTCCGGTGAGTAAACAGAAAGTTTTTCCTAAGAAAAGAAGCTTTTATAGAGTGATAGTATCAAAAAGCGAATAAACCATGATTAATTTTAGAACCGCTAAGACTTTCTTAAAAGGCGTTATAACTAAAAAAGCCCCGATGTACGTTCAATTTGCATTAAGCAAATCGTGCAATTTAAAATGCAAAATGTGCAGTGCCGTTGAATCAAGAAAACAAGAAAATGAACTTACCCTGCACGAGATAGAAAAGCTGGCTTCTATTTTAAGCCATATGGGAGTTTGCATGATTATTCTAACAGGGGGAGAGCCTTTTCTCAGGAATGATATTGTCAGCATCATTAAGGCATTTTCAAAGCATCACATTGAAGTAAGGCTTCAGACCAACGGATTACTAATTTCCAAATCAAAACTTAAGACCGTAATTGACGCTGGTGTATCTGAAGTAACTATTTCCCTTGACTCTTTACATCCAGAAACACAGGATTTTATTAACCAGAGGGAAGGCTCGTGGGATGAGATAGTCAAAACAATTTCATTGTTTTCACAGATGTTTCCAATAAAAGGAAACATGACCGGCATTAACACCGTAGTCTCAAAATTAAATCTTAAAGAGATTCCTTCTATCATCAAGTTTGTTACAGATATCGGATTTTATGTTTCTCTAATACCTGTTCATATCTTGGGGGAATCTTCAGATTTTATAGTCCGTAAAGAAAATAAGCAGTTTGCTTTTAGCAAAGAAGACCATGAGGATATTGAAATGATATATTCGGAAATTATTGATATGAAACGCAAAGGTTATCATATTCATAATTCATATCGCTTCTTAAAAGAATCTCCAGATTTTTTGAAATATAAACGCGTTCACTGGACTTGTACCAGTCCTGATTTATATTTTTCTATTAGTCCTTCAGGTAAGTTTTTGCCTTGTGTTGACATTGACACAGATATCTCAATGCTTGACCTGAATTTTTTAAATTATTACTTTTCCGCAAAATTCATGAAAACAATAAAAGATAAAGTTAAAGAGTGCCCGGGGTGCATGTATGCATGCTACCCTGAAGTATCTTTCTTTTGCAGGGATTTAAAAGTTTTTATTGAAAGACTAATTCAGGGTTTCAAAATTTCACAATTCACTCGTAAACCAAGGGATTACGGAGAACTTCTAAAAATTGCTGAAAAGTGTAAAACTCAAAATGAAATTAGTATAAAAGAAAAGGTAAAATAATGGGAAACGTTTATAAAACAGGAAACTACATTGCCCATAAAGGAGATGACCGTTTAAAATCTATTTTTTTTCAAATATCCACAAAACAAATTTTCATACTTTATCTCTTGATATGGAGTGTTAGATTCATAAATATAGACCTCCCTATATTTGAAGGAACTTCTTTAAGGCAGGTTGCAACAGCTTCCGTTATAAAATTTTTTTTCATAGAAGGTATCTCTCTGGAAAATTTCTTTTATCCCAAGATGTATAGAGATGAATTTAACCAATACTATCTTACAGAAATGCCAATATATAACGTTTTGGTGGCATTAGCCTGTAAAATATATGGAAGCTATGAAGAATGGATTGGTCGTTTTGTTTCTATTCTATTTTCCGGATTAGCAGGGGTCTATTTTTACCGTTTTTTAAGTAATAACACATCAAAGCGTATTGCAGGAATAGCTTTACTTTTATATGCTCTTTCACCACTTTCAATTATTTATACACGGGCAATTCAGCCAAACCCATTAATGTTATTTTTTTTAATGGCAACCATCTATAACTTGGATAATTATCTTAAGAAACCTCAGTGGAAATCTTTCTGTTTGACCTCTGCATTAGGTGGAACTCTTTTTATTCTTAATGCCGCTCTTCAAGTTTTGGGCATTTTTTTTATATCGATGGCTTTTAAAATCTACAATAAGCGTGTTTTTTCCAATTGGAAGTTATACGTGATGGCAATTTCAATGTTAACTCCCACATGGTTATGGATTATACATGGTAATAATTTTCTTCAAAATAATTTAACGGGTGCACCAGTAGTACTTGGCCCCATTAATAAAGAAGATCTGCCTTTTTTATCACTCTCATGGATAACCGATTATTCTTTTTTAAAAATACAATTTGAGCAAATATCTGGAGTAATCTTGACTCCAATTGGATTCGGAATGTTTGTTTTGGGTTTATGTCTTCTGAGGAAAAAGGATTCTGTGCTTATTTACTGGTTAATTTCTTTAAGTATTTTTTTTGTTGTTATCAACACGCAAATGCATTCTCACTATTATCTTCCTTGGATATTCCCTATGGTATGGGTAGTTGCTAATTCTATTTCGTTTGTATTTGACAACCTTCCCGCAGAAAGCTTTTGCAGAAAAGGTCCATATCTATCTCTGCTAATATTGCTGACTGTAGGCATCATTGCAGGCTATGGCAACTCCGGTTTTATCGTTCCAGCTTCAGTCAAAATGGTTCCTGACGCCGTTGAAAGTCTTAACAAATATTTTCCTAGGGATGTTTTCGGCATAATAAGTACTTCAGAAACCGCTGTGCTTGGTTACCAAGTTGATAGAAAGGTTAAGGTATTAGGAGGGAATTCCGGTGAAGAGAAGGTGGATGCGTTTAGAAAAATACTTCAAAGAAGTGACCCTAAATACTATCTATCTATTTATCCATATGAGGATTATAACGACAGAAATGTATTTTCTTCCTTTTTACGAAAAAACTATACTGTAGCCGAGTATAAAAAAAGTAACTTTGTACTTTATAAAATCGAATAAATCTATATTACCAGACAAATGGTTTCTTATCTTTTTTTTATCTACTTTTTACTTACAGACCATATATTATTTGAAAAAAGAAGGTTTAAAGGAAAGATTAAAGAAAAAGGATAAAGATGACAAACTGTCTGACGAGCAAATTCCAAGATTCGCTGCTTAAATGAATTCTTCGCTGTGGGTTTAGTATACTCAGTCCCCAACCAAACTTTAGACTGGAAACCTGCCTTTTTTAAATAATCATTCAGTCTAAATACCGTCTGCTAATTAATGTGAACTTTCAAGTCTGCTTCATTTCGTATTTTCCTGGTCAGCAGATTTTGTTTAAAAATACGGTTTAATATTTTATTTATTGGCTGTTCCCATAAATGATAACCAAAATCGTTATACCACCGGTTGGGTGAAGTATGGATTATTAGTTCGCCATCTTCTTTCAGAGTTCTTTTACATTCTTTAAAGCATTGCAAAAAAACAGCAGGTGAAAGGTGTATCTTGCACCCCATTAAGAGAGCTGGTGTAAATTAGTAGTTTTTACTACTATAATACCAACTTTAGTAAGGGGGAGCATTATGAAATACCGTAAATGGGATTCTAAGACTAAAGCTAAGATTGTTCTGGAGAGCCTCCAGAACAAAATGCTACTTTCGGGGCTTTGCAACCGACACCAGATTACGCAAAACACCTATTACAACTGGCTTAAGAAGTTTGAGACAAAATCTCATAAAGTCTTTGAGTCCCTTAAAGAATCTAAAAAAGAACTTAAGTGCTGGGTTGAGCAATACAACTGCCATTTTCCTCATTCTTCTTTGCTTCATAAAACACCGGATCAGGCTGAAAAATATTATTATTTATCTACTACTAAAATCGCCGCTTGATTTTAGGGGTGCACTACAATATTATGCTTAAAAAAGACCTTGATAAATAATCAAAACATCAATATCATAACTTGAAGCATGCTATTCCCAATTTTTAATAAACGTCACCTTACCCTCAAGCCTTTATCGGAAAGAAAAAATAACTTAAGCCTTTCAAGTATAAATCAATTGGGCAACGTTAACGTTTCGGATATCAATGAGGGGATTAAGCAAACTGCTGAACACATAATTTATACACAAAAAAAGGGGGCTTCAACCATACTTATGATGGGAGCGCATGTTATTCGTTCTGGTGTTCAAAATTACCTTATTGATTTGATGGAAAGAGAATATATTTCATGTTTGGCGATGAGTGGCGCTGGCATAATTCATGACTTTGAGTTTGCAATGATGGGCGCAACTACGGAAAGCGTGGCTCATTATATAAAAAACGGCCAGTTCGGATTATGGAAAGAAACAGGTATCCTTAATGATATTATTAATCACGCGTATAAAAAAGATGAGAAGACCGGAATGGGATATGCCGTGGGTAGGGCTATTGCTGAAGGAGATTTCCATCACAAAAAAATAAGCTTGCTTGCAGCCGGTTATAGGTTAAATATTCCTGTTACCGTTCATGTGGGAATAGGATACGACATAATACATGAACATCCTAATTGTGATGGCGCAGCAACTGGGGCCCTTTCATATAATGATTTTCTAAGGTTTGCTTTTGTGATAGAGAATCTTGAAAATGGGGTGGTTATGAATTTCGGTAGCTCTGTAATGGCCCCTGAAGTTTTTTTAAAAGCCCTTAGCATGGCAAGAAATATTACCCATCAAAAAGGAACAGTTATTAAGCATTTTACTACTCTGGTTTGTGATCTTTATAATCTACCTAGGAATTATAGAAAAGAACCGCCTAAAGACAGCCCAGCCTATTATTTCAGACCCTGTAAAACAATGCTTGTTAGAACAGTGGCTGAAGGAGGAGAGAGTTATTATGTTAAGGGAAACCATGAATATACTATTCCTGCTCTTTGGGTGGCAATAAATGAAGCAGAGAAAAGATTAAAGGGTTGAATAATTATTTTGGATACTGATGAACGTAGGTTCTCTGGATTTTTAAAAAAAAACTTTATGTTTATCTGTCTATATCAGCTAATTGAAGCCTTCACAGGCATTCTTCTATGGGTGAATCTGAGAAGCTAAAACCGTCGCCATGACGTACAAAAATGAAAATTCTTAATATTGAAGAAATTACCGAAAAAATAGAGATTCTGAAAGTCGATGGCAAGAAGATTGTTCATTGCCATGGATGTTTTGATTTGATGCACCCGGGGCACATTAAATATTTCCAGGCGGCGAAGAAGATGGGAGATGTGCTTGTTGTTACAGTTACTCCGGATATTTGGGTCGATAAAGGGCCTGAAAGACCAGTGTTCAGTCAGGACTTAAGAGTGGAGTCTATCGCGGCTTTAGAATGTGTGGATTATGTCGCTATTAACAAATGGCCGACTGCTGAAAAAACATTGAGGCTATTGAGACCCGATATTTATGTCAAAGGGCAGGAGTTTGAGAAACTGGAAGATAAAACCGGTAAAATACAGAAAGAATTTAAAGTATTAAAGGAAATCGGCGCGAAACTAAGGTTTACTCATGAAATTGTGTTTTCATCTACGAAATTATTGAAGAAACATTTCAGAGCACAGATTAGCGTAGATTTTTAGGATTTTAAATTTAAAAAATTAACCGAGAGAATTTTTAATATCTTCTTTAAAATCTATAACAAACTCGGGTATGGATTTTTAGAAAAGATTTATAAAAATGCAATGATGATAGAATTTGAAGGGGCAGGCATTCCTGCAGTTTCTCAGTCTGCATAAGGGTGTCTTATGATAGTGAAATTATAGGTGGATATTTTGCCGATATGCTAATTGATAACAAGGTAATTATAGGAATAAAAGCAACAAAGCGATTAATTGAGAAAAATGAGGCACAGTTGTTGAATTATCTTAAGGCAACGGATATGAATTTGGACTCTTACTTAATTTCGCTATGAAGCCAGAGGTCAAACGTAAAGCGTTTAATAATTCGAGAGAATAGATTTCTGCGTTTATCAGTACAAACCTGCGTCTATTTATGAAACAAACAATTAAAAATAAAATATTTCTGTTAGATGGGCTTGTTAAGAAAGTAGAAAGTCTAAAAAAAGCAGGCAAGGTTGTTGTACAAAGCCATGGTACTTTTGATCTCATTCACCCAGGAATTATAAAACACCTTAATGAGGCTAAAAAACAAGGAGATGTCCTTATAGTTACTGTCATTAAAGACAAAGATGTGAAAAAAGGATACGGGAGACCCATTTTCTCGGAGAATTTAAGGATGGAAAATATAGCTTCATTGGAAATGGTTGATTTTATCTGCCTAGTAAGTGATAAAACTTCATTTGAATGTGTTAAGAGAATTAAACCAAATATTTTCGCGGAGAAAAAGGCTAACATAGAAAAGGATCTTGATAACCATGAGAAGATATATAAAAAACAAAAAGAGTTGTATTTTGGGAAAAGTAAGATTTACAAAACAGATGGGTTTCCCCTTGAATCTTCTCAGATAATTAACAATTTCCTGACTATTTATCCCGATGAGGTAAGGGAATTCCTGAAAGAATTTTCGCAGAAATATGATTCAAATTTTATAGCTGAAAAGCTTAACTCTATTAAGAAATTAAAAGTTATGCTAATTGGTGACGGCATAATCGATGAATACTTTTACTGTGAATCCATGGGTAAATCCCCAAAAGCACAGCTCATTGTGCATAAATATATTAATCGTGAGGTTTTTGCAGGTGGAGCTTTTGCTATTGCGAATCATATAGCTGGTTTATCTGAAAATGTTAACTTAGTCTCCTTGTTGGGCAAATACGACACCAAAGAGGATTTTATATCAAACAACCTTAAACCAAATGTTAGCACAAAGTTTTTTTATAGAGATGATGGACCTACTATCACCAAAAAAAGATATATTAATATATACCGAGAACAAAAGATTTTCGAAATTAACCATATTAACGATAATAATATTTCAGATGAAATAGAAAACGAAATTATTGATTATTTGAAATCGGTAATAAATGAATATGACCTGGTTTTAGTTTCTGACTTTGGTCATGGGTTTATTACCCAAAAAATAATTAACCTGTTAGCGGGCCAAGCAAAAAAATTAGCAGTAAATGCGCAAACAAATGGCGCTAATGCAGGCTATAATCTTATTACCAAGTACTCGCGGACACAATTTATTTGTTTGGATGCTTCTGAAGCCAGACTTGCTGCTCAAAACAAATATTCCGATATAGAGGATGTTGTTAAAATTTTGTGTAAAAAGATAAATGCAGAGCACTTTTTAATAACATTAGGTTGTGATGGTTCAATATGTGTTAATAAGAAAGGTGAGGTGAATAGAACGCCGGCATTTGCATCAAAGGTCGTTGATATTATTGGCGCCGGGGACGCTTTCTTTTCTTATACAGCGCCGTGTTTTGCTCTCGGCATGTCCATGGATTTAGTTTCATTTATTGGCAATACGGTAGGAGCATTGGCTGTTCAAATTGTAGGAAATAAAAAATCTGTTGAAAAACACGAGCTATTAGAATTCATCTATACACTTTTAAAATAATTAAAACGGTAAAATGAGAAAGTTCGCGAAAGAATATTATAATAACCTTTCCAAATATTTAACGTTAATAAGGGCTACTGGTGAAAATGCTCGGTCATTTGATTTTTTTGAAGGAATTGAAAAAGCTGGAAAACTCATCAAATTACAAGCAAGCTCTGGGTGCAAGTTAATGTTTATTGGTAACGGCGCCAGCGCAGCAATTTCAAGCCACATGGCTACGGATTTTTGGAAAAATGGAGGAATAAGAGCAATCGCGTTTAATGATAGTTCTCTTCTGACCTGCCTAGGAAACGACTATGGCTATGAGTACATTTTTGAAAAATCAATTGAGATGTTTGCTGAAAAAGGAGATATTTTGGTTGCCATTAGCAGTTCGGGGCAGTCTGAAAATATTTTAAAAGGAACACGCTCCGCAAGAAAAAAAGGTTGCAAAATTATAACTCTTTCCGGATTTAAAGAAAATAATCCACTCTTCTCAATCGGTGATTTTAATTTTTATGTGCCTACAGAATCCTACGGACCGGTTGAAATCATCCACCACTCTATTTGTCATTCTATTCTCGATACGATTTTGAAAGAAAAAAATGGATAAATATAAAATTAAACTGTTGAAAGAACAGCTTCTCGATAAAGCGAATTTTATAAGAAAGGATTTAATAGAAGTTACTTCAAAAAACGGAGCGGGGCATATAGCCTCATCCCTATCCTGTGTGGACCTTCTTGTAGTATTGTATTATCATATAATGAACCTTTCCGATGATCCCCAGTGGGAAGAAAGAGATCGACTTGTATTTTCCAAAGCGCATGGCTGCTATGGCGTTTATTCAATATTAGTGGATACTGGGTATATCGAGAGAGAAAACTGGGTCAATTTTTACAAGGGCAGTTTTCTTCAAGGCTGTTTGGAACGAAGCATTGAGCACGGTATAGAGGCAAGTTGTGGCTCTTTGGGACATGGATTACCGCAGGCAGTTGGAATAGCTTTGGGAGCAAAAATTCAAAAGAGAAATTACCATACCTACTGTCTTGTTGGTGATGGAGAAATGCAGGAGGGTAGCAACTGGGAGGCCATTCAGGTGGCAGTAAAGTATGAACTGACCAACCTCACTGTCATAATAGATCAAAATAGACTGCAAGCTATGGATTTCTTGGAAAATGTTCTGACACCAAAAGGAAGAAAAGATGATTTAAAAATCAAAATGGAGGCCTTTGGCTTTATCTCTAAAGTTTGCAACGGGCACAACTTGGAAGAGATAACTACTATTCTTAATAATCGGATAGAAAACCAAGAAAAAAACAAAGCTCCTTTTGTTTTAATTGCAAATACCATTAAAGGGTATGGAATGAATTGTATGGAAAACGTGCCTAAATTCCATTTTCGTATTCCTACTAAAGAAGAGCGAAAAAAGGGTGTTCGTTATGAATAAATTTGAAAATAACTTTCGTAAAGATATTGGAGATGAGCTGCTTCCCCATGCCAGAAAAAATAAAAAAATAGTTCTACTGGTTTGCGATATGGGTTTTGGAGTGACGGAAAAGTTTAAAACTGAGTTCCCAGACCGACTTTTTAACTTGGGGATTATGGAGCAGGGTACTGTCGGGATCGCGGCCGGAATGGCAATGACAGGGCTCATCCCCGTTATTTATTCTATCGTAAATTTTCTTGCCTTTCGCGCTGTCGAGCAAATTCGCAATGATGTGGCTATGCAAGGGCTGAATGTAAAATTTATCTCCACAGGGGTAAACGACTATTTTGAATTTCTTGGAGACTCCCACTGCTGTGGAGAAGATGATAAAAAAATAATGGAGTTGATTAAATTAAAGGTTTATGACCCGTATTCTTCTACCAATAAAAACTTCGCAAAAATGGTTGATCAGTGGATAAACGATTCTCAACCGGGTTATCTGAGAGTTTAATGCATTGATATTCCCGATAAATTGACCAATTTTTTAGGCCAATCAAACAGCTATTCAAGCCATAGCAGAGTACGTTGAAAATTCTCCTGAAGAAATATTTGAAACAGTAAAAGAGTATTTTTGCTTTCTGGATAATGGCAAATTCACTGGCAATAAACGCTTTCAAGAAGAATTCCATGATCTCAGGCGTAAACGCTATGAAAATATTCTTAGTGAAAAAGGGAGAGGATGTAAAGATGTTGTATGTCTGTTAGAAGGTACGTTACCGATAAAGCGCAGGGTTGGAAGTTATTTCCTGGAAAGGTGTTGGGACAGTAGCCCTTATTTGCAAAATCTATCAAAACTTTATAACTGGGAAGAATAGCATTGTTTAGGAACAGAGACGTACAGTATCTTTTAAGAAATTTTTAAATTCCTTAAGACAGATGACATTTCAATTTCTTCTCTCATTCTTGATATTCACTCAAGTATTGAAAATAATTCAAACCAACTGTCTAAACTTTATGATGATTTTCTGCGGGAAACAAATCAACCGTGGGACAGCAAAAACGAGATGGAACATTCTTTAAAACAACTGGATATATTTAAATGTTATGAGTCGCAAGAATTCGGTGTCAATGAACAATTAATGTATTGAGCTAAAGCCATTTTCGAGCATATGGAAGAATTACACGGCATTGTCTTCAGAATCGCTAAGGAAGTCTTTCGGGAAAGGACTGCTTTGATGAAAAGATCGGTGATTACCTGGGGGAGCTTTTGGAGTTCAGTTTAATACAGAAAAAAGATATGTTTTTATATAATTTATTTGCCACAAAAAAATTCATATATGATTTTATAAGGCTCGCTGAAAAAAACTTTGATTGTGAACCATTTTCTTTTTTAATCCGGAGGGCACTAATATTGAATTTGTCCACTCCAGTGAGAAAAGACCATTATTCGGCATTATATTGACAATTATGGTTTGTCACTAAGTGGATTTGGGCATATATTGGAACAGGGTCATCATATAAGCAAACTCTATCGAAGTGTGAGAAAATAAATAATCCTTAAAAATGATTCTTAACTGAACACTCACAGAGGATGTATTAGCGGAATTTAAAATTATTTAAATTTGTTTAATGTGGATTATGAATAAACAATATTTCCGGTTTTTAAAACTATTTTTATTCAGCCGCTACAAAATAATTACTGCTATAACAGTTGTTCTAAGCATTTTTTCAGCCGTCTTTTCAGGAATAGGCTTGGGGTTGTATATACCAGTTATTAGTTCTTTTCTTGAAAGCGGCGAAACAGAGAACATATTTGTTTCTTTAAGTAATTCTGTGACCAGCATGATAGGGCTGCAACCTTCTTTGCTCGTCCTTATTGTAATTGCAACCACGGTTATAATTGTAGGCAATTTAACCACATACACTGCAACGGTTTTTTCAGGCTCTTTGGGCTTTTCATTTGTTCGGGATGTAAAAAAACAGCTAATTACAGATCTTTTTGACCGGCCATATTCATGGTTTCTTAATATTAAAACCGGAAGAGTTGTTTCAATTCTTAATGAGCAGGCGTCCCTAGCTGCGCAAATCGCTGGAAATTTTCTTAGGTTGCTTGTTTACATACTATTGTCACTTGCATACTTATGTGCTCTTTTTTTTATCTCAGCAAAACTAACGTCGATTATGATATTGTTCGGCAGCTGTATATTGTTTGCAACCTATTTCTTTTCCAGAAAAATCTATGCCCTCCTAAAAATATTTCAAGACATCAAGTTGCATCAGTCATTTACTTTTACCGAAATTATAATCGGGATTAAAACCATAAAAAGTATGGGACTGGAAAAGTTCGTGGAAGCTCGGACATATCCTGATATAGAAAAAGAAAGAGCATTAGGTTATAACATCCATTACTTGTACCATTTTCAACCATTTTTCAATAGCTCTTCATCAATAATCTTAGCGTCAATAGGAATTTATATGGGGCTTAAATTCTTTGCAATGACTGGAGCAGAGGTAATTATTTTCCTACTGGCCATTAATCGCTTAAACGCTTCACTCCACACAGTTAATAGCACCTGGCTTACTCTGACGAAAAGTTTTCCCAGTATTGAGATAATCATGGAGCACCTTATACATGAAAAATGTAAAGAATCTGGAGTGAATAAATTTCAGTTTGAACAGGAGATAGAGCTTAAGGCAGTTTCTTTTACCTATAAGGATGATTTGGTTTTAAAAGATATCAATATGAAAATAGATAGGAAGCAGTTCATTGCTTTTGTTGGATCTTCAGGTGGCGGGAAAACTACGTTAATTGACCTTATTATAGGATTGTATCAGCCTACTTCAGGTGAAATTTTATATGACAATGAACCCATAACTTATTATGACCGTAATGAGTTTTGTAAGCATGTTGGTGTTGTGGCACAGGATGTTTTTCTATTAAATGATACGATTGCGACAAATATTTCATACGGGGACACTCAACCGGATGTAGAACGTATCAAGGAAGTGGCTAAAATAGCTCATGCTGATGAATTTATAACTAAATGCAGTAAAAAGTATGAAACCATTTTAGGGGACCGGGGAATTAAGGTTTCTGGAGGACAACGTCAGCGAATTGCTCTTGCCAGAGCCTTGTATCACCAACCGGAGTTGCTTATTTTGGATGAAGCTACAAGCGCGTTGGATTCCGAATCGGAAAAATATATACAGAAGGCATTAAAGAAAATGCATGGTCAACTTACTATTATTGCAGTAGCACACCGTTTTTCTACAATTCGAGAAGCAGATATTATTTATTATATTGAGAATGGTGTTGTTAAGGAGAAAGGAACCCATTCTATGTTAATGCAAAATGGGTACTATTATAAGAAACTAAAATTAATGCAGAACACTTAAGATGAAAATTGAGGGGAAAGCAAGTCTTAAGACGTGCAAATATAGAACCTTAGATAGGAATATCTGCTCCTCTATATCTGAATTGATATTAACGAAAAAAATTGCAATAGATGGGACAATAAAAGACTTTTTAATTGGAGTAGTCACGAATTGAGTTTACAGATTTGTCCCATCAAAGAATAATTGATGAGCATGGTTTTCCGGCTAAGATAAATTGGTCTCAAACAATAAATCTTAACAAAAGGAGGATAACCATGACTCATCAACAATATATCATAAGATGCAAGTTAAACATTGTTGAGCTTTCCTACCAGTTAAGCAACATCAGTGAAGCCTGTCGCAAATTAGGAGTTAGCCGACAACATTACTACGATATCAAAACTGTTTTAGAGCAAGAGGGAAATAATTAAAAGCCTGGAAGACATCGATTTGAGCATTTTCTTATAAATTTCTGCTCTTCTCAAAAATTACCTATTTTAGGAGTTTGTAAAGGAATACAGCTTTTAACAGTTCATTATAGAGGTGAAGTTAATTCTGTTGAAGGTCATGTGGCTTCTCACTATGAAATTGCGTTTAAAGCCTCTACATTAAAAAGGTTGGCCGGAATCAATGGATGTTAAAGCTATCATCAATTCGGTATTCAAAATTTACCACTAAATTGGTTGTTAAAGCCTATTGCATGGGCTGAAGACGGTTCAATAGAAGCCTTGATAGCATAAAGAACTGCCCATTTATGGAATAATGTGTCATCCTGAGCGAGAGGAGAGCCTTGGTCTGAGGTGGATTTAATCATTATGCGATATATTTTAGGAGAGTTTTAATGAGGGCTATTATTCTTGCGGCAGGGCAAGGGACTCGTTTGGCGCCTTTAACCAATAACTCTCCTAAATGCCTCGTAGAGTTGGCTGGAATTAGCCTTCTGGATAGACAGATTGCGGTACTAAAGGAAAGAGGAATAACTGATATTACCATTGTTGCAGGCCATTGCGCGGATGCAATTAAAAAAGGAAGATTTCGAATATTAATTAACCCGGAATATGTTGATACTAATATGGTTGAAACCCTCTTTTGCGCGCGCAAAATTATGGAGGGAGATGAAGACCTGATCATTACTTATGGTGATATTGTATATGAACGGAGTGTCTTGGAAACTTTAATCTCATGTGATGCCCCCGTTGCTCTTGCCGTAGACCACGAGTGGAGGCGCTATTGGGAGCTTCGTATGGATGATCCCCTCCGGGATGCTGAAACTCTTAAGCTTGATAAAAAGGGTATGGTGTGCGAACTGGGCAAGAAACCAAAAGGATATGACGAAATCCAGGCTCAATATATAGGGTTGATCAAAATACGAGCAGATCATGTATTAGAGCTGAAAAAGGCATATCTTTCGATGGACAGAGAAAGTACTTATGACGGCAAAGATTTTCGAAATATGTATATGACAAGCTTTTTGCAATATCTTATAGATAATGAATGGCCTGTACGCGCTGTTCAGGTAAATAACGGCTGGCTGGAAGTGGACACTAAAGCTGATCTTGACCTCTATAATAGAATGCAACAGGAAGGGACTCTAAAAAAATATTATGAGGTTAATGATATCCAGTAAGACGCTGCCTAAGGTTTTTCTACTCGCGACGTCCCAACACAAAGGAGATCCCTTTAATAACTAGCTTATTAAGGCAGGCTAACCCCCCGCTTTGTTCTGATTATGAAAAAAATTCGAATACAATTTATACCAATACCGCATAAAATATAGTTTCTTATGATAGCAGTAAAGATTGAGGAAAAATGGGAAGAAGGGGGAGAATTATTCTTTCCCCACCTTTTTCATATCCCCTTTTTTGTGCCTTGGAGTCTTAATGACAAAATCAATATGGGCTTGAAACAATCATGATATTTATAAGAGTAGATGGAACCAATATTCAGGAAATTGGTATGGGGCACTTATACCGAATGATAGATTTTTCCAATGATCTATATCAAAAAACAGGGGTTTCTCCTGTCTTTGTTATAGCCGGTTATCCGGATACTAAAAGAATGTTGGAACAGAGTAATTGTAAGTATGTTGAAATAAATGTTGAAAACGAAGTGCCAGAAATACTTCATTTAAATAGTTCAATTAAAAAAGATATTTTGATAATTGATATGTGCGACAGGGAAGAAAGTTATATTAAAAAGTTACTTGAAAAGTTTATCGTAATATCTTTAGACGATACCCAGGGAGGGCCCGAATGCTCCGATATTGTTTTTAATAGTGTTGTTGGAAGTCATTTAAAGAAAAAAAATTATTACTATGGGACTGATTTTTTTTTGATAAGGCCGGAAATTAGTCAATATCATTTAATGGATAAAGTTATTTCAGATACCGTGAGAAATCTTCTAATTTGCTTTGGAGGAAGCGACCCTTGTTCCGTAAATTTAATGATGTTGGACTGGTTAAAAGAATTGAAATATGCTGGGAAGGTTGATTGGGTTTTAGGTCCCTCGGTTGCCAATAAAGATTTAATTATAGAACGATTTAAAGAATTAGACTTTGAGATTAATCCCATGATAGATTATAAGGATATGGGGAAGTTATACTTTCATTCGGATTTATGTATAACCGCAGCAGGGTTTAGTCTCTATGAAGCTGCTTGTGTTGGTTTACCCGCTCTCACTATTTGTCTGTATCCCCATCAGTCAGGTACAGCAAAAAGATTTGAGGAAAATGGTTGCGTCGTGAACTTGGGGAGTTACAAAAAACTTAATGCAAATACTTTCAAAAGCGAGTTTTACAAGCTATTAAATGATAAAACTCTGAGATGCTCAATGAGCAAAAACGGGAAAGCATTGGTGGATGGTATGGGGAAAAATAGAGTTTTAGATATAATCAGTGAATTTTTTTAAACATATAATGGGAGAAAAAAATAAATGGCTCGTATTCTTATAACAGGCGGCGCTGGTTTTATAGGGTCTTCGGTTTCCAAAGAGCTATTTCACAGGGATATAAAGTAAAGCTGCTGGATTTGTTTGAGAATAGAGATAACCCGAAAGATTCTACAGTCGGCAGCATTTTAGATCCCTACCTCGTTTCAACGATGATGAGAGGATGCGACTATGTTATTCACCTTGCGGCTGCTTTGGATGTAAAAAGAACGGAAGCAAGAAGGCTAGAATGCCTATATATAAATATACAGGGTACGGTTAATATCCTTGAATCTTGTGTAAAGGAGAAAGTAAAAAAGATTATCATTGCTTCTTCGTCCGAAGTATACGGAAACCAGGTCAAACGCCTGACCTACCCTAAATCTTAGTACCACCCTTAGAGTGATGATTTTCTATACCGTCAGTTGTAGCGTAGCGGAAACTGAGGGCATAGGTTCAAACGTTTCTGGAGCTGGCGGTCGATATCCCAGTGAGCTGTGAGGTCTGA
>PVBE010363052.1_pt1 | contig 24566 bp, 18 predicted proteins | sample 1631181 | NCBI WGS metagenome assembly PVBE01 (sample SAMN08397723, study PRJNA350692) | Marine metagenome, whole genome shotgun sequencing project. | isolation source: water | place: Pacific Ocean | collected 2012-04 | reverse complement strand
GTTGCTGGAGACCCGGGTTACGGCCAAGTAACGATTGCAATTGTGTGGGTGGTTGGTGTTTGGTGGATCTATACAAAAGTCAAAAATAGGGTTTAAATTAATTAGAATTAATATTATTTAGGTGATTGTTCGGCTGGTGTTTCTCTCTGATTCTAATCGGTAACAGGAACGCCGGTCGGAACCGGTAACACACGCCTACGAACGTCCGCGGCGCTTGTTTCCACGTGGGTGGTGGCGTTTGCCAGTGGGTCTGCCTCCTCTCGGATTACTGCCACGCTTTGAACGGCGATCGTCCTGTCTACGGCTGCTTTTGTTGTGATAGCGGGATCTCTTTGCATCCCTTTTGGGTTTGCGGGGTTTTTCTTTATGTCGAGAGGGGGGGATATATTCGACATTGTATTTTGGTAAATCATTGAAATCAGGAGGTGTGAACTTTACAAATATACCCACATCTCTCTGGATGCCGTTACACATCTTCTTCTGTGGGTTTTGTACCAATGAGATGACGGTGCCTGTTGATCCTGCTCTAGCGGTTCGGCCACTGCGATGTTTGTACGCCTTTCCATTTTCAGGGGGGTCATAATGAATGACACAATTGATCCCTTCAACGTCGATGCCGCGGGCGGCAACATCTGTTGCAATGAGGGCCATGCATCTACCTTCAACAAACTTCGACATGGCTCGGTCACGTTTTCTTTGGTCAAGGCCCCCGTGGAGTGTGGCTACGCTAATGCCTTGCTCTACCATTTCGTCCCCAACGCGATCTACGCCTCTCCGGGTGCGGCAGAATACGACTGTTCGGCCGCATTTTCGAATAACTTCGGAAGCGATGCCTGGTTTCATGGAATTTTTCATGAGCCAAAAGAAATGTTCCATGCTGTCCATGCTGACCTCTTTTGGCCCCACTTCGATGGTCGTGGGATTCTGGAGATAATTGTCAACCAATTCTCCAACTTCGTCATCTAGTGTTGCACTGAAAAGAACGGTTTGTCGGTTGGGTGCACATCGGTCAAGAATATCGCATACAGGCTCCATGAACCCCATGTCTGCCATTCGATCCGCTTCATCCAATACAACTGTACCTACATCTTCCAAACTTAGTGCGCCATGATCCAGTAAATCCAGAAGGCGGCCCGGGCAAGCTACGACAATGTCTGTGCCCCTAGACAGTGCCTTGCGTTGTCGACCGTAGGGGACGCCCCCATAGATTGCTAGGACCTCTAAATCGAATGCGGCTGCGAGAGGCGTGAGAACTTTGCTAATTTGTTCGGCCAATTCACGGGTTGGTGACAATATCAGAGATGTTGGGAATTCCGGATCGGCGCGTAGTGTTCTAGTGATTAAAGGTAGGCCGAATGCCAATGTTTTGCCTGAACCGGTTGGTGCTCGGCAACAGATGTCGTTGCCAAGCATGGCATCGGGTATTGCTTCTCGTTGAACTTCAAATGGTTCAGAAATGCCCTGTTCTTCCAATACGCGTACGAGGCTAGGGTCTATCCCCAAATCAAAGAAACTGACGTCCATCCTTCAGTTCCCCAACCGAGGCGCCCAGTCGGGGCTATTTGAAGGGGTCAGTGGCGGAATAGGCGTGTGCCGGTGAACAACATCGTCATCCCGTGTTCGTCAGCCGCCTCTATGACTTCCCCGTCCCGTATACTACCGCCTGGTTGGACCACTGCTGTAATTCCAATTTCATGACTGGTGTCAATGCCATCTCGGAATGGGAAAAATGCGTCTGATACCATCATTGCTCCCTTCGCGCTTTCGCCCGCACGGCGGGCGGCAATTCGTACCGCTTCTACACGGCTGGTTTGACCTGGGCCTATGCCAACTGTTGCAAAACCAGTGGGTGTTTGTTGAATAAAAATCACACAATTGCTCTTGACCTGTGCGCAGACAGCGACTCCAAAGCGAGCGAGGTCGACCTGTTTTGGATCCGCTTCTACTTTGGTCACACATTTGACTTCAGACCAGTCAATGAGGGGTGCGCCTTCTGTTTGGGCTAACCACCCTCCATCAATTTGGCGAAATTGGGTTTTCATATCCAATGAAGACATTGACTCTAAAGTTAACATTCGTCGGTTTTTTTTCTCTGAGAGAACCTCCAAAGCGCCATCTTCGTAATCAGGGGCAATGATACATTCAACGAAGTGCCCTCCTATTTGTTCAGCGGTCTTCTTAGAAACGGGGGTGTTGAATGCAATCACACAACCAAAAGCGGATTCGGGGTCGCTAGCCAATGCATCATCCCACGCAGATATCTGGTCTGTTGATACGGCTACACCGCAGGCATTGGTGTGTTTGATGATGACACAACAATGGGGCCATTGTGACCATTCGGGCCCGATGTGTGAACGACAAAAACGTAGAGCTGCGTCTAGATCAAGATAGTTGTTGAATGAGAGCGCTTTGCCCCCGTGTTGTTTTGCTGCTGCCAATCCACTGGGCACCTCCCCTACAGTGTTCCCTGGATAGAATGCTGCAGGCTGGTGGGGGTTTTCCCCATATCGTAAGGGGTTTCGGCGGCCCCCTGATACAAGCAATTTTTCTGGCAAAATTTCCTTGGCTTCTTCTTCCAATGATTCGAGGCGGTTTGCTAGAGTGTTTGCCAAAGCAACATCGTAAGCAGCTGTTCGCTGGTACGCTGTCAATGCCAATCGTTGGCGTGTACCAATATCAACAGCGCTTGGGTCGCCGCGTGCCTCCTGTAATGTTTCAAGAATCGTTCCATAATCGGCGGGATTGGTCACAATTAGGACATCTGCGTGTGATTTAGCCGATGCGCGGACCAATGTGGGGCCGCCAATATCAATCATTTCAATCAAATCCCCTTCACTCACTGGCGGGTCCTGAGCGGCAACCTCTTCGAAGGGGTAAAGGTTCACTGCGACGAGGTCGATTCGTGGGTACCCCAATTCCTCAAGAGTTGCCATATCTTCAGAATTATCTCCGCGCGCGAGGATGGCGGCGTGAATTGCTGGGTGGAGGGTTTTGACCCTGCCATCGAATACTTCGGGGTGACCGGTGACATCGGTGACATCGATTACATCTAGAGAATTTTCGCGGAGAAGTCTGGCTGTACCTCCCGTTGACAGGATCTGCCAACCCATTGCGGTCAGTGCGGTTGCAAAAGCAGTCACGCCTTCTTTATCATAAACAGAAATGAGTGCCCGCGGCGCATTGTCGCCTTCTTTTCCTGGCACCGAAGTGGTCAGGGTCGGCTGGTCACGGTCAACCATGTGAGGAACCCGTTAGGCAGCGAATGATTGGCCGCCTTTGAACCCGATGGTGTCTCAATCGCCGCGTGCAGAGATGACCTGGTCGATTCTCAGCATACTTGAACAGGTCTCTGTTGCGGCTTCCAATGAGGATTCAATACTGTTTGCAGCTTCCTTTGCACCAGTTAGGCCCACCCTTCCTTCTGAGGTGATTCCTGTGGCGCTCGCCCCACTTCGATGTGTGGCGCGAAGTTCCAGGATTTTATCCAATGGATCGGCCCCTGCATTGAGAGCGAGGGTTGTGGGAATAACTTCCAATGCCCTAGCAAATGCCTCCATGGCCAATCGGTTGCGGCCGGCTTCGTGTTCTGATGCTTCGCGAATTGCCAATGCACAAGCCATGTGTGTCGCCCCACCCCCATCTACCAGTCTATTGGTTCTCATTGCTAATCCTGTGGACCTTAGCGCATCGTGAATGGCGCGGATTGCTTCCTCTGCAGCAAGGCTGTTTGCACCACTCACTTCACAGGTGACTACCTTTGGAGTGGGGCATGATTCTAAGCGAATTAAATCTTCAACTTGGTCTGTTGATGTGCGTCGTTCTGTGACTAAACAACCTGCCAATCCAATGTCCTCTTGGGTGATGTCCGAGATGTGTTCAATGATGCGTGAACCTGTTGCAAGAGATGTGTTGCGTAATTCACTATCATCAAATTCACCTGCGATAAAGCAGCCTGCCCTCATCAATCTGTGAAGGAGCCCCTTGTCGACAGACCCTGAACAAATGAATACGTTGGCTCCAGAAGCAAGTAGGGTTTTTGCAAGTTTGTCGCGTGATGTTTCCTCTGCAGCAAGGAATGCTTCCAACTGTTCGGCTTCTTCAATTTCAATCTCTGCACTTCGAATCTGCTTTCGAGGGGCGATGTCTCCGTTGATGGTGGCGACTTTTGGATCTTCAATTTGAGATGGTAGTGAATCCAGTAATATACGGCGACGTACTACAATTCCATGGAGAAGTTTGCTATCTGCGAGGCTTCCTGTGTTGGTCTTATGCATGGTGATGTAATCTGCATCTCCCTCTACTACCTCCAATGCTTTGACTATCATCTTCGATAGTATGTGTGCGGCTCCTTCAGCGCCCTTTCCCGTCAATGATGTGGTTGCAACCTCTTGAAGAGATTCTGGTGAGCAATCAAATGTGCGATTCGAAATGGTTTCCTGTGCAATCAAATTGGCGCGGTTGTAACCATCAATAATGGTTAATGGATGCAAACCCTTCTGCAGTAAGCGATTGGCCTCCAATAATAATTCAGCACTGAGTAGTAACGTTCCAGTCACTCCATCGCCGCAGTGATTTTCTTGTGATTCGGCCATAGCAACAAACATTTTTGCTGCGGGGTGTTTCACCATTAATTCAGCAACAATCTTGGCTCCATCGTTGGTAACTGCTGTTGTACCATCCGTCTTGTAGAGCATTTTGTCTAAACCACGAGGGCCGTATGTGGGTCGAAGGAGATCTGCAAATACGCGGGCTGCTGCGATGAGTTTCTCTTGTACGGCTGTTCCACTGGTAACGCTTGTTTGTTCACGGAGAATTACCACTGGGGGTTTGCCCGCAGCCTCGTCGCCCATAGTTGGTCTCGGCCAAAGCGGTATTCATGAAGCCTTCGCGAGGCCCTAAGGGCCTCATCTACGGCGTTTTCCCTTCTTTCCACGGCGGCCGCCGCCACCATGCTCCCATGAACGGCTGCCCTTCGAGCGTTCTGCCTGCATATCCCATTCTGGGGCGCTGCTACCAATTTTCTTCGTGCCCCGCGGTAGTTCTGCTGCACCTTTCACTTTGATTTTCAATCCAAATTCTTCTTCCATTCCTCGGACACCTGCCCCGCCTTGGCCGACAACTGCCCCAATCGCGCCATCATCAACAAAAATGGTTGCCGCGGTGTCTGATGCCATCTCAACATGGTGCACCCTAGCCCCAGACCACCGTTGGATTTGGCGTGCCAATTCAGCGGCGGCTAACTTCTTCGCAGGACTTTGTGAATCTGACCCATCCACGGGAACAACAACAATTTGTTCACCGAATGAAAATATTTCATGTGTCATCCTGTTGGATGGAAATGATCTGACTTCAATCACTGGGCGGGAGAGGTCCGATTCCATACTACTGGGTGCGCGCACCACCATTTTCAATTCAAGAACTTGTGATATCTGTCCCTTTTCAATGTGGATTACGGTGTCAAGTACTTGGCTAATCATCCCTAATTCAACTTTGCCAATCAAACGCTGAACTGCTTCTAGTGCACTGTTTGCATGTGTGACTCCAAGAAGTCCTACGCCTGCCAAACGTACATCTGCAAATATCTCAAAGTCTCGTGCTCGACGAACTTCGTCGAAGATAACGAAGTCGGGGCGAACCAAGAAAATGACTTCTGCAGTTTTCTCTAGATTCCCTTCAAGAGGGGCGTATTGTGTGACCCGTTGTGGTACTTGCAGATCTCGTGGCGATTCCATGGTTTTTACCATCGCGCCAATATCTTCGTCAAGATAGGCGGCGATTGCTTGAGCAAATGTGGTCTTTCCAGACCCGGGTTTTCCGACAACAAATACTCCCCTGTGGTGGTCTGAGAGGCGTTTGATGAGGCGTGGGTCTAGTTCGTAATCAGCAAGGGTTAGGTGTGCAACGGGTCGCACAACGGTGATTTCCCATGCTTCTGAGAAGGGGGGCCATGCACAGGTGATTCGTAAATCTCCAGCCTGTATAATTCTACATCCTTCTCTCTCAATTTCAACGAAACAATCTGAACGGTGTGTGTGCTGATCAATGACTGTGACCAGTTCTTCAGCGAGTCCTTCCAGTGTAGGTTTGTCCCACGCGGGCACCTCCAATTCTTCTAATCGTAATTCTGAAATGTGGCCTGCTTTAACACGGGGTGGGCATTCGGCCTTCAGAAAAAGTGTAGATACAGTTTCATCGGTGAGCAAAGACTCTAGGGAATCTGGAAGAGGTGGGTGGTCTCCAAAGGTCGCCATCGTACGGATGGCGTTACTTGCGGCTCATGAATGCTCGTGGCACTCATGCCTTTTGTGGCTCAATTTGATACCACTGCCACCACAGGTAGAAGCTGATGGTTCCTGAAGTGAATAGGGCGCCAGCCATCGGGAATCCCAATTGGTCCCTGAACAATAGAATCTCTATTCCCGTAAATGTGATTAGAACCAATAATGCTACCACTCTTGATCTTGATAGCCCAAGGCCGTGGGATATATTGCTCCAATTCTTTATGGCCCAATATGTCAACATAATTGTGCCAATAAGTGTCAAATGGCCAATCCACCATGCTGCTGTGCACCCTAGGGCATCTACATAGAGGGTGTAAATTCCCCCAAGGATAGGCTCGGCGATATTCAGTGCCATGGTTGGGCGAAGTGGATTCGCTTCTTGAATCATCTCATCAACGATGTTTCGTTGCGCCCAATGCTGACTCCACCAATCTCATTCCGATGACACCGATTGAACCGGGAGCCAGAATGTTGAGTGAATCTGGAGATTTGCCTGTTGCAACAGATTTGCTGGCCGAGGCAAAGGCACGAAGTTCGGCCGTCAAACTAGGTTCACCGCCCTGGATTTCTACCCTTTCACGGGGTGCTGCTCCAAATCCACCCCACTCTGGGCCACGCGTATTGTTAGGGTGATTGTGTTTCCACAAACCCGTGTGGTCAAGGTAATCGATGTGGAGAGACGCATCGCGACCAATGATGCGCAATTCGCGGACTTTCCCACGAACCCTGCTGCGCCATGAAACGGTAATTTGTGCTGATGGTCCCAATGGGTTGTTGCAGGTGCCAGAGGGGAACTGCATATGGATAACAGCATGGTCTTCAATCCCTTCAATTTCACTCGGTAAAGAAAACGCATTAATTGCCTCGGGATCTATGTCGCCCATCAAATCACGGCAAATGTCCATGTCGTGAATTGCAAGAGCCGCAATTACACCAATGTCGGGCCGGGGTTCGCGGACGGAGAGGCGTTCTGATTCGATATGGAGGACGGGTCCTATTTCTCCTGCAGCAATCATTTCGGCGGCCTTACGAATAGCAACGTGGTATCTGAATAAGTGACCCACACACAATAGTCGACCATTCTTTTTTGCACATTCAACGGTGGATTGTGCTTCTGCTTCATCCATCGCCAATGGTTTCTCGACCAGTACATCGACGCCTTGTTCCATCAGTGCAATCGCCAATGGGGCGTGCATTGGGGTGGGGGTTGCTATTGTGGCTGCATCAATAGAAAATGTTTCATGAAGGGTGAGGGCGTCAGTGTGCCATTCACAGTCAAATTCCTCAGCCAAATCTCTGGCTCTCTTTTCATCGACGTCGCAAACGATGAGGCGATCTATGATTTGTTCTTGCTTCAGAGACGCCCATGTGCGTACGTGATTACGGCCCCAGTACCCTGTTCCTACCACGGCGATGGTGAATCCCATGGTCGCGCGACCTCGGTTTTATTCAAGACGGTATCGACTGGGCGTTGTTTCCCCCCTAATATGGGGCGAATTGATGTGGTCTAGACTTGCAGCGGTCTGCATGGGAGTGCGAATCCTCGTAGCCGTGCGGGATCTCGACCCGCCGGCAGGTGGGGCTGAGATGTCGTTAGCAACACTCCTGAAAGGGGTGGTTCGTGTTGGACCCTATATTGAGGATGCAGTCGATTATACTCCACTTGAGGGTGATGATATTGGTAACGAATCCAGTGGATGGACTGTGAAGGTTTTCCAGAGTGCGAATAGGGGCGAGGTGACTGATTTGACACGTGGAGGAAGTTTGGAACGAGAGGTCTGTGATTTCCCTGTAGAGGATTTGTGGTCTGGCCTTGCTTGGCGCCTACGAAATCGGCGTTCTGGAAGACAAAACTCGTTATTGCAAGGTCGTCACCTTGCCAGAAGTAATCGGATTTTTGCAAAATGGTTGGCTCCACGATTGGCTGCAGAAGTAGAGGTTGCCAATAGTAAGGGGGATATCTTGGTTGGAGTTACCCAACTTCATTGGTCTGCTGGGGCAGCCAAGGCCTTCTCAAATGCCGGGATACCATATGTTGCCTTTGTTCGGGATGAGTTGCAATTCAATCATCCACGAATATTTCGTAATTCTCTAGAAAATGCAAAAGCTGTTTGCGGTGCAGGTCAAGGACTTCTCAATCAAATTCGTAATGTATTCAATATCCAATATGGTGCACATGTACCGCTTCCAGTCAATTATGCCGAACGGTTTGGCAGTACCGAAGAAGTATCCCAACGGCGTTTCTCTGGGTTGGCCTCTCGCGTGGAAAAAGGAGATGGTGGGGTGCCTCGGATTGCAATTGTGGGAGTCACTCCAGAGAAGGGTTTTGAATTATACAAGGGCTTGTTGCCCCACTTACGGGATGTTTGGTCGGATGCTCAAATCGAGGTATATGGTGGTGGGTCGTATGCTGAGGAGTTGGGTCAATTTGACAACACTACCTGGAAAGGGCACACCTCTGTAGATGATGTGTTTTCAAACTGTGATGTGCATCTTCTCACTGTAGCAAGTACAGGGTCATGGGGTCGCGTCATCAATGAAGCGGGGATTTTCGGGGTTCCTTCTGTATCCATAGAGATTGGAAGTCAACCGGAAGCCGTGGGGGATGGTGGTGTGATCGTCCAGAAAGATGGGTCGCTGGACGATTGGGTTGCTGCTCTCAAAGACACATACGAGAACCGTGAGGAGTATGGTGCCAAAGCAAGGTTGCATGCTGGTGTTGTGGATCATCGTCGCTCCATCGCCATGTTCCGCAGCGCAATTCGTGACGTTTTCCAACAGTGAGGTTGTTTGAATGGCGTATACTGATGTGAGTTACGAAGAGGCGGTGTGGTTACTGGCCGCGGCCGGAGTTGCGCCACTCAGAAAGATGGAGTCCCTTGCAGGTGGGTGGGCCAATTCGAATTATCTGGTCACGCTCGAGGATAATACAAAACTCGTTTTGAAAGTCTGGGATGAACGGCCACCGGATGAAGTGGCGCGAATCCTTGAACATACATGTTGGCTTGCAGACCATGGTGTGCTTACACCTGCTCCTTTGCTATTGGATGGTGGTGTGCAGATGCTTGTTAAGAATAATCAGGCATGGATGTTGATGCCGTTTATCGAAGGGGGTTGGCTACCTTCGGATGCTTCTTCGCTTTTCGAACTAGGAAAGGCGCAGGCGAAAATGCATGAGGTTCCCATTCACGATACTATTCCAACAACGTTCGCGATTGGATTTGAGTTGTGGGACAAAATGGTGAAAGAGGCTCATGAAAACGAGGCAATGACGCCGTTCCTTCACTTATTGGAAGAAGAAAGTTGTCGTCTTAAACAAAGCATACCGAATGATTTGCCCTCTGGCATCATCCATGGTGATTTGTATCCCGACAACGTGATTGGAAGAGAAGGTGAGGTTCTCGCGCTGCTTGATTTTGAGGAAATCTGTGTCGAATCACTTGCGATGGATCTTGTGACAACGTATGTAGGATTTGGTTGGAAAGATGGTTTGCCGGTTCCTGAATTGTGGGATGCCTTGTTGGCTGGATATGAGTCGGTTCGACCATTGACCGGGGCGGAACGTTCAGCACTTCCTGAATTACATCGATTTGCGGTGCTGGCGGTTGCAGCCTGGCGTTATTGGCAATTCGTGATTCACGTACCTGGGACTGAACATACCAATCGATATGTGGAAATGGCTGAGAGATTGGACAAGCCGTTGCCTTTCTGAGATTTTGCCGAATCTTATTCGTCACTTTGAATGGATTTCTCAACAGTCGATATTTGGTTCATGTGGAGATTGTTCTCAAAGGAAACTCTGTGATTATTTGTTGTCGGCCCCGTTGCCACTCCTGCGATGCTTGATTAATCTGAATAGGATTCTTGAAAATACCATGGAACAAAGGAGGAAAATTACCGATACCCACCAAGGGGCTTCGGTTTTCGTAGCGAAAAGCCAGGTGACAAGGAGAATACCTGCACCATAGAAAGCACGGAAAATTGAGTAGACGATGAAAGATTGAACCAATTTGTTGGAACTAAACCGTTGGAATGCGGTTTCAGTTGACATGTGGCTGCCTCATGACATTAGGCGGGCGGGGTTTCCTGCGTAGGTGCCGGGTTCTGTGATGTCCTTGGTGACTACACTACCGGCACCGATCACAACATCATCACAGATGTTGACGGGCATGATGGTGGCGTTCGTGCCAATGCTCACTCGGTTGCCGATGGTTGTCTCCTTCCATTGAGTCTGGTCCCCTCGTGCTGGGCCGCCAATCCGGAAGGGGTCATTGATGAACATTGCACCATGACTGATGAAACAATCCTCGCCAATGGTCACAAGTTCGCAAATGAAAGCGTGAGATTGTACTCTTGTACGGGCGCCAATCGCGACTCTGCGCTGGATTTCAACAAAGGGGCCAACAAACACATTGTCCCCAAGTGTGCAACCATAGAGGTTGATTGGTTCAACCAGTGTAACATCCTCGCCAAACTCAACGTCCACGATGCCGTTCTTGTGGATTCGGGGTTCGCCCATGGTGAAGGCGGGACGAATCTCTCGCTTGAATGGGTCGGTTGCATCATGCTCAAAGCCCGTCGATGAAAAGCGATGCTCATGTCAGGAGAGGGTGTGGAGATCGAATATCGATTCTTCATTCCAGACTCTGCTGTTTTACCACCCCTGGGCAAGGGTGTGAAAATCATACAATGTTATCTTCCCAAATGGAAAATCGAAATTGTGAATGGGGATCTCTGCTTTGATAATCGTGTTTTGGTTCGTAATCTATCAATGGATGTGAATCGTCAACTTTCAGCATTAATTGAAACTGCAAATATCACCCCAAGAATTCGATTGATGGGTGATGCCGCATTTGTGACGGTGAAAGGTCCAATGGTCGATTATGTTCGAGCAGAATGGGAATTCGAAGTGATGGTTGAGGAAGTGCGGGATCTCGTAACCTCGTTCAGATTCCCACACGTCATGAAAACGCGATTTGAGGTTAATGCTGATGGTGGATTGATGTGGGAAATTGATTTCTTTGAAGGTGATAATCACGGGTTGGTGATGGCTGAACTTGAGGTTCCATCAGCCGACCACGAATTTGTTCACCCAGAGTGGTTGGGTCAAGATGTGACTGCGGATGATCGGTTTGGTAACGGTTCGTTGGCACGCGATGCGTGGTGTGATTGGAATGAAGATGTTCAACATCTCATGGTACCCAACTGAGCACTGCTTCGATGACGCGTTTTACTTCATCATCTGTCAATAGGGGCATGACTGGGATGCTGACTATGTCGTCACATATTGCTTCGGTCAATTCCAATGAACCCTTGGTTCCTTGTGGATGGTCTGAATAAACTGGTTGCAGGTGGCAAGGAATCGGATAGTGAATGCCAGTTGATATGTTCATTGAATTCAGATGTGAACAGAATGAATCTCTGTCTGCTACGCGGACGACGTATTGATGCCAAGCGTGTACAGCACCATCTCGTACCTTTGGAATCTTGATGTGTTCCAAATTGGCAAAGGCCTCAGAATAGGTTTTGGCAATTTCATTTCGTCGAGACACCCACCCATCAAGGTGTTTGAGTTGGATACGGCCAATACCACATTGAATTTCTGAAAGTCGGAAATTTGTTCCCAATACATCATTTCGATATTTATCGGAACGGCCATGGTCAATGAATGTAGAAACTCGCTGCACGAGATCTTCACGATTGGTGAGGATTGCTCCGCCATCACCGCCGACGGCCATGTTCTTACTTGGGAAAAATGAGAATGTTGCTACATCACCAAATGAGCCTACGCGCTTGCCGTTGAGGGATGCCCCATGGCCTTGTGCTGAATCCTCTATCACTGGAATGCCTCGTTTTTTAGCAAGGTCAAATATTGCAGTGTCAATGGGTTGTCCATACAAATGTACGGCAATGATGGCTTTGGTCTGGGGTGTGATGGCAGCTTCCACTGCTGAAGGTTCCAACGTGTAATAGTCTTCATCTATTTCGACGAAGATTGGGTTGGCGCCAACCATATTGATACATGTCGCGCTTGCGATGTAAGTGTGACTAGGGACGATCACATCATCACCATATCCAACATCAAGTGCATGTAATGCTGCGATTAGTGCCACCGAACCATTGCTACAAGGTGTGCCCCCTAATGCCCCACAATAGGCTGCCCATTCAGCGCCAAATGCCTTTGACTCTGGGCCTTTAATCCACTGTCCGGAGGCGAGAATTCGATGAGCCGTGTCTAGCATTTCATCATCGATGAACATTCGACCCATGGGGACTCTTTCAGAGGTCATCTAGTGGGGGCGGGGGTGGAACCCCTACTTGAGAAGGGGGGTTGAATATTGGCTGGTTAACCCCGTCGCTTTGATAAGAAAGTGGTGGGTCGCTGGATTGCTCTTGCAGAGGTTGCCAAGCTTGGTCAACGGCGCTGGGATGAGGTCCCAGTCCTCAGTGGTTCGCAGGTTCAAATCCTGCCCTCTGCACCACAATATTTCCAGATAGTGGAAGGTTATTTGGTTGTTTAATGCCGTTATTCGGTATTATTTGTCCAGTTTGCCGCGCGCCAATGGTTATGTGGCCTCCTCGTTCGGACTCTATTTGATGGGTGAAGAATGGAGCCATCGAAAACGTGCCCGGGCCGTTGTTAGGGAGGTTTCTTCCAACTTTAATCTCGCACTCTCTTCCTATTTTGGAACCAATTCACCTGAACCTGTTTCTGCTCGTAAAGCACATGCAAATTATGTTACAGCCCTTCGCGAACAGGGCGTTGATGTGACAATGCTTCCGAGCTTAGACGAACACCCAGATTGTACTTTTGTAGAAGATACTGCGGTAGTGGTTGGTGATGCTGTTGTTATTCCTTTTATGGGGCACCCTACTCGAGAAGGTGAACAGGTTGCTATTCGAGAATTACTTGGGGGTTGTCTGGAAGTCATTCAGATGCCTGAAGGGACGACGATGGATGGTGGTGATGTGGTTTTCTTTGATGATCGGTTCTTACTGGGGAGATCTACTCGAACAAACAATGCAGGGATTTCTTTCTTCGAAGGAGTTGCTCATGAGCGTGGCTTTGGAACAATGGTTTTCGATATACCCGACTCTACTTTACATTTGACAACCGTTTGTTCGTCACCTAAACCAGGTGTTTTGGTTGCGGCTGAAGGTCACCTAACCCCTGAGCAATTTGCTCCACTGGTGGCCGATGGTGTTGAACTGTTGTGGGTACCCAATGAAGAATCCTATGCTGCAAATGTGATTGGGTTCGAAAGTGGGGTTGTGATAATCTCAGCAGATTATCCTGAAACTCGACGAGTTCTAGAGGGTGCGGGTTTTGTGACTAGAAGTGTCGATATGTCGCACATTCGGGCCGCTGATGGTAGTCTAACCTGCTGTTCTATTTTCTTCTGAATAGGTCGCTCCGCGACCTACGTGTGTGCGTAGCGCGCGAGAGCGGTGGTTTCAACAAGGCCGTGAGTATCCCCGGTACGATGCGCCGCAGTCCGCTGTCCTTCCTGTTGGTCCTTCTCCTACTCGGGGCAAGTGTACAGGGTTGCTTTGGTGGCGATGAGAAATTGTTGCCTTCTGCAAGCGATTTGGATATCTCTCCTGAACCCTTGACTGCGGGTATTTTTCAGAGTGTGCATTTCCATGCCGAGAAAGCCATGCGGGTGCTTATTCCATACCTAGTACTCCAACCAGATACGGGATATGTTCAAAACGGTACTATACTCGATTTGGGTCACGATCAAGAAGATGAGGTGACGATATTAATTCCACCAAGGGCTGATACTTTTGCTGTACTAATTGGTGAGCCTGGTAGGGACTACTTTCCAATTAGAGCGGGGAATATTTCGTGGTCTACTTGGGCATCGCAAGGAATGAGCGCAACGCGTGGCGTTGAGATTATTGATGCTGAGCGAGATGGTGGTTTGCCACAACTCTCCAATACCAGTGAGGTGGGTGGGCCTGTTGCCATTCGTTTTGCAGATATTACTCGGCCAATGGCTGCAAATGTACCTCTTGAAGAAGGTGGGGCACATAGTACTGGATTGGTTGCAGGGAAGCGGACATATGACACACTTTCATTCATCACAGACGAAAGTTTGTCGCCGCTCGACGTAGATGGTGCCAAGGGTTACTTGGATCGTTGGGCGGGACAAGGTAATCCTGCATACGAAGATGCTGCCAATTGGGTCAAGTCCACTCTCGAATCGTTTGGGTATGATGATGTTCGTCACCATAGGTTCCAATATACAGAAACCAACCCTGAAGCATACAATATCTGTGCTTACAAAGAAGGGTATGAGTATCCTGATGAATGGATGGTGATTGGTTCTCACTTCGATATTGCACCGATGGTAATCGTCAACGACCCCTCGTCAGGTACGCCCCGTGGATATGGTACTAGAGTCGGGGCGTACGACAACACGGTCGGGACTTCTGTCAATCTGAATATGGCTGAAGCTTTGTTTGATGTGCCAACGCGGAGAGGTATTGTGTTCTGCTTCTGGAGTAGTGAAGAAGGGGGTAAACGTGGTAGTGAGTCCTGGGTTCATGACCTACCCGACGATATCCTGATTACGAATTACATCAACATCGATATGGGTGGTGTGAATTGGCCCGGCAACGGTACGCCATCTGATCGAACCGACAACAATGGGGATGGTTCGTATCCAGCCAGTTCAGAAAATTGGCCGTTCCGAGTCTACATTGGCCCAGATACTGACGAGGATACAATCAATCAACCAGAGATGGTCTATCTTGCTGAATGGTTGGCCGGAGATGCGCTTGGTGTCGAAGAGCAGTTGGCTGTCCTCAATGGAGAGTTGAAGTCAGATTGGGCTGCGAAAGGTGAGCCTGGTGTCATCATTAACGAAGCGACTACGGCTAGAAGTGATCATGCCTCTTTCCAAGAAATTGATACGGTTACTGTTGGATTCGGTGGTCTGGTCGATGGTTACGATTGTTATCACCAAACTTGTGATACGGTTGAAGAAATGGAATATTGGATGGAGAATGATTACGGTACGGGTACCCAGAATCTTGTCAACTCAATCGATTTGATGACTTGGTATGGAACGATGATTTTCCTACACCTCGACCATCAGCCGATTCTCAATTCGTACCTCTAATCAAGCCCCAATAAGGGCGCGGCCTTCTGAGAACATTGTAAGGTAAATCAACCCAAGGAAAATTGCAATGAATGACCAGAAAACTGGTTCAGACCATGTTTTGATTTTCTTGCCATCCAATGGACCAAATGGTAGCATGTTGAATGCCCCCAAGATGGAATTTGCTGCCATCCAAAGGAATATGATTTCCCCCAACCAACCTTCCTGAAAGAGAATGAATGCTGGTAGGGCGATTGTCCACAATACTAGATTCGAAAATGGTCCAGCCAAAGCAATCCGGCCGTTCTGTGACCGATTCACGTTTCCTGCGACCATGACGGCGCCCGGGGCCATAAACAAAAATCCAATGAAAAATGCAATGAGAACGCCTGTGCGGAGTCCGTTTGGATCCGCTCTAAATTCTGCCCAACAACCATAATGGCGTGCTACGAATTTGTGAGCCAATTCATGGACGATGAATGCCGGGCCGAATGCAACCAATCCAAGTAGGAAGTAAATGGGAATGGTGAGCAATAATGCCGGGCCGAGTTCGAGCATCCCCCCTAGAATACCTCCATTGAACATGAAAGAAAGACCCAATGAGAATGCGGCCAGAGAAATCGTCAAATCTCTAATTTCAGTTTTTGAGAAATGCCAAAATGAGCCTGTGTGCAACACGGGGGCTGGGCGGTAGGCCTGGGTAAACCCACGACTGAATGGGCTGTATTGTACTTGGACAACGCGTGGCCCGGTCTGTGCGCGCCAATTCCCATCGTCCCTTACTCCTGAATGGGATGCTGGTCGTACCGAACGAGAAAATGGGTCCTCTTCGACCAAATCGGTTCGGGGTTTGTGAGAATCATCCACGCGAATCGTCACTTCCAACTGATGCTACTCTTTGAGGGTTCGTGGATGGGGATGGTTCATGCGTGGGGGCTGTTTGTGCCTTCTTGATGTCACTCCCCCGGCGCGCGATGAGTGAGATGGGGCTCGCCATTTGTTGCTTGATGTGTGATGCTGTGGATGAAGCTGGTTCAGTTCGCTGTAAATCTTGTATTGGGATGCATGGAAAGGTCAGGGAACGAATTGCAAAGGGAGATGATGGGGTTTCTCGATGGGGGCGTGAATTATTGGCCATGTTAGCCAATCCCCAAAGATATGATCATGATGGGGTTCACGGTGAAGTTTTGCAGGGCTATGTTCGCTTGCTAGCATCACATGAGGGGCCAAGAGACCCCCCTACTCAAGATGAAATTAATGCTCTGTTTGAGGCTGCGAAGGCCCGGACAAAGGGTTCCCTGATACGTGATGTGGCAAATCAAAGTCAATGGAAAGATGAGGCGCCAAGCCCCGAATCTGCCAGAGCAATGTCAGATGAATTCACCGAAGTAGATGATGAATATGTGGGAAAAAGAACGGTTCCAAGTCGCCAGATTGAGGTTGTTGACCGATCGGATAGGGTAGGTGAGGATGTTGCTCTTACCGATAGGGTGTCGGCCAATGTTGCCGTTCAAGACGCCCCTGATGATCTCAAGGATTTGCTTGCTGATGTGCATGTTGCCAAACGCAAGGCGAAGCGGGACGAACTCAGTGATGCGATGGAAGGTCTTGATGATCTTCTTGATGAATGATAAGTTCATTCCATTTGTCCGTCAATGATGGATATCATCAGAGACAAGGCGATGAATTACAGCCAACGGTGAATATATCTGGTGCCATTCGCTGATGAGTACACCCATATCTTCTTCATTGATTAAGCGAGTCATATTTTCATGAGTGATTGTTATGCATGTGGGAGAGAAGTTGCGGATACTCATGTTTTCTGCCCTTATTGTGGGGTTGATGAACCAATAAAAGGGGATCCTGTTTGCCCAAATTGTGAGATGGGTGTTGATGAAGATTGGATTCGTTGTCCTTCATGTGGAGAGTCTTTGCAATCCAAACAGGAGGGTGTTGGGGCGCTGACACCTCAATCGGCCCCAATGGGAATGAATATGCCAAATCCGGGCCCAATCTCCCCACCTACATTCAATCAAACACCCATGGGTACACAACAAGTCATGATGGGGCAGGCACTGTATGCGATGGATGGTGCGTTTGGAAGGCCTGCATTTGCCATGTCATTTGGTGGTGCGTTGAAAACGTGTTTTATGGACAAATTTTTCACCTTCTCAGGACGTGCGTCGCGCTCCGAATTTTGGTGGTGTTATTTGGGGATGTTCATTCTTCAGAATGTTGTAATGGGTACTTGGTTTGGTATGTTGTTACTTTTCGATTTAATGATGGGTGAAGTTGCTGCCTTCATTGTTTGTTGTATCGTAGGGGGGTTAGTATTGATTGCATTGTATATTCCATATCTTGCTGTGAGTGTGCGTAGGTTGCATGATATCGGAAAGAGTGGTTGGTGGATGTTGCTCTTCTTCGTCCCCGTCGGTGGAATAATTCTGCTTGTTTGGTTCATTACAGAAGGTCAACCAGTGACAAATATGTATGGTCCGGTTCCCACAAATATTCGTGAACAACCAATAACAAAAGTAACTATCCCATACGCCTAGAAATTTTCTCTAACGAAATTAACTGCGTTGTGGAAAATCGCCATACCTTCACCTTCACCATGTTCGGGCATCTCTCGTGTCCAGGTTGCACCTAACCAAGTGCTGTGATTTGCTTCTGGGTGAGGCATCAATCCAAACACCCGGCCCGTTGGGTCACAAACCCCAGCGATGTTGCGCATGCTCGCGTTGGGACAGATTGGGAAGGGGAGGGGTTCGTCTCCTGCGCTTGGATAGTTGTCGTTTGGATCAATATATCGAACTGCCAATTGGCCACTGTCTGCCCATTGGTCGAGGTTTGCATCTACTGTAGTGACGAATTTGCCTTCACCGTGTCGAACTGGGACGCGGATTCTCTCGAGTCCTTTCGTCCATACACATGGGCTGTTTTGGTCGAACTCAAGGTGCACCCAGCGATCTTCGTAGTGTCCTGTATTGTTGAGTGTGAGGCTTGCTGTCTGACTAAGACTCACTTCTTCGTCACCAGGCAATAATCCCATCTTAACCAAAACTTGGAAGCCATTGCAAATCCCAATAACCAATTTTCCAGCCCTAACAAAATCTTGTACCATGTCTCGTAAGCCGAATCGTAAACGGTTCCCCAATAGCCGGCCGCTGCCCAAATGGTCCCCAAAGGAAAACCCACCTGGTACTGCCATGATGTGGTAATCGGCCAATGTCTTCTCACCATTGACCAATTCATTCACGTGAATTCTATCTGCTTCGGCGCCAGCCATCTCAAAGACTGCTTTTGTTTCGTGGTCGCAATTTATGCCGAAGCCGTAGAGGACTGCTACTCGAACAGTGTCCACCATTAATGGCCACCTCCCATGTTTAATGTGTCCTTCCAAGAAGCTAACAATTTGGATAAGTTTGCTTTGAGAATTGTATTTTCACCAATTGTGAATTGTAGGGTTTTCTTGTTATCAACCGTTCCTATTCTGGATATTTTATTTCCTGACATTGCTGCTTCAAATTCTGAAGTGTTGTCTGGTTTAACTGTGACAATGATTCGGCCCAGTGATTCGCCAAAGAGTGCGCCCCACTCATCGACACCATCTGAAACAATAGGATCTAGGTTGATGGTGGTCGCCCCACCACAACCAAAACAACATTCAGCGACTGCTGCGGCAAGCCCCCCATCACTACAATCGTGGGCACTGCGTACCAAACCATGGCCCATAGCAGCAGTCAGTGCACGATACATTGTGAGGTTGCGTGTTGTGTCAATTTGTGGTACACCGTTCCCAATCCCTCCACCCGTTTCTTCTGAAAGCATGAAGGATAGTTCGCTGGCTCCCAATTCTTGATGGGTTTCCCCAAGCAAGTAAATTGCATCTCCTTTGTCTTTGAAATCACTAGAGACTGCTTTCCGAACGTCATGGTGATTGCCCAACACCGTATATAGCAGGGTTGGGGGGATGCTGATTTTCTTTCCCTCTAATTTTGCATCATTTTTCATTGAATCTTTTCCAGAAATACAAGGGAGGTTGTATGCTCGACATACATCATCCAATGCGCGGTTACTCCTCACCAATTGGGCCAACTTGAAGCGCCCGTCTGGCGTTTTCTCACTTTCAATGGGGTCTGGCCAACAGAAGTTGTCCAATCCTGCGATTTTATCGAGATCTACGCCCACACAAACTGCGTTTCGGACGGCTTCATCGATACTGGCTGCTGTCATCGCGTAAGCATCAATATCAGAATATCGTGGAACAATCCCACAAGATACGACTGCTCCACTTGTATCTCCATGGAGGGGGGCAATCACCGCAGCATCCCCTGGGGCATCGTGGTTGACGCCGCAAAATGGTTTGATGACAGATTGTGCGATGACTTCGTGATCATATTGGCGAACCCACCATTCTTTGCTGGCCACGTTAGGGCGGGCGAGTATTCTGCCTAGGATTTGGCCCATTTCAGTTGCTGTGGTGTCGGGATAGTTTGGTTCAGTGTGCTCTGGGGGTTTCCATTCACTCTCTAGTTTGAGTTGTGGGCAACCGTCATGCATGAAATCCATTGGAAGGTGGGCCACTGTAGCATCACCATATTTGACAATGAATGCCCCACTATCTGTAAAGGTCCCAACGGCAGTTGCTTCGACCTCGTGTAGTCTAGCCAATGCCTCAAATGCAGGGATGTTTTCTTCGCTGACACCGACTGTCATTCTCTCCTGACTCTCTGAAACCAATATTTCCCAAGGGGAAAGTCCTGGTTGTTTGAGTGGAACTACTGCAAGATCTAGTTCTGCACCGCCGGTTAATTCGGCCATCTCACCAACACTGCTAGACAGGCCGCCAGCACCATTGTCTGTGATGACTTGGATTAATCCAGCGTCTCGGGCTTCCAAAACCATGTCTAGCATTTTCTTCTGTGTGATGGGGTCTCCAATTTGGACTGCGCTACTGGGGCTTTCTTCTGTCAATTCTAGACTGGAGAATGTTGCACCATGTATCCCATCACTTCCAACCCGGCCACCTAACATGTAGACGATGTCGCCTGAAGAGGGGGTTTTGTCGTGGCTTTCACGTCCGTCTGGAAGGTGGCGTGGCATTATTCCGACGGTTCCGGCATAGACGAGGGGTTTGCCGATGTATCGGTCATCGAATACAATGGCTCCATTTACAGTTGGAATCCCGGACTCATTGCCCCCAGCACGGATGCCTGCATGGACGCCGCGAAGTACTCGAGAGGGGTGAAATAGGCCGCCGGGCAAGTCACCATCGTAGTCAGGGGGACCGAAGCAAAACACATCCATATTGGCGATTGGCCTAGCACCCAACCCAGTACCAAGGATGTCTCGATTGACGCCCACAATACCCGTCATCGCACCCCCAAATGGGTCAAGCGCGCTGGGGGAATTGTGAGTTTCCGCTTTGATACAAAGGCTCCAATCTTCTGTCCATTCAATGACCCCTGAATTATCATGGAATATGCTCAGTAACCAATCTACTTTCTTCTGCATATCGAGAGTTGGTTGCATGATGTGTGTTTTGAATAATGAATTGATCTCGCTATCCTCCCCTGTAGTGGTGTCTACATGGTGAATTTTGGCGGCGAATATCTTGTGGCTACAATGCTCCGACCATGTTTGGGCGAGACATTCCAATTCGACATCTGTTGGCGCATTTGGAGGCAGCCCCAACCCTTCCCTGATTGTTTGGATCTCAGGGTTTCGATAGTGTGCTTGAACGGCTTGCATTTCTTCTAAATTAAGGGCGAGTAGGCCCTCATCTGAAATTTGGAGTAATGTTTCATCATCCACCTCAAGATCAATTGTTGCAGGGGGAGCAAATGTTACTGGTGGGCGATGTGGGAATGGTAATTGGGGCCAGATGGAATTTGAACAGTGTTCGGGAGTAGCCATGGCAGCACGTTCAATCATGGGGTTGTGTAGATTGTTTGCCAACCAAAGGTTGTCTGTACCCGATGGTAAGTCCCAGAATAAATATGTCATGGTCGTCGCAATTTCTGCCTCTTTTTGTTCTGGGAAAATTGTGAGGAAACCGTCTAGAGCGGCTTGTGCGGCATTATCTGTAACTCCGGGTTTGAATCCCACCATGATGGCGAGGTCGGGGGGGTTTGGGAATACTGTCGAGTCGTCGAGGATATTCTTATTCGCCACACCCTGTTCGATAATTGGGTCCGTAAACAAATCTTGGAGGCTTTGGAGTAACTCGCCTGAAGATAGGGTGGCTTTGACTTGGTAGCCTGTAATGGAACGGACTTTACCAATCGATAGGTTGTGATCTGACAACAGCATTCCACGAATGCTTTCTCCCCTGGTGTCTTGTAATCCTGGCAATTCACGAGGGGTGACTTCGATGAAATGTACGGGTGCTTCTGCCATTCGCCTCCCCCTATGGGGAGGCGGCTTCTGATGGCCGTCTTTGAACAAACCGGAGGTGGCTCATGGTTTGATAAGTTGTGTTGAAAGGAAATGTCCTGTATAACTGGCGGGGTTTTTAGCGACCTCTTCTGGGGTTCCGGTAGCAACAACACCTCCACCCTCATCACCACCCTCTGGACCCAAATCAATGATCCAATCAGCTGATTTTGCAACATCTAAATTGTGCTCTATGATGATGACTGTGTGGCCATTTTCTCTTATTCGAAGCAATACTTGGATGAGTTGATCTACATCTGCCATCGAAAGTCCGGTTGTTGGTTCATCTAGGATGTATACTGTGGGCCTGTGTGCTGGACGATGGAGTTCGGTGGCTAATTTGACGCGTTGCGCTTCCCCTCCAGAGAGTGTTGTTGCTGGTTGGCCCAATCGAATATATCCTAATCCCACGTCATCCAATGTCTTGAGGATGCGGTGAATTTTTCGTTGGTTTGCAAAGAATTCAACTGCTTCTGAAACACTCATTCCGAGGATGTCGGATATGGTTCGTCCTTTCCAATTGACTTCGAGAGTTTCCCGAGTATATCTTGCACCCTTACAAATCTCACAAGTGACCCATACATCAGGTAGGAAATTCATCTCCAGTTTAATCGAGCCGCCGCCCTTACAGGCTTCACACCGACCGCCTTTGACATTGAATGAAAAGTGGCCGGGTGCATAGCCGCGTTCCCTTGCCAGGGATGTTTCTGAAAAGAGTTGGCGAATGGGGGTAAACACACCAGTATATGTCGCTGGATTTGACCGAGGTGTGCGACCAATGGGTGCTTGGTCGATGACGATTGTTTTGTCCAATTCCTCGTGGCCAGATATGGTGTGGTGTGGTCCGGGGGAGGTCTCTGCTCCATTCAGGTCTCTTTGTAACGCGGGAGCTAACGTGCCTGTGACCAAGCTACTTTTACCACTGCCCGATACTCCTGTAACTGCAACCATACAACCCAATGGTATCTCAACATCAATGTCTTGTAAATTGTTTAGTCGGGCACCACGAATTGTAATTGACTGCCCATTTGGTTCGACTCGGTTCTCTGGAATTGGAATTGATGATTTTCCTGACAAGTAAGCACCAGTGATGCTTTCTTTTGATTTCAATAGCTTCTTGAATGTACCATTTGATACAATTCTACCCCCTGCCTTCCCAGCCCCGGGGCCTATGTCTACCAACCAATCTGCTTGGCGGAGTGTTGCCTCATCGTGCTCAACAACAATGAGGGTGTTTCCTAATTCACATAATTCTCTAAGAGTAGACAATAGTCGATCGTTGTCCCGACTATGTAACCCGATACTCGGCTCATCAAGAACGTACATCACTCCAGTCAACCTGGTTCCAATCTGTGTCGCTAAACGAATACGTTGACTTTCGCCGCCTGAAAGTGTATTGGCGCGTCTATCCAATGTGAGATAATCTAGGCCTACAAGTGCGAGGAAGCGAAGGCGGTTGCCAATTTCTTTGATGATTTCTCGGCCGATGAACATCTCTCTTTCATTCAAAGCACGGATGTTTTCCAATGCAGGAGGTGTTCGTTCTATTTCTTCCCAGAATTCTTTGTCGGTGGTTCCTGTGGCCCATGTTTGGATGATAGCAAGAGAATCAAGGATGCTGGCTGCATTGAATGAAGGGAGGTTTGTGCCACCAACGAATACTCCCCGAACGGCCGGATTTAATTTCGCACCATTGCAGGATAGGCAGGGCTCATCTGTCATGTATGACAAGAGTCTGTTTCGGGTTCGTTCACTGGTAGTTTCAGTGAATGTCCGATCCAATCTTGCGAATACCCCTTCCCATGGGCGATTCATTTGGTAGGAGGTTCCTTTCTTACTTGAGAATTCATATTGAATGGAGGTTGAACCGCTGCCCCACAGCAAAATATCCAGTGCGTCCTCATCTAAATCCTGTATTGGTGTGTGAATATCTAAGCCATAATGTTCGAATGTTTGTCGCATGAGGGATTTGTACCACCCTGACATCATTGAAGTTCGAAATGGATAGATGCAGCCTTCGTCAATGGTTGCCCTTTCATCGATACACAAATCATGACTGAAGCGGCGTTGCACACCAAGTCCCTGACAATCGGGGCACGCTCCCAAAGGATTGTTGAATGAAAATATTCGTGGGCTCATTTCAGGTAAGAAGGCACCGTGTGTGGGGCAGGCGAATTCTTCAGAATAGGGCGTTACGGTGCCCAAAGCAGTCTCATTGGCTTTCGAGCCCTCAGATAATTTTGCATTGGGTTTGGGCGATTCAAAGGATTCGATTGCTAAACCGCCACCCCCCAATTGAAGGGCAGATTCGATCGATTCTGTGAGCCGCTGGCGATTGGAGCGGTCAAGGCGCATCCTGTCAATTCGAACATCTACATCATGACGTAGATTCTTTTCCAATGTGGGGGGGTTCTCAAATTCTGCCTCCCTGCCATTGATTCTACCAGCAAGGTAGCCTTGCTCGGCAAGTGATGAAAATAGGTCTGCATGTGTTCCTTTACGATCTCTGATCACTGGGGACCACACGTAGATTCCGTGGCCCTCATAATACCACATCACATCGTCTACGATTTCCTGAACGGTTCTTCTTGCGACTTCTATTCCACATTCGGGGCAATGGGGTTGGCCGATTCGGGCCCAAAGCAAACGAAGATAATCCATGATTTCGGTTACTGTAGATACTGTTGAGCGGGGGTTATGGCTTCCTTGTTTTTGGTCAATGCTCATGTTTTGACAATGC
>PVBE010180657.1_pt1 | contig 24568 bp, 16 predicted proteins | sample 1631181 | NCBI WGS metagenome assembly PVBE01 (sample SAMN08397723, study PRJNA350692) | Marine metagenome, whole genome shotgun sequencing project. | isolation source: water | place: Pacific Ocean | collected 2012-04 | reverse complement strand
GCGGCCGATGCGGCACAGCAAACGGCGACTGATGCCGGTATCCCGCCGGACGAAATCGAGGCACGTACAGAAGCCGCGCGCGAGGCCTTTGGTGAAGCTAATGACAGCGGCATGCCCCCAGGAGAATGTTTTGAACATGGCTGTGACGCTGGGGGCCTTAACATCGACAATCAAATCGATGGTGCAGCGGGTGCAGCTTTTAACGCAGCGCTAGACGGTGGAGCGAGCCCGGAGGAGGCTTTTGAAGCAGCGGCCGATGCGGCACAGCAAACGGCGACTGATGCCGGTATCCCGCCGGACGAAATCGAGGCACGTACAGAAGCCGCGCGCGAGGCCTTTGGTGAAGCTCATGATAACGGCATGCCCCCAGAAGAATGTTTTCAAGCCGCAGGCGATGCCGCGGGCATGCATGAAGGCGATCCGCCACCGTTTGATGGCGAGCATCAGGAAGGTGATCAGCCGCCACTAGGCGATGAGCATCAGGAAGGTGATCAGCCGCCACCTCCGCCACCGGAGGGAGAGGGTCAGGAAGGCGATCAGCCGCCACCATTTGATGAAGAGCATCAGGAAGGTGATCAGCCGCCACTAGGTGAAGAGCATCAGGAAGGTGATCAGCCGCCACTAGGTGATGAGCATCAGGAAGGTGATCAGCCGCCACCGTTAGATGAAGAGCAGCAAGAGGGTGGGAGTGATGGCGGTTTAGGAGCCCTGGAGACTGCGATGGACCCAGAAACCGGCACTGGAGAAGGTACAGGAGAAGCGAATGGTCTAGACGATGCTTTGGGGCAGGCTATGGACGCTGATACGGATCAAGGTGGCTCTCCTGCGGGGGACCCGGAAACCCATATCGAACCGGATGACGGTGCAGAGCAAGATGATTATCCCGCTGACGACGATGACCAATCAAGTTCAGGGGAGGATCAAGATACAGGGATGTAACCCGCATTGTTAGACAATGGAAAAGCAAATGACACATTTGATTTTAGATAACGATTGCCAGTACTTTGTGTCGATAATCTAGGCGGTTTCAAGAAAGCCGCCTTGTGGCAATAACCCAAAGGAAATGATTATGAATGAATTTGAAACCAAAACGTTAGAGCTGTTATCTGATATAAATAAGGACGAGAGTCTCAGAAAAGAACTGATAGCGGATCCAAAAGCCGTCTTCCAACGTGAACTTGGCGTCGAGTATGATCCGGGCCGTGAAATCAAGGTTCTTGAAGAGACAAAAGATGTCGGCTACATCGTATTGCCCTACGTGCCACCGAGCGACCATCTCAGCCAGGAAGAGCTGGACATGGTATCCGGGGGAGGTTCCAACTTTAGAATAAGTGGGGCGGGTGCTGATAGCATGGCTAGAATTAGTCGGATGAGGAGCAATATTAAAAAGAATGTTCCCGTCAATTCCGCCACGACGGACAGTTCTCTTTGTTACACTGTATTGGGAGGTGGCGGTACTTATTGGGGATGCGACGACTGATACTCAGTATAAACAGCAAAATGGCGGGGCTACTGCGCGCGTTCTCGGCGTGACCAGACGCTGGGACGTGGCGAAGGACAGGTCGATACATGCCACCCGGTATAGAAACAAGAGCAAGAGAAGGGATGACCGCGCATAAACCATCTTACAGGTAGGCGGTACACTGGTACACTGGAAAGGCAGCAGTGTGATCAGCAGTTGTTGTCATCTTTCATTCACTTTGTACTTGCTTGCGCGTTCCCTCTAAAACGCCTCTGTCTGTTAAGCCTCAATATGCTCAAGCCTGGGGCGATTCAAGGCTTCGGCGAGAACCGGCATGAGACTCGCTTTCAGCCCCGACCGACCGTAACCGCACGACATCACAGAGGATGTACTTGAAAGTCTTTAGCTGAGCCCCGGTAAAGGTTGGCATAGAGGCTAAAAGAGAGTTATTTAATCTAAGAATATCTGGATCAATAGGCCCTGATGTATCCATATGTTCCAGATTAGCTGAAAACTCGTAACGCCCAGAATCTATGGCCCCGAAAATAACAGAGCTCTCGAGTTCGTCTGACAGGGCGCTGCGTCGGAAATCGGCAAGTGCCAGGTAAAGTTTGAACTATTACGCATATAATATGGGTCAATTAGTGAGAGGGCACCGCTGAATGTTAGCTCTTCAATCCGGTTCTAACGTATTTGATGTAGTTCTCTGCAATATGCCGTGGGCTATCAGCAGTCGACCATCACTATCGTTGGGCATCCTAAAAGGTATCTGTAACCAAGAAAGAATTCGTTCGAAAGTAATCTACGGTAATCTTGCTATGTCGGCGAAGATAGGCATGAAAATTTCTACAGAATTCGCCACTAGTGGACCAATCATGGGGCTTTGCGAGCACCTTTTTGCCTGTGCCTTATATGGGAAAGAAGCGCTGGATAGTGATCGAATTATCCGCGAATATTCAGAGCGTCCAGACGTCCTGGCTATTGTCCCGAGAGATTACTGGTTTTACGCGCGAGATGAGGTTATACCCGAATTCTTGGTATCTGCCGCCGATCGAATTCTCGATCATTCTCCGTCGATAGTCGGATTTAGCTCGACGTTTAATCAAGTGATGTCAAGCCTCGCTCTTGCAAGAATAGTCAAAGACAGAAACTCCAGAATTATTACTATATTCGGAGGCGCGTGTTTTCACGACCCAATGGGGCAGGAATATCACAGATCATGTTCAGAATTTGTAGATCATGTTTTTCTTGGTGAGTCAGATGATGCGTTTAGAGCGTTTATTCAGCAGTGGAAATCCGGTAAAACACCCAAAGATATTCCCGGCATCACCTACAAAAATGGGAAAGAGATTTCATATTTACCATCTGAACCAGTAACAGACCTCAATCGCCTTCCCGTGCCCGACTACGACGACTACTACCTGGAAACCGAGTACTTAAAAGGCGAATCTTCTTTTGATATTGTCGTTGATTCTCTGCCCTATGAGAGTTCTCGCGGTTGCTGGTGGGGGAACAAAAGTCAGTGTATTTTCTGTGGGTTAACCGAGGAAGAACTAACGTTCCGCAGTCGTGATCCAGAGATCATTGTAGAGGACATTGTTACTTTGAGCCAAAAGTACCAGGAACTCAATTTTCATGCCGCAGACATGATTATCTCCTGGCCAACGTTAACCCCTGTACTACAACAATTGGCCGCGCTTGATTTAGACCTCGAGCTATTCTACGAGGTGAAAGCTTCCGTTAAGAAAGAGCAAATTGAACTGTTGCGAAATGCAGGTGTAGCTGAGATACAGCCTGGTATTGAATCATTGTCGACAGATGCGCTTCGATTGATGGGCAAAGGAACGACGCTCTTAATCAACCTTCAATGTTTGAAATGGGCCAAAGAATATAGCATTCAGCCCCATTACAATCTCCTGGTTGGGTTTCCTAATGAAAAGGCAAAATGGTATGACGATGTAATTGATCTGATCCCGATGTTTTTTCATCTTCAACCGCCTACATATCCGATTACCCCTGTGTCGTTGCAAAGGTTTAGCCCCCTATTTGAGTATAGGAAAAACTTCGGACCGGGCACCGTATTACCACGTCCTGACTACGTGAATTGTTTCCCCCCGGGGACAATTGATCTCAATGAAAGTTCATACTATTTCTACGAGAAACAAGCTGGGGGTTGGCCATTTTTCCCGGAGCGAGACGAGGAGAATCAGCTCCAATACCCTAACTACATACAACGCTTCAAAGACGCAGTATCCGAATGGATTCAACTTCATCAATCGACCGCTTCACCACCAAGCCTTCGACTACGGTTTGGCGATGGTTCTGCCAAGATTTACGATTGGCGAACAAGTCTGCGTCGAGAATATACAATCTCTGGTGAATATCTCGATTTGATACTGCTGTGTGATCGAATTCAGGTTAGATCGGCTTTGGAGCAGAAACTTGGAGAAAGGCATCTCTCCTCCCGGGTAACCGAAGCTATAAACGACTTACTTGAGTCTGGGGTGTTAATTCAGGAGGGGAAAAAGATACTCTCATTAGCAGTTGCTGACCGCCCACGGTCAACAAAACACTTGGAGGGCAAAGTTATTGGTTCCGAAACCGACTCAGTTATATGATGCAGTGGAAAAAATCGCCAAGGGCGCTACGCACCTTTATACCTAAAAAGGGAATGTTTACAGTATCACCGCAAAGCCAAATCTATCCCTGGTGTTGTCTTCCATAGTGCTTTCCATAGCTACGCTGGAATAAGGGAGCCGCCTTGTGCCTGCATCTCGTCAAAGATAGTTGGACTAAAGGCTACCTGATTTAAGAGAGAGTCTGGTTCATCAGGTTAGTTTCTCATGTGATTAGCATATTGCATTTGTCGCCGCATGGCGAAGGTGTTTTGTTTAATCAGTGTACGTCGTCAGCCTATTTGGAACCACTAGCACTAAATTCTAAGAGGCACTCTTCTGCACATGGTTGCTCCAGTCTGGCCTGTAGTGTCAAGTTAATCGTGCCTGTTTGATAGTCAAGCGATAAATATATACAAAGGTCACAGATTCCCTTCTGAAATTGTTCAATACGTTGTCTGGCTTTACCACCGATTCAACCTAAGTCAATAAGCCTATTTTGTCCAACTGGTGCTGAAGGGATACATAAGTTACAATGTGAAATTGTCGGGGAATGCTAGATGGCAAGATGGGGGAAGTTATGGATGAGTGGTGGTACGACAGTAATAACTCCGCAAAAGGACCATGCGGTATTGAAGAGCTATCTGATTTGTTTAATCAAAAAGTTATAACCATCGACACCAGAGTTTGGCGAAAAGGAATGGAGGAGTGGCTGCCATTAAGAGAGGTAAAAGAGCTGAGTTCACTAATTTCCGACATGCCACAACCCACACCTACAAGTAGCGATGTAACAACATCGACTTCTTCTAACCCTATTGCCAGGGCTTGGAAACGCTTTTTTGGCTGATATGGCTTGATGTTGTACGTCGTCAAAGATCAAGTCAAAGATCAAAGATAGTTGGACTAAAGGCTAGCTGATTTAAGAGAGTGTTTGGCTCATCAGGTTAGTTTTCCCATGTGATTAGCGTAATGCATTTGTCGCCGCGCGACGAAGGTGTTTTGTTTAATCAGTGTACGTCGTCAGCCCATTTGGAACCACTAGCTCTAAATTCTAAGAGACACTCTCCTGCATATGGTTGCTCCAGTCTGGTCGGTGGTGTCAAATTAATCGTGCCTGTTTGATAATCGAGCGATGAATATATACAAACGTCACAGATTCCCTTCTTAAATTATTCAATAAGCTGTCTGGCTTTACCAAGGCTTCAATCTAAGCCAATCAGCCTATTTTGTCGTACTGGTGCTGACGGGATACAAGCATCGCAGCACTGTGTCGCTTAGAAATTAGGTCAACTGGTCCCCATATGCTTTGACGACGTACCATAGTGTGGTCTGATGGGCGCCATCCTTAGGTCCGTTAAGGGTGAGCCTACGCGCCGCTTCTTCCGCGGAGAACCGTGGGAATGAGGAGAAAGCGTCAGGTCCCAGTTTTAGAATGTCGGCATCTTCGCTTTGCCGACATTTAGGTCTATGATAAGGGACATGGATATCTCACAGCAGCTTAAGAAAATTTTGGTAGGATTAGGGATATGTCGCTATGGCCGATGAAAATAAGATCTTCCGGCAAGTAGCCCTGGACCGCATCTCTTCACCAGATCATTTGGACCGGTTGGTTGCCGTAACTGACGGGCGCGGTTGGCTCCTGCTTGTTACTTTGGGCATGCTGATTGCTGCGTTGATTGCATGGGCCTGGTACGGTGCGATTCCTACCCAAGTGCAGGCCCAAGGAATCCTGATCAACCGGGATAGCCAGGTGGCCGATGCCATGACCCCTGGGTCAGGGGTGCTTACCGATATCACCGTTGCGCTGAATAGCCATATTAAGAAGGGAGATGTGGTCGCAAATATCCGCCAGGCGCTGATTGAACAGCGTTTGACCAGCACCCGTGAGCTGGTAGCGGAACGAAGCCGAGAGCTGAAGGTGTTGGAAGAGAGCAATAAACGTGTGCGTAAAGGAAAGGTACAGAATTTCAAGGAACAAAAGGCGACGCTCAGGGAGAGCATCACCTTTGGAGAAGTGCGTCTGGAAGCCTCTGATTCCAGGTTGACGAAGATGGAGCAGTTTGAGGAGGGTACTATACCGCAGGTACAATTGGAGGAGGCGCGTACAGAAGTAGCTACTATACGGCAAGAGATTGCAGATTCCCGTAACGATATTCTCGGGCTGGATGCCAATGAGTTGGATTTGATCACCCAGCAGGACGAATCCCTACGTAGGGTCCAGCAGAGCCTTGCTGAAGCGCAACGAAGCCAACGGGAGATGGAGCGTCAGTTGGAGCAGGAGTCGAGGGTGATTGCGCCTATTGACGGCAGGGTCACTGAGATCAAGTTATCGGAGGGTAATGTTGTCACCCATGGGCAGGCGGTACTGAGTATCGAGGGTGCGGGAGAGGGTTTGGAGGCGCTGCTCTTTATATCTACAGCACATGGAAAAAAAGTGATCCCAAATATGGATGTACGTATTGAGCCTGCGGCGTTCCGTAAAGAGGAGTATGGCGCGCTAATCGGAAAGGCCAGTTGGATCTCTGATTTTCCGGTAAGCCGCGAGGGATTAGGAGCAAAACTGCAAAACCAGGCGCTGGTTGAGAGCTATTTTAGGGAAGGCGCGCCTTATGAGGTGCGGGTCGACCTGGTCAGGGATGAACAAACTCCCAGTGGTTACCGCTGGACTTCAGGAAAAGGCCCTCAAAGCAAAATCACCAGCGGCAGCACGGTGCTGGCGAAAATTGTAATCAAGGAGCAACGGCCAGCGGAGATGGTCATCCCTCTGCTTAAGCACACTGTAGGTATGAATTAGTGAGGAGAGCGGCTCCCACCATACAGCAAATGGAGGCTGTAGAGTGCGGTGCGGCTGGTCTGGCCATGGTGCTGGCGTACTATGGTTGCTGGGTGCCACTGGAAAAGCTAAGGGTGCTCTGCGGTGTCTCGAGAGATGGCAGCAAGGCAAGCAATCTCCTGAAGGCGGCGCGCCATTTAGGGATGTCAGCCCGCGGTTTCCGGAAGGAGCCGGGAGAACTGGAAGGCCTTCCAACACCGTCCATTATTCACTGGAATTTTAACCACTATGTGGTTTTTGAGGGCTTTAAGGGTGGGCGCGCCTGGATCAATGATCCGGCCTCCGGCCCAAGATCCATATCTAAAGAGGAGCTAAACGAGAGTTTTACCGGCGTGGTGTTGGCCTTTGAGCCCACTGCGGAATTTAAAAGAACCACGCGCCCCGGTTGGATCAAGGATCTGCTTCAACACCTTCGTTATTCAAAGCGTGGTCTTGCCTTCGTTACCTTGGCTACAATAATGTTGATTGTGCCCGGCCTGGTGATTCCCACTTTATCTAAGGTCTTCATTGATGATGTGCTGATGGCCGGGCTTGAGGATTGGTTGCTCCCTATCTGTATCGGGCTCTTTTTGGCGGCTCTGATGCAGACTGCCCTGATCGCTCTTCAGCAAGGCTATCTGCTGCGCCTGGAGAGTAAGCTTGCCATCACCATATCCGGCCGCTATTTTGAGCGTCTGCTGAGTTTGCCGGTCAGCTTCTTCACCCAGCGTCATCCCGGTGATTTGGCGGACCGGGTAGCTGCCGCTGACCGGGTTGCCAGCCTGCTGTCAGGACAGCTTGCCAGCAATCTATTCAATCTGCTGGCGGTGGTTTTTTATGCCGCTGTCATGGTTACCTACGATTTGCTGCTGGCCGCAATTGGCATCAGCATGTCGGTTATTAATATCTTCGTGCTGCGTATGGTAAGCAGACGACGTGAAGACCTGAATCGCAACCTGCTGACGGAACAGGCCAAGCTCAGTTCCACCACGGTTGGGGCCATTTTCAGCATTGATGCCCTTAAGGCTGATGGAAGCAGTGATATCTTCGAGCGCTGGGCGGGATACCAGGCCAATACGCTGGTGGCGCAGCAGGCGTTGGGCGCCTGGTCAATAATATTGAGCGTCTTGCCGGCACTGCTAGCAGGCTTGACCACTGTCGCTATATTAGGGATAGGTGGTACCAGGGTCATGGATGGCGCATTGACGATGGGTGGGCTGGTAGCCTTTCAAACCCTCCTGGGGAGTTTTAGCGCCCCTGTCAACGGCCTGCTGGACCTGGGTGCGCAACTCCAGTTAATAAAGGCCGACATGGCGCGTGTGGCGGATGTGTTCCGCTATCCCTCTCCCGAAAGAAGGGAAGATGATGAGGGGTGGCCAACCGCTCTGGAGGGAGCCATAGAGTTGCGCAATGTGAACTTTGGTTATAGCCCGCTGGATCCACCGTTGATTAAAGATTTTTCTCTCAAACTGGAACCCGGAAGGCGCATTGCACTGGTTGGTGGGTCCGGCAGCGGTAAGAGCACAATCGGACGGCTTATTGCCGGTTTGCAGGAACCCAGCTCAGGCGAAATTCTGTATGACAACCATCCGCTGCAAGATATACCGCCCCAGGTATTCGCCAAGACCATGTCATACGTGGACCAAGATGTATTTCTATTTGAGGGCACTATCCGCAGCAATCTTACTCTTTGGGATGAGAGCATGCCGGATCAGATTATTACGGCCGCGCTCAAGGATGCGGAAATTCACCAGGAGATCAGTGCGCGAACAGGCCGGTATGATGCGCCGGTTGATGAAGGCGGCAATAATTTCAGCGGCGGCCAACGGCAACGTTTGGAGATTGCCCGTGCGCTTGCCAGCAATCCTGCGGTCTTGATACTAGATGAAGCTACAGCCGCTTTGGATCCGGTAACCGAGCAATTTATTGATACCAATATCCGGCGGCGGGGCTGCGCTTGTATCATTATAGCTCACCGTCTAAGCACCATTCGTGATTGTGATGAGATTATCATACTGAAAGAGGGCGAAGCGGTTGAGCGGGGCACCCATGAATCATTGATGGAGGCAAACGGTGAGTATGCCCATTTGATTACTGCACAATGAACGAGCAAACAATCGTTGGCTCACTTGGGGATGCCGCGCCTATATCAATATCCTCATCTACCCCTCTCTCTTTGATCGGCGAAACAAATTTCTGGGTTGTTTTGGATGGACCGGTGGATATCTTTCTTTCGCCTTTCCAAGAAGGGCGGCCTGCCGGGCGCCGCCATCACCTGTTTCAGGTTCCTGAAGGTGGCGTTTTACCCGGTTTGCCGGAAAGAGAGTGCGGACTGGTAGCGGTAGGCGGCATCAATGCCGAGGTGCGTCCCGCTGCTTTTGAATCTCTGCTCTCTCTTCCATCATCCCAAGTTGTAGAGCTTATCGATCCATGGGTAATAGCGCTATCCGAGTCACTGGCCGGACCGATATCACTATGGCCCGAACATGTGGCGCCACATAGTGGACAAACAGCGGTAAAAGCAGGAAGCCGCCTCTATGGTGCGTCCCAGTCTCCTGTATGGGTTCAGGCCGATGCGGGTCAGTTGCTTTATCAAGGGCGCAAACAATCTCAAGCCATTCCAATCACTCCGCGCACCTGGGTGGAAAGCATAGATGATGCTCAAGTCAACAGCCTCAGTACAGCAGAACTGTTGAATGACGGACAGCTGATAGAGACTTTGAAGTGTTTTCACCGGGAAGCGGCTGAGCGGTTGGCAGTGCAACATCGAGAGTGGGATACGCAATCACGGGAGGTAAAAGAACGCAGTGCCGCAATAGAGACAAACGCCGTTATTAATGCCTTCCAGCAATTGCGGACGATTATTAGTACTAAAAAGCAGGATCGGTTTGATAGAAGGTCTCCTGTTGGAGAAGGGTTGGCCCCTGAACTCGGTTTGGTGCGCATGATGGCCCAACATCTGGGTATTGAACAATCACATTGGGGAAAGACAGATGAAACGCACATAATACCTGGCGCTCCATTGAAAACCATGGAGGTTATGTTTGACCGCTTAGGTATACGCAGCCGCGAAGTGGTATTGAGGGATGATTGGTACAAAAAAGATAGCGGCCCGTTGGTTGTATTTGAAGAGGATGGCAGTGCTTGCGCCTTGATTCCCAACCCTGCTGGTGGTTATACATGTCACTCCACCCGGCAAGATGCGCCGCCTCAGAATCTAGACAGGCACCAATCTGAATCTTTTATCCCCATCGGGCTGGCGCTTTACCGACCGTTGCCTGATCAGCCTTTTGGATTATGGGCACTGTTAGAATTTGCTCTTAAAGGCGTATGGCGAGATCTGCGCAGGCTTTTGCTGGCCGGTATGCTGCTTGGACTAATTGCTGCTGTGACGCCAGTCGCTACTGGACTTATTTTTGACTACATTATTCCCAACGCTGCATTTTCGCAGTTGCACCAGATAGTGTTTGCCCTGGCAATGGCAGCATTGGGTTCAGCGGGCTTTACGCTGGTTCGTGCGCTGGCCTTGCTGCGTATTAATGGACGCATGGATTGGACATTGCAATCCGCTATATTTGATCGCTTGCTGAGATTGCCCGCCAGTTTTTTTAAGGCATACAGCACGGGTGATTTGGCCGACAGGGCTCTAGGGTTTGATGCTATTCGAAGCATACTTTCCGGCGTGCTAATTAGCTCAATCCTTGGTGCAATATTCTCCGTGTTTAGCTTGGCGCTGCTGTTTTATTATAGCTCGAGCCTGGCTTTATTAGCTATTGCGCTGATCTCCGTGGCTGTTGCTATAACAGTCGTCATTAGCTTACTGCAGCTGCGATATGATCGTATACGTATACGCTTGCGTGGCCGCGTGGAAAGCCTAGTTCTGCAATTAATCATTGGTGTAAGCAAACTGCGGACAGCCAATGCACAACAGCGGGCGCTTGCAGCCTGGATCAGACGATACGCGGAACAAAAGCAGCAGTTTATCTATAGCGCAAAGTGGGAGAATCGCCAACAGATATTCCATGCTGGTTTTCCAGTATTGGCAAATATAGCTATCTTTGCCGGGGCCATTAAGATGGTACAGGTGTTTGACCCGCAAACTATTAGCGCATTATCGCCGGGTACCTTTCTTGCTTTTAATGCGGCCTTTGGGCAGCTCTTCGGCGCCCTTACCAATCTGGCACTTAGCCTTAGCTCCTCACTCATTATTATTCCTTTGTATGAACGCAGCCGGCCCATACTTGATGCTATCCCGGAGTCCGGTAGTGAAGGTAACCGGGTAGAACATCTTGAGGGAGATATAGAGCTAAGCGAAGTCAAGTTTCGCTATCATGAAGATAGTCCTGATGTACTGACAGGGCTCAACATGCGCATCAAACCTGGTGAATTCGTTGCATTGGTAGGCTCTTCTGGCAGCGGTAAATCCACCGTATTCAGATTGATGCTGGGGTTTGAACAGGCCCAGGCGGGGGAGATTTTCTATGACGGCAAGGGACTAAGCAGTCTGGACCAGGAATCCTTGCGCCGTAAGATCGGCGTAGTATTGCAGCAAGGCAGTCTGCGTGCCGGCAGCATATTCGAGAATATTGCAGGAAACACCTCGGCCAGTGTGGATGATGCTTGGCGGGCTGCACGCCTGGTTGGTTTGGCTGAGGACATAGAGGCGATGCCAATGGGGATGTATACAGTTGTTTCCGATGGGGCATCCACAGTTTCCGGCGGGCAAAGACAACGCATAATGATTGCCCGCTCATTAGTGCGCCAGCCTCGGATTCTGCTGCTGGATGAAGCGACATCAGCCCTGGATAACCGCACTCAAACGGTGGTTTCAGAAAGTATTAGCCAAATAAACATCACTAGAATTGTTATTGCCCATCGGCTATTCACGATACGTGATGCAGACCGCATATTTGTCTTGGACAAAGGCAAGGTAGCAGAGTCAGGCAGTTTTGATGAACTTATGGCGGCCGATGGTTTGTTCAAGCAGTTGGCCCAGCGGCAATTGTTATAGCTGAAGGTTAAAGGTTAAAGGTTAAAGGTTAAAGGTTAAAAACAGGTGAAAAGAGGAACAGATTATGCGCAAAGCTCTGTATATCCTAAGTCAACTTGATGACCGCGATGTGGAATGGATGGCCAATGCAGGTACCCGCCGAAGTCTAACGGCTGGTGAAGTTATCATTACCGCAGGTAAACAGGTTGAATCCTTATATATTGTTCTGGATGGCAAGATAAGCGTGGGCGTAAAAGATATAGGCGAAATAGCCAGACTAGATGCTGGAGAGATCCTCGGCGAGATCTCTTTTGTTGATTCAACGCCGCCCTATTCTACGGTTACGGCGCTTATGGACAGCAATGTCTTGGAGTTGCCAAGAGCCACAATAGAAAAACAACTCGAGACGGAGGCTGGTTTTGCCGGAAGATTCTACAAAGCCCTGGCTATATTTCTTGCCGATCGTCTGCGGAACACAGTAAGTCATCTGGGTTATGGAAATGAGGAAGGCTTGGATGCTGACACATCAATGGGGGATGAGCTGGATGATAATCTATTAGATAATGTTTCATTAGCAGGCGATCGTTTTGATCGTTTGCTACGTCAATTGCAGGGGGAAAGAATTTAAGAAGGCTAAAGGCGTTTGTGTCCTATAAAATGGCGTTTTCCTTCAGTCTTCTGCCTTCGGCCTTCAGTCTAATGAAAGACTTAAAACCGAGGGTATCCCTTCAGGTTCTGATGTTCGAAGCAAAGCATAGCCGATACCGGAGATACCTTGCATCAACCCCGGATTGAAAACACCTCGGGGCAGCTTGGTGATCAGGTGGAAAGCTCCCTCTTGTGCTGCACGTTGAGTTAGTACGGCTGTAATCTTTCTTGCCAACAGGGTGAGATCCGGCCGCTTTAGCTGTTGGCCTGCTTCGAGTAGAAGATCCAACTGGCCAAAGTTTCCGCAACAGAGATTGTCTACATTCCGGGGGCAGTGTTTGGCTGTTGTTTCTAGTGCGGTATCAATTTCGGACAGAATATTACCCTCCGCAGGTTGATGGAGCGCGGCCAGCCGGAGACGTCCCAACCCGATTCCCGGTGCGCCATGGCACCAACTGGAAGAATATTTATGCCCCGAGGTTTGATCATGGCGCAGGTCACGCCAGTTTTGGGTCTCTGGTGAATAGAGTGTGCGTTCGTAATTGAGGTATCTGCTGGCGGCTGTGCTGAAGGCAGCATTGTTTGACGCTTGTGCTACCGCTGTCAAAGCGTTAGCAATACCGGCTGCACCATGTGAGAAGCCGCTCAGCATCTTGGGTTCTGTCTTAAGATCATGTTTAAGCAGGCGCAGTGCTGCAACAGTGGCTTGACGCAGAACTAATGGACTCTCCGTCACTTGGTAGAGAGTAGCAAGCGCTACAGCCGCCCCAGCCACACCACCGATAATATCGAGGGAGTGTGCTCTGTTAATCTGCGCATCATTGATAAACGCAGCGACATGCAGGGCATCATTAAGCAATCCGGTATCATCAAGAAATCTACTGGCTTGGGTTAGGGCATAGACCACAGAGCCAATCCCGGTAAAGCCACCAATACCCATGCTGCCGGTGAGTGCTGCGAGAGTGCCATCTCTTACGGCCAGCTGGATGGGTTGTAGTGCTGCTAGGGCCAATTGGTGGAAATGGCTGTCACCGCGTGCATGATTAAGAGCAGCCAGAAACAGGCTAACACCAGCGCTGCCGCTGTAAAGATCAAAGCCCATGGGTTTCAGGCAGAATCTGTCCGATCCAATGGCCAGCTCAGTGGATACCCAGGAGGCACCACCATCGTTTCCGTAGATAGCATGTCGCTCCAGCTCAGTTGCGATGATGGATGCCAATGCTACAGCCTGCTCAGTGGTAATGGGGGTTACCTCTTGTAGGTTCCCACCGGATGAAAAGGCTGACTGTTTCTCCCTGTGAGAAATTGGTACAGTGCGTGCTTGGAAGCAGCGACGGATCAGCATGCTGTTCTGCTCCAGCATTCTGAGACTGAACGATTGAAGTCTTGCCTTGACGCTGTCACAGCCGGATTCGATCAGACAGTAGGCCGGTGTCCCACTGGTTAATCCAGAGATTTCACAATCTATTGGCCGGATTACAAAGTGAGGTATATCAAGCCGGTCAACGGCTATCAGCTCCTCCTTCAGCAGGAGATCAAAGCATCCGGATGGATGATGAGGAAAGCTCTGCTTGAGCTCTACCAGTGTTTCCTTCCTGGTAGCATCGTTATATAAGAATTGGGGTTGGAGTGTATGGTTAATAATTTCACCATAGACGCTGGTCGGCCGCAACACAAAGCGAACCTCTTGCTGCATCACTCCCGCTAGCGGACCATGTTCCATATCGAGCAGTCTATCCCGGTGTGCGGTAATGCATCTGTATGCAGATTCAAATCCTTCAACAATGTCGTCGATGTAATCAAAGGGATCTATCGTCTTTGTATTGATTCTGGGAACATTGACCTTTGGAACTCTGCTTAACTTCTCAATCCTTAGTGCCATGGCATCGCTATTGACATCCTCCCATCTGGCGTAGGTGAAGGACGTTTGTTGAAGCAATACACCACCAATGCCGCTGATGTCGAAACACTCACCATCAGGCCCAAATAGCCATTGAGGCAGCATGCCTGTGCCAATAAGACCTGCGAGAATAAAACGCTCAACCGCTCCGTAGGCGGTGGGGTCATTATTGATATCCGAATAGAGGAGCGTTCTCGGGTGACATATTGTTTCAATGTCCACCAAGATAGGGTGTTCGCCATTGGCAACAATATTCTCAAAATGGAAATCCGTCCCTTGTAATGCATGCATGATGCAAAGCAACTTACCTACTCGCCGGTAGAAGCTGTGGGCTTCAGTCTCGCTTTCCATGGAAACTGTTTCAGCAGATTCAACCCAGCCATAACCTGTTCGTTCAATAATTGTCAGACCGCGGAGTGGGTAGGAGGGTTCCTGTTCATTGAACCAATTTAGGAAATCAGCAAAGGCATGATCAATGCCTAGCCTTCTGGGCTTGTAATAGACCTTGATGCCTGAAGAGAATGTTACCCCAATGACCGTCTGACCATAATGATGCCGGTCCGATAGATAGGGTTCGAGGGCCGTAACGGCTCCTAACTCAGATCCTTGTGGTAAAAATGTCCGCCCGATCTCATTCCAATCGGCGGCAAGGCGATCAATGAAATCACCCATCGCCAAAACCCAGCTGTCAACAACAATCGATGTAAGGCGCGCAAGCACCTTATATTTATCAAAGAATTCAACAAATCCAGCCGATAACAGGTGTTCTATAAATGCTTGGTAGCAGGCATCGTTTTGTGTTTTTCCTGATGGGCTTTGTGCTGAAATGCCATGAACGCCTCGGAAGAGATGAAACTCAGCTTGAAGGGCTTGAGCAGTACAGTATGAGAGCCACTTGACCAAGGCGGACTCAAGCTGCTTATGCATCAACGTATCCAGCACATCATAATTGTTAGAAGTTGAGTCCCTAAGCTTGAGCTGAGCAATATTCAGAAAAGGACCAAAAGCATCACAAAAAGGCAAGGAGACAGCTGCTGGCTCGGAAAAATATGTACGGAAGTAAGACCGTGCATCAGAGGCGCTGGATGTATTCACTTCATGTAATATAGCATCAAAGGTGTCCCTCCATTGGGGCAATGTGGATGCTTCCTCAGGAATATTTCCCATTGTTTCTGCCTATTGAAAAAGAGTTTCTTTGGATGGCATCTATTGAAATAGATGTTACGGTGCTATCAGAATAGTACCAACCAGCAAGTTATGATCAAGGGAGCAAAACGTAGCAGAGGTTGAATCCCCGCCGCATCCCCAATAAGTACCACCGCCTCCCAATATGGTGTAACCAGCATAACTGTCCGTTGAGGAGGCATTGACGGGAACACGCCTTTTCATATTGCTCCTCATCCGCTCAATTCTAGCCAGGGCATCGACACCTAAGTCCCGCTTCGTATTAATTCCCTCGGATACCATGTTCAGCTTTGCCTCGCTGAGATGGTCGCTCGGCGGCTCGTAGGGCAATACGATGTACCCGACATCTTTTATCTCTTTAAGAACATTGTTTTCACGGTCCGGATCAGACTCGATGCCAAGTCCACGTTGGAAAACGACTTTTGGATTCGCCATCAGCTCTTCTCTGAGACTCTCATCCTTCTTTACATCAGATAACAGATTTAATGTTTTGGTTTCAAATTCAGTCATGATCACCTCCTTCCGGTTATTGGCATGACGCTTCATGCCAATTCCCTGGCGACAGCTTAGGAGAAAACTTTAGCTTACATCTGCGGCCGATTCCACTCTCCACTTCAGGCTCGCTCGCTATCGAGATAGAGAAGTGCGACGGTAAAGTCAAGATCATCGCGAGCTTTGAGGATCCCGAGGTCATCGAGAAGATCCTGAACATCTTGGATTGGATGAGGCATCGCAGGCCAGAAATCGTTCACTGCCAACGGGGCTGTTTGATCACTCGACGCAACTTTTCTGACATCCGTACACAGTATCGCTCAGCAAGAGTGAAATCAGTTTTGGCGATAGTTGAAATTTTCTTGCAGATTTCTCCGAAACGGGAGTTAATGGTTCCTATACTCTATAACCGCAACCGTATTTTGGTACAGTGTTGGAGTAAACGAATGGGGTCAATTTGGTGATTCGACAGGGTCTGAGGGCGGTAGGTCAAACAGGATCGGGTAGGGGCTCTAATCCAATTTACAGTTTCTATTCCAAATGAAATAATTTTAGGAGCTTGAGAGCCATTTGAGGTTGCGAATGAAGTCAGCGTTCATATCCGATGTGAAACAAGAGATGCCGCCGTGGATCGCACGAATATACGCGGCCCAGATTGCGGACGGATCTCAGGTACTCTATGAGCGTTTTATCAACGAACTCATGGCGCGGATGAAAGATGTCACCAACCTTATCGACGTAGGTTGTGGGCCTGGTCATGTGGCCGAGTTGCTCGCAAGAAAAATACCGGGTGGTGAGGTTGTCGGTGTTGATTTGTCTGATGTATTAATAGGGATCGCGAAGCAAAAACGAGAACCATTGAACAATTTACAATTTAAACTTGGCACCGCGCTGGATTTGAAATACCCAGAAGGAAATTTTGACGCTGCTATTTCTGTCAATTCCATTAAAGCTTGGCCGGACAGACAAGCCGGCGTCAAAGAAATGACCCGTACGGTACGGTTGGGGGGCTGGGTTGCTCTCTTCGAGTGTGATCCGGATTGTTCCAAAGAGGCTGCACAGAATTTCTGCTCGACTTGGCTCCTAAATATGGGCTTACCAGGCCATCTTACTGCTCGTATGGGCCGAGCTTGGTACTTCCGTCGTTTTGTTGCCAAAGATGGTGCCCGTCATGGTGAGTTGCGATCGTTTCTTGAGAATGCAGGATTGACTGAAGTCGAGTCTTTTTCCTATTCCGATCAGCCATTCGCTTTCGCGATCGGGAGGAAGTAGAGACGCCCCGGGAGATTAAATTTCCCGGCGGTACTGCTATTTTGTAGAGACTAGGCCGTCAAATAGTCAGCTATGGATGGTGATGAAGCTGTTCAAAAAAGAGATCGCTGCCGATTTATTGCTGGCCTTTTTCGGCCTTTAGGGCGGTGCAATAGCTGATGCTAACCTGGGTCGTGAGGCGGAGATTATCCACGATGTTTACGGTATTTCGCATGTTTACGCAGACAGCATCTTCGGCCTGTTTTATGGTTATGGATGCGCTGCCGCTCAGGATCACCTTTATCCGTCATTTACGCTAAATTAAATTATAAAAGGCTGTTTATTAGTAATTACTGTTAAGGAACTGATTGATGATTGAAGTGGAGCAGGACGTACAAACACCAAATGGTGCAGTCTCTATAAGCGGGTCTTATGATTCACGCTTCGAGGGTGTGTTTAAAGAATTCGAGCAAAATTTCATCGGACGTGATGAAGTCGGAGCCGGAGTCTCGGTTACTTGGGAAGGTAAAGCGCTAGTTGATTTGTGGGGCGGCGTTGCGGACGCGGAGTCCAGAAAACCGTGGACTGACAAAACCATGCCCATCGTCTGGTCTAGTACGAAGGGTGCAACCTCAATATGTCTGCATATTTTGGCCTATAGAGGACTCTTAGATCTCGATGCGCCTGTCTCCGAATACTGGCCGGAGTATGGAGTGGAAGATAAAGCCTCGACCACCGTCAAGATGTTCTTAAACCACACGGCCGGGCTCCCCGCAATTAAAGAACCAGTTCCTGCGAAGGCGTTTTATGATTGGCCTCTTATGATCAAAATTTTAGAGGATGCCGAACTCTGGTGGGCACCTGGGACGGCGCAAGGCTACCACGCACTCACAAAGGGATTTTTGTGTGGGGAGATTGTTCGACGTGTTACAGGGCAAACCATAGGTCAATTTTTAAAGAAAGAGATTTCAGAACCACTAGGTTTAGATTTTTTTATAGGTCTTCCAGACGATCGGATGGAGGATGTTGCAACGATGATTTTCCCCGAGCAAACGGACCCTCCGGCTGACTTTTTTCTTAGCGTGGAGGAGAACCCTGATGGAATTCAGTCGAAAGTCTTTACGAATGATGGCGGGCATATGGAGGAGTTTCAGACAACACCTGCATTGAAATCTGAAATTCCAGCGGGAGGCGGCTTGGCGACCGCGAAAAGCTTAGCTCGTATCTATTCCCCCTTTGCCTGTGGCGGAGAGATAGAGGGTCTTCGGTTTGTTGATAGAGATCACCTAGATCGCATGTCGGCAGTCAGCACGGCGTGCGGTCTCGATAAATCACTTTTGGTTCCGATGAGATTTTCTGAGGGCTTTTCAAAAACAATGGATAATCGTCGCGGAAAACCGGGAAATCAGGATTCTATACTAATGTCCGAGGAGGCATTTGGTTGTCCTGGATTCGGAGGGTCTATTGGTTTAGCCGATCCCGGTGCCAAGATGTCCTTTGGATATTGTATGAATAATATGGGCCCTGGTACGGCTTTGAATCCGCGAGGGCAAAGTCTACTTAATCAAACGTACAAAAGCCTCGGGTATCGTTTAACCAAGTTTGGCCGCTGGTATGCAGGCTAATACTTGTGGCTGGCTATTATCCATTCGCCTTTTCTGAGTCGCATAAACATCTCTCAAGGATTTGCGTGCATCAATATTGCAGAGCCAGTAATCGACTACGAATTCTTCTGCGTTAAACTGGCTCAATGAGCGCACGGAGGATATAACGGTTTTTACCCCCTGATGGGCTTTTGCTCATTCGCAGTGGACGCTGCGGCCTGGCCTCCATAAAAGAGGTTATATTCACACAAAATGATGAATTAATAGGCGATGTGATACAGTTGGCTAACCAAAAAATAATTGGATCGAGCATGGAACTTCGAGGATATACAAAAGCGATATTTATAACCTTAAGTCTCTGCCTTGTACTTGCGCTGGTCGCCTGCGAATCGCCGCTCTCCCGCTATTCGAGCACCCCTGCAAACAAGTCAAATCAGACAGAACAGCAGTGCCGCAACCTTTATCGATTAACCGACTTAGCCTACGCAGTGGAACCCGGGAGAGTGTTTCCTGCTACTGAATCGATACCGAGCCATTGCAAAGTGAGAGCGGTCATTAACAGAGCCATTCAAGTTGAGGTGACCATGCCGACCAATGATTGGAACGGCCGCATGATGTTTTCCACCGTGGGCGGTGGTGCTGGCAGTATCGGCGATATCACCAGTCTTCTATCGCGCGGATTTGCGATGGCCTCAACGGATACTGGCCACGAAAGTCAGGATATGAATTTTATGACTCAGCCAGAAGCACTCCTTGATTATGGGTATCGTGGCGTTCACTTGGCAACTCAGTTTGCCAAAGCAACTATCCAACAATATTACGCTGCGAAAATACGTTATGCGTATTTGCAGGGGTGCTCGAATGGCGGGCGGGCGGCGATGCTTGAGGCGACGCGCTTTCCTGACGATTATGATGGGATTATCGCGGGGGCGCCCTTGTTTGGATTTGCAGAGTTTGTCCCCTGGGCAATGCAGGCCGCGAGACACCAGGCAAAAAACCCTTTAACGCAAGCGTCACTTGACTTATTGGACGCAAATTCTCGTCATGTCTGTGACGCGCTCGATGGGGTAGAAGATGGGGTCATCAACGATCCCAGGCTGTGCACGATTAAAGCGTTGGATCTTGATAAATTAACCTGTGAAGAGGGTGAACAGACTGGCTGTCTGAGCAGGGGACAAATCCAAACGGCCCAATACATTTATCAGGGCCTGCTTGATCAGAACGGAAACACGGTTGCACCCGGTGTCATGCCCGGAGCCGAGGCGGCCGGTGATTGGGCCATGTGGATGTTTCCCAGTGATTTGCTCGGAGATGGCTCGCAATCATTAAATGACAGCATGGCTGCCAGCCTGGCAACCATGATGAGGCGGGTGCCCTCTTTTGATATTGGTCAATTTAATCCCGTGACTGACTATGCTCAGCTAGACGAACTTCATTTTATGGATGTTTCGACCGCTGACCTCAGCGAGTTTAAAGCGGGTGGCGGCAAGCTTTTGATGTATCAAGGCTGGAACGACTTCCCATTACGCCCGGAAAGAGCGATCAATTATCTGCATAAGGTACAGAGCGAAAATGGAGGAGTTGAAAAAACAGGTGATTTTTTTCGATTGTTTATGGTGCCTGGAATGATTCATTGTGCGACGGGCCCAGGCGCGTGGATGGCAGATTACGTGGACCCGATAGTGAATTGGACAGAAAAGAATGTCGCACCGAACCAGATCAATGCGACCAGCCAGTCAAAATCGAATGGGTTTAGTCGACCACTGTGTGTTTATCCCAAGCTCGCACACTATGACGGGAAGGGCGATACCAGCAAGGCAAGCGCTTATCACTGCGAGGTAAATTAGTCAGGGACGAAACGCGAAGCACACTGATTCGTGCTTCAATGAGATGCCGTCAAAGAAGGTAAAAAATTAGCCTGAACGCGAGAGATGAGTGCGCCGAATGTGCTAAGGGAGTGCGCTAATCTCGCGCATGTCTGAGTGAGGGTGGTTGCCGGATAGCGCTAACGATTAGAGGGGGTCAGCGCGATGCGCGAAGGCGGAACCGACAGGAACAGAAATTCCACGCCACAGCCCAGATAAATCATTGTAGCAATGAACACCACAAACCCTACAGAGGTAATCGCCAAAAACCTCTCGTGATGTTTCTTGTACTCACCACCTTCGCGGATGAACTGTGGCGAATCTGCCTAACTGAGCCAACCCTGTCACGCTTACAGAAATCTTCCGATTCTTCCTGGATTGAAGATTTGCGTCATCTGGGCGTACTGTAGCTAACGAGTACGCGTCGTGCCGTAGTTTTTCTGAGGGCAGTTCACCGGATCCATCTGACCTGAAAGGAGGCATTGAAGAGCAGGCCACCAAGATAACGCCCACATGCCTCTCCAGTTATCTGGGCAGTGGGTGAGAGCCAGATACGCCTCAGGATACTGTTCCGAAAGTGAGAAAAGGTGGTTTGTTCTTCCTAACCTCATCTCATTTGAGCAATTTACCAGCTTTCTTGTTGATACTTCTACATAACCCTCATATTCGAGATGTCCTGTAATTTAGAATCCCATTTTTCTTGTGCTCATATGTGAACAATCCTGATCGAAGAATCACTCCTGGCACCCAGAAGTGAACGAGCGGCGGAAATAGCCAAATTGCTAACCTGCCCCCAGGTTTCAGGACACGATTCATTTCTGGCAGAAGCCGACCAAGGGGCAAAAGTACAAAGGGAATAACACCAAATAACAGTACTGTGTCGATACTTGCAGATTCCAGTTCTGTATCCAGTGCGTCTTTTTGAACGACATGGACATTATCCAATCCGGCACGCTGTACTTTCTTAGATACCTGCTGGAGAAATCCTGACGACACATCCATTGCTATCACACTACCCTCGTCACCAACCATTTGCGCTGCTGTAATAGTAAAAAAACCTGTTCCACACCCCACCTCCAGAACGACCTGCCCTGGTTTGAGATCTGCACCTTGCAAATTTTTTGCGGGATCAGACAACCATTGCCTGAGTCTGCTTCCCATGATTGCACCGGCTGGTTTGAAAATCGCATTCAGTATTCTTGAGTTTCCCAGACCTTCGGCATTCATAGCTTTCCTCCCTAGAAGCAAATACAGGGGGCTATTATTGCACGAGAATATTGCTGGAAAAGACTTCTGAAGTGGTATACCGGGAGTCTAGCCTGAACCTGACTCACGGGTGGCCGGGCTCGGTTGTTGAGTTCCACAAGGTTATCGAACCCCTGACAGATCCTGAAAAGCATGGTGGACTGATCGGCTAGCAGGTTATTTTAGCAGGCAAGTAACCCGCAACCCCCTAAGTGATAATGTATAGGGGCGTGACAAGCAAGTTCTGAGTTAGCGCCTTTTCGTCGGTGAAAGAAATTGAGGCGCTACTCCAATAGCATAATTTCTGTTATTGGCGGACTGCGGATTGCGGATCTGATCTAGACCACGAGCCGCAGCTGAGCGAACTTCTGCCACTGGATCGTCCAGGGCGATAGTCAACTGCTCTATGGCAGCATCAGCACCGGTATTACCCAGCGCCTGCGCAGCCCGCATACGTACCTCACTGTTGTTATCGTTCAGGGCAATCGACAATGTGTCGACTGCCGCAGGACTCCTGGTTCGTCCCAGTTGTTGTACAGTTCGGCTGCGAACACCACCGTCAGCATCCTCCAGTCCCAACGCCAGTTTATCAATGACATTTTTCATTGGATTATCGTCAGTTCTGGCCTCAAGCGACCGGGCGGCGGCAATGGTAATTACTTCACTTTCGTGGTCAACAAGTTCATACAGTAGTGTATCGACATCCAGACCATCAGCATCAGCCAGCAGATCAATTGCACGTTCAGCCATAAAGAGCGAACGCCGGTCATCACCAACCGCTGAAATCATGTCTCGAATCGCGCTTGTCGCCTGTTCATCCTGCAATTCAATCAGCGTTTCAATCGCCATCAACTGCATTGGTGGCATCGGTGAATTGATAAGTTCGCGGGCCTGCTTCAGACGAATTTCAGGATCCACCGAGGGATCTGTCAGCTGATTCATTTGTGCAAAACCAAATGGACCCCGTGAAAATCTTTGTACATTACTGGCTGACGGAACGGGTAAATCGCTTTGAGAAACGGTCGTTGGGAGACTGGGTTCAGTAGATGACTGCTGAGGCTGGAGTTCCCTGTCTGATAACTCCAGCTGCGCAAGTCTTTTCTCCATTTGAGCTAGCCTCTGTGAGATTTCTGCTGACCGATCCAGCTGGGACGACAATGAATAGCTCAGCGCGAAGGTTGTTCCCAGAAGAACTGCAATGAAAACAGCCAGCACGATAGATTTTGGGTGAGAGCCAGATACGCCTCAGGATACTGTTCCGAAAGTGAGAAAAGGTGGTTTGTTCTTCCTAACCTCCGGCCGTAATTCGTGATTTCAGGTCAATGATCAGCGCGGCAATTGCATAACCGGCTATCGCGATGGCAAATTGATCAACAAATTGATTGAGGTACATCCCTATCGCGGGTATCGACTCCAAGGTATTCGCTAATCTAGGGAACATAAATGCAGCTACTATGATCATGGCTATTGAAGCGTGGTCTGTAACCGGACTCATTAAACCGTGAACCAACCCTATCAGCATAAGTACCAGGATGAACCACTGAGCATTTCCGTCAAGGGCATAGCCGCCACCCGGGATACGTTCAACGCCTGCAATAACTACTACAGCTATAACAGCCACAATCACCGCAGCGATTGGGGCAAGTTTATCTATATTCTTAGTTATTTCCTTAGTTAGTATCTAAATAAAAACAACTTCATGCGCAGGGCGAGTCGTGAGACTCGCCCTTTTAACTTAACGAATGAATGCTCCTAATCCGCCATAATTCGCGATTTCACGTCGTTGATTAGGGCTGCAATTGCATAGCCGGCTATCGCGATAGCAAATTGATCAATGAATTGATTGAGGTACGTCCCTATGACGGGTATCGAATCCAAGGTATTCGATAACCAGGGGAACGCCAATGCGGCTACTATAATCATGGCTATTGAAGCATGATCTGTAACCGGGCTCACTAAACCGTGAACCAACCCTATCAGCATAAGTACCAGAATGAACCACTGAGCATTTCCGTCAAGGACGTAGCCGCTACCCTGGATACGCTCAACACCTCCGACAAATACTACAGCTATAACAGCCACAATCACCGCAGCGATTGGGGCGAGTTTATCTATATTCATAGTTATTTCCTTAATTAGTATTATTTTTGTAATGAACTACTTGCGCAGCATGGTCGTGCCTGCTTCATGTATCTAAGCACTTTAAGGACAGCTTCTCAAGCTCTGTGACGCGCAATGCTTTCTTGGCAGATTGATCCGTTATTTTGGGCTGACTGATTTGTAAATTTAATGAAATTGCTGTCGGTGAAAGAGCTCCTGCACAGTCAGTTTGTACTTGTGAATTTGCAAGAAAACGGTGTTAATACTCCTTATACTCGGAAAAGCGGGAGCCGGATTTCACTAATCTTGCCGAAGACTAGAGCATATAGTGCTGCGGGTGGCATACTGCTTCGAAGAATGGGACTGGAGTGACTAGCATGCTTGGTTTTTTGAAATGGT
>PVBE011294194.1_pt1 | contig 24572 bp, 19 predicted proteins | sample 1631181 | NCBI WGS metagenome assembly PVBE01 (sample SAMN08397723, study PRJNA350692) | Marine metagenome, whole genome shotgun sequencing project. | isolation source: water | place: Pacific Ocean | collected 2012-04 | reverse complement strand
GCAGATGCAAAGCCTGCGCAAACAAGTGCGGCAGGCGACCAGATACCGCAATCTCAACGATCACATTCGCAAAGCCGAGGCGACACTGTTCCTCATTCACTGGACGGCGGCGGAAAGTGAACTGGAAAAAACCAGGCAGATGTTGGCGGAGGCGGAAAAGATCGTCGCCGAAACAACCGGAACGACGACAAATGCCTCCTCCGAACAGGCGGCAGCGGCAAGTGGCCTGCCAACCATGCGCGGAGCCGAAGCCGAAGCCGCCGCCGCGCTACAACGATTGACCCTGGCCAGCGAAAGACTGGAAGAAGAAGAAGAGCGCCTGGACCAGGCGCGGCGCGACTGCGAAACCCGGCTCAGTCACACCATCCAAGATATGGAGCGGGAAAGAACGTTGGCGGCCGATGCCGAAGCCGCCATTGCCAGGCTCGGCAAAGAACAGTCGGAAATCACTACCCGGGAACAAGGCCAGGAAACAGCGATAACTGAAGCGTCCAAATCGCTCTCTGTCGCCCGTACGGAAACGGAAGAAGCAGAAAACGGCCTCAATGATCTGACTGGAAAATTGGCGGCGCAGGAGGCTTCCCGAAACGACTTGGCCCGCCGGAAGGCTGAACTAACAGCCCGGATTGACCGTTTGTCGAAAAGCAAAAGCGCCATCGCCGATGAAATTGGTACCTTGGAAGAGAATGTAAAGGAGCGGGCGGCCATTACTGCAGCGGAGGAACAGCTTGCTGGTGCCGGTGAAAACCTCAGCGCCGCACGCAAGCGAACCGAAGAGGCCGAAAAACTTCGCGTCGATACCGCCCGCCACTTGACGGAGATACAAAGCGAATCCCAGACGGCCATTGCTGATACTGCGAAAATGGAAGCGGAAGTCTGGGCGCTAACCGAACTTCTTGAAACGGGGGATCCTGATTTATGGCCGCCGCTGATAGATGCCGTTACCGTTGAACCGGGCTTGGAGGCGGCGCTCGGAACAGCGCTCGGTGATGATCTCAGCGCCGCCACGGATGAAGCGGCGCCCGTTCACTGGCGCAACGTACCGCAGGGAAGCGATGCCCCCGGTCTGCCCGCCAGCGCCGAACCCCTGAGCCAATTCGTCAAAGGACCGAGCGCTCTAACGGGCCGTTTGTCCCAGATTGGACTGGTGGCGGACGATGAAACCGGCTGGCGTCTTTTACCCCAACTCAAACAAGGTCAACGCCTGGTTAGCCGCGACGGCGCTTTTTGGCGCTGGGACGGGTTTACCACCGCCGCTGAAGCGCCCACGGCCGCCGCCATTCGGCTGGAACAGCGCAATCGGTTGGAGCGAACACGCGAAAAACTGGAAACCGCTCGAAAAACTGCGAAAGAAGCAGAACAAAACATTGAGACGGCCCGCGAAGCGACCCAGAATGCTACCGGTGAAGAGGCACAAGCGCGGGAAACGGTCAGGGCGTGCGAAGCCGCATTTGAGGCCGCCCGCGAAGCCATGGACGAGTTGCGCCATCTGACGGTACAAAATGATTCAAAGTTATCCGCGCAAAGGGATAATGCCGGACGGATCGAAACAGATTTGAACGAATCCCGCCAATCCCTGCAGAAAGCCGAAGAGATACTGGCCGGTCTGCCGGATGCCGAAGTGGGGCGCAGAGAGGCTGAAAACCTGCGTGATCAGGTGGTTGAAAAACGGTCTCGCCTGGTCGAAGCCCAAAGCGCATACGACAATTTGAGCCGCCAGGCGGATGAACGCCGGCGACGGTTGGCCGCCATCGATCAGGAATTGGCGTCGTGGTCCCAGCGCCAGCAAAGCGCTGCCGATCAACTGGAACAGTTGGCAGCGCGACGGACCTCACTCGGAGCGGAGCGGGAAAACCTGACCGCCCGTCCTGATGAAATCAAACAGCGCCATAAGGTGCTGCTGGATAGAATTGAACAGGCAGAAGAAAAACGGAAAGGCATTGCCGATCAGCTGGCCGAAGCCGAAACACGGCTTGCCGACGCCGACCGTAACCTGCGGAAATCAGAATCCAAACTGGCTTCCATCAGAGAACAACGGATACGCGCTGATGCCGCCGTCGAGCAGGCCAAACAGGCCGCCGAAGCCTTGATGGACCGCATGACCGACCGGCTCAACTGCGGACCGGAAAATCTGCGCGATATTTCTGCGCTCAAGGAAGATGCGCCGATGCCTGAACTTGAAGCAGCGGAGAAAAGGGTTGAACGGCTGATCCACGAACGGGAGAATATGGGCCCGGTTAATCTGCGCGCAGAGACCGAAGCCCAGGAACTGGCGGAACAGGTGGATACCTTGATTTCGGAGCGGGAAGACCTGCTCAAGGCCATTGATAAGTTGCGCCGCGGTATTAATGATCTCAACCGCGAAGGGCGGCAACGACTGCTGGTGTCATTTGAGGAAGTGGACAAGCATTTCCAGGAATTGTTCGCCCGCTTGTTTGGCGGTGGCCGGGCTCATTTGGAATTTGTTGAATCAGACGATCCGTTGGAAGCCGGGCTGGAAATCATGGCCAGCCCTCCCGGTAAACGGCTTCAGGTACTGTCCCTGTTATCCGGCGGTGAACAGGCGCTGACTGCCCTGTCTCTGCTGTTCGCCGTGTTCCTCACCAATCCTGCCCCCATATGTGTGCTGGATGAGGTCGACGCGCCCCTTGATGATGCTAATGTGGACCGTTTTTGCTCCATGGTAGATGAAATGGCTCACTCTCTCCGGACCCGCTTTATCGTCGTTACCCACCATCGCATGACCATGGCCCGAATGAACCGCTTGTTCGGCGTGACCATGGGTGAACAGGGAGTCTCTCAACTGGTATCTGTCGACTTGGGTCAGGCAATCGAACTTCACGATATTGCGTGACCTTAAAAATTTAAATTACTCTTTTATTTCAGCAACTTAATAGGGTGCTATTGAATCTTGACAGTGCCCTGCCCGATCTATATGTTCCGACCCGAATCAATTGGCGCGACTTCGTTCGGAGGGAGTTTTCAGCCGTCTGCCCAGTTACTTCAACAGTGGGCGATTTTGCGATGAGCGAGGAGAAAAATCCGCAGGTCTTTGAAGGTTCAGTCCGCAAGGAAGAAACCAAAGGGGACTTTGATACACGTTTGCGACGCGCCCGTAGTAAAGAGGACGCGGCCAGATGGGACGGATCAGCGGGTTCGCAAGATGAAGCGAAAGGCACAGCTATTCGCATCGGCACCGAACTGGTAGTGGCAACCGCGGTTGGCGGTGTGATCGGTTATTTATTGGATAGCTGGCTCGGAACCAAGCCGTGGTTATTGATTGTGTTTTTATTTTTGGGAAACGCCTCCGGTTTGTGGAATGTTTTCCGTTTGACGAGCAATCAAGGTTATGCAGTCGGTTTTGACCGGGACAAACGTATAGAGACCGATGAAACGGGCCATGGCGGTTCAGAAGAAGAGTAACGGTGGGAACGAGTAAAAGTGGCTGAAGCACATAATCCGCTGGCGCAGTTTGAAATTAAGGCTCTGATTCCGATTCAAATTGGGGATATCGACGCTTCCTTTACCAATTCTTCCGCCTTGATGGTTCTATCCGTTTTCGCGGCAACGTTGCTGATGGTCTTTGCGGTCCGGCCACGTGCCAGCGTTCCCGGAAGATGGCAATTGCTGGCGGAGCTTTGTTATCAATTTATCGCCAAAATGATCAGCGATAATATCGGCAAAGAGGGCCGCCCGTACTTTCCCTTCGTATTTTCGATCTTCATGTTCGTATTGTTTGGAAACTTCCTGGGTATGGTGCCCTACAGCTTTACCTTTACCAGCCATATCGCCGTCACCCTGACAATGGCGCTTGTGATTTTTGTTATGGTTACCGTCATCGCCTTCTTTAAACATGGCTTTCATTTCTTTTCATTCTTTTTGCCGGCGGGCGTGCCGATCGTCTTGTCGCCGCTGATGATCGCCATTGAGGTTATTTCCTATTTTACCCGCCCCTTCAGTCTAAGCGTACGTTTGTTCGCCAATATGATGGCAGGCCATACCTTGTTGAAGGTGGTCGGCGGCTTCGTGTTCCCGCTGGGGCTGTTCGGTATTGTACCAATTGCCGGGCTGGTCGCTGTGACGGGTCTGGAATTTCTTATCGCCTTCTTGCAGGCTTACATTTTCACGATTTTGACCTGCATTTACATCAATGATGCAATTCATTTGCATTAATTAATTTTTGAATTGGATCGAATAGATCCAGTACTAACGAAAGGACTTTTTAAGATGGAAGTAGAAGCAGCGAAGTTAGTCGGAGCTGGTTTGGCCACGTTGGGCTTTATCGGACCGGGCATTGGTATCGGCCTCATCTGGGCCGCCCTGATCAATTCCGTGGGCCGCAATCCGGCCGCCGCAGGCGCCATCACGACGACCGCGTGGGTCTCCTTCGCCCTGGTTGAAGCGCTAGCCATTTTCGCCCTGGCGATCGCTCTATTGATCCTCTTCGGCTAATACAGCCAAAAATCAATTACGGTAACGTTCGAAAAATTTTGAACCAGCAGGCAAGTCGCTCATGCCACAGTTAGACTTTACGGCGTTTTCACCACAGATTATCTGGCTCGTTATTACGTTTGTGATCCTTTACGCCTTGATGGCCAAGGTCGCGCTGCCGCGTATCGGCAGCGTGCTGGAAGACCGTCAGGCTAAGATCAATGACAATCTGGACACGGCTGAAAATCTGCGCGCAGAAGCCAAGGCCGATGCCGAGACTTATGAAAGCGCTTTGGCGGAAGCCCGGGAACAGGCCCGACAGACCGTCATGCACGCTTATCAGGAAGCAAACGCCTTTTCTACAGAACAGCATGAAGAGCTAGGAGAGCGGCTGGCTGTCGATATCAAGAAAGCGGAAGCGCGGATCGGCGAGGCCAAAGACGCCGTCGTCGGTGAGGTGCGCAACATCGCAGAATCGATTGCCGCCGATATCGTGGATCGTTTGGTGAATATCACACCCAATGAGGGCACGGTCGTACAAGCGGTCGACGACGCCATGAAGGAAAAAGGTTGATGTCTACGGCATATGCAGCCAGTGCTGAAGGTGCAGCCCAAGCCGCGTCAATGTGGGCTGAGCCGACCATCTGGGTCGCCGTTTCCTTTGTTATTTTCGTAGTGTTATTTGCGAAACCGGCCTGGAACTTCGCCACCTCCGCCCTCGATAAAAGAATTATGGAGATTGAATCTTCCATCGAGGAAGCGACTAAACTGTGCGAAGAGGCCCAGGATATGCTGGCCGGCTACAAGCGCAAAATCGCCGAGGCTGAGCAGGAAGCCGAAGATATCGTCGCCCAGGCCCGTGATGAAGCCAAAGTCCTGAAAGACCGCATAGCAACGGATATGGAAACCTCTTTAAAACGGCGCGAAAAACTGGCCATGGACAAAATTCAACAGGCTGAAACCGAAGCCACCGCAGAGGTACGCGCCCTGACCAGCGAAATAGCCCTCAGTGCCACTCATCAACTGCTGGCGGACAACGTCAAAGGCGATAAGGCCGACGAACTGGTCGACGGCGCCATCCAGGAACTGCCGGAAAACTGGAATGGCGCTTTCGTTCTTGGGAGTAAATAGAAACCTTACTCCCCGATCATCGCCAGCCAGGCTTGTTCGCTGAGAATGTTAACTCCTAAGTCAGCCGCTTTTTTAGATTTGGAGCCGGCGTCCGCTCCCACCACCACAAAGTCGGTCTTTTTGGAGACGGAACCCGCTACCTTGGCGCCGAGGTTCTCAGCCCTGGCTTTGGCTTCGCCACGGGTGACCGTTTCCAGCATCCCGGTGAAGACTACGGTCTTGCCGGCGATGGGGGAATTGGCGTCGTCAGGTTGGACAAAATCCTCAATCTCCAGCAATTCCCCCAGTTCATCCAACACCGACCGATTATGGGGTTCGACGAAAAAGGCGATCAGATCGTTAGCCACCGAAGGCCCGATACCGTCAACATTGGTAAGATCGATATAAGCTTCAGAATCTCGGTCCTCTGACGCCATCAAGGCGGCCCGCCAGGCTTCATACGAGCCATACTGCTTGGCCAACAGGCGGGCATTTGCCTGGCCCACTTGACGAATGCCGAGACCGTAGATAACGCGCTCCAGAGGTACCTTTCGGCGTTCCTCTATGACCGCCAGAAGGTTATCCACCGATTTATCACCCCAACCTTCCCGCGCACGGATATTGTCCGCATGAGAGACCATTTTAAAAATATCGGCGGCGGTTTTTATCAGACCTTCCTCATAGAACGTCTCAATATGTTTGCCACCCAGTCCCTCGATATCAAAGGCACCCCTAGAGACAAAATGCTTGAGGCGTTCGACCGCCTGGGCCTCACAGATCAAACTGCCGGTGCAGCGCCGGGCCACCTCGCCTTCGGCCTGGACAGCCGCGCTGCCGCAAATCGGGCATGACGTCGGCATTTCAAACGGCGTCGAATTTTTTGGCCGTTTGTCCAATACCGCTTCCACCACCTGGGGAATAACGTCACCGGCCCGCTGGATTACCACCGTATCGCCAATGCGCACGTTCTTGCGAGCGATTTCGTGTTCGTTATGCAGGGTCGCGTTGGACACCACCACGCCGCCCACGGTCACCGGTTCCAGCTTGGCCACCGGCGTCAGGGTACCCGTCCGTCCCACCTGTATATTAATACCGTTGACCACAGTCTGGGCTTTCTCCGCCGGGAATTTATGAGCGATGGCCCAGCGGGGCGCCCGGCTGACAAAACCCAGCCGTTCCTGCCAATCGATACGATTAACCTTGTAAACCATGCCGTCGATGTCGTAGTCGAGCCCGGCCCGCGCCTCGGAAACCTTGTCGTATACCGCCATCAGCTTATCCAGATCGCCACACTGCGCGGTATAGGGATTGACGGCAAACCCCCACCCTTTTAGGACATCGAGATAATCCCAATGAGTTTCATATTCTGACCCGACCACTTCTCCCCAGGCGTAGGCGAAAAACTTCAGTGGGCGCCCGGCAGTTATGGTTGCATCCAATTGCCGCAAAGAACCTGCCGCCGCATTGCGCGGATTAGCGAAGACTTTCTCCCCGGCATTTTCCTGGCGTTCATTCAAGACCTGAAAATCGGATTTGGAGAGATAGACCTCGCCCCGGACTTCCATGACATCCGGGCAGGGATCTTTCAGCTCGAACGGCAATTCCTTGAAGGTGCGGATATTAGCGGTCACATCCTCGCCCTCTGCACCGTCGCCCCTGGTGGCCGCAGAAACGAAAAATCCGTTTTCATATCTGAGGGATATGGATAGACCGTCGATCTTGGGCTCCGCCACCATTTCCAGAGGCAGACTAGAATCATCCTTCAATTCCTTCAGAAAACGGCGGATACCGTCCATAAAATCGGCCAACTCGTCACGGGAGAAAACATTGCCCAACGACAGCATGGGGGCAGCATGTTTGATCTTGGTGAAACCGGTCGCTGCCGCCGCGCCGACACGCGTAGACGGGCTGTCATCCCGGATGAGATGGGGAAACCGTGCTTCCAGATCATCATTTCGCCGCCGGAGAGCGTCATAGTCGGCGTCATTGATAACGGGCTGATCATTCTGATGATAGGCTTTGTCGTGGCGGGCGATTTCTTCGGCGAGCGCACCCAATTCGGCGACAACCTCAATCTCGGTCAGGTCAGCTACCGGTATTTGCGGCCTGTTTCGGCTCATTCAGCCGCCTCGCTGTCTTCTCCAGGGACACCATCAAGCAGGATGCCCGCGGCGGAGCGGGCTTCGTCGGTGATCTTAGCCCCGGCGAGCATGCGGGCCACTTCCTCGGTACGGTGATCATCAACCAGACGGTCCACATTGGTAATATTACCATCGGCGTCCCCGGTTTTGACGATGCGCCAGTGACTGTCCCCTCTCGCCGCCACTTGAGGCGAATGGGTAACCACCAGCACTTGGTGATCCCGGGCCAGCTGAGCCAATCGCTCACCGACCGCCGCTGCAGCGGCACCGCCGATGCCGGCGTCGACTTCGTCGAAAATTATTGTCGGCACCGAATCGGCGTCGGCCAAAACAACCTTCAGCGCCAGCGTGATTCGCGCCAGTTCGCCGCCGGATGCAACACGGTGCAACGGCCCGGCCGCCGTATTGGGGTTAGTCTTCACTTCAAAAGTCACATATTCTCGGCCAAATTCATTCCAATCTGATTCCTCCAACGGGTCCAGTTTGGTATGGAACGTGGCGGCTTCCAGCTTTAACGGGGCCAATTCGCCGGTGACTGCTTTGTCCAGTTTTTCCCCCACCGCTTGCCTTTTCTTGGTCAGCGTTTCTGCAGCGGCAATATAGCCGGCACGACAGTTATCAACTTCCTTAGCGAGCGCATCCAAATTGGCGGCACCGCCTTCCAATGCCGCCAACTGCCGTTCCATATCAACCCGCAATGCGGCCAGTTCGTCGGCGGTAACTCCGTGTTTCCGGGCCAGACCCCGAATGGCGAAGAGACGCTCTTCCAATTGTTCCAATTGCCGGGGATCGAGGTCCATACTGCCCGAAGCGGCTTCCAGAGCAGCAACTCCCTCGCCGGTCTCCACCAATGCGCGTTCCAAGGCGGCCACCGCCTCATCTAACCTACCGCCGGCTTTGTCGGATACTTTCGTAATCTTCTGCAAAGCACCTTGGAGAGCACTTTCGACGCCTATACCCTGGTTCAAATCCTCAGAAGCCTCGTTTAGGTTTTGGATCAATTGCTCGGAGTTCATCAGAATTAATCGCTTGGCGGATAGTTCCTCTTCCTCACCTGTTTGGGGATCAAGACGCCGCAGTTCCTCAACGGCATGGCGCAGGAACTCTTCGTCCTTCTTTGCTTTTTCGACTTCCTGACGTGCTTGGTCATAGGTGGCCTGAGCTTCGCGCCATTGGCCGAAATTGCCGGCCGCTTTTTCCAACTCCGGTTCCAGCCCGCCAAAAACATCGACAAAACGATGATGGGTGGCCGGATCAAGCAAGCCGTGGGTTTCCAGCTGGCCGTGCACCTCCACCAGCAGTTCGCTGACCCGACGCAGCAACGCCACGCTGACCGGCTGGTCGTTAACGAAGGCACGGGACCGACCGTCCGCCGATAATACCCGGCGTAGCACCAGATTGGCAGCAGTTTCGATTCCTTGCTCCGCCAACAAGAGATTGATTCCGCTGCTATCATTCAATTCGAATTCGGCAGTGACTGCGCTTTGATCGGCGCCTTTGCGAACCAGATCACTATCCGCCCGGACGCCGATGGCCAGACCCAAAGAATCAAGAAGGATGGATTTACCCGATCCCGTTTCGCCGGTAAGAACGCTCAATCCCCCATCAAATCCGAGGTCAAGCCGGTCGATCAATACAACATTTCGTATGGATAGGGAGCGAAGCATGTCACCTGTTGCGCTGTCCTGATTATTTCCCTGTTATTGTTCCCCGGCAGTCGGGCCTTCACAACCGATCATTCAAACGGCCAGTACCATTTTGTTTCTTTTTTCTTCGGCCGATACGACTTACCTTCGACGATCTCATAGGAATCAATATACCATTCGTTGCCGGGGAAATTGTGGCCGAGTACAGCAGCTGTTTTCTTGGCCTCATCAATCAGACCCAGGGCCGTATAGGACTCAATCAGCCGGTGCAGAGCTTCGGGCACATGGGTGGTAGTTTGGTAAATGTCGACAACATTTTTGTAGCGGTTGATCGCCGGTAGATACTGCCCGAGATTTTCATAGTAGCGACCGATATCCATTTGCTTGCCGGCCAAGTGGTCGCGCGTCAGATCGATTTTCACACCGGCATCACGAGCATATTTACTGTTGGGAAACCGGGTCACGATCTCCGTCAAATTTTTAAGCGCCAGTTGGGTCATTTTCTGATCGCGCCCGACGTCTGAAATCTGCTCATAAAAACTGAGTGCTTTGAGATAATAGGCATAAGGGACATCAGGATTGGACGGGTGTATCTGAATAAACCTGTCCAGAGCGATTATGGCGTCGTCGTAGGCGTTGGCCTGATAGTGGCTGTAGGCGGACATCAGCTGCGCCTTGGTCGCCCATACCGAATAGGGGTGCTGGCGTTCCACTTCGTCAAAGGACTTGGCAGCCAGTTCATGCTCACTGTCTTCTAACTGCTGGGCGGCGGTATTGTAAATTTGTTCAACTGGCCGTTCGGCATAGTTTTCGCCATCCCCGGCGCAGGCGCTCAACATCAGCAGGAGCGCCCCAACGGCGATGGTATTGGAGATATAACGGCGGTCGGTTTTTCTTTTCATCGCTTTGCGGAGTTTACCAATCATTTTGAAAAGGTGCTCATTTCCAAATCATATTTTACCCTATTATCGGCCTCAACGCACAGCTTATTGCATCTATTTTCAAGAAAAAACCGGCTGAAAAATTCGGCCGGTCTAAAATAGAGTGATATATAGTATTTTAATATTTAGGCTGATGCAGCAACCATTTCCGGAAGTTCCACCTCGTGGATGTCCTCCTCAACCGCTGCTTCTTCATTCATATAACGCCAAGCCGTCGGATCGGCGAACAATGCCCGTAAAAGCTGGTTAGTAAGAGCATGACCGGCCCGTACGCCGCGATAGTGTCCCTTCATGACGGCGCCCGACAGAGCCAGATCACCGACTGCGTCTAGTACCTTATGGCGAACAAATTCGTCCTCATAGCGCAAGCCGCCTTCGTTGAGGATTTTATCGCCTTCAACGACCACGGCATTATCAAGGGAACCGCCCAATGCCAGACCGACGGCACGAAGTTGCTCAACTTCGTGCATGAAGCCAAAGGTTCGCGCCCGGGCAACTTCTTTTTTGAAGGTGCCGTTGATCAACGATACCGTAACCTGCTGCCGGGCAACGGCTTTTTCCTCAAAATCGATTTCAAAACCGACTGTGAAGTTTTCGCTGGGAACGATTTCGGACAATTTATCGCCGATCTCCACCCGAACGGGTTTCAAAATTTCTATAACCCGGCGCGGTATGTTCTGTTCCTGGAGGCCAGCGCACTCAATGAAAAATACAAAAGGTTGGGCGCTGCCGTCCATCACCGGGACTTCAGGGCCGTTAACCTCGATAATAACGTTATCAACGTGACAACCGGACAACGCCGCCATCAAATGTTCTACCGTACCCACCGTCAGGCCGTCTTCATTGCCGATAACGGTACACATGCGCGTGTCAACGACATTGTCCCAACGAGCCAAAATTTCCTTTGATCCGGGTACATCGGTCCGATAGAAGACGACGCCGCTGCCGGCTCCGGCTGGTTTCAAGGTCAAAGATACTTTCTCGCCGCTGTGGAGGGCTATCCCAACGCAATTGATCGGTCTGAGAAGGGTGGTCTGCTGTCCCGCGTCAAATTCAGGATGGGCGGTAGACACCATTTGTTCAGCTACTTTATGTTTGCCGATTTGGTTCATATTTTTATTCACAAATATTTGCAATCATTTTTTTAAAACTGGATTCTGCGCCGGTTTTTGTGTTTGAGTATTCTGAGAGTGTGTTTAGCAACGCTCTCAGATGTACTCAAATCAACAATTATTGCAAAATGTTACGCCGAATTGCGAATTTACCTAATTTGCCTGACGGCGTAAAAATGCTGGAATATCAAGGAGATCGTCCTCATCCTCCGTAGCGGCCAGACGATCTGCCGGATCAAGGTCGCCCAACAGGCTTTGCGGCGCCGGTTCGTCCTCTTCGAAACTATCCAGAGGCGATTCGGACACGGTCTCAATCGGTTGAATTTCAGCCTGAATGACTTCTTCCGGCGGAGCAATTACCGGTGTTTCAGGAACCGCGTCCGGAATCGTTTCAGGTGCTGGTTCCGGGACAGCCGTCACGGTTTCCGCAGGTGTTTGCTCTTCCTGCTCGGTCGCTCGCCGTTTTTTATCACCCCTTGCAACACCGGTCACCCGGGCAAACAAGCTCGGGCCACTTTTCTCCGGTGGAGCCGGCGGTTCCGGCTCCATCCCCGCATTCACCATGTCGGCGACGGCGAATGGATCCGGGGACGGGCCGGTGTCCGTATGAACCGCGCCATCGGCCGGCGGCGCTGGAATGAAAACTTCTGCCTCGGGCTTCTCCGGTACCAATGTCGACGGTTCGCCGGCCGACGGTTCGGATGCAAGATTCGCTCCCAATTCCTTCCCGATATCTTCAATCACCGACGAAACAGATGTCGCCGGTTCAGTTGTATTTGCTTCTGCCACGGCAGTCTTAGCGGGCATTGTTTCCGCCAGGACGGGTTCGGGCCGGGGAATCATCGCCACCGGCGCGGGCTTTTCTTTGGCAACCGGTTCGGCGTTAATCGCCGGCAGGAATCTAGGGTTCTCAGGCGCGCCCATAACCTGGCGCAAAACCGGTTCCGGCCTGACCCCGGTTGCCGCTTCGATACCGGTAGCAACAACGGACACCCTGATTTTACCTTCCAGAGATTCGTCGAAGGTTGAGCCGAAAATGATATTGGCGTCGGCCTCGACTTCGTCGCGAATTCGATTAGCGGCTTCGTCGACTTCAAACAGTGTGATGTCCTGTCCGGCCGTAATATTTATCAGTACGCCGTTGGCGCCACTCATGGACATATCGTCCAGGAGTGGATTGGCAATAGCCTGCTCGGCGGCCTCGGTCGCCCGCCTTTCGCCTTCGGCTTCGCCGGTGCCCATCATGGCTTTACCCATCTCGCTCATCACTGACTTAATGTCGGCGAAATCAAGATTGATCAGACCTGGCATGACCATCAGATCGGTCACGCCCCTAACCCCCGAATAGAGGACATCGTCTGCCATCTTAAAGGCATCTGCGAAGGTGGTTTTTTCATTAGCCACCCGGAACAGGTTCTGGTTGGGGATGATCAGCAGGGTATCGACGTACTTCTGCAATTCATCTAGGCCGGCCTCGGCTAGCCGCATACGCTTGGCGCCTTCAAACTGGAAGGGCTTAGTCACCACGCCGACGGTCAGAATACCGTAATCACGGGCCGCTTGCGCAATAACCGGCGCTGCGCCGGTACCGGTACCACCACCCAGGCCGGCGGTGATGAACACCATATTGGCTTCGCGCAAATTGGCAATAATTTCCTCCAAAGATTCTTCCGCCGCTGCGCGTCCGATATCTGGATTGGACCCGGCCCCCAGGCCTTGCGTTACTTCCGTGCCCATCTGGATACGGCGCTCGGACTTGGATAACTGCAACGCTTGAGCATCAGAGTTGGCGACGATAAAATCGACACCCTCCAGTCCTGACTGAATCATATTATTAACGGCATTGCCGCCGGCGCCGCCGACGCCAATAACCGTGATCCGTGGCTTAAGCTCCCTCTCCCCGGAACTCATGGGTACGGTTAGGTTAATAGTCATTTTGACCTCCAATTTTGGGAAATGGCATGCCCGCCGAAGATGTCGGTTTCTCCGGCGAACGGGCGTCACAATCCACCTTATCAAGGATAATTTGGTTAGGCTCCCTTTCAAGGTGCTTTTGATGATTAAATTTTTTCACGTATCCACTGCCCGATCCGGCCAAGCCGGCTGTTGGGCGCCTCTAATGTGCAGAGCGACGGGATCGCCGCCGCTGCGCGTTCGTTCAGGGTGAATTGAATGAGCCCGGCCGCAGCTGAAAAGGCCGGAACATTGGCTGATTCCGCCAAGCCGGATAAGTTTGCAGGGCCGCCCATCCGGACTTGCTTGTTCAAAATTTCGCCCGTCAATTCCCGGACGCCTGTTAACTGACTGGCGCCGCCGGTTAAAACAACCCGCCGGCCCGCAACGTTGTCGAACCCGGTCTCTTTGAGTTTATCGCACACCAGTTCAAGGATTTCCTCGATCCGCGGCCGGATGATGCCGACCAGCATGGACCGGGCGATTTGATTCGAGTCTTGCTTCTCTTCGCCTACCAGGGGGACCTTGATAAGTTCCTGATCATCCGACGGAGAAGGCATGGCGCTGCCGTATAGGGTTTTCATTCTTTCGGCGTAAGCCAACGGCGCCGAAAGGCCGCGGGCGATGTCATTGGTCACGTGATGGCCGCCCACTGGAATACTGTCCATATAGATGGCCTCGCCGTCGAAAAACACGGACATATCGGTCTTGCCGCCGCCCATATCGATACAGGTGACACCGAGATTTTTTTCATCTTCGACCAGGCTGGATAGGCCCGATGCAAAAGGGGTCACAACCAATGATTCGATATCGAGATGACATCGGTTGACACAGGAAACAAGATTGCGCAAGCTGGCCGCTGCTGCCGTAACGACATGCATATTGACGCTTAGTTTTTCGCCATACATGCCGCGCGGATCGCGCACGCCGCGATTGCCATCTATGCTGAAAGCCACCGGCAGGGCGTGAATGATCCGTCTGTCTTCAGGAAGCTGGCTGTAGAGCCAAGCGGGATCAAGCGCCCTTCTTAAATCTGCGTCCCCGATCTCATTACTTGAAATGGACACATCAAAAGATATCAGTTTGGAATCCAGCGTCGCACCCGAAATAGACAACACAACGTCGCGTACGTTCTCACCGGCCATTTTCTCCGCCGCTTCGACGGTAGCGCGGATCGAGGCTTCAACCGCATCCATATCGGTAACATTGCCATTGCGAATGCCTTCCGATATCTGATGCCCGATGCCAATAACTTCGGCGCTGCCGTCTTCGAACGGGTGCGCGATAAAACAAGCCACCTTGGTGGAGCCGACATCAAGCGCGGTAATCAGGCCACTGCGCAAACCGGCACCCAAACCCTTTTTTTGGCCGTTTTTCTTGGGTTTTTTGTGAATTATCCCCACAATACTATCATTTCCCCCTACAGGATCCCCACGTCCTATGTATCTCTTCCAACATTTTTCTTAACATCTCCTTTATAAGGGGCTTCCCTAACAACAATTCTGTCTGGCAGCCTCATATCAACGGTGATTAAATTTCGCTCCAAAAGACTGTGATTTTTCTCCATTTTCGCAAGATGGCTCCAGGCGGCGGCGGCATCATTCTCGGGCAACTGGATGTTGATCTTGTTTTCCAGATGCAGGTTCCACCGCCGTCCACCAACCCGCACGGCGGCTTTGACCCGGGTAGCCAATTGCGGTTCGCTCGCCAGTATCTCAAATAGTTTGGCAGCATGACTCGGCGCATCTTTGCCAACGATCACGATCAAATTGGCGAATTGATCAATATTCTTGAGAGGTATGGTTTCGCCTCTCGTATCAATCAGTGAAAATCGCCCGCGACGCTGCCAAAGGGCCATGGGCCGCCTTTCATGTAGCCTGAGATATACGACATCGGGCAACTGCCGCTCAATGAGAGCGGCGCGCACCCACGGCAGGGCTTCAACACGGTTTTTAGCGGCGACGGGATCGAATGACAAAATCGGCGCTCCGCGTTTTAAGCGCAAAGCCTGGAGCAATTCCTGCCTTCCCGTTTCATATCTGCCTTCGACAAATATTTCCCGCACAGAAAATCCAGTTCTTGCCGTGCCGGAGATTGCCATCCATTTGGCCCGCTCGACATTTTCCTGAAGCAATCCGCTTTTCCATACCCTCCATCCGGTGACCGAGGCACTGCCCCCGATTAAAACAACGGCGGCGATCGCCGTGAGAATCGGATTGCGCCAGATCGGTTTCACCCGGCGCCTTTTCGGACTGCGCTTACTGTCAGACGGGGGAAAGGTTTTGCCTAGTCGTCGCATGCGGCCTCTTCCACCAGCTGGGACACCAATTCACCAAAGGAAATGCCGGCATATTCGGCCTGTTCAGGCACCAGAGAAGTCGGGGTCATGCCCGGCTGAGTGTTCACTTCAAGCATGTAAAGATCATCACCGTCATACCGGAGATCGGCGCGGGAAACGCCCCGACAGCCCAGCACATCATGAGCCCGTGCCGATATACGCATGGCTTCGTCATAGACGTCTTGTTCGATTGCGGCCGGTACCGTGTGCTGCGATCCGCCGTCCTCATACTTGGCGTCATAATCGTAAAATTCCCGCCCCGTGGAAATTTCGGTCACGGCCAACGACTGTCCGTTCATTACGGCAACCGTCAGTTCCCGGCCGGGAATAAATTTCTCGACCATCACCCGACCACTATATCCCCAATTTCCGCCATCCAGGTCCAGATCATTGTGATCCTGAACGATATGAACGTCGACGCTTGAGCCCTCGTTCAGCGGCTTTATGACAAAAGGCGCTTCCATCACCTTGCCGTCGGCAATATCCTCGTTGGACACGACTTTATGATCGGCGCCTTTGATGCCGGCCGTTGCCATTACCAGTTTGGCCATCGGCTTATCCATGGCCAGGGAAGAGGCCATAACACCGGAATGGGTGTAAGGAATTTCGAGAATATTAAGCAGACCCTGAACGCAACCGTCTTCACCGAAGCGGCCGTGCAGCGCATTGAAGACTGCATCAGGCTTAGGATAGAGGCGGAGCAACAGCGCCCCCACATCGCGCTGCACATCGATGGCGGTAACCCGATAGCCGCTTTCGGCCAACGCCTTGGCGACGGCGGCACCGCTGACCAGGGAGACTTCGCGCTCAACCGACCAGCCCCCCATCAACACGGCCACATGTTTTCCGCCGGCATCATTCATCACCGCGCACCTCTTTAATCACGGGCTCGGCAGAAGGTCCGGCGGGGATGCCGATGCAGCGGATTTCCCATTCCAGTTTGACACCTGTCTGCTTTTTGACCCGGCGGCGCACTTCCTCGCCAAGCCCTTCAAGATCGGTCGCCGTCGCATCGCCGCAGTTGATGAGAAAATTACAGTGTTTTTCAGAGACCATGGCGCCACCTCGCCGCAACCCGCGACACCCGGCCTGATCAATCAGCTGCCAAGCTTTCTTGCCCGGTGGATTGACGAAGGTGCTGCCGCCCGTCGGTGTTTTCACCGGCTGTGACGCTTCCCGTTCGGTTTGAATCTTCTTCATCCGTCCGGCAATTTTGACCGGATCGCCCTTCGTTCCCCGAAAAAAAGCTTCGGTGAAAACAAAATCCTCGGCGGCTTCGGAATGGCGATAGGAGTAGCCCATTTCCTCAGCTGATAGCATAATCTTCTCTCCGCGCCCGTTGACAACCGTAAGACTGATCAGAATTTGACCGATTTCGCCGCCAAAGGCACCGGCATTCATCCTGAGACCGCCACCGACCGATCCTGGAATTCCGGACAAAAATTCGAGCCCGGCAATCCCGGCGTCGCGCGCGGCATTAGCTAGTTTAAGGTTGGATACACCGGCGCCGGCGGTGATGCCCGGGCCGGAAACGGCAATATCGGTAAAGGCATCACCGAGGCGTATGACGACACCGGGGATACCGCCGTCTCGAATAAGTAAATTTGAGGCAACGCCGATCACAGTCACCGGTATGTCATTGGTTTTGGCGGATAAAAACGCCGCCAAATCGTCACTGTCTGCCGGCCGGAAAAGCACCTCCGCAGGCCCGCCAACGCGGAACCACGTCACTTTGGATAAATCCGCATTCTCGACATAGTGCCCACGGACGACGGGCAGACGGTCGATAAGCCGGTTGCTGGTCATTCCCGCCGCCATCATTTTGACGCCCCCATGGCCGGTGTCTTATTCGAAGCCCTAAGAGTGCTCAATTCATCGGGTAGCGAATTGGCCCAGACAGTGATGTTCCCGGCGCCCAGACAGACGACGTAATCGCCAGCGTGCGCCATTTGATTGACCTCTTCCGCCAGTTCCTCGGGTGCTTCCAGAGCCATGACAGTGCGATGGCCGCAGGACCGTAGCCCTTCCACCAACGCATCGCGGTCAAACCCTTCTAGGGGCGCTTCACCGGCCGCATAGACGTCTGCAACGATGACCATATCGGCGTCATTGAAGCAGGTGCAAAATTCTTCGAAAAGATCTCTGAGGCGCGAATAGCGGTGGGGCTGTACCACGGCGATGACCTTCCCCTCACCCACCGCTGACCTGGCCGCATCAAGCACGGCCGCAATTTCCACCGGATGATGGCCATAGTCGTCGATGACCGTGATACCGTCGGTCTCACCCGTCTTGGTGAAGCGCCGTTTGACACCGCCGAATTCCTTTAGCCCCTTGCGGATAACTTCATCGTCCAATCCCATTTCCTGGCTGATGGCGACGGCGGCCAGCGCATTTTGTACATTGTGACTACCGAGCATCGGCAAGTAGAGATCGTCAATCTGGCGTTCACTGTCGGCGGCACGGTCGGATATCACCACGTCAAATGCCGACCCGCCGTTTTTGGTGGTGATGTTTATGACCTGGACATCGGCCTGGGGGGTGCGGCCATAGGTAACGATCTTGCGGTCGGAAAGAAGCGGTATCATGGCCTGCACCTCGGTATCGTCAATGCACAAAACGGCAAACCCGTAGAAGGGGATTTTCTCGACAAAATCGACAAAAGCCTGACGCAGGGAGTGGAAATCGCCGTAATGATCCATATGTTCTGAGTCCACATTGGTTACCACAGCAATGGTCGATGGCAGTTTGACGAAAGTACCATCAGATTCGTCTGCTTCCACTACCATCCATTCACCGTTACCGAGGCGGGCGTTGGAGCCCCAGGCATTGATGATGCCTCCGTTGATCACGGTCGGATCCATCCCGGCAGCATCAAGCATGGCGGCGATCATGGAGGTAGTCGTCGTTTTACCATGGGTACCGCCGACGGCGATGGACCATTTAAGACGCATAAGCTCGCCCAGCATTTCAGCCCGGCGGACAACCGGAATCAGACGCTGCCGGGCAACCTCGACTTCCGGGTTGGCGCTTTTGACGGCGGAGGAAATCACCACCACTTCTGCTTCACCGAGATTTTCCTTCCCGTGACCGATCATGACGTCGATTCCAATTTTACGCAGGCGACTTACATTGGAACTGTCGGCAATGTCGCTGCCTTGCACGCGATAGCCGAGATTGTGTAGCACTTCGGCGATGCCGCTCATGCCGATACCACCGATGCCGACGAAATGGATGCTTCCAATATTCAGAGGCAAGGCTTTCACGCGGCTTCCCTCTGATCATCACTTTTAGAACCGGCGCCAAAGTTACCGTCTGAATCGCCATTGGACGGCATTAGACTAAACACCATATCCGCCAGCCGTTCCGCGGCATCCGGGTTGCCAGCTCTTTTAGCTGCCGCTGCGGCGTTTTCCAGGGTGCGTGGGATGGCAAACAGATCGTTCAACCGCTGCGCTAGACTTTCGGGCGTAAAAGCCGTTTCGGACAGTAACCAACCGCCGCCGGCTTCGTCCACAGAATGAGCATTATTGGTCTGATGATCATCTACAGCATGGGGATAGGGCACCAGAATAGCCGGGCGGCCGATGGTGGTGATTTCAGCAATGGTCGAAGCGCCCGACCGGCAGATGAGCAAATGAGCGCCGGCAATTCGTTCGTGTACGTCCTTAAAAAAATGCGATAGTTCGGCTTTGACACCCAATTGGCGATAAGCTTGGCGGACGCCCTCTTCATCTTCCAAGCGGCATTGCTGGGTGATTTTTATGCGCTTTTTCAAACTTTCGCTCACCAATGCAAGAGCTTCCGACATCACCCGGCTAAATACGCTCGCACCCTGGCTGCCGCCCAGTACCAGTATTTGAATTTCACTGTCGGCGGTCAGCGCTGGATAGGCCTGGCCGCCTATCGCTGCCACGGCCGGCCGTACTGGCATACCCGTCTGGATGACATTCTTGGCCGCTGATTCCGGAATAGCAGCCACTTTGGCAAAAGAGGTGGCGATTTTTTGGACCCGTCCAGCCAGCAGGCAGTTGGCCCGGCCCAACACGGCGTTTTGTTCATGAATCGCCGCTTTGGTTTTCGCATAAGACGCCGCCAACATGGTAGGTACCGATGCATACCCGCCGAAGCCAACGACCACAGTCGGTTTCATGCGGTTGATCAGCCACCAGGCCTGCCAGGTCCCTAACAGGATTTCGATAACGCTGAAGATACGGGCCGCGAAGCCTTTGCCGGCGATACCGCCGGCCCGCACCTTGAAGGTTTCCAGCTCTCCCAATCGTCCTGATAGTTCATCACCACGCCGGTCGGTTACTAAAACCAGGCGGCAACCGCGCTGCGCTAACTGAGCCGCCAGGGCCTCAGCGGGGAAGACGTGACCACCGGTCCCGCCGGCGGCCAGCATAATCAATGGTGAATTACCAGGAGGTCTGCTCACGACGAGCGCCTCCATTGCGCCGATATTCCATCACCATCCTGCCCGGGCCGTTCGCGCGTTAAGGCCAGCACCGTACCTATCCCCAATGCCAGCGCCATCATTGATGAACCGCCATAGGATATAAAGGGCAGGGTCATGCCTTTGGTCGGCATGAGATTCAAGGTCGATGCCATGTTGATGATGGCCTGAAGGCCAAACTGGACCAGCAGGCCGGCCACCGCCAATTGAACGAAAAGATCGGTTTCTCTGAAAGCACGAACAAAACCCCTTAGGACGACGAAGAGAAACAACCCGACGATCAGCAACGTCAACATCAGGCCAAATTCCTCACCGGCGACGGCGAAAATGAAATCAGCATGGGCATCCGGCAGGACGGCCTTAATCTGCCCTTCCCCCGGCCCACGTCCGAAAATTCCACCATTAATGAAGGCTTCCAGGGAACGAGCGACCTGATAGGCTTCTGACCCGGCGGGGTCAAAAAACCGGTCGATACGACTTTGCACATGGTCAAAGTTAAAGTAGGCGGCGAACCCGCCGATAATAAAGACGACGCCGATGGCCATCACCAGGACCATGGGCAGCCCCGCCAGAAAAAACTGCACACCCCAAGCCACCGAGACTAGGATGGCCATACCAACATCCGGCTGCATCAGCAAAAGCGCCGCCACAGCCAGGTACAGCCCGACAGCAACCATATAGCCGGGGAAATCCTCCCGCAGCCGCCAGGCGGCAAACATCCAGGCAGTAACGATGGCGAAACTTGGCTTAACGAATTCGGACGGCTGCAGGGAGTTTCCGGCGATGAAAATCCACCTGGTAGCGCCTTTTATCTCCACACCGCTGAACATGGTGTAAATCATAAGCAATACCGATAAGCCGAAACAGACAAGCGCCAAGAGGCGTACACCTTCCCGGTTTAACAGCGATACGCTGAACATCAGGATGAGGGCGATGGGCAGTACGATGAACTGGCGGTGGGCAAAGTAAAATGTATCAAGGCCTATCCTCTCAGCCACGGGAGGACTGGCGGCCAAAGCAAGGATTGCACCGGTCGCCATGATGACAATTATCGCGGCAACGATCCAGCGGTCAACCGTCCACCACCAATGGTTCAACATGCTCCGGTCGGTGCGGGAAAAAGCCGTATTCATGACGATCTCTCCTGTTCATTTACCAATTGCCGGAAAGCATCTCCTCTGGCTTCAAAATCATTGAACTGGTCAAAAGACGCGCAGGCTGGTGACAGCAGCACGATGGCGCTGTCCTGTTGCTGGGCATGTTGGGTTGCCTCATCAACGGCCTTGGCGAGCTCGCCGCATTCAGTCACGGTAACTTGCCCGCCGAGAATTTCGGCAAAACGTTTCTGAGAGTCACCGATCAAATAGGCGTGGGAAATATGAGACAGGTAAGGTTCAATTGCCGTCAAATTTTCCTCTTTAAACTGGCCACCGACGATCCAATGAATGCGGTTGTAACAGGCCAGCGCCTTGGCGGTGGCCTGGCTGTTGGTCGCCTTGCTGTCATTGATGAAGAAGATATTGCCGATCCGGCCAACCAATTCCTGGCGGTGAGGTAATCCAGGATAGGTCCGCATGGCATCGGCGATGACGTTCCGCTCGAGGCCGGCCCGTCGCGCCGCTGCGTAGGCTGCCGCAGAATTCTGCCAGTTGTGATGACCGGGGAGGTTCGGAACTTCGTGGAGGTCAAGAACCTTAACCTGGCCGCCGACTCGATCCTGTCCTTCACCGGCGCTCATATCATCGATAAGGAATCCGTCTTCGACATAAACGCCGTCGGCTACCCGGCTGCTTGCCGAAATAGGAATAATACCTTTACCGCCCCGCTGCACCATGAGCTCAAGGCAAAGGCCCCGGCAGTGGGCATCCTCCGTACCGATAATGACGTGGCTGCCTTTCCTAGTGTGATCGAAAATGCGCCGCTTGGCAGCGACGTAACCCTCCATGCCGCCATGCCGGTCGAGATGGTCTGGTGAGACGTTGAGGAGAATGGCAACGTCCAGCTGAATGGATGGAATGCGTTCCAGCTGATAGGAAGAAAGCTCCAGAACATAGGTGCCATCTTTACCCAGTTCATTTAGCTCGAGCGCGGGAATTCCGTAATTCCCGCCGATCTCAACCGCCCGCCCCGCTGCCGCCAATATATGACCGATCAGCGCCGTGGTTGTCGATTTTCCGTTGGTTCCGGTTATGCCGACGAATGATGCGGCATCAATGGCGCATCCCAGCAAATCCACGTCACAGATAATTTCGCAACTGGCTTCGTGGGCCCGGTCAGCAATGGCGTGAGGTGTCGGGAAACGGTCGGGAATACCGGGACTGAGGACCAATGCCGCCAGCTTGGTCCAATCGCAACTGTATAGATTCGTCAGCTCTATGCCAGCTTGTTCGGCTTCGGCGCGCGTATGCTCTTTGTCGTCCCAGGCCCATACCTTGGCACCGCCCGCCGCCAGAGCGCGCGCCGCCGAGAGGCCGGAGCGGCCCAGTCCCATGACCGCCACCTGTTTGCCGGAAAAAGCAGAAACTTCGATCATCTACCTCCCCTCACCTGAGCTTCAGGGTCACCAGACCCGCCAAAGCAAGGATCGTCGCGATGATCCAAAAACGAATGACGATGGTCGGCTCAGCCCAGCCCTTTTTCTCAAAATGGTGATGTAAGGGCGCCATCTGGAAAACGCGCTTGCCGGTCAGCTTAAAGGAAACCACCTGAATGATGACGGAGACGGTCTCAAGAACAAACAGTCCGCCGACGATGGCCAACACCAGTTCATGTTTGGTAATAACACTGACAACACCTAGCGCGCCGCCCATGGAAAGCGATCCGGTATCACCCATAAACACCATGGCCGGCGGTGCGTTATACCAGAGAAAGCCCAAGCCGGCCCCCACCAGCGCCCCACAGAACACGGACAATTCACCGGCCCCGGGCACATAGCTTAAGTGCAGATAATTGGAGAACACCAAATTGCCGACCACATAAGCAATCAGGACAAACACGCCGGCGGCAATCATGACCGGGCCAATGGCCAGCCCATCCAATCCATCCGTCAAATTCACCGAGTTTGATGCCCCGACTATAACGAAGACGGCAAAGGGAATGAAAAACCAACCGAGATCGAACAACACATCTTTAAAGAAAGGTATGGTCAATGATGTCGCCAGGTTTTCCCTGGTGATGCTCATGACCCAGACCGCCGCCGCCGTGGCGATGAAAATCTGCAGCAGAAGCTTCAGCTTGCCGGGCAATCCGTTACTGTGCTGGCGGGTGACCTTGATGTAATCGTCGATGAAACCGATAAGCCCGTAACCAACCGTAACGCCTAGGGCGGCCCAGATGTATCCGTTACGAAGATCGGCCCAAAGAAGTGTGGCAATCAGCAGGGCCAGTAGAATCATAAAGCCGCCCATGGTGGGCGTGCCGACTTTGGTAATGAGATGGCTTTCGGGTCCGTCCTCGCGGATCGGCTGGCCTTTTTTCTGATTAAATTTAAGCCAACGGATGATCATTGGCCCGCAGAGAAAACTGACGATCAAGGCCGTCATCATAGACCCGCCGGTTCTAAAAGTGATGTAGCGAAACAAGTTTAAAACGGCTAGATGGTCGGTAAATTGAGAGAGCGTATTAAACAGCATCACCCCCCTCCTTTAGAATTCAGAAGGTGGCTGACAATCTGGCCCATCTTCGATCCGGCAGAACCCTTAACCAGAACAACATCACCGGCACGCAGTTCCTGAATGACCATGGGTAGGATTTCCTCGGTCGACGGCACCCAGGCACTCGTCGCCTCTTTCGGCAAAGCGTCGTGCAGATGACGCATCATATCCCCCGTTGTAAAAACCAGATCAACGCCGCACGCTTCTATATTTTGCGCCAAACCACGATGAAGATTCTTTGAATTCTCTCCTAGTTCCAGCATATCGCCCAGGACAGCGATGCGGCGGCCCGAAGGCCCCGGTCGGGAGCCGGCCAGTACCTCCAGCGCCGCCGCGATGGATACGGGACTTGCGTTGTAGGAGTCGTCGATCAAATCGAATACGCCTTCACCCAAATCAATTTTGTGGCGGCCGCCCCTGCCTTTGGGCGGCGCAATTTCGGAGATGGCCTCGGCGGCGGTAAACAGATCCCCGCCCACCGAATGAACGGCCGCCAGGATGGCCAGACTGTTCTGCACCCAATGGCGGCCCGGCAGCGAAAGCCGGTAACTTAGACTGTGGCCGTCGAACGATGCCTCCACTCGGGAGCCCGCTTCAGCCAATTCATATTTCGCCAACCGGAAGTCGGCATCGTCATGTTCACCAAATCCAATAACCTGATTGGCGCCGGCCACATAGGCGGCGTCCGCCAGAAATTTGAAATGCGGATTGTCGCGGTTGAGAATTGCCATGCCGCCCGGTTGCAGCCCAGCAAATATCTCCGCCTTGGCCTTGGCAATGTCGGCAACGCTATC
>PVBE011237812.1_pt1 | contig 24572 bp, 25 predicted proteins | sample 1631181 | NCBI WGS metagenome assembly PVBE01 (sample SAMN08397723, study PRJNA350692) | Marine metagenome, whole genome shotgun sequencing project. | isolation source: water | place: Pacific Ocean | collected 2012-04 | reverse complement strand
TGCAACCCGATTACGGCTTCATAACGCCCGAGAACTTCAACGCAAATTTCGATCACCCGGAAGGTTGGCAGAAATTCAATCGGCATTACTGGCAAACCGAATATCGCGATTTCGTCGAATTCTTCGTCGGCAATATGTTCACCGAAGCGCACTCGACCAAACCTTTCGAGGATTCCGTCGGCTGGGGCCTGGAGACCGACGGCGAAATCTTGGCAAAAACCGTCGCCGCCCGCCTCGTGCCCTCCGAGACCTATGACATCGGCCCCGAGATGCTCAAGCGAATCAGCTGTCCACTGCTGCTGATCCACGGCGAAGGCGACCAAATCCAGCCGGCCGAGAAGAGCAAAGTGGTGGCCGAGATGACCGGCGCCGAGCTGGTCCTGTTGCCCGGTGCGGGCCATCTCCCGGCCGCGCGGTTCCCCGCCAAGATCAACGTCCTGATCCGCGATTTTCTCGAACGAGTGTTGGACCGGCCGCGCGATCCGATGCGCCAAACCGGCGGCCACGGCAGCGCCAAGCGTGTGCTCTACCTGTCCTCGCCGATCGGCCTGGGCCACGCCCGGCGCGATCCGGCCATCGCCGCAGAGCTGCGCAAGCTTCACCCCGATATCCAGGTCGATTGGCTGGCCCAGGACCCGGTGACCCGGTTTCTCGGCGCCAACAACGAACGCGTCCACCCTGCCAGCGCCTTTCTGGCCAATGAATCCCGCCACCTCGAGGAGGAAGCCGGCGAACACGATCTGCACTGCTTCCAGGCGCTGCGCCGGATGGACGAAATCCTGATTGCCAATTTCATGATCTTCCAGGAGGTGCTGGAACAGCAGCGCTACGATCTGGTGGTCGCCGACGAGGCCTGGGACGTCGATCATTACTGGCACGAGCACCCGGAACTCAAGCAAACCCAACTGGCCTGGTTCACCGATTTCGTCGGATTCATGCCGATGCCCGAGGGCGGTGCTCACGAAGCCTACCTGACCAGTGACTACAACGCTGAAATGATCGAGCACATCGAGCGCGCACCGCAGCTTCGCGACCGGGCGATCTTTGTCGGTGGCCCGGACGACATCGTGCCCGGCACGTTCGGCCCAGACCTGCCGGTGATCCGCGACTGGACCGAGGCGCACTTTGACTTCTGCGGCTACATCACCGGCTTCGATCCCCATGGCTTCGGCAGCCGGGCAGATCTACGTCAGCAATTCGGCTACCGGGACGGCGAGAAGGTCTGCATCGTCACCGTCGGCGGCTCAGGCGTCGGCGGACATCTGCTGCGCCGGATTATCGACGCCTATCCGGTGGCCAAGCGCCGCCTGCCGGAGTTGCGCATGATCGTCGTCGCCGGGCCGCGCATCGATCCCGCCTCGCTGGGCACGCCGGCCAATGTCGAGGTGCGTGCCTTCGTGCCCGATTTGCACCTGCATCTGGCGGCCTGCGACCTGGCCCTGGTGCAGGGTGGCCTGACCACCAGCATGGAACTGGCGGCAGCGAAAACGCCGTTCATCTATTTCCCGCTGCAAAACCATTTCGAACAGAACTTCCACGTCCATCACCGGCTGCAGCGTTATGGCGCTGGTCGCCGTATGGACTATGCGACGTCCGGTCCCGAGGCGATTACCCAGACCATAGTCGCGGAAATCGGCCAGCCGGCCGAGTTCCGCGATGTCGAAACCGGCGGCGCTTCTCGTGCCGCCGCCATGTTGGCGGATCTCCTTTAGATTATTCCGCTTTGACCTCGAGCACGATGCGCCCCTGAACCTGGCGGGCGGCGATGCGCTCCAGGGCCTCACCGACCCGCTCCAGCGGCAGCGATTCGGAGACCAGCGGATTGAGGTGGCCTGCGGCCACCCATTCGAACACGGTTTGGCAGAGCGCACGATGTTCGTCGGGGAAACGGTCGCCCCAGTTGCCCGTGAGGACGCCGACGATGGAACAGCTCTTGAGCAGCGGCTGGTTCATGCGCAATTCGGGGATGCGGCCGCTGGCAAAACCGACCACCAGAATGCGGCCGGCCCAGGCCACGGCGCGCACCGATTCGTCGAAGACGTCGCCACCCACGGGATCGTAGATGACGTCGGCCCCGGCACCATCGGTGAGTTCGCGCACGCGATCACGCAGGCTTTCGCGCTGGTAGTTGATCACCGCCTCGGCGCCGTACTGGCGCACGATGTCGGCTTTTTCGTCCGAGCCCACGGCGGCAATCACCCGGGCCCCCATGTGGCGGCCGATGTCGATGGCAGCCAGGCCGACGCCGCCGGCCGCACCGTTGACCAGCAGCACTTCGCCTTTTTGCAACTGGCCGCGCTCACGCAAGCCATAGAGGCCGGTGGAGTAGGCGTGCAGGATGCCCGAGCCACGCCCGAAATCGACGCCGTCGGGCAAACGGAACGTGCGATGCGCCGCCGCCACCATGCGCTCGGCGAAGGCGCCGGTCCAGGCGAAGGTGGCGACACGATCGCCGGGCGCCAGAGTGTCGACCTCGCTGCCGACCGCTACGACCACGCCGGCGGCATCGGTGCCGGCTACGAACGGCAGTTCAGGCTTCATTTGGTAGAGGCCGCTGACGATCAAGTGGTCCATGAAATTGACAGTTGCAGCAAAGACCTCGATCAACACTTCGTCGGGAGCCGGTTCCGGCGCCTCGAAGTCGCGAACTACCAATTCTCCTGGCCCCGTGAAGCCTTCACACACCACTGCTTTCATCTCGTTCCTCGCTCTCTGTTCAATTACGCCGCTCATTCATAGTGCGGGCGAGGAAACGCTGCACGCGATTTTGCGCGTCTTTCGTCAGCGCGGCGCCGGCCTCGGCATCGAAGGCGTGGCTGGCACCAGCGTAGACATGGAGCTCAATCGGCCGACCACGCTGCATTTGGCCGCGGGCGACGTCTTCGCACGCTGGCCTCGAAACCTGGCGGTCGGCGCCGGCCAGCAGCATCAACACCGGCAGCGGCGCCGACCAGCCGACGCGGTGGCTGGCCGCGGCACCGCAGTAGGGATAGAGCACGGCCACGGCGCGCAGACCGTCCAGTTGGCCGGGCTTGGCCAGAGCCAGACTGTCCAGGGCGGCCCAGCCGCCGTGCGAGAAGCCTAGCAGCGCCAGGCGCTGGGGATCGACATCCGGATTTTGGCGCAGATGGTTCAGGCTGACCCAAACGTCGGCAGCACGGGTGCTGCCCCACAGCGCGAAGCCCTGGCAAACGGCCCGTGGGTTGAGCCGCCGCGGCGTCAGGCTGTCGACCTCCATTACCAGGTAGCCACGAGCCGCCAGCCAACGCCCCCAACGACCGCCGTGCCAGTCCTTGCGGCCGCCACAGCCATGCAGGATGACGACGGCGGGAAAGGGGCCGGCACCGGCCGGCCGGTGCACGACATCATGGGGCCGCAGCAGGGCCGAGAGCTCGCCGGGTGGTGGCATCGCGGCGCAAGCTGCAAACAGCATCAAGACCGGCAGCGGCAGCAGGCAGGCGATTGAGCGCAGCATGGCCCCATCATACAGCTCTCCCTGTCCCTGCCGCTGAGCCGCGACGGTGGGCGGAAAATCGGCTAATGTTGGCTTCCTCCGAAGTCCCCAGCAGCCTCCATGACTCCTGACCGTCTGCGCCGAATTGCCGATCTGGCGCTGCCCATCATCGGCGGCATGATCTCGCAGAACGTCCTCAATCTTGTCGATACGGCCATGGTCGGCGTGCTGGGATCGGCGCCGCTGGCGGCCGTCGGCATTGCCGGCTTCACCACTTTCATGGCCACCGCCGTGGTGATGGGGTTTTCCTCGGGCGTCCAGACCATGGCGGCGCGGCGTATCGGCGAGGGCCGGCATCAGGAATCGGCGGTGCCGCTGACCGGTGGTCTGGCGCTGGCGTTGGTTGTCGGCCTGCCGCTAAGCCTGGCCCTGGTGGCTTTGGCGCCGGTGCTGTTGCCGCTGGTCAACAGCGACCCGGCGGTGATCAGAGAGGGCCTGCCCTATTTCGAATGGCGCCTGATCGGCCTCGTCGCGGTGGGCTTCAATTTCTGTTTTCGCGGCTACTGGGCCGGCGTCAGCAGGACACGCATCTACCTCTATACGCTGCTCACCATACATGTCGCCAACGTGGCCATCAGCTACGTGCTGATCTTCGGCAAGCTGGGGTTGCCGGCGCTGGGCACCGCCGGGGCCGGCATGGGCACGACACTGGCGCTCCTGCTGGGCAGCGCCATGCATTTCGTGCTGGCGTTGAGGCTGGCCCGGGGTCACGGCTTCCTCAGCCGCCTGCCACGGCGCCAGACCATGCTGACTATGCTGCGCCTGTCCCTGCCGGCGGCACTGCAGCAGTTCCTCTTCGCCGCCGGCCTGACCGTCTTCTTCGTCATCATCGGCCGCATCGGCACCGACGAGCTAGCGATTTCCAACGTCATCCTCAACCTCATGCTGGTGGCTATCCTGCCCGGCATGGCGCTGGGTATCGCGGCGCTGACGCTGGTCGGTGAGGCGCTGGGCCGAAAACAGATCGACGATGCCACGCGCTGGGGCTGGCAGGTGTCGGGCCTGGCCAGCGTGCTGATGGCGCTGCTGGGCCTGCCGGCGCTGCTGGCGCCGGGGCTGCTGCTGTCGGGCTTCGCCCACGAGGCAGCTCTGATTGCGCTGGGTGAGACCTCGCTGCGCCTGGTCGGCGTGCTGGTCGCGCTGGACGGCGTTGGCCTGGTGCTCATGCACGCGCTGCTGGGCGCCGGGGCGGCGCGCCAGGTGATGGTGGTGGCCGTGGTCACCCAATGGGCCATCGGTTTGCCCCTGGCCTGGCTGGTGGGTCCGGTATTGGGACTCGGCCTGACCGCCGCCTGGCTCTCGCTGGCCGGCTACCGTATCTTACAGACAGCCGTCTTTGCGATCCTGTGGCGGCGCGGTGCTTGGTCGAAAATCCGCCTCTAAGGCACCATGTAAGGGACCACAAAGCTTCTTCACCAAGAGACACCGGGGAGCTAATCTGATGAGCACCGACGAAAGCCCGGGCATGAGCGACAAAAAACCCATCGCGCGACGGCTGGCGGCCCTGATGATGGCCGACGTGGCCGGCTATACCCGCCTCATGAGCAGCGACGAGGACGCCACCATGGAGGCCTGGTGGTCGCATCGCCGCGAGGTCATAGATCCCCAGATCGCGGCCCACGCCGGCACCATCGTCAAGCACACCGGCGACGGCTTCCTGGCGGAGTTCTCCAGCGTCCTAGAGGCCGCCAATTGCGCCGTCGCAGTACAAACTGAAATGGCCGTGCGCAATGAGGGCATCGCCGCCGAGCGGCGCATGGATTTTCGCATCGGCATCAATCTCGGCGACATCATGGCCGACCACGAGGATATCTACGGCGACGGCGTCAACATCGCGGCCCGGCTCGAGGCCCTGGCCGAGCCCGGTGGTATCTGCGTCTCGGGCAGCGTTTACGAACAGATCCGCTCCAAGCCCAACTTCAACTGCCAGTCCATGGGCGAGCAGCAGGTCAAAAACATTGCCGAGCCGGTGCGCACCTACAAGTTGGTGATCGAGGGCGCGGGCGAGGTGGTGACCCCAGCCGACCCGGCACCGACGTCCGCAATGGTACCTGTGGCGCCTGTGGCGCCACCACCTCAGGACCGCACTTCGATTGCCGTGCTGCCCTTCGACAACATGAGCAACGACCCCGAGCAGGAGTATTTCTCCGACGGCATTACCGAGGACATCATCACCGATCTCTCGAAGATCTCGGGGCTTTTCGTCATCGCCCGCAACTCGGTCTTCACCTACAAGGGCCGCAGCGTCAACGTCCCCGAGGTCTGCGCCGAGCTCGGCGTCAGCCATGCTCTCGAAGGCAGCATCCGCAAGGCCGGCGATCGCGTGCGCATCAACGCCCAGCTCATCGACGGCAGCACCGGCGGCCACGTCTGGGCCGACCGCTTCGACCGCCAGCTCGACGACATCTTCGCCGTCCAGGACGAGGTCACGGCCGAAATCGTCGGTGCCCTCAAGGTCGAGCTCTCGCCGCAAGAGGAAAGCCGCGTCAACAAGCACGGTACCGACAGTCCCGCGGCCTACGACAACATGCTGCGCTGCCGCGAGCTAATGTATCGCGGCACCAAGGAAGCTAACCTCGAAGCTCTGACGTTCGTCGACCGGGCCCTCGACATCGACGCCCGCTATCCCATGGCATTCGCCGCCCGGGCCATCATCTACTCGGCTCAATTCAGCAACCAGTGGTGCGAAGACCCGGAGGTCACCCTGGCTGCTGCCGATGCCGCGGCAACCGAGGCCGTGACCATGGATGCCGAGGAGCCGTTCGCCCTTCTGGCCGTTGGTGTGGTGCGTATGTGGCAGCGCCGGCTCGACGACACCGTGGCCGCAGCGGAAAAGATGCTGGCGCTCGATCCCAACAATTCCCAAGGCTACGTGCTACTGACCAATTCCCTGAACTATTCCGGCCAGCCCCAGCGCGCCATCGAAGCGGCGGAACAGGCCATGCTGCTCGATCCCTATTATCCGGACCTATTGTTGCAGTTCCTCGGCCAGGCCTGCTTCATGGCCGGCGATCTCGACCGCGCCGCCGACGTCTTCCGCCGCCGCATCACGCGCAACCCCAACACCGACACGGCGCACCTCTATCTGGCTGCCATATACGGCCACCAGGGACGGCCCGAGGAGGCCCAGGCGGAATGGGCCGAGCTTCTGAAGTTCAATCCCGACTATTCGCTGGCCGAGCGCATGAAAGTCTGGCCCTACGCAGACCCCGCCATGCCGGCCCGCATCGTCGATGGCTTGACGAAAGGCGGCATCGAGGCCGACGTCTGAGGAACAAAGCAATATCCCGCACCAGAACAATCCTGCCCCAGGCGGCACCACCGTGCTGACTGGGAACAGCAAGCTGACGCAGGCCGGCCATTGGCGCCTGCGGCGGCTAGCGGCGGAGTTTGGCGATGGCGGCATCGAGCACCAATATCGCATCGCCGAGGAAACCCACCAGCGCCGCCTGATGGTCACAATGTGTTTGATCGTCTTGGTTCTCTACGGCATCGAAACCATCGTTTTCTATCTCCAGAACGCTGAGGTTTCGCCCTGGATGACAGCCTTGCGAACGGCAAACGCCACGGTTGCCGTCATCATGCTGATTGCCGGCAGGCGGCGGGCCGGCTATGGCGTGATGGACAACGGCATGTTGCTCTTGGCCTTACTCATCGTTTTTCAATCCCTGCTGCTCCAGGCTAGGGCCGACCCCGACGAGTTGGCGCTGTTGGCGCGCAACCTCGGCATCATCGCGCTAGGCCACATCCTGTTGCCGACGCGCTTCCTCAACGCGATGCTGGTGGTGAACACTTTGATGGTCGTGGCGCTGATCCAAACCCTGGGTATTCTCAACCTGAATCCAGCTGATCGCGTCGCCTTTTCGGCCTTGGTCGTCGTCGTCAACTGTGCCGGCATGGCGACGCGCTGGCTGCACGAGTGCGACCGGAGGCGCGGTTTCGCGCTGTCAGCCGAGCTGGCCAGCGCCCGCCAGGAGGCGGTGGCGGCCAACCAGGCCAAGTCTTCTATCCTGGCAGCCCTCAGACACGAATTCGCCTTGCCCGAACTGGTCGAGGAGGTGGCCGAGCTGCTGGCCCCTGAGGCCGCCGAGAAAGGGCTGGAGCTGACCACCTTCGTCGATCCGGCATTACCCGACCGGGTGCTTGGCGACGCCGCGCGGTTGCGCCAAATCCTGCTCAACCTAACCGGCAACGCCATCAAGTTCACCGAACAGGGTGCCATCGGCATCGGCGTTTCGGGGCGACCAATCGGGACTGATATGCGCTTCGAGTTTCGCGTTGTCGACACCGGTATCGGCCTGACGGCGGAACAGCGTGAAAAACTATTTCAGCCCTTGCAACAAGCCGACGGTTCCATGGCGCCGCGCTATGGTGAATCCGGTCTCGGCTTGAACATCTGCCGCCACCTGGTCGAGATGATGGGCGGCAGCATAGACGTCGATAGCAGTCCCGGCCAGGGCTCGACGTTCTTCTTCGGTCTAATCCTGGAAGCGGCCGCGGAACAACCGCCGGCGGCTCCCGATCTGGCCCCGGCCCGCCTGTTGCTGGCTGCCGAGACGACGCCGACCAGTGACGGTGTGGCGCTCTATTTGGCCCATGCCGGCGTCCGGGTGAGCCGTGTCGGCAGCGCCGCTGAGGCGTTGGCGCTGCTGCAAGGTGCAGCCGAGGGGCACTTTGCGGCGGCTCTGATCGATCACCAGCTGCCGGACACGGATGGCTTGGCGCTTGGCCGCAGCCTGCTTGCCGATGCCCGTCTGGCGGGTTGCAAACCTATCCTCTTGGCACCCTTCGATCAGCGCTCGCTACACACAGCCGCCGAAAAGGCGGGCTTCTTCGCCAGCTTGACGACACCGCTCAGGCGCGACCTCTTGTGGCAAACCGTTGCCGCCGCGCTGGCCGGCACGCCCCCTCTTCAGATCAAACGTAAATCGGGCTAGCTCCCGGCCTCGGCTTCTTCGGCAAAGTCGCCCGTGCCCTGCATGCGATCGGGCTCGAAGACGTGGCCGTATTCGCCGAGCCAGGATTCCATGATCTCGTCATAGGGCACGTCGGGCCTGGGACCGTGGTCGCGCAGGTATTCCATATGTTGCTGGCCGGAGAGGTCGAAGGGATGGAACATGGCATCCTGACGGCCGTCGAAATCCAGCGAGCCGATACCGGCCTTGTCGCAGAGCCGCTGGTCGAATGTCGGCGTCGCCTTGACCCAGCGGCCCTCGAGCTTGAGCTCGGCATAACCGTGGTGGACGAAGACGTCCGAGCCGTTCATGAGCTTGCGCAGCCGCGGGCTGGTCAGGTGGTTGCGCACGTCGGCAAAGCCCGGCCGGGCAGGTATGTCAAGCGAACGGGCCGAGGCTACCAATAAGGCCGCCTTGGTGACGCAGAAACCGTAGCCGTTCTTCAGGCAGTAGCTGGCCCTGAGGCCGGGGCGGGTGATCTCGACATTGTAGGGATCGTAGCGGATACCGTCGCGCACGGCATAGAAGAGCCGGCAGGCGCGGTCGATTTCGCCGTCGGCCCCGGCCGTGGATTCGGCCGCGAAGTCGCTGATGGCGGGATCGTCGTGGTCGAGGAAATAAGTAGCATCGAGGAACTGTTCGGTCATAGTCCGCTACGCTGGTTATGGCTGGCGGTCTTACCTATCATCCTTTTGCCCAAGAGGGTACTCGCGTCTGGAGCAAGCAATGCTACGGAGGGCGGCATGAACGACAACGGCATTCGAACCCTGGTCGACGGCCTGAGCTTTGCTGAAGGGCCGCGTTGGCGCGAGGGCAAGCTCTGGTTTTCCGATTTCTACACCCACCGGGTGCTGACCCTCGATGGTCGAGGCCAGATCGAGATGATCGCAGAAGTGCCGGGACGACCCTCGGGCCTGGGCTGGACGCCGGAGGGAAAGCTGTTGGTGGTTTCGATGGCTGATCGCCGCCTTTTGCGTCTAGACGGGGACGGCCTGAGCACAGTGGCGGACCTATCCCACCTGGCAAGCGGCCCCTGCAACGACATGGTCGTGGATGCCGCCGGCAGCGCCTATGTCGGCAACTTCGGCTTCGACCGCCACCAGGGCGAGGCCGAACGCACGACCTCGCTAGCCCGGGTAGACCCGGACGGCTCGAGCCGCGCCGTGGCTGATGAGCTTTTGTTTCCCAACGGCGCCGCCATCACCCCCGACGGCGCCACCCTGATCGTCGCCGAGACCTTCGCCAACCGGCTCACCGCCTTTAGCATTTTGGCCAACGGCGGCCTCAGCGACCGCCGCACCTTCGCCCAGTTCGACGACGTCTTTCCCGACGGTATCTGCCTCGACGCCGAGGGCGCCGTGTGGATCGCCGATCCCCGCGGCAAGCGTGTGCTCAGGGTATTCGACGGTGGCCGTGTGGCCGAGACCATCTCGACAGGCGAGCGTGGTTCCTACGCCTGCATGCTGGGCGGCGACGACCGCTGCACGCTTTACATTTGCACCAACGTCGATTCGGGCCCCGGCGTGGCTGAGGCCCGAGCCGGACAGATCGACGCCGTGCGCGTCACCGTGCCCGGTGCCGGATTGCCTTAGGGAGACATCATGAACGATTTGCAAATTCCCGACGGATTGGGCTTCGAGGGCCGTGTGGCCATCGTCTCGGGCGGCGGCGCTGCCGGCGACGGTATCGGCAACGGCCGAGCCGCAGCGATTTTGTTGGCGCGGGCCGGCTGCAAGGTCTGCGTGGTCGACCAATTGGCAGACGCCGCCGAACGCACGGTCGAGATGATCGCAGCGGACGGCGGCGAAGCGGCCGCCCTGGCCGCCGACGTCACCAGCGAAGACGATTGCCGGGCCATGGTGGCGGCGACATTGGAACGTTTTGGCCGGCTCGACTTCCTCGACAACAATATCGGCATCGGCAGCCGCGGCAGCGTCGTCGACGAAGATCCCGAGATCTGGCGCCGGGTCATGCAGGTCAACGTCGAGACCATGTTTCTGGCCGCCAAGTACGCTATCCCGGCCATGATCGAGAGCGGCGGCGGCGCCATCGTCAACGTCTCCTCGATCTCGGCGCTCAGGCCCCGCGGCCTGACCGCCTATACCGTCTCCAAGGGCGCCGCCATCGCATTGACCCGGGCCATGGCCGTCGACCACGGCGGCGAGGGCATTCGTGTCAACTGCGTGGCCCCTGGGCCGGTCTATACGCCCATGGTCTACGCCGGCGGCATGAGCGACCAGGCCCGCGAGCAGCGCCGCCTGGCCTCGGTCCTGAAGATCGAGGGCACGGGCTGGGACGTCGGGCACACGGTGCGTTTTCTCCTTTCAGATCAGGCCCGCTACATCACCGGCCAGACCATCGTGGTCGACGGCGGCGTTACGCTGATGGCGCCCGAACGCGACGCCCAAGGATAAGGAGCCAATCCATGGCAAGGGTCCCCTACCTCACGAAATCCGATCTCTCGGCCGATGACCAGGACCTGCTGGCGCGCGATCTCAACATTTACCGGGCGCTCGCCAACAGCCCCGGCGGCGCGCGCAGCTTTGGCGGGCTGGGCCAATACATCCGCCACCAGAGCCCCCTCGATACACGCTTGCGCGAGCTCGCCATTCTGCAGGTCGGCTATCTCACCCGGTCGCCCTATGAATACAGCCACCATATCGAAATCGGCCGCGAATTCGGCGTCAGCGACGACGATTTGCGGGCCTTGGCCGAGGAAAGCGCCGGCCGCCAAAGCTCGCTCGAGCCGCTGGCCCGCACAGTGCTCAAGGCAGCCCGCGAGATGACAGAGAATTTCACCATCTCGGACGGGACCTATGCAGCGCTGGAGCGCGACCTCGACAACGAATGCCTTACCGATCTGGTGCTGACCATCGCCTTCTACAACGGCGTCGTGCGCCTGCTGGCCAGCCTGCAGATCGATGTCGAGGACAAGTACCTCGGGTACCTGGAGGAGTTTCCCCTGCCCGCTAGCCCGCCGGCCGGGCGATCGGCACCGTGACATCGTCGTCGATGTCTTCGAATCCGATTTCCACTGCCATGCCCATGGCGATTTGGTCAGCCGCCACGTCTCGCAAGCGGCAATTCAGCCGCACGCCCTCGTCGAGGTCGATGATGCCTAGCAAGAGCGGTAACTGCTCCTCGAAAGAGGGGTGGAAGGCGTAGTGCGAGACCGTCCAGCTGTGGACCTTGCCGCGGCCCGAAGCCTCGACCCAGTCCGCCTCCATGGCGTGGCACTGGGGGCAGACAGGTCGCGGGTAGTGGCGTACGGCGCCGCACTTGCTGCAGGTCTGCAGCACCAGGCGGTGATCCTTCAGGGCCTCCCAAAAGGGTTTGCTGTCTTCGTTGGCGGGCGGCAGCAGGGGCTCGACCATGATCAGGCTCCCCGCATGATGGCGACCGAGCCGTCACCCATGTCGCCGTAGCCGGTGACCAGGCCGACTTCGGCATCGGCCACCTGGGCCTTGCCGCCCTGGCCGCGCAACTGGCGCACCAGTTCGACGACGTGGTTGAGGCCGATGATGTGGGCCTGCGACAAGAGGCCGCCATGAGTGTTGATGGGCAGCTTGCCACCTGGGTCGATGTGGCCGTCGTCGATGAAGGGGCCGCCCTCGCCCTTCTTGCAGAATCCCAGATCCTCGAGCTGGCAGAGCACGGTGTAGGTAAAGCAGTCGTAGATCTCCGCCACGTCGATGTCGTCGGGGCCGACGCCGGCCATGGCGAAAGCCCGCGGAGCCGCCTTGGCCAGGCCCAACGTGGTCAGGTCGGGGCGCTGGCTTATGGCGCTGGGCGAATCGGGATGGCCTTCGGCGACGCCCATGATGGTGACGGGCTTCTGTTTCAGGTCACGGGCCCGCTCGGTGGACGACACCACCACGGCGGCGCCGCCGTCACTCTCGAGGCAGCAGTCGAACAGCCGGAAGGGTTCAGAGATCATGCGCGACGACTGGTGCTCCTCCAGCGTCAGCGGCTTCTTCATGATGGCGTTATCGTTCTTCAGCGCGTTGTCACGGGTGTTCACGGCGATGCGCCCGAACTGCTGGCTGGTGGTGCCGTAGAATTCCATGTGGCGGCGCGCCATGGGGGCGTAGAACTGGGCCGGCGCGACAGCGCCCGAGGGCATCTCGTACTCGCCGACGAGGCGGAACTGGGGCAACTGCTGCATACGCATGCCGACCCGGGTCTGGGAATAACCATTGCGGCCCAGCGGGATCAGCACATGATTGGCAACGCCGGTGACAATGGCCATGGCAGCGGCCTGGAGCGCCGCCACGGAGCTCGCCCCGCCCAACGGCGTGGTGGCGGAAAAACGCAGATCCTCGAGACCGAAGTTGGTGGCGAAGTCTTCGGCCACGACCTCGTTGTTGGCATAGGGAATGATGCCATCGATGTCGCGGGGCGATAGTCCGGCATCGGCAATGGCCGTCAGCGAGGCCTCCATCTGCAGCGCCGTGACGCTTTTACCCGAGCCGCGCACATAGGCGGTTTCACCGATGCCGGTAACGGCGCATTTTTCACTCAAGGTATTCATGATGCCCTCCGCTTGCCCCCCGGTATTCAGGTGTCTTCGACAAGAGTGACACGATAGCCGACCCGCGGGAAGTGGACAGAGACGTGGCCGATGCGAGGATTTTCATGCCGGATGGCGATGCTCTCGCGGTCGCAGCCGTGGACCAGCCCCGTGACCTCGGGATCGCCGCCGTCGACATCGGGCACCACGGCGACGCGGCGGCCGGCCAGGGACTGGGGATCCGTGGGGTCGGCAAGCGGCGGTGCCGGTTCTGCGGCCCGGGCGACGTCCAGGGCTTCGGCCGCCGTCATCTCTGTTGGCGTGCCGTGGCCGATGTCATCGACCCTTGTCTCCCAGGCCTCGAGGGACGGGAACTCGGTCAGTAGCTCGGGGCCACCCGACCAGCGCCCGCGCACGAACCAGATCAGGTAGTAACCAAGAGCGTCGGTCAGCCCGGGGCGGGTGCCAGCCAGGAAAGGAGATCCAGCGAGCCGGGCGTCGAGCCAGCCGAACTGGGCTCGCACTTGGGCCACGATCAATGGCAGCTCAGCCGCCACCTGCTCCAGATTCCAATCCGGCCCGAGGTAGAGGCGGCCGCGGTCGGCGGCGAACTCGGGCGGCAGGTCGGCCAGCGAGGCGCCCAGCACCAGCATGACGCAAAGATCGAAGAATTCGCCGTCCGTCCAGCGGCTGAGGCCCCAGCTCAAATCGCCGTCGGGCTCGAAGCTGGGCTCGGGGAAGCGCCGCTCGAGCTCACGCAAAATTGCCAGGCTGTCGCAATAGACGTCGGCGCCGATCTGCATCACCGGCGTGCGCCGGTAGCCACCCGTCAGCGGCACCAGATCGGGCTTGGGTGGCAGGCGCGGAATTTCCACCGAGCGCCAGGCCAGGCCCTTGAGGCCAAGGCCGACGCGCACCTTCTCGGAAACCGGCGACTGGGGATAGTGGTGCAGGATGATCTCGCTCATCTATCGAGCCCTCCACGGATTGTCGCCCTTCGCGGGCACCCTAGCAAAGGGAGGTGCATCTGCGCCATGCTTACGGCCGGCCCGAGTTTTCACGCTGCGAAAAGGTATCCCATGACCGTCATCGAGCGCATTGCCGAATACCACGCCGAACTCACCGAGTGGCGGCGCGATCTGCACGCCCACCCGGAGATCGGCTTCGAGGAGGAGCGCACCTCCGAGCTTATCGCCAGCCGGCTCGGTGAATTCGGCTGCGAGGTGACGCGAGGCCTGGGCAAGACCGGCGTCGTCGGCAGTCTGCAAGTCGGTTCAGGCAACCATGCCATCGGCCTGCGAGCCGACATCGACGCCCTGGCCATGGACGAGGACAATCAGTTCGACCACCGCTCGCAGATTCCCGGCCGCATGCACGGCTGCGGCCACGACGGTCACACCGTGATGCTGCTGGGCGCGGCGCGCTATCTGGCCGAGACGCGGAACTTCGACGGTACGGTTCATTTCATCTTCCAGCCTGCCGAGGAGGGCACCGGCGGTGCCGCCGCCATGGTTGCCGACGGGCTTTTCGAACGCTTCCCCGTCGACGCCGTCTTCGGCATGCACAATCGCCCGGGGCTGGCCGAGGGCGAATTCGCCGTGCGTTCCGGACCGATGATGGCCGGCGGCGGCTTTTTCGATATCACCATCCAAGGCCGCGGTGCCCATGGCGCCCGACCCGAGACCGGAATCGATCCGGTGATCGTGGCGGCCCACATCGCCACGGCTCTGCAAACAATAATTTCGCGCAACCTCAGCCCCTTCGAGACCGCGGTCATCAGCGTCACCCGCATCGAAGGCGGCGACGCCTACAACGTCATACCCGACCGGGCTTATCTCCGCGGCACCATGCGGGCCTTCAGCGACGCGGCCATGGCCGCCATCGTCAAGGGCCTGAACGAGATCGCCCCGGGCATCGCCGGCGCCATGGGTGCCATGGCCGAGGTCGAAACCCAGGTGCTGTTCCCGCCGTTGATCAACGACGACGCCGAGGCCGCGTTCGTGGGCGACGTCGCCGCCGCCCTGGTGGGCGAGGACAAGGTCACGCGTGACGGGCCGCAGGTCATGGCGTCAGAGGATTTCCCCCACATGATGCAGGGCCGCCCGGGCGCCTACCTCAACATCGGCACCGGCCTCGAGGCCTGCACCGTGCACAACCCGAGTTACGACTTCAACGACGCGGTGTTGCCGCTGGGCGCCAGCTTCTGGGCCCGCCTGGTCGAGACGCGTCTGGCCAAATAGGAAATACCGCTAGACGACGATCGTATCGAGCTTGTGGGTTCCTAGGCGTTGCGAAACCTTGACCGTAACCTTGTCCATGCATTCGCTCAGCGGTTGATCTATGCCGTAGACCGTAAGGGGGAACTTGAGCTGTTCCTGGATTGCCCATATTTCCTCGTGCAGATCGGCGCTGAATATGCGTGCCGGATTCCCCACCGCGATCCAGCCTATGGGAACGGTGCTCTGGGGATCGAGAACAGAATTTACGTGAACGATGCCGTGAATGCGAACCACCGAGCCACGGCCCAGACGGCTGCCGTGGAAGACGGAAGTGCCGGTAGCCAAAAAAACCCCATCCTCGACGGTCGCTCCAACGACGTGTGCCGTGGGCCCAATCAGAACGCCGTTTCCGATCGAACAGTCGTGACTGACCGTTGACCGCACCACGGCGTTCTGCATGACGATGCTATTTTCGCCGATGCGGATGCTGCCGCCTTCGGCGACGATCCTCGCGCCGTGCATGACGCGTGCGCCCCGGGCAATGATGACATCGCCGCACACCGTTGCATCCGGAGCGACGAAGGCACCTCCATCGACGGTGGGTGAACTATCCAAATGTTCCAAGAGCATCGTTCATTCCTCGCTTGAGCCCGCGACAACCGCGAGACGTTCAATTTCGCCGGCACGTCTGTTGATCGGGCAGCCATCGCCCTGGCAGACGCCATGATCGCAATAGCGGCAGGTGGTTCTGGCCGCCGTTCGGCCGGCGGCGGCGGCGTAGAGAATCTTGTCGACAAATCCAGCCAGCAGCTCGCGCTCGCGGGTAGCAAGCGGTTTCGCGAGCTGGCGGGCGACGTTCGCCCGCGCCCGCTGAAACCTAACCGCCGTCTCCCGCCCGGCGGTCGTCAGGGAGACGATGACGACCCGGCCCGCACGCGGCTCACGTCGAACCAAACCACGATTCTGCAGGCCGTCGACGAGCCGCGTTGCGGTCGGTTGGGAGATACCGACGATTTCGGCAGTTCTCGATATCGGCAGCGCACCCCTGCTCAGCAGGGTGAGGAGGATCGAAGCCGCCCGCGGCGAAGCGTCCTCGAAGGTCTGTTCCATGCGGTCCTGGAGCAGCGTCCCCAACGCAGCGAGTTGATTTTCCCATTTCATATGCATAGCCTATGCAATTATCAAATTTTGTCAAGGAATTTCGCCCCTCCTCCAAAAAAGGGGACAGGTACCTTTTCTTGCCCATTTTGTCTTGGTCGATTACAGGGCGTTGCCGCCCCGTCCCAGGAACGTCTCCTCTGACAGATAGAAGGCGGAGAACGCATCTTCAAAATCAGGCGCGACCGACTTTTCCGCTATTCCAGTCGCCAAAAGATTCTTTTGCCAATTCTTCAGCTTGGGACGGTCACCGACAAAGTCATACCCTGACCATCTTTTTATGATTTCTGCGCGATGCAGAAGTGCCAGCCAGGCAACGTCGACCATACCAATTGCCTTGCCGCCGAAGAACGGCGTGTCGCCAAGCTGATCCTCGATTTTGTCGAAGGCTTGCCCAAGCTTTTCGCTGCGTTCTTTCAAGGTATTTGCATCGGGACTGCGCTGCGCGACGCACTGAACCAAATAATTCTTTGACGCCAGGTAACTCCAAGCCCTGTTTGACGCTTTGTCTTCCGGCGACAGTGCCGGCTGAAGCGGGGGGAAAACCTCTTCGAGGTATTCAACGATTGCTTCCGATTCAAAAAGCGCCTTTCCGTTGTTAGTGATCAGCACCGGAACTTGACCGTTCGGCGAAATATCCAAAAACCACTGCGGTTTGTCGCTCAGGCTTATGAACTCAACTTCGTAGGGGATGTTCTTCGCCTCCAGCAATGCCGTCACCCGCTGGACAAAGGGACAAATCATAGAGCTGAGGATTTTCATGGATTTGATCCTTGGGAAAGAGGGGACAGGCACTCGAGGGCTCTTAAATACCTGTCCCCATGATTTCATGAGCCCGCCTGGTCGAGACGCGCCTGGCCACAAGCTAGCTGAGTTGGTGAAGACCGTGATCGCAGCCGAACAGGTAATGACATACCGGGATCACGTCATGCAGCGAACAGGCCACTAGAAACAAGGTGATCATTGACACGAGTGAAAGAATGATCGCTGGGTGGTGCTTTTCGAGCGAATCGTGGAGCGTTTCCATGATTGGTTTCCAAAAGGGGACGGTTTCCAAAAGGGGACAGGTACTTTCGGGATCTATAGTACCTGTCCCCTTTGTTCTTAGGCGGCGGCTTCCGTGAGTGTCGGCACCAGAGCCTCGACGTGCGATATCGCCTTGCCGCGGATGAAGCCGGACAACTTGGTGAGCGCCGCGATCTCATCCTGATCGATACCGGCTGCGGCCGCGGCGGCCAGATAGTGCTCCAGGCTGGTGGTACAGTTGACGGCGAAGGCAGCGCCGATGGCGGTCAGCAGCGCCGTGCGCTCGTCGGTCACCGGATAGGGCGCGGGTTCGGAGGCTAGGCCGTAGACCCCCATGATCTCTGCCGCCCGGCTGCGAATACCGATGGCGATGCGGCGGGCGCGGGAGATCTCCTCTTCGCTTGCCTCGGCCTGGCGCACCGCCTTGAGGTGATAGTCGGTGCAGGGGCGGCAGCCGGCGGCCAGCGAGATACCGACGGCGGCGAGTTCCTTTTCCTTCAAATGCATAGTCATGATGCTCTCCTGGTCTTACGGCCGGATGGCTTCGATGAGGGCCGAGGCGACGTATTCTCCGAGCCGGCGACCCGGCGCCCAGTCGTCGACGGCTTTGGCCGCGGTTTCGTCCACTTTGACACTGACTTCGGCGGATCCGATTTCGTTGAGCCAGACGGTGATCTCGGCGATCGTCGCGGCACCGCCGAAGCAGCTGGCCACCATCTTGAGGTCGCGGGCGAGATCCTCTGGCAGAGTATCCCGGGCCACCACATCGGAAATGGAAACCCGGCCGCCCGGCCTGAGCACGCGGAAGATCTCACGGTAGACGGCAGGCTTGTCGACAGAGAGGTTGATGACGCAGTTCGAGATCACGGCATCGACGCTTTCGTCGGCGACCGGCAAGTGTTCGATTTCGCCGAGCCGAAAGTCGACGTTGGCAGCCTCGACCTTGCGGGCGTTGGCGCGCGCCTTCTCGATCATATCGGGCGTCATGTCGACGCCGATGACGTGGCCCTCGCTGCCCACCTGCCGGGCCGCCAGGAAGCAGTCGAAACCGCCGCCGCTGCCCAGATCGAGAACCGTCTCGCCCGGCTCGAGCGCAGCGATAGCGGTGGGATTGCCACAGCCCAGGCCCATGTTGCTGCCCTCGGGAACGGCGGCCAACTCCTCGGCGCTGTAGCTGAAACCCTGGGATACGCGATCAGATTCCGAGGCGGAGCCGCAGCAACTCGAGGTCTCCGAACGGGCGATGGCGGCATAGGTGTCGCGCACCTCGCGGCGGACGTCTTCGGCGGTGGGTTGGGTGCTTTGTTCGGTCATCGTCTTGGTCCTTCGATTATTTGACAAGTTTCGATATATCTACGCAAAAAAATCAGGCGGCCGCAGCTTCGGCAAAAAAGCCCGACAGTGCCTGAAGCGTCGCCGGCTCGACCCAGCATTCGATGGTCTGGCCCGAACGCTTCATGTGGATGAGGCCGGCCTGGCGCAGCTCCTTGAGGTGGTGCGAGACCGTCGACTGGGCCAAATCCAAGCCGCCGCCCAGTTCGCCGACGCAGGAGCGGTCGGTGGGATCGCATGCCTGTCCGGCACTACAGCAGCTCGCCAGATTGAGAAAAATGCGCAGACGATGCGGATTGGCCAGCGCCTTGAACATGACGGCAAAACGATCCGGATCGACGGCAGTAGTTTCGATATTCGACATATTTCGAATATACGAATTTTTAGCCGCGCGTCAAGCGCCAAATTCAGCCGCGGGCGCTACGGCGCAGAAAACGGATCCCGACCGCCAAGGCGGGCAGGCAGGCGAGGGCGAAGCCCAGGCCGTAGCTGCCGGTCAGGGCCAGGATTATGCCGAACACGGCCGGGTAAACCATCAGCCCGGCGCTGGTGAAGAAGAGCACGCCGCCGGTTGCCGCGCCGACCCGGCCCTCGGGCGCCAAGCGCGCCACCTCAGCCAGGAGGACGCCGTGCCAACTCATGGCCGTGCTGGTGAACAGGACGGCCGTGGCGCCAATGGCGGCCAGCGACCAGGCTGGTGTGATCAGGGCCAGGCCGACCGAGGCCGCCGCCATGACCAGGCCCAGAAGTCCGAGCACGACTTTTGGGGCAACGTAACGGCTGGCCACCCAGCCCCACAGGATGCGGGCGCCGATGGCCGCCGCCAATGAAGCCGAGAGGATGCTGCCGGCGGTCTGCAACGGGTGACCCAGTCCCTTGACCAGGTAGGTCACGAAAAAGGCGCCGAAGATGGCCTGCAGACCGACGAAAACGAAGGTGGCGAGCGCCAACTCCCGCAGCGCTGCCAGTCCCGTCACCTGACGCAGGGTGCGGCCCAACTCGCCCAACGCCAGATTCTGTTCGGGATCGCGGTCCTGGTCGAACTCGCGGCGCAAGGGCTGCAGCCCGAGCGCCAACACCAGGCACATCAGGCCGGTCGCGGCCAGGGCGCCACGCCAATCCAAATGGACGATGAAGAGCGGCACCAGAATACCGGCCAGCATGCCACCCACCGGCACGCCGGTCTGCTTGATGGAGAACACCACCGGCGCCAGACGGGGCGGTGCGTAGCGGCTGAGGATCTGCGACGACGCCGGTGTCGAGACCGACATGCCGAGCCCCAGCACGGCCGGGCTGATGGCGAACAGAACCATGTGACCGGTCTCGAAGGCGGCCAGGATCAGTGCCAGCGCGATAGCCAGCAGCGACACCTGACTCACGCGCAAGCCGCCGTAACGTTGAATAAAGAGCCCCGAAGACAAGGCGCCGAGCATGGACATGGCGAAAAGGATCGAGGTGTAGACGCCGATCAGCGCGGGCTCGAGCCCCAACGCGTCCGACAGCACGGGCGCCGCCACCGGCACCACCAGTTGCGCCATCGAGGCGAACGACTGCTGCGCCAGCATGGCGCCAACGGCGATGACGAGCATGTTGCGGGCGGGACGTTCGTCGCGCACCTTGAGGATTCTCCTGGGATGGATTGGGCCGAGCAGCGAGGGGATTCTGATTATGGCGCAATCCACCGGTCGAGTCCGGTTTCACCCGGTGCTGACTATTCGCCCCCCGATGTCTTCGCCGAGACGGTTTTCAGATGGCAGGCCGAGCGCGTCCGGCGCGAAGGCTTACTCCGCGACGAGCCTACCGTACAGGTCGAGATCAGTGCTCGGGCCGGCGCGCTCGACAGCTTTGAGGAGCATCTGCAATATCGCTTGCGCCAGGACCTGGGACTGCGGGTCAAGGTCGAGCTGGTGCAAGAAGGCGCGCTGGCAGAAATAGCCAACATTGGCTGCGAGGACAAAGCCCGCAGGCTCGTGGACCGGCGTTTCGAAGAGGGGGGTCGTCGGGATCCACTCTAGCCGAGCACCGAGAAACTGCTTTCCCGATTGATCTCGCGCTTGCGCGAATAGAAGCCGACGTCGGTGTCCCGGTCGATGTAGGGCAGGCGGAACTTGAGCGGTTGGGCATCGTGATCGTTGCCGGCCTCGCAGTAATCGATCAGCGCCGCCATCATCTTGCCGGCGATGGGGGCGTTCTTGAACTGGTTGCCGCTCGAGCCGATTGCCATGTAGAAGCCTGGCAACTGGGATTTGTCGTAGATCGGGATCCAGTCGTCGCTGACGTCGTAGAGATCGACCACCCCCTTGCCCTGGCCGGGAATGCCCAGGCTGGGCACACGCTGGGCGTAGCGCTGGGCCTGCACCGTCCATTGCTCCGTGAATTCGCGGTTATAGTCTTCGTCATCCACCCACTCGCGTTCGTCGCATTCCGGGTCTTCGCTGCCCACCAGAATGTGGTTGCCGTGTTCGGGACGGCAGTAGACGGCGACGTCGCTGTCCGAGATCACGGTGCCGGCGTTCTCGAAATCGAAGCCCTCGGGCGAGGGCACGTGGACGACTTCCTGGCGCAGCGGCTTGGTACCGATGGTCATGTCTCCCAGCACGCCGGCCAGGGCGTTGACCTTGGCCGAGGCCGGGCCGGCTACGTTGACCACCACTGGAGCCGCGATCTCGCTGCCGTCGTCGAGGCGCACACCGGCAACTCGGCCACCATCTTGCAGGACCTCCACCACGCGTTTGTTGAACACAAATCGCCCGCCCTTGGCCTCGGCGGCGCGCTGCAGGTTGTGGGATGAAAGCTGCGGGTCGGTGATGTAGCCGGCCGTGGGAAAATAGACGCCGCCTTCCACTTGGCCCTGGCCAGGCAACCCGAAGTCCGGATCGGAGAGAGGCTTGGCCGGCCAATAGCTGTTCAGGTCGTAGATCGGCAGGCGTTCGCGGATCCGCTCCGCGTCCCAGATTTCATAGGGCACGCCAAGCGCGTCACAATGCGTCATGTGGCCTTTCATATGATCGTTCTGCACGGTGCTCATGACCAGGCAGCCGATCTCGCGAAAATCGGCCAGGCCGCGCTCGTCGGTGACCTCGAGATATTCCGCCCAGTCGCGCCAGTAGAAATATCCCTCATAGGCGAAGGCCGTTCCCTCCAGCGTCGAATAGTGAACGCGGATGATGGCGCACGAGCCACTGGTCGAGCCATAGCCGGCGGCTGGATGGCCGTCGACCGAAAGCGTCCGGTAACCCAGTTTGGCCAACTCGAAGGCCGTGGCCGCGCCGATCACGCCGGCGCCAACGACTACCGCGTCCGCTGTCTCTGTCATGGTTTGCTTCCTCACCTTTTCTAGGGCGCCGATCATAACGACTCCACGGTCCGGGGGCAGTGGTTGAAATACACCGTGCTTGCTTCCTATGATGTCCTCGGTTTCGCTGCGGGACATGCCAGCAGGCCCGGCGGACGGGTTTTTGGATGGATCGATGGCAGAAGTTCAACGCCTTGGGGAGAACCCTCTCAGGCTGCCTCGGCGGCGGTGGGAGCTGCCGGCGCTTGCGCTCTGTGTGTTGACGCTGGCGAGCGTGTTTGCGGATCCAGCCGGGGCTCAAAGTTCCGGTTCGATGGGTTCCGAATCCGATGTCACTGCGCGGATCAGCATCGTGGTGCCGGAACGCGCCACCTTCACCATCGGCCTCGTCGATACCGTCTCTGCCGTCATTGGCGGAGGCAAAAGCAAAAGCGAAGACGGAGGCGAGGGCGAAGGTGAGGACCAAAGCGAGCCCGAAATTGCCATCATCGGCGGCAACATCGATCTCGCCTTGACGGGGTCCTCGTACCTCGAGGGCGCCACCACCATTTCGGCTCTGGGATCGGGAGCCGACGGCGTCTTCGAACTCGAGGCGTCCAACGGAAAAAAAATCCAATTCAACCTCAAAATCGGTGGCGACAATGGCCGGACGCTCAGTCCCAGCGAGGCTCTCAGCCTGGCCGACCTGAGCAACCTTTTTATCGATCTGCCCGACGGCTGGAATAGCGACGATCCTGATGCGGTGTTCGTCGGCGTGCTGACACTAATGATCAGTCCGGAATAGGCGTCGCGCCTGGGTTCGCGGGACCCTAGGGTTTTCCAGGGTTTATTGCGGGCTGACGAGCAAAGTCAGGTGGCCCGAGTAAACGGCGCCGGGCGCACCCTCTGATTCCCCGTCTGCACTGGCCAAGTCGACCGAGAGCTTGCCGATATCGTTGATGCTCAGGGACTCGTTGGGGGCAATGTGGCGGCCACTATCGTCGGCGGCCGTGCTGAGGTGCAGCCTGACGGTGTCGCCGTGGGCATCGCGCAATTCGAAGGCGCCGTCGGGTCCGGAACCGACGGCGGAATAGGTGGTCGCGCCCTTGAGATAGGAGGGGCCGCTGAACTGGAGATCTATGTCTCCGCCCGCGACCGCGATTTTCGTCGTTTTCCCATCGTCGGCGGTGGCCGGGGGGGCGACCTGCAAATTGGCGCGCTCGGGTATGTTGACGCTGATCGTGGCCTGCCCCTGCGCCGCCCCCGCTGCGATTTGGGACCCGGTGGCGGCCTGGGCCACATTGGCGGCGCCCACCGTGACCACCGTGATTAAGGCGACCGAAGTGCCCTGACGGATCAGACGTTGCAGGCCGAGCGTGCGTTCCAGGGAAGCCTGGTCGAGGTGACCGAGATGAACCAGCGTTTCGCCCAGGCGCCGGCCGCTGGCCGCCATCGTGTGGAGGGCGTAGGTGAGCTGGATTTCGCTGATCAGGTCGAGCCGAACGAGTAGCCGGCCAAGTGTCGTATCCTGCGAACGCTGCAGGGTGACGGCTTTCTTGATGGCTGCCTGGGAGGCCAGCCCCAGGCGGATTATGGCATTGCCCAAGCGCTCGCCGCTGCGGCGTTGGGCCTCGATCGCGGTCTCAATGGCCTCGGCGCTGATGGCGCCGATGTCGATGAGGATCTCACCCAGGCGCCGGCCTCGCAGCGGCGACCGGCGTTCGCCCTGGATCTTGATGGCGGCTCCGACATGCCGTTCGTCGACCAGCCCCAGGCGCTGCAGGATCACGCCCAACTTCTCGCGCGTCGTCTGCTGATGCGCCAGCGCGTCGTCGATCGACCCCGGACTGGTCAGTCCGAGTTCGACTAGGATCTCGCCAAGGGGCCGCTTTTCCACTTTGACTCCCGGCTGATTGGGCAAAGCCTGTCGGCAATTCAGCACAAAATAGGCCTGCGGAGAACAATTTGCCAAGCCCCCGCCGCGGCACGGGAGAGTCAGAGAGAAAGATTAAGGTGTCGCCTCCCTTACTTGATCGACCCATTTTGGTACGTGGTGTCAGTCGGTTTGTCTCAAAATGGTACTAAACTCCTGCTCGTCGCTCCGACAGAGGTAGTGTAACTTATTGCAACTAAGGAAAAATTTGACTGGTTTGGGAAGATTGGCCGTGGCCCGTCTCTTGCTAATCCATTGTAGTACCGTGTCGAACTCGAGGAACCAATCCTCCGGCAAACCCGGATCCGGCAACTGGAGACATACAAAATGCGCGAATTGGCCGGATCAAATAAACCTGGGGATAGTGACATAAAACTTGTGGAGCACCTGGGTGTATGCTAGGGAGTTCCCTGGGAATTTGTTAGGGAGTTCCTGTAGCTAGGGATATCCCTAGGATTTGAGAATCTCAAGCAGGCAGCGCGTTGTGGCCTGCCCCCCGAAAACTGGTCCAGCCCGGATGTTAGGATTGGGTTGGCTTGAAGGAGGGCAAAATGGCGAAGAAGAATCACACGGTTGAGCAGATTATCGGCAAGCTCCGCGAGGCGGAGATCCGGCTAAGCCAGGGAGAGACGGTGGGCCAGGTCAGTCGAT
>PVBE010646494.1_pt1 | contig 24573 bp, 21 predicted proteins | sample 1631181 | NCBI WGS metagenome assembly PVBE01 (sample SAMN08397723, study PRJNA350692) | Marine metagenome, whole genome shotgun sequencing project. | isolation source: water | place: Pacific Ocean | collected 2012-04 | reverse complement strand
GGCACCCAGTGGACGATCTTGACCACCTGGACATCAGGCCATCATTCCTTCGCGACGCTCTCGCGTCGCCTCCGGATCAGCCTGCGCATGTCGTGCACCTCCGCGAATAGGCAAAACAAGGCGCGATACCTGGACCAACGGCCCCATTGAACGACGATGTCCCGACGGTGGTAGTATGAGACGCCGCATCGATCAGCATCGAAGCACCGCCGGGTTCCAGCGCCTGTCACGATCATTCTGTGAGTGCAGGACGGACCGCTCCATGATGCATGTCCAGCGGACTCGGAAACCAGGACGACCATCGACAGGATGAGCCAGATTTCAACGAACCCTGTTCAAGATCGTCTGTGGTCCAAAGATTTCGTCCTCACTCTTCTCGTAGCGCACTTCATCTTCACCGCGTTTGCGGGACTGTTTACGATCATTCCCTTGTATGTCGTGGATCGCGGCGGCGAGATATGGCACGTTGGCATCGTCATCGGCTCAATGGGAGTGATCGGCTTGAGCATCAGGCCGTTTGCGGGTCGATGGATTGAGTCGTTCGGCGCCAAGAAGGTAGCTGTGATTGGCTCGGCAATCTTCGGCATCGCAACGTTGCTCCATATGTTGGCCTTCAATTTCTGGCTGATCATCCCTGCCCGTATGTTGCAGGGCATCGGGTTGGCTTTAACGCCCGTGGCTACGGCAACGATCGTGGCGAATCTTGCGCCCGTGCACCGGCGTGGCGAGGCGATGTCCATCATCGGCAACGCCATCGCGACCGCCTCAATGTATTCGCCCGTGGTCGCATACTGGTTATTCTCGCGATTCGGGTTCGAGGCGGCCTTCATTTACACCGGAGCGGCGGCGCTTATCGGAACCGCAATCGCCCTGAGGCTGTCCACGTTTCAACCGACAGCGCCTTCGAGTTCGGGCCCAGCGACAAAAGCGCCACTCATCAGCAAGCGCGCCCTGTTTCCGACGGCGGTGTTTCTCTGTTACACGGTGACCACGGCGCCCTCAAGCACTTTTCTACCGATTCTCGTCGAGGAGCGAGGATTGGGTAATCCCGGGCTGTATTTCGGGATGATGGCGCTTGTCTCGATATTCTTCATGGCGGCCTCCGGTCCGACAGCCGACAGACTGGGCCGGGCAGCGGTGATCATTCCGGGTATGGTTGCTGTTGGACTCGGCATGTTCATGCTGACGGCCGCAACAAACCAACTCATGTTGCTTGCAGCCGCGTTTCTAACAGGCGGAGGGTTCGGACTGATTCAACCCGGCATTCAATCGCTGACCGTCGACCGCACCCCACCTCATGAACGCGGTTCGGCGATGGCCACGCTGCAAGGAGCTTGGGATGTCGGCGGGTTCGGCGGCGCTTTTGTCTTCGGACCGCTAGCCGGAGTCGTCGGCGTGGCCGCCACGTTCGCCACTGCGGGCGTCGTGGCACTGTTTGGAACAGCCGGGTTCGTCGTCGGCATAGCCAAGGGATCCGGTTCAGCGACGCAGAACGAGACGGGCGTCCCGACCGGAAGCGTCGACTAGGTTCGGCCGAGCAACGCAGAGACCCGGTCCCAGATCGCGTCGCCGAGTTCGGATTCGGGCAGAGTTGCGTCGAGCACGAGCCAACGATCAGGATCGCGCTGGGCTTGTTCGAGATACCCCTGCCTGACTCTCAAGTGGAAGTCCGAGTCTTCGAGCTCAATCCTGTCTAGCGCCGTGCCCGCCTTACGGCCGAACCCTTCGTTTGGCGGCAGGTCCAGTAGCACCACTATGTCGGGTTCGAGTCCGCCCGTTGCAACGGTGTTCAGGGTCGCGATCGTCATCTGATCCACGCCGCGCGCGAAGCCCTGGTAGGCGACAGTCGAATAGACGTATCGATCGCATACGACGCAATGGCCACTGTCAAGGGCTGGTGCGATGACCGTCTCGACAAGAGCGGCGCGGGCCGCGTTGAACAGGAACAGTTCTGCCGTGGGCGTGAGGCCTTCGCCGGTCTTGACCCACTCACGAACGCGCTCACCCGTGGGCGTCCCTCCCGGCTCTATCGTTTGCGTAACCTCGTGTCCGGCGTCGGCTAGCCTTTGCGTCAGTATCGCGCACTGCGTGCTTTTGCCGCCGCCTTCGACGCCTTCAAAGACGACGAAAATGCCTCTGGGGGCGGGTTCAGTGGACATTACAACACGATCTCGCTGCTGTCTCGAAGGGCATATTCCATCCACGATTCGCACGGCGATCTGAGCCAGGATATGGCTCGGCCTTCTCCCAGACGGTCGCTCGTCGACCGGTTGATCGTCGGTCGTTACCAATTTCGTCGGCGATGCGGGCGGCGCGGCAACCGATCCCAGCCCTCAAGATGGTACGGCCCGCCTTCCCTCTGCGAACGCTATTCGCGTTTCCCATCCCCAACGACCCGACAGCGTGCTCACAAACTGAAGCTGAACTCCGAGAGAGTTTGGGTGACGGCGGAAACGCGAGATCGATTACAACGGGACGCAAGGACGCGGCCCTCCCGTCCTTCCGCAGAAGGATGGGGTGTCCCCAGGAAATCCTCTTGGGTGGGTGGGTGGGGCAGAACATGCTTGATGACCGATCCCTTCAAATCACGACCCGTGGTCGTTTGGGAGCCGCGATTGTACACAGAATAAGACGCTTCCGTAGTCTTGTAAGCGATGGCGCGTTTTCAGCGACTAGATTCTTCGGCCGCGGCCTCTGAATGACAGGTGTGCGTCGGCCTGGTTCACGATCCTTCGACACGTGCTGCCGCCTTGAGTCCGTCGGAGGTCCGCTAGAATCCTGCCGTCTGTCAGCACTTCGGTCATGTTGCCGGGGACGCTATCGTGCGTAGAAAACCACGCGGCGCGCGGGCTCTCCGCCGTTGCTCGACGACACCAGACCGTTCTTTTCGGCAATCTCGTGCTGTACGTGCCGGATGTACGCTCCCTGCGGATTCAGCTCCACTTGGTGCTCGCCGCCTTGGATCCGTGCCGCGGCGTCTTCCGCTTCCTTGGTGGCGATGTCCAGCATCTTCGTTCGGCGCGGGCTGTTCGTCCTGCGAGTTATTGCCTGGATAAACTGCTCGATCTGCGTTGTCGTGTTCCGACGCAACACGTAGACCGGCTTGCCCCGCTGCTCCGCGGCCTGGAGCGCGTGGGTCTTGCGTCGATAGTAATTCTTCGTGGTCAGCAGCAGGTCCGCCGAGTTGATGTCGTCCACCAGCTCGACAGGCGCGGTGGTTACTTTCACCACCTGCTGCAGCTTACCTTTGTTCACACCGTAGGGCATGATGTGCGTGATCGAAACCGGCGCTTGTTCCGGTTCGGCTTGCGCGTCCGATTCGTGCTCGTCGCCGCTGTACGGGTGACTGGCATATTGAGGCATGCCGCCATTGGTCGAAGGACGTCGGGTTTGCGGCCTCGACCTCGAAACCGCCCCGCTTTCCTCCAAAACTCGGCGTTCCGGTGAGATCGGCAGCCCGCGGAGCATACGGTCGACGGTCTCCGAGACGTCCGCGTGAACTACAACGGTGTTCCAGCTTTGGATCTCGACCAGGACGTCGAAGGTCGGCGGCGCTCTTCGTTCGAGGACTGTCTTCTGCGTCCGGCGCCGGCGTGCTTCGACGTCGCCGAGGGTCACCGACTGGATGCCGCCCACGAGGTCGGACAGCGTCGGGTTCATGATCAGGTTGTCGAGGGTGTTGCCGTGGGCAGTGGCTACGAGCTGCACGCCGCGCTCGGCGATGGTGCGGGCCGCGTTGGCCTCGAGCTCGGCGCCGATCTCGTCGATGATGATGACTTCGGGCATGTGGTTCTCCACCGCCTCGATCATCACGTCGTGCTGGAGGCTCGGCGAAGGAACCTGCATGCGACGGCTGCGGCCGATGCCCGGATGCGGGATGTCTCCGTCGCCGGCGATCTCGTTGGACGTGTCAACCACCACAACCCGCTTGTCCGCGCCGTCCGACAGCACCCTGGCGACTTCTCGCAGCATGGTTGTTTTGCCGACGCCAGGCTTGCCCAGAAGCAAGACGCTCTTCTCCGTGAGCACCAGATCTTCGATGACCCTGATGGTGCCGTAGACGGCTCTGCCGACCCTCAGGGTGAGTCCGATGATGATGCCCGCGCGATTGCGGATAGCCGAGATTCGGTGAAGCGTGCGTTCGATGCCCGCTCGGTTGTCTCCGCCGAACTGGCCCACGTTCTCGATCGTGCTGTCGAGTTCTTCACGGGTAACTTCACCCGAGTCCAGGAGCACGTTTCGGTTCAGGAACCTGGCCTCGGGAATGCGTCCGAGGTCCATGACGACTTCGAGCAGCTCGTCGAAGTCCGGATCCTCTTTGAGGGGTTCTTTGACGCGCGCGGGGAGCATGTCGATCAGAACTTCGAGTTCGGTTTCGGTTCTATCTAGCAATTGGCCGAACCCACCTCCCGGTTGGATGGCGTCGTGTTCCTTTTTCAGCGTATCAATCACCTGATTGATATTCTACATCGCGTCCGGTCCCAGGCCAACCGCGAGCGACCTCCAGGCACGTTTCGACTTCATCATTCGGCCCCGGCGCCATCGAACCACGGTCACTCGATGGAAGCCAGGGCGGAGCGACCGCGTTGAAGTTCGGCGGCCGTCTTGCCGGTAGTCTTTACTAGCGTCACGAAATGGTCGACGGCAACGAACCGGCGTGCGTCCAAAGCCGCTTGAAGGCTTGTCTCGTACTCAGGAGTCAGGCAATAGACGTCTCTGGCGCCGGCGAGCCTTCTGAGTCCCGAATCTACAACATCCGGCATGATGGCCCTGTCATCGGCGTGAAGCGCCGCGCTCAGGTATCCGGCGCCTCCTCTTTTCGACGTTCGAACCCAACCTCGGATCGCATCGGCTTTTTCGAACACCCGCTCCAATCGCCGGCCGGGCTGGCTCTCCTGAGAAGCTCTCCATTGATCGAAGGTCATCCCCGTCACTCGTCGCACCGACACGGGAACGGACGCGTTGTGCAGGCGAAACAGACCGTAGTCGTCCCGTGGGACCATTCTTCGCAGCCTGGTTGCGTCATCGAACAGCGATCCTGATCGCGTGCCGTTTTGAATCGCCGCGCCTCGCAACAACGTTTCGCCCACGCAGGGGAAGAATCCACTCTTCCGTGCGGCGTCAACGACGAGGTCGTCGTCTTGAAGTCGCAGAAATATTCGCTCGGCGCCTCGCATCGCCGCTGCACCGGCCGCTTCTTCGAGGAGCTCTGAAAGCGGACCCGGTTGCACCGACGCCAAATGCAGGCTGGTAACCTCCCAGCTTTGAAGCCCGGAGCGCGGGGCGACAACCGCGATGCCGTGGAGTTGGGCGCCCTCGGTCCAAGCCCAAGCCGAATCTAGCGCACGCGGCGTAAGTTGGAGTCTGGAAAGGCGGATGATCGGGCGCCAATACGAGCCGTGGCGCGGCAATGAACTCAACGTAACGGCGCGGTTGGACAAACCTCTAGTCGACGCCAGCGCGGAGCGGACTATGTCCAATGAGTTAAACGACCTGATCATACGAAAACTTCTGCTTTCGGAGCTCTCGTATGCCGACCCTGCCGAGACCGCATCATTGACCATCGCGGCGACGAATTTGGCTGATACTCGAATTGGCCGCGAACGCGGGCCAAGCCGAATGCTTGACGGGTCAGCTAGCCTGTTCCACGATACTCAGGAAATACGCGTGCATCCTTGCGTCGTCGGTAAGCTCAGGGTGAAACGACGTCGCGAGCATGTTCGCTTGCCTAACAGCAACCGGTCTTCCGTCTTCCAGCGTCGCCAGGACATCGACGCCCTCACCGACATGGTTGACGGCCGGAGCGCGGATGAACACGGCGCGAAACGAGGGTCCGTTCAGGAAGTCGATCTCCAGATCGGTCTCGAAGCTGTCCACCTGCCGTCCGAAAGCGTTGCGGCTCACCTCGATGTTCATGAGCTTCAACGGATCGGGCCTTTTGTCCGCAAGTTTCTGCGCCATGACGATCATGCCGGCGCACGTCCCCCAGGTTGGCATCCCGTCGCCGAGCACGCGCTCCCGGAGTTTGTCGCGCATTTCGAAGATGTCGATAAGCTGGACAATGGTCGTGCTTTCGCCGCCGGGAATGATTAACCCGTCAACCTCGTCCAGCTCTTGTGCAAGTCGTATTTCGCGGACTTCCGCGCCAAGCGTCTCGAGCAATCTGCGGTGCTCGAAGAAATCGCCTTGAATGGCGAGGATGCCGACTCGTGCCAAGCTACCAGCCCCGTGTCGCAAGTTGCTCGGATTCGGGCATGGTCCTGATGTCCAGCCCGGGCATCGCATCGCCTAAGCCCCTGGACACCTCCGCGACGATCTTCGCGTCCTGGTAGTGAGTGGTCGCCTTCACGATGGCGTCGGCCATGCGTGAAGGGTTCGACGACTTGAAGATGCCGGAGCCGACGAAAACGCCGTCGACGCCGAGTTGCATCATCAGGGAGGCGTCGGCAGGAGTAGAGATTCCGCCGGCGGCGAAGTTCACGACTGGAAGCGTTCCGAGGTCGTGGACTTCCTTAACCAGATCGAATGGGGCTCGAAGGTCGCGAGCCGTCGCCATAAGCTCGGCTTCGTCCATGCCCTGGATTCGCCGAATCTCGCCCATCACCTTGCGGGCATGCCTGACAGCCTCGACGATGTTGCCGGATCCGGCTTCGCCTTTGGTGCGGATCATCGCCGCGCCTTCGCCGATTCGCCGGAGGGCTTCGCCCAGGTCACGGCAGCCGCAAACGAACGGCACTTTGAAATTTTCCTTGTCGATGTGGTTGTTCTCGTCCGCGGGGGTGAGGACTTCGGATTCGTCGATGTAGTCGACGCCCAACGCCTGAAGCACCTGCGCTTCGGCGAAGTGCCCGATTCGAGCCTTCGCCATTACAGGGATGCTCACCGCCTCGATGATCCCGGTGATCATGGTGGGGTCGGACATGCGGGCCACGCCGCCTGCTGAACGGATGTCGGACGGCACCCGCTCCAGCGCCATCACGGCACAAGCGCCGGCGTCCTCGGCGATCTTGGCGTGCTCGGGCGTAACGACGTCCATGATGACGCCGCCTTTCAGCATCTGGGCCAGCCCAGACTTAACTCGCCATGTTCCAGTCTCCGCAGAGGTGTCGATCGCCATAAGTAGGCCTCCGTTCGTTGTTCAGACAGTGGCTGTTTATGGGCGATATTATACTCCCGCCGAATACCCATGACAACGAACGCCGCCTCGAGGGTTCGTGACGGGATTCGAGCTTGCGCCACACGGCGACGTTGCTTGGCTGCGAGCGGTCCACGAGTGAGGTCCGATTCAAGAAGATCAGCGGGGGCCACGATCACATTCGCCTCGGTCTTTCTTCCGCAACTGCCCGCCGATACTGAACTATCGCCGGGAGAGGGCAAAGCTCACCCGAAGTCCGGTGTTACACTATGCCCGACTGCCGTCCGCCCGGCAGCCAGAGTGATTTGGTCACCCACGGCGTGTGGCAAAGGAGGAGAAGACCAGCGGGCTCATAGCAAGTCCGTGCGCAGGAGGCTGCTCGCAGGAATCGTCTTTAGGAGACCAGACATCCGTTGCCAAAATACGACCACATATTTGTCGATGAGTCCGGCGATCCAGGTTGGGCCTTCGACCCCGTCAGCGCAGAACTGCTTAGTAGCGAATACTACACGGCGGCGGCGCTTCACATGTGTGACGATTCGTTTGGAAAGGTATACGAGCACATCTCGAATTTCCGCTATCTGACGAGAATGTCACGAGAGCTTAAATTGCATCCTGAGAGGGAGATCTTCCAGCGATTAATCCACCCCATCGGAACGCTTGCCGATGGCGACGGCGGCATTTGGGCAAGCGCAGTTCATCTGGACAAGCGGAAATATGATGGGCGTTACTTGAAAGATGGAGGGCCCAGACCTCAAGACCCAGTGAAATTTCGAAACTGGGTTCTCCGCCGTCTGCTGGAGTGGCACTTTTCCTGGGCGCACTTGCAGTCACAACAGTACGACTTGGTTTTGGACCGAGTCGAACTCACGAAGGATCAGACGGACAACCTGCAGAACTATCTTGCTCGAAACTACAATCTACCGACGCCCACAAGCATCTCTCACGCGGCATCAATCTACGTCGAACCCTTGCAGATCGTTCATCACATCGCCACCGGGTTCAAGAATGTAGTTACCCTGGGCAGCGCTCCGCCTGACGCACTCTCATTTATCAGGTCGCGCGACATCACAACGAGTCAGCGGGCAGAACGATACGGAAAAGTTATGGGCTAGGACAGGTCTCCATGTCTCGGGAGGCCCGCCTAGCCCACGATTAACAGGGAATTGGCGTTAACATCAGGCTAGCCGCTGATGGTCTCGCTGTCAAGAGACTTACATTCATCTGCTGTTCGTCCCGGCGCGTACTCTGACTTGATCCCCTGGCGTCCGCCCTCGCACCCGACGTGCCAAGTCCAGCCTGACTGTTGCCTTGAACCGGTCACTCGGCGTGAAACCCGGTGTTACACTGTGCCCCACGAATTGGTCGGCAGTTCTGGTTGCGCGGCGAAGAGACCGTGAACCTAGGATACGACGCGTACAGCGTGGCTAACGCAGTGAGGACGTGATATTGCCTGAGAACCACGAACAGGTGCTGAGCGGGATACGGATCGTCGAGCTTGGGACCGATGTCGCCGCAGCGTTCGCGGCCCGATTGTGCGCGATCTACGGCGCGGACGTTATCACCGTCGAGCCGCCCGGCGGCCACCCAATCCGTCGATTGCCGCCGTGGCCGAACGATTCCGAGGACCCGGATCAGAGCATCCTGTTCGCGCACCTGGGAATCGGCAAGCGCTCCGTATGCCTCGACGTGAACGATGCCGGTGACGTTGGTCGCCTCAAAGAATTGATTCTGTCGGCAGACGGCGTGTTCGAGAGCTACGCACCGGGCCAGCTTCGCAATCTCGGGATCGATCTCGACGAGCTCATGGAGGCGAAGCCGGGACTAACCGTGACGCACATCGCCCCATTCGGCCAGCACGGACCTCGCGCGAATTGGTCCGCGAGCACTTTGACCGCCGCCGCGTCAGGCGGACAGCTATACTTGACCGGCGATCGCGACAAACCCCCGCTGTTAACCGCGGGTCACCAAGCCTATTGCCAGGCTGGCCTTCACGCGTTCGGCGCGACGCTCTCGAGCGTGTACGCGGCGAAGACGACCGGCGTCGGCGATAGCGTCGACATCTCCGTTCAAGAGGTGCAAGCCGCGACGCTGGAGGGCGCGGGTCCCGCGTCGCTTTGGTACGGCGGCGACCAGGTCAGAGCCGGCAACAATCCTCGGGCGTTGTGGGGCATCTACGAGTGCGCGGACGGGTGGATTGGCGTCGCATCGATGCCCCGACAGACCGGTTCGGTCCTGGACGCGATCGGACTGAGCGACATGAAAGACGACCCGTTGTTCACCGGGGGAGGTTGGAATCCGGAAGCCAACGAGCTGCTGAGTGACATGATCCCCGGGTTCACGACGGAACACACAGCCGCCGAGATTTTCGCGATAGCCGACGAGCATCGTGCTCCGTTCGCGGTGATTCCGACTCCGGCTGAACTTCTGGCGTGGCCACATCACAAAGAAACCGACTTCTGGAAAGAGGTGGACCACCCCGAATTGGGTCCCCACCCGGTTCCTTCCGGCCCGATTGCATTCGACGGCGATCGCGGACGATTCGTTCCGGCGCCGACCATCGGGCAGCACACAGCAGAGGTGCTCGCCGAGCTGTCGGAAGCCGGACCTCAAACCAGCAGCGACGCTTCGGGTCAAGCGCTCGAGTTGCCGTTGGCCGGATTGCGCGTAATCGACACGACGCAGGTTTGGTCGGGCCCATACGGGGCGCGATTCCTCGCAGACATGGGGGCCGAGGTAATCAAGATCGAAGGACCGACCTTTCCCGACCCGATTCGCACCGCGGGCGGAAACCGAACCACGCCTGAGATCAATCTGTCGGCGTATTTCAATGAATACAACCGGGGGAAGAAGAGCCTAACTCTGGACATCAAACAGCCCGAAGGGCTCGAGGCGCTCAAGAAGCTTGTAGCGACCTCGGACGTGTTCGTCGAGAACTGGTCGTCAGGAGTGGCCGACGGCAACGGCCTCGGCTACGACGATTTGCGAGAGATCAACCCACGCATCATCTACATCTCGATGCCGGGGTTCGGACATGTCGGGTCCGATGCGTCGCGCGTTGGCTTCGGACCCACCATTGAGCAGATGGGCGGCCTGGTTGCGCTACAAGGGTATCAGGACGGACCTCCCCACAAGTCCGGCATCTCTTACGGCGACCCGATCGCCGGCGCAGCCTGTGCCGGGGCGGTGACCGCAGCGCTGATATCTCGTGAGCGAACCGGCGTCGGCAGCTACTGCATGATTCCGCAGCGGGACGGCGTGACCGGCCTCGTCGGCGAGTACTTCATCGCCGAAGCCCTCGGCGTCCCGATGCCCGTGCGCTACGGGATGGCGAACCCGAAGTCGGCCCCGCACAATGTGTACCCGACGATTCCCGACGCGGAGCCCCGACCGATCCTCGGGCTTGACCAAAAACCTGTCTCCACAGCCGACGATCGCTGGATCGCGATCGACTGTCGCTCCGACGCCGAGTGGGACCGATTGGTGGAGCTGATCGGCGACCCACGCCTCGGCGGCGAAGAGTACCGGATGCTCGCATCCCGACAGCAGAGCCTGGATCTGACCGACTCCGTGATCGGCGAATGGACGAGCGGGCAGGACGCCGACGTATTGGCCGCTCGATTGCAAGAAGCTGGCGTCACGGCGTGCCCGGTCATGTCGCCGCTGCACTTGACCAAAGACGCTCACCTGCGCGAGCGGAACAACTACATCGAGGTCGCGCACGGCGTGGCGGGCGCACATCTGACGACGCGGCCGACGTGGCGGCTGACACGCCGACCGTTCCTACCGAAGAGATCCGGTCCAGTCTTCGGCGCGGACAGCCACGACATCCTGAGCGGTCTCGGCTACACCGGTGACGAAATCGGCACGATGACCGAACTCGGGGTCACGGGCAGCGAGCTTTGCTGAGCGGCGGACAGGCCGGGCCAGAGGTGTCGTTGCCCCGATACGAGCCACAACAGGAGACCGAAAATGGCATTTGTCGAGACCAAGCGCCACGGGCAGATATTCGTCGTGCGCATCAACAGGCCGGAGCGGATGAACGCACTCGGTTTCGAGATTCGATCGTTGCTGGCAGACGCATGGTCTGAGTTTCGCGACTCCAGCGACCTTGAGGTCGGGGTGTTCACCGGCACGGGGCGCGCTTTCTGCGCCGGTGAAGACATGAAGGAGTCGGTCGAGGCCGGAACCGTGGGCGGGCGACGGCCTGCTCGTGAAGACCCGTTCATGTCGGGAGAATTGGACAAACCCGTGATCTGCGCCGTAAACGGATTCGCGATGGGCGGCGGGTTCATGCTCGTCGAGCGAACCGATCTGCGCGTCGCCGTGCCCGAAGCGATTTTCGAGATGTCGGAGGCGAAACGTTGGTTGCTTGGCGGCTATGGCCACGGGCACATCGCCGCGCTTCCGCACCCGATAGCCACCGAAATGGCATTCAGTTTCAGATTCAGCGCCGAGCGCTTCCACCAGATCGGGTTCGTCAATCGCCTCGTGCCGGCCGAGCAGCTTATGTCGACCGCGTTCGAGATGGCGGAGCACCTTCTGACGCTGCCGCCGGCGTCGAGGGTCAACACAGTCCGGATGATGCGCGAAATGCGGCCCAATGTTGCGCCGAATCTGCTGCAACTCGCCGACGCCCTGCGCGATCACGGTTCGAAGGACGATCTGCTGGAGTCGCGTCGGGCGTTCGTCGAAAAGCGCGCTCCGAAGTTCAAAGGCTGGGACGACCCCGGCGACCGCTATCGGACGCCGACGCTCGCCTCGATTTCGGGAGAGTAGGCGCCTGTCGCCAATTGTGTGGGCTCGAAGATATTGCGTATTTGAATCAGCGTAGACAGGCAAGCCGCAAACGTATCGAATAGGGCGGTGTGGATTGGGATCACGCCGATGCATCTCGCCGTTCGAAGAGTGGTCCCTGTTGACAGCATAAGCGCTCGTTATGGTTTGCGGCGTCTCGATTATCCGAATCTTTCCGGAGACTCCGGCAATCGGGACCGTGACGAAAACACGTCAAGGAGGGCATCATGGACATCGGTTTAATGGTTGAAGGTCAGAACGGACTCACATGGGAGCGCTGGAGCCACATCCTGGCGCTGGCGGAAGAGCTCAAATTCCCGTCCGTCTTCCGTTCGGATCACTACTTCATTGGAACCCACAAGCAATCGCTCGAAGCATACATGTCCTTCGTGGTCGCGGCCCAGGAAACCAGCACAATTCGATTTGGCCCGCTCGTCACTCCGTTGACTTTCCGATCGCCGGTCGACATCGGGCGAATGGCCGCTCAGATCGACGAGTTCAGCGGCGGGCGGTTCGTGATGGGTCTCGGCGCCGGATGGCATGAGCCTGAGCACCTGGCATACGGCATTCGCTTCCCTCCGATTCGGGAGCGATTCGACCGGTTGGACGAAGGAATCAACGTGATCCAGGCGCTGTGGTCCGAAGGTCCCGCCTCCTACAAAGGGAAGTATTACGAGGTCAGGGACGTCGACTGTCTGCCGAAACCTACGCCCGGCGGGGCGCCGATCTTGATCGGAGGGGCTGGAGAAAAGCGGACGTTGGCCTTGGTGGCCAAGTACGCCACCGAATGGAACTGCGTAAACCTCGGTCCGGAAGCCTACGCCCACAAAAAGGAAGTGTTGGAGCGACACTGCGAGGCCATCGGACGCGATCCGGCGACGATCAAGCGATCGATGATGGTCCTCGGGTTGATGGGCCCCAACAAGCAAACACTCCACGACGTCACCCAACGCTTCAAGGACTCAAATCCGGCGAACCAATCGACCTCGATCGAGGAGTTCACGGCGCGTTCGCGAGATCGCGGGATGATCGTCGGCCAGACCGAAGAGGTCGTGGATCGCCTCGGCCAGTTGGCCGAATTGGGCCTCGAGGAGGTCGAGTTCGAGCACCTAAACTACGACTCGGACGAGGGGCCGCGATACCTGGCGTCGGACATCGCGCCCAAGGTGGCGGGGCTGTAGAGGCGCAAGCACGATCGCCGGCCCACACTGACCCGGTTCGCTTTTGCGTCGGGTGACAGATCATGCAGTCACACGATTACTTGGATGTCTGGAACCTTTCGCTGCCCCGTGTGCCGCTGGACTCCACTGACATCGATCAATTCACACAATATGCGCGGATAGTGTTCGCTCGACCCGGATTCTCTCGTTCTGAATCGCAGGTGCATCACTTCATCGCCGTTTACAGGTTTCCTGAGCGGAGATAGACTGAACTCCCCGCACGACGGAATCTGTCAATTTCGGAAGGCGCCACAATGAAATTTGGATTCTACATACCCAGCCACGGTCCCATGGCGAGACGTGGCCCACTGATCGAGATTGCCCAGGCCGGTGAAGATCAGAGGTACGACTCGGTAGTCGTCGGCGACCACATCATGGCCCCACAGGTGATGCGTTCGGCTTACCCTTACTCGGTCGGCAGCGAGGTTCCGTGGGACGAAAGCGGCGAACACCTGGAGCAGTTGACCGAACTGACGTTCCTGGCGGCGGTGACGAACCGAATCCGCCTGGTTTCAAGTGTGATGATCGTCCCGTATCGGAATCCGCTGTTGGCGGCGAAGATTCTGGCGACGTTGGACGTACTCTCAGAGGGGCGGTTGATTGTAGGCGTGGGTGTCGGCTGGTTGGAGGAGGAGTTCGAGGCGCTGGACACTCCGCCTTTCGCGGACCGGGGCGCCGTGACCGACGAATATCTCGAGGCTTTCAAAGAGCTGTGGACCTCAGATGACCCCACCTACGACGGGCAGTACGTGAAATTGTCCAACCTCGAGTTCACGCCGAAGCCGGTGCAGAAGCCGCATCCGCCCATATGGGTTGGCGGCCAGAGCAAGCCAGCCATCCGACGCGCCGTGGAACATGGCAACGCCTGGCACCCCGTCGGAGCGACGCCCGCAACACCGCTGGAACCCGAGAAACTCGTCTCCGACATCGCGTACCTGCGCGGTCACGCCGAACGCATCGGCAGAGACCCGTCCGAGGTCGGGATCGCCATGAAAGCACCGCTGTACGACGCTGAACGGAGCTCCGAGGGAGGTCGCCGCCGCTTCTCCGGGGAGCCGCAGCAGATAGCCCAGGACATCCGGACGTACGCCGAGCTCGGTGTGACCGATCTGATTTTCGATGTGCGCAGTTCGGACCTGAGCCGGATACTCGAACGGTTGGCGTGGCTGTCCGAGGAGGTTATCGCGCTGGTCTAGCTGGAGTCTGTTCGTTTCCTGGAGTACGCGGGTGATTTGGAAGATCCTGCTTCAGGAAGATCCGCCTTAGCTGGATCGGGTAGAGATCGAGCTCGGTGGCCGGACCCCCAACCTTGGGAGTCGATGGTGCAGAGCAATCCCAACGGCAATTCTGATGTAGGACTGTGAGAAAGTGAGCGATCAAAATGGACAACACCAGCAGCACCACCGGGTCGTTCAGGGACCGTAGCCTCGAGGCCGCCCTTGACGCGCTCGGAGAGGCTGGATTCCCTCAAGCCGAGATCTTGGCATTAGACCCGCACGTCGGGCCACCCGGCGAGCAAGAACTCGGCCGTCTTCGAGGCATCCTAGAAGCCCACTCCGTCCGTGGCAGAACGATGCACGCAACGGGCGCGCGGAATACCTTGGCAGCCCTAGACGCTAGTTGGAGGAAGCAGAGTGTTGAAGCTCTGACCGGATACGTCCGTTTGGCCGGCGCTCTCGGCATGACCGAGCTGGTCATCCACCCAATAAGCGACCGGGACTTGGCGCCGTACGCGGATGATCCCGAACTGCCACAGAAAATGCGCGAGGCGGTCAAGCGCTCGCTAGACGACCTGATGCCTGCCATCGAGGCATCGGGGGTGCGAATTACGCTCGAGAACCTGCCCTACCTCGGTTTGCCTTTGAACACCATGAGAGAGCTGCGGACCGTGATTGACCCTTACCCCTGCGAAGCCGTTGGATTGGTCATAGACCTCGGCCACGTCGCCCGCCTCGATCTGGACCCGGTCGACGAGATCCGCGCCGCGGGAGAGCGTTTGTACGGCACCCATATCCATGACATCAACGTGAACGCGGGCGGCGCCGACCACCACTCACCGACCCTCGGCTACCACGACTGGGACGCGATACGACAGGCATTCGCTGGGATCGGCTACACGGGACCCTGGACCTCGGAGGCCATGCAGCTCAGCCACGGAGAGAGCCCGGAGGAGTTGGCCCGCGAGGTCAAGGACTGGATGACTTTTTGGTTACGATAAGCTATCCGAGCGACAGGGGTTCTCTGCATAAGAGATCACGGCGTGCCGGCCAGCTCGTAGGAACAGCGAAGGACGCGGAGGCTCGAAACGAGATGACGGTTGAGTTCTTCGCACTCAAGGCCACGTCTCGAACCCCCGCCAATTAGGCGACGAATGCCGTGACTGACAACGTCAGCCGGTTAACTCACGATCAACACTCGTGTATAGTGTGCGCTGGTTGGAAGTGACGGTCATCGAATGCGGCCGTGGATATTCATTGCATCGCAAAACCCCGCGCCTTGGCTTCAGGATTATCCCGGAATGACCCCGATGCATGAAGGTCTGAGGTCTGCTTGACCCGATTCCGGTTGCCAGCTAACATTGCGCCCAGGCGAGTAAACGTGGGGACACCGTTCACATGCCGTGACGTGATCGAAGACTGGCCGCTGACCTCATCCGCGTCGGCATTTGGAGGCTCGGAAGGCGACCGTTGACGAGGGGCGTATTCAGGTATTTGCCGAGACGCGGCCGCCACCTTCCCGCGCGGTTTATGCCGCAGAACACGGCGTGTATTAGGCAAACCAGCAAATCTCACGGCAGAGGGTACGCATGGAGCTAACGCTAAACGGTAAGAACGCCATCGTCACGGGAGGCGGCTCCAACATCGGTCGGAGCATCGCACTAACCCTGGCTGAAGAGGGCGCCAACATCGCCATCTTCGACCTCGACGAAACGGCAGCCCTTGGGGTATTCCAGGAAGCAAAAGAGGCGGGAGCAACCGGGGAAATGGCCGCGTACGCCACCGACTTGACGGACCGGCTTCAAGTGGAAGCGTCGGTCGGTCGGGTCGCAGAAAAGTTCGAGCAGATCGACATACTGATCAACTGCGTGGGCGGCGACGAAGCTGGACCCTTCCTTGGTCAATCGCCTGAGTTGCACGAGAAACTAGTCGACCTCAACTACATGAGCGTGGTCTACTGCATGCGAACAATCCTGCCCCACATGGTGGAGCGCGGCTACGGCCGCGTCGTCAGCCTGGCGTCCGACGCGGGCCGCATGGGCGAATTCCACGAAGCTGTTTACTCCGGCGCCAAAGCAGGAGTAATCGCCCTGACCAAGTCCCTGGCGAGGGAGGTTGGCAGGCACAATGTGACCCTCAACGTCGTATGTCCCGGTCTGACTATCCCCGAGGACCCTGAAGCCGTCCCCGAGACCAGCATGTTATGGGCTGGGGACGCGTTCGACTTCTGGACACCCGAGCGACGCGCAAGCGCCGCCCGTCGTTACGCCCTTCGCCGCCTGGGCAACGCACAGGATGTCGCCAACGTGGCGGTCTTCCTGGCGTCAGACCGGTGCAACTTCGTCACCGGGCAGACCTGGAGCGTCAGCGGCGGCTACACCATGATGTGATGCCGACGGGCTCTCCGATAGTTGAAAACGACGCAGACATTGCCATATCACATTGAATATTCGCCGGACGCTGAAGACCATCTCAGAGGCCTAACCGCGCGACAACAAACGAACATTCTGGGCACCGTAGAAAGGCAACTGCTCCTCCAACCGAGTGTCGAGACCCGAAACCGGAAGCCGACGCGTCCCAATCCCGTGGCTCCTTGAGAATTACGGATTGGCAACCTTCGCGCGTATTATGATGTAGAAGAAGAACCTGAACCCGTGGTTCTCGTTCGCGCTGTCGGCATCAAAGTACGCAATCGTGTTCGGTTCAGCAGAGAGGTGATCGATCTATGAAGTTCCTCGAGATGTCGGACGCCACCGATCCGCTCGCGGAATATGCAACAGAGGTCGAAAAGGAACCCCTGATCCTAACCGTAGATGGAACGCCGGTTGCCGCATTGGTGCTGGTAGAGAATGCGGACCCAGAGACAGTGACACTGAGTACGGATCCAGGTTTTCTGGCGATGATCGAACGATCCCGCGTGAGACAGAACGCGGAAGGCGGCATCTCCAGTGCGGAGATGCGTCGACGGCTAGGCGCCTAGCCGTCAGGACCCGGCTGCCAAACAGACCGGTGCAACTTCGTCACCGGGCAGACTTGGAGCGTCAACGGCGGCTACACCATGATGTAACGCCGCCGGGCTCGAAACGGCGGCCTCGCTCTGCCGTCAGGGCGCAGGAGCGAGCGGGTGAAGTATGCGCTTATTCGGGAGGGAGAGCATAGCATCCCCACTGATCACCAGGGGCGTATCTGTTTCACGTGGCGAGATAGGGACGCATACGGAGTCGAAGTCGTTGATTACCACTGAAGAGGAAGCAATGAATAGCGGTAGGCTATCGCCGATTCATCCTGGGGAGATTCTGCTGGAGAAATTCCTGAAGCCTTTTGGCATAAGTCAATATCGCCTGGCGAAAGACATCGGAGTTTCGCCAAGGCGGATCAACGAGATTGTGCATGGTAAACGGGCGATCACGGCGGATACTGCGCTACGTATGGCGAGGTATTTTGGCACGTCTGAGCGCTTCTGGCTAAATCTTCAGACACGCTACGACCTGGAAACGGAGAAGGAAAGGCTCGAGGAGTGCCTGCAGCCAGAGGCGATCGTTCTTGCCTGGGTAGGGCCAAGCGGCGGATAACGAGTCAAGGCAGGTGACTGCTGGGGGCGTCCTACTTTGACGTAGCAACTTCCGCCTTTGTAGGGTAAGCTGAAGAAATGCGCGGTCTTGCATGTCACGGAGTTGCTTCTCCGCCGGCCGTTTGGCAGCCCGCGGAGTCATCGAACTTCGGAAGTTGGATCACATGCGAGATGATCAGATCGTTACTCAGGACAAAGACGTCCTCGGTGGAACGCCGGTATTCACCGGAACGCGTGTTCCTGTAGACACGCTCATGGCACATCTCAAAGCAGGTGACCCGCTGAACGTGTTCCTCGCCGATTTTCCCAGCGTAAGTCGTGAGCAGGCCAAAGCATTTCTGGAGTTGGCGCAACGGTGACCGCCAAAGGGGCGATAGATACGCGTCTTTCTTGACGAGAACCTTACCTGGCGCCTGTCGCAACCGATGCCACTGTCTCGCGGGCAACGCCCTGCCACGCAGGCTCACCGTGATCGAAGGAGAGGGGATGCTTCAGACGCCGCAGGAGCTTGTGGAACGCTACCAGCGCGAGGGGTGGTGGCGCGATATGGTGATCACCGACTACCTCGACCGCTGGGCTGACGAGAAGCCCGATCGGGTTGCCCTCGTCTCCCATTTCTACGCGCACGACCAGACGACGACCCTGAGCTATCGCCAGCTCCTCCGCCTTGTGGATCGCGTCGCCTGGACGCTGCTGGACCTGGGAGTTGAACCCGGAGACCGAGTAGCGGTCCAGCTTCCCAACTGGTGGCATTTCACGATCTTCTACCTGGCGTGCGCGCGGATCGGCGCCGCCATCGTCCCGATCACTCCCATCATGCGCCACTTGCAGATCAAGCTCATGCTGGACCGGACGGAAGCTAAGGTCATGGTCATCCCGCCGAGGTTCCGGAATTTCGATTACAGGGCGATGATGGAGGAATTGGTCGACGAGTTGCCGTCGCTCAGGGCTGTGATCGTGATCGGCGATCCGACGCCCAATGGGATGCTCTCCTTCGAAAGGGACATCCTGCTCCAGCGAACGGAAGTGGGGCGTTCGGCGGAGGAGCTGCGCAAGCTGCGTCCCGATCCCGTTTACGACGTAAGCGCGATCTGCTTCACCTCGGGCACCACGGGAGAGCCCAAGGGAGTGATGCACAGCCAGGCCACCATCATGTATCACAGCCGTGCCCTGGGGTCGGTGTTGGGGCTGACCTGGGATGACAAGATTCTCATGGGTTCGCCTCTCGGCCACTACACCGGGTTCGCGTACGGCGTCAACATGCCGTTGATGTTGGGAAGCAAGATCGTCCTCATGGATATGTGGGAGCCCGAAACCGCCGTGCGCCTCATCGCCGAGGAGCGGGTGACCTGGACCATGGGGGCCACGCCTTTCCTGATGGACCTGACCCGAGCCAATGTGTTGGACAGCTACGACGTGTCCTCGCTGCGCTACTTCGTCTGCGCCGGGGCCACCATCCCCAACGCTCTGGTGGAGGAGGCGCACCAGCGCCTTCCTTGCCGCGTCATATCTGCTTGGGGCATGACAGAAGACGGCGCCGTCACAATTGTCAGTCCGAACGACCCACCCTCGAGGGCGGCGGAGAGCGACGGCGGACCGGTTCCCGGCATGGAGGTCCGCATCGTGGATCCTGTCAGCCGAACGCCGTTGCCCACCGATACGGAAGGAGCCTTGGTGGCGCGCGGGCCTGGTCAATTCGTGGGCTACTACAAGCGGGCCGACCTTTGGGAGGAGGCCTACGACTCCGAGCAGTGGTTCGACACGGGCGATCTGGCGCGCATGGATGAGCAGGGATACATTCGCATCAGCGGACGGACCAAGGACATCGTCATCCGCGGCGGGGAGAACGTTCCCGTCGTGGAGGTTGAGGAGATCCTCTTCCGACATCCCAAGGTGATGGAAGTCGCGGTGGTGGGCACGACGGACCCGCGGATGGGAGAGAGGGCGTGCGCCTGCGTGACGCTGGTCGCAGGCGAACGGCTCAGCTTCGACGAGCTCCAAGCGTGGTTCGACAAGAGCCGGACCGCCAAGCAGTACTGGCCCGAAAGGCTAGAGGTGTTCGACGAGCTCCCCAAAACGCCCTCCGGGAAGATCCAAAAGTTCCTTCTTCGGGACTGGGTCGACGCAAGGCACGAATAGCAATACGAGGAGAGAGATGCTCGAAGCACTGAACCTGGAAGGAAAGGCCATCATCGTCACCGGCGGAGGCACCGGCCTGGGCCGCGAAATGGCGCTGCATCTGGCCGGGGCCGGAGCCGATCTGGCGTTAGCTGCCCGCCGGCCGGGTCCACTGGAGGCGGTGAAGGCGGAGGTCGAGGCTCTGGGTCGGCGCGCGATGGCCATCCCCACCGATATCACCGATTCAGCGCAGGTCAACCGGATGGTGGAGTCGGTGCTATGGACATTCGGGCGGGTGGACGTTCTGGTGAACAATGCCGGGCAGCCCAACGAGCCTCTCAAGCCCATCTGGGAGGTGTCCGACGCCGAATGGCACGCCGGTATCGATGCTAACCTCACCGGCGCTTTCTACTGTGCTCGGGCGGTGGCCCAGCCCATGATCCAACGCGGGGGCGGCAGGATAATCAATGTCGCATCCCACTTCGGGCTACGTGGCGTACGCGGCGAATACGTGTACGCGGTGGCCAAGGGCGGCATGGTGCAACTCACTCGCACGCTGGCCGCTAGCCTCTCCCGCGAGGGCGTCACCTGCGTCACCTTGGCGCCGGGCGCTTTCACCACCGAGGCCACGGCTTCGCTTCGCGAGGAGATGCCCCGAAACGAGCACGTTCCGGTGGGATACTTTGGTCCCCCCGACGAGATCGGACCCGCCGTTGTTTTCCTGGCCTCCGATGCGTCCGAGTACATGAACGGGGAGATTTTCCCAATCGACGGAGGAGTTCTGGCCAGCGGCGTCGCCCCCACGGGTTACGCGCCAGTGCGAGCCTGGAACCCTGGGAATGGAGGCGTTTGATGCCGATTCCACCTCAGTGGAACCTACAAGGGAAGACCGCCCTGCTCACCACCAGCGGCCACTTCGCCACGCCGTTCCTGGCCGCGGCGCTGGCCGAAGCGGGCGCTCGCGTCACAGTTGCCGGCGGTCCACATGATGCTCTGGAGGCTGCTCGTCAAGCCACAAGCGCCTACAGTGACGTCGCGATCTTCCCCGCCGACGTCACCGACCCGGCCAGCGTACGCGGCGCCGTACAGCAGGCGATCGACGTTCATGGTGGCCTGGACCTCCTGGTCAACAACTGCCAGTTGGCAGCCGCCAAGCCCTTCCTGGAGACGGACCTTGAGGAGTTCGACCAGGTTCTAACCCATAACCTGCATAGCGTCTTCCTATTCTGCCAGACGGCCGCGAAACATATGCAGAGCCAGGGCGCCGGCCGCATCGTCAACGTGAGCTCGGCGTTGGCGGAGCGAGGCGTCGAGAACATGGCGGCTTATTGTGCCAGCATGGCGGGGATAGCTCAGCTCACTCGGGTGCTGGGTCTGGAGCTAAGCCGCACGGCCATCCGCGTAAACGGGATCGGCCCCGGCTGGTTCATCGGCGAAGAACGAAGCCTCGAGGATCAGCGGCAAGAGCTCTTTGCGCGCTTCCTTCCATCGCGGCGTTACGGTCACCCGCGGGACCTGGCCGCGCTGCTGGTGTACCTCTGCTCCGACGTCTGCGGTTTCGTCACCGGCCACACCATCTTCGTCGACGGCGGGGCCTTGGCACGCCTGTAAGGGGCTCGCCGGTTGGCCAGGCGCAAACGGTGACACATCAAAGCTGAACGGCACATTGCGCTACTGCGTCCTTGATGACGCTTCAGTTCTAGGCATGCAACGGACGCGGTTCAGCTCACCATTACCATTCGCCGATAGTGTGGAGCACGTTCCTCCTTCGTGTTGCGCGGCAACGCGACCCGGACGCCCGGATTACGCCGAGCGCGGCGAGGATCGGGACACTTAAACCGTTCCCAGCCGTCACCGGGGCCACCTGTCTCCACATAGGGTTGACGTCGATCAACCGACGAACACTATGCGCGGATAGTGTGTGGCGGTCGGTTGTCGTTGCTGTGCCTCCGGTTTGCGGTCAATCAGTTGGTGCGACCGCTAATTACCCAGGCGTGCAGCCTGGTAGCGCACTGCACGGGAAGTGTCTGCTGTGGCGGTCAAAGCACTGACCATAGCGGAGCCTCCAGGTCAAGTTCGTCAAGATCAGGGCACGAATGGTTCACCACGCCCGCCTGGCGCTTCAACACGCTAAGGTGACACTGCCTCGGGATTTGGTCCCGCAGGTGTTGGAGCGAATCGTCGGGCTTTGTCCAGCATTAAGTTTCGAGCACCTATGGTGTTATCGGAAGTGAAAAAGGGTAATCAAAGCAAGGGAGTCACAATGAACCGCGAGTGCCTTTCTCAGCCGATAGCCCGCTGTTACTCCGTTAAAACGTAGATAAGTAGGTGAGATAGCGTGTTTGCCAATGTTCGGAGGTGGCCATACAATCGTCAGCGTCGAAGACCATGGATTATTGGGTCACCCCAGCTTGACGCAGAATATCGGTTGAGTACGCCGAAGCGATCTGGCGCCTATTATCTCGACGTAGAAACCCCGGATAGAATCAATTCCAATATCGGCACGTATACTGTGACAATCACCGTCGAGTCTTCCCCCTCACCGGCACCCACACTCGAGTCGTATGCTGCGCTGGTCGGCGAGCTTGAAGGCCCCGTAACGATTACCGACGTCAGCAAATTCCCGACTTCGTTCGGCGAGGCGCCTCAACTTGCGGGCATGGTCGCCGCGGGTAAGGCGGACTCGGCCGAAGAGCGCCTACCGGTCAAGGATAGCTTGATGGTCATCGAGGCCGTCGAAGGCATCGGCGAATACGGTGGCATCTGGCGCCGCGGCTTTACAGGCCCGGCCGACAAGTGGAACGGCTATCGCTGTTGTTCCGGTCCTGACCACGTGTTGTTCTGGGACTACACGGGCTCCGAACTCCGGCCGAACGTTGCAAAAGACTGGGAGTTCAATGCAGACGGCACGGAGATAACCCTGTTCTTGTGCGAGGGCATGCGATGGTCCGACGGGGCGCCGTTTACAGCCGATGACTTCATGTTTTGATACGAGGTTCTGTACCAAAACGGAGAGCTTGTCCCAAATAAGACGCCGTGGTTTGCAATAAACGGCAAACAGGGCGTCATGACAAAGATCAATGACTACGCGATCAAGATCGCGTTCGAGGATCCCTACCACTTCTTCACTGACGTGTTGGCTGGCTCGACCTCCTTGGGTGGGCATGCCTACCAAGGCGTGAACGGCATGGGTATGTTCGCGCCGAAACACTACCTAGAGCAGTTCGTGCCGGAATTCGAATTCGTGGGCCGCACAACCGCCAACAGATTGGCTAGGGATCTGGGCTACGACAACTGGGTGGATCTGTTCAAGGTCAAAACGACTGGGCACTCAATCCAGAACTTCCGGTCGTAACGCCGTGGCAAACCGTAACGCCGATCAACACGTCGGCCTGGAAGCTCGAACGCAATCCGTACTACTGGGCAATTGATACGGAAGGCAATCAGCTCCCTTACATCGACACGGTCATCCTGACACTGGCTGCTGACCTGGAATTACTCAACCTGCGGGCCATCGCCGGCGAGTACGACTGGCAGGCTAGGCATCTGAACATGGCTACGGTGCCCGAATTTATCGCGAATCAGGAGAAGGGCGACTACACGCTCTACTTAGACACGCAAGAGGTCGGAAGCGATGTCGCACTGAAGTTCAACATGGACTTCCACCTCGACGAGGAAGTAGGCAGCTGGCTTGCCAACACGGACTTCCGTCATGCGGTGTCGATGGGCATAGACCGTGACCAGCTCAACGATGTGTTCTGGCTTGGCCTCGGCGTACCCGGCTCCCACGCGCCGTCTGAAACTAACCTGTAAAGCCCAGGCCCAGACTCCGAATGGAAAGACAAGTGGTCGACGTTCGATCCCGACCTCGCCAACCAGATGTTGGACGACCTTGGCCAGGACAAACGAGACAGCGCCGGCTTCAGGTTACGCACCGATAATGGTGAGAGGCTTGTCATGGAGATCAGCGGACGCACGGCGCAGTTCATGGAATTCGTGCAGATCGCCGAGATGGTCGCGTGGCAGTGGATATATTACCTGGGCTTAAAGACCAACGCGATAGGCGTGGGACGCATCCGCGAAGGAGAGCGTGAAATCTCGAGTGAGATTCAGATATCAGCCGCCTTGGGTGATGGCAGTGACCACCTCTTCACATACCCCGGCCTCGTATTCACCGCAAATGCGTTCGGATACCAGTTGCAGTTGTGGCGCATAACTGGCGGTCGATTGGGCACTGAGCCCGAGGATGCGTTCAAGGAAGTAGTCGCCAAATACGTGAAGGCCCTTGGCGTGCCAGTCGAAGAGCGGATTGAATTGGGTAAGGAGATTTGGAGGATCGTCGTAGACCAGGCATGGATAATCGGCCTTGTCGGGCAATCTCCTGCCTCTGTAGGGGTGCGGGTGGTAAAGAACGATCTGGGTAACGTGCCTGCGAGGCAGTTCAACAACCCGGACGTTAAGACGCCCGCCATCTCGCGACCTGTCGCCTTGTACTGGAAAAGCCCGGAGAATCGT
>PVBE012489445.1_pt1 | contig 24575 bp, 14 predicted proteins | sample 1631181 | NCBI WGS metagenome assembly PVBE01 (sample SAMN08397723, study PRJNA350692) | Marine metagenome, whole genome shotgun sequencing project. | isolation source: water | place: Pacific Ocean | collected 2012-04 | reverse complement strand
GCATTGGGCTGCGGGGGATCATGAGTTGGCGAAGGATCAATTGGTTGAACTGCACGCCCGTTTTCACGATAAGCTTAGTAAAGCTAGATTCGCAGAATTGTATTTTATCATGGGCAAGGAAGACATCGCCTACGAGTGGTTGGAAGAAAGCATCGCATCCAAGGAGGGACCGGTGTTTTTCACAGCCGTCATTCCCTCCATGAAAAAATTCCAAGCACAGCCCCGCTTCCGTGAACTCTTCAAAGAAATCAATCACCCGTTGTATACTGACAAGTAATGCTCGCATTCAATGAGACAGATTGATCGATTGCATTATATGGACAGTCTCCGGGCTGTGGCGATGTTCCTTGGACTTGTGTTGCATGGATCCGTTGTGTTTGCGCAATGGAATGTTGATTTTTGCCGTGTTCATGATGAACCTTCAGCCTTCGTTCGCCTTTTTCCAGAATTGATTCATGTTTTCCGAATGCAATTATTTTTCCTCGTGGCCGGTTTTTTTTCGATGATGGTTTGCCAAAAGCGTGGCATAAAAAAATATGCAGGTAACAGGTTCAAACGAATTTTTATTCCTTTTATTTTGTGTGTTTTATTCCTCCAACCTTGGGTCGCTGGCATATATTTTCTTGATATAAGTCAAACAGGCGACACCATTGTTTCTCAGTATTTCTACTTTTTACTTAACCCGAGTTACATTATTCGAGAGGCGGCCCTAACTGGGAACTGGTTTTGGCATTTCTGGTTCATGCACCTTCTGATCTATTTCATCGCAGCATTCTTAATCGGAAAAATATTGATAAACAAACTGGGGCTGACATTTCGGTTTATTCCAAATTTACTCAAGTTGATTAGCGGCAAATTTGGTATATTGATATTAGCACTAATTACATACCCAACCTTGCTGATTAGTGCGCCATTTTCTGAAGTGGCAACGATTGGCACTTCGTTGGATGTGCTATGTTATTATGGCTTGTTTTTCTTTTTTGGTACCTTGTTCGTTACTGATCTGGCGGTGTTTGAACGCTTCCAAAAAAACGTAAAATACCATGTTGTACCGTTTGTTATTTGCCTATGCCTAGTTTTGCCAATGTATGATGATATGCGCTTAAAAGCTCCGCCCGAATTACTCCTTCAAAATCTATCTCTTTACACCGGTGTCGAGTCTTTGAGTGATCTGATTGGTACTTTTCCGTTTCTTCAAAACCCTTTTAATTTTTCAGGCATCGGTGCTCCGCTTGAGTGGCATTTTATTTGTATATTGAGAGCATACACAACATGGTGTGCAATTATTGTATTCATTGTATTATTCAAAAAATTCTTTGCAAAAGAATCAGCGCTAGGTAAGTATGCTGCAGATTCTTCCTACTTTATCTATTTGATACACCTGCCCATTCAATGGGCTATATGTTTCTTTTTTAGGGATCGACTTGATTCATCAATTGCAGGATATTGGTTGTGTGTTTTTTCAACAACAATAATTTGTGTGTTACTGTATCATTTAACATGCCGCGCAACTCCAATTGGCGTTCTCCTTTCCGGGAGAAAATATAGCCTTTCAGTTGCTGAAGAGTTGAATGATCTAATAAAACTCATAAAGAGTAAGGCCTTTTGTTTAGGGTTGGTAATTCTTACGGTTGCATCGGTCGTAGCGGATCGTATTGAATCACAAACTGAAAAAAAATTATTGTATTTCAGCTCACATGCGAAGCCTGAGAAAATCAAACTCTACATTTCTGGAAAAACATCCCAAGATTTAATGGCTATCAATCACATCGGAGGGAGGAATGCACTGCACATGGCAACATATGGTCTACCCGAACCAAGTTCGGATGAGAAAATCGCTGAAAGTGTTCAATTGCTTCTGAACGCGGGGTTTGACCCGATGAGCCGGGACAATTTTGGCCAAACCCCGTTGCATTATGCAGTGCGGAATGGTAACAAGATTGCTCTTAACCTGTTGCTCAATGCAGGGGCGGATCCGAACGCAGTAGACTCTGAATACAGCAACACACCACTGCACCTTGCAGCGACCCTGAAAGCGAATAACATGATTCGCAGACTAGTAACTGCTGGTGGAGACCCGAATAAGACGCGCAAGAACGGTGAGAACTCGATTCAAGTTTACAAGAAATTCCATTCGAAACCGTTCCCTGCCAATTAATCCAAAATTCCATTTAAAGGTTCGCTTATGAGACAGATCGATCGATTGCATTACATGGACAGTCTTCGGGCTGTTGCGATGTTTTTGGGTTTGGTACTGCATGCCACTGTGGTGTTCGCCCTGTGGACTAATGATGTCAATCGTCCCCATGATGAACCTTCCAGGATTCTGCATTACGCGTTTGAGTTCATTCATTTTTTTCGGATGCAGTTGTTTTTTTTGGTGGCCGGTTTTTTCTCTTTGATGGTTTGTCAAAAAGGTGGTGCAGCAAGTTTTTCGAAAAACCGATTCATGCGAATCGTGGTACCGTTTGTACTTTGTGTCATGTTGCTCCAGCCCCTGGCGGCTGCCCAGTATCTGGTCGATGTAGTTGGCGAGAGTGAGTCGCTCGCTTCCCAGTATGTCGATTTTTTGCTGAACCCTGAATACATCCTCCGGGAACAGAGATTTACCGGGAACTGGTTTTGGCATTTTTGGTTCCTGCACATGCTCATCTATTACATCGGTGCATTCCTGATCGGGTTTGCCTTGGCAAACAAATTTAAACTGAAGTTTGGGTTCGTCCCGAGGTTGCTGGAACTGTTGAGTGGGAAATGCGGCGTCCTCATCCTGGCGCTGGTGACGTTCCCATGCCTGATGTTTAGCCCAGCGTTTGGCGAGGTGCCCACGATTGGTACTGCACCGGACACGCTGATTTATTACGGCCTGTTTTTCACAATGGGCATCATGTTGTTTGCTAACCAGGCGGCCTTGGATCGTGTCGTTGGGAACATCAAGTTCCACCTGATTCCGTTCATGGCTTGTGTGTGCCTCCTGATTCCGCTGATCGATGAGATCCGATTAAAAACACCGCCGGAGGTTATGCTCCAAAACCTGTCGCTTTACACGGGAGTGGAAGGGGAGGTGTCGTTGATCGGGAGTTTTCCCGTGGTCCAGAACCCGTTCAACTTTACCGGGTTGACCGCTTCGTTCGATTGGTATCTGATGAACATCCTGCGCGCCTACACGGCGTGGTGCGGTGTGTTCTTGTTCATCGCATTGTTCAAAAAATTCTTTTCAACGCAATCGGCATTGGCCCGGTATGCGGCAGACTCGGCTTATTTCATTTATCTCATTCATTTTCCTATTCAATTGATTATGTCGGAGCACCTCCGCGACAGCATCGAGTCATCAATCGCGTGTTTTTGGATCTGCCTGCTTGGTTCAACGGCGTTATGCGTCGTGCTTTACCATCTGACCTGTCGTGCAACGCCGATTGGCACCCTGCTTTCAGGGCGACGGTATAGTCTGTCGATCACTGAGGAATGGAACGACTGCAAGGCGTTACTGAAAACAAGGTCGGTGCAACTTGGCGTGTTTGCGATCACGTTTGGCTTTATCGTGATAGATCAAGTGGAGAGTCAAACGGAGCGGAAGCTACTCTTCTTCAGCAGCCGAGCCGAGCCGGAGAACATCAAGGGCTATGTTACCGGAAAGTCGGCCGATGAACTTGCAGCGATTACCCGTTCGGGTGGCCGCAATGCTGTGCACATGGTGGCTTACATGATGCCCGTAGCTCGACCAGATGAGAAAATCGCTGAGAGCGTTCAACTGCTGTTGGACGCGGGGCTGGATCCGATGAGTCGCGATGACTACGGGCAGACGCCGCTGCATTATGCGGTGCGCAACGGAAACGAGGTCGCGCTGGACTCCCTGCTCAAGGCGGGGGCTGACCCGAACGCGGCAGACTCTGAATACGGCAGCACACCGCTGCATCTCGCGGCGACCCTTAAAGCAGATAAGATTATTCGCGATCTGGTGGTCGCCGGTGGCGATCCAAAACTAATTCGAAAGAACGGCGAAGATGCGGTACGGATTTATGAAAAATTTCATTCCAAACCATTCCCAACGGAGTAAAGATCCCTCCGATTCCGAATGAACACCGAAGTATTCATCAGTTACGCCTCAGAAGATCGAACGCGAATTTTGGATTTGCTGGAGCGACTGCGTGGGGCTGGGGTGTCGGTGTGGATCGACCAAATGGGGATCGAAGGGGCAACGATGTGGAGTCAGGAGATCGTCGAGGCAATCGATAACTGCAAGGTGTTGATTCTCGCCATCTCGACACACTCTACTGAGTCGGAAAACGTGGTGAAGGAACTGGCGCTAGCCTCAGAGCGACGGAAGAACATCCTGCCGGTCTGCCTCGAGTCGTCCGGCATCCCGAGGTCTATGGAATATCAATTGGCTGGGATACAACGGGTGGAGTATTTTGCCGGGGACGAGGAGCAAGGGTTGCTAGCGATGATTCGCTCCTTGGCCAAACTGGGGGTGACGGTCAGCAATGAAGCCAGCGAGGAGGCGGCCAAAGCACCGGGATTTATCTCGCACGGGCCAAGCCATCACACCGGGTCGAGGGGGAAGCGAACGGGCGCTACTTGGGTCAAAATTTCAGCAGCAGTGGCCGGCGTAGCGCTATTGGCTTTGGGCATGTTCCTTTTGAACGGCAGCAGTCGCGAAACCACACCGGAAAAACGACCGCTTGGCCAAGCGGAGACGAACGCGGTGAAGCAAACCCAGCCCTTGGCCAAGCCGGTGACGCTGGATACCAACCGGGTGGTGGTGTTGCCGTTCAAGACTATCGGCACTTCAGGGGAAACCGCCGATCTGGGCTACGGCTTGGTTTCGACTCTGACAAGCAAGCTGCAGCCGTTGCAAAACCTGACGGTGATCGCCAAGGAATCGGCACGCAAATTCAAGGACAGCGAACAGTCACCCCGTGAAATTGGCCAGGCACTTGGCGCGGGAACGATAGTGACCGGTGAAATCCAAACGAGCAGCGATAAGGTACAGGTGAACATCCAGTTGATAGACGCCAACACCGAGGATCTCGGCTGGGGCAGCACATTCACAAAAATAAAGAGCGAGTTTCTCGACCTGCAAAACGAAATTGCCACAAAACTTGCGAGCGAATTGAAGGGCGAACTGAATGCCGGTGAGGTACAGCATCTGGCTCAAAAGGCAACCGACAATCCCGAGGCGCATTCCGAGTACCAAAAAGGCCGTCGCGAGTGGAACAAGCGCAGCGCCGCAGCCTTCGCCAACGCGATTAAGCATTTTGAACGCGCGATTGAACTCGATCCAGACTTTGCCAACCCCTACGCAGGGTTGGCAGATACTTATGGGTTGATGCCGGCGTATAACTTGGAACCAGCTCTCGATGTCATGCCAAAAGCAAAGGTCAGTGCGGAGAAGGCGATTGAATTGAATCCGAATCTGGCCGAGGCTTATACCTCACTTGCCTGGATTCAAATGACATTCGAATATAAGTGGGCAGAGTCTGAGTTGAATTACAAAAAGGCGATTTCGTTGAATCCGAACTATGCGACTAATTATCAATGGTATGGGTTGTTATTGAGTGTTTCAGGAAAATATGATGAAGCGATTGATCGGTTGAAAAAGGCGCTGGAATTGGCGCCGACATCCGTGATCATCCCCACAAATCTATCTGAAACATATCTGGCGAACGATCAAATTGAATTGGCCATGAGTACATATGAAATCGCGGCCAAAATTAACCCAGAATTCCCTACTAATCTGTGGAATTATGTCCGATGCCATCCCGATTACAATAAATCCATCGAAAAAATGCAGACCGCTATCAGAAATAATCCAGATACCCCTATGCTGAGGCGGTTTCTTTTTTGGGCTTATTTGAAAAATGGAGATGTTGATTTGGCGAAAGACCAAATGATTTACGCATTGGATCATTTCCACGACAACATGACTGTCGGGTTTGCGGAAATGTACGCTGGGCTCGGTAAAACCAAAGAGGCGATAAGATGGATAAAAAAAGGGATTGATTCAAAGGAAATACCGGCGGTTTTTTCGTCGTTAGCCTATGATTTTCCAAATGATTTTAAACAGGACCCCCGATTTGTTGAATTGATGAAGTCGATCAATCACCCGTTGTATGTGGAGAAATAAAACATGAGCGCCGAGGTTTTTATCAGTTACGCATCGAAGGATCGGGAGAGAATTCTGGATCTGGTGAAACGACTGGATACCGCTGGGGTGTCCGTATGGATCGACCAGATGAGCATTGAAGGGGCAACGATGTGGAGCCAGGAAATCGTAGCGGCAATCCGCAACTGTAAAGTGCTGATGCTTGCCATCTCCGAAAATTCGACTGACTCGGAAAATGTTGTGAAAGAGGTCGCCCTAGCCTCGGAGGGACGCAAGCGCATCCTGCCGGTTTACCTGGCATCAGCGGAGATACCAGAGTCGATGGCCTACCAACTTGCGGGCATCCAACGAGTGGAGTTTTTCGAGGGACAGGAGGATATTGGGCAACAATCCGTAATCCGTGCCTTGACCAAGCTGGGGGTGATTGTGAGCGAGGAGGCGAGTACGGCTGCAGCCGACGCAACCAACCCCATCAGCCACGGCTCAGCTCATCCGAGCACAGCACAAGCGCCAAAGCGGAAGGGTGTTGATTGGGCAAAGTTTGCCGCGGTATTGACAGGATTGATGGCGCTCGCAGGCGGCATGTTTTTCCTCGGCGGTAGCAGTCGGACACCCGCACCGGAAAAACCAACACTTGGCCAAACGGAGACGAATACGATCGAGAAAACACCGCCTTTGGCGAAGCCGGCGACACTCGACACCAACCGCGTGGTGGTGGTGCCGTTCAAGGTGATCGGGGCCTCCAAGGAATCAGCTGATCTGGGCTACGGCTTGGTGTCGACGCTCACCAGCAAGCTGCAGCCGTTGAAAAAACTTACGGTGATCGCAAACGAGTCGGCGCTAAAATTTAAGGATAGCACGCAGTCGCCGAACGAAATCGGCCACGTGTTGCGCGTGGGTACGATCGTGACCGGCACGATCCAAACCGGTGGAGGCAAGGTGCAGGTCAGTATCCGCGCAATCGATTCCAATACGGAAGAGGTCAACTGGAGCGGGGTCTTCGATAATGAAGTGGATCGATTCATCGACCTGCAAAACCAGATTGCCACCGAGTTGGCAACGGAATTGAAGGGCGGCTTGGCTACTGCCGAGACGCAGCAATTGGCCCAAAAGGCGACCGACATTCCCGAGGCACAAGAACAATATCTGGCCGGCCGCCGCGAATGGAACAAGCGCAGCTTTGAGGGATTCGAAAATTCCATCCGGCATTTCGAGAATGCGATCGAGTTGGACCCCGACTACGCCGACCCCTACGTTGGTCTTTCGGATGCATACTCGTTGATGGTCTACTACAACTACGCCACCCGCGATGAGGCTATCCCAAAGTCCAAACAATATGCCGAGATGGCGAAGGAGAAGAATCCGAATCTCGCCAAGGCTTACACCTCCATTGGCTGGATTTTGTACATGTTTGAACGCGACTGGAGCGGAGCGGAGGAAAGTTTCAAGAAAGCGATTGAGTTGAACCCAAACTACGCAACCAGCCGCCAATGGTATGCGCTTTATCTTACAAACGTGGGAAGAAAAAAAGAGGCACTTGAGATGATAAAGATGGCGGAACAACTGGACCCCACCTCAATGATCATCAAGGCCGTCTTGGCGCGACAATATCGAGAAGCAGGGGAGAAAGAAATGGCGTTGGAATTTGCAAATAAGGCTCTGAAAATAGTTCCGTTATTTACTGGTGCGTTGTCCACAAAATATGTCCAGTTGGATTCAGAGGATATCAACGAAGGAATCGGTAAATTCCAAGCGGCGGTGAAGGAATATAAGAATCCCATTTCTCCGAGGTTGGGACTGTTTAAGTTGTACCTCAAAAAAGGAAACCAAGAGGCGGCATTGAATGAATTTGCCGAAGTGGTCGGCTATCCCAAGGTTACGACTGAAAAATGCGGCATCGTGGCACAAATGTATTATCTGCTGGCAAAAAAGGAACTCGCTTATCACTGGCTAGAAAAATCAATAGCGAATTATGAAGTCCTTTCGATTGAAATGGCAGCGAACTCGGAGAACGAGGAATGGCAAAAGGAGTCGCGCTTTCGGGAGATGTACAAAAAAATCAACCACCCCTTGTACTTAGATTGAGTTGATAAAGTTGATTCTATGAGAAGTCTTAAGTTGATGTTTTTGGTGGCGCTTTGCCAGACATCTGGTTTGTCCGCTATGGCCGCCGATTGGCCGCAGTGGCTGGGAACGAAGCGGGACAGCGTTTGGCGTGATTCGGGGATTCTCAAGAAATTTACCGAAGGTGGCCCAAAGGTGAATTGGCGTGTGCCAATCGGTGGCGGCTACGCCGGGCCGGCCGTGGCTGATGGAAGGGTGTTCGTCATGGATCGGCAATTGGCCAAGGATACGAAGAGCCCCAAGAATCAGTTGGATCGCAGCATGATCCCGGGGTCGGAACGTGTCATCTGTCTCAATGAAAAAACCGGCCGCGTGCTTTGGATGCACGAGTACAAATGTAGCTACACAGTGAGTTACCCGGCCGGACCGCGTGCCACGGCCACGATCGATGGCAACCGCGTTTACACCCTGGGTGCGGAGGGGAATCTGCTCTGCCTGAATGCCGAGTCGGGCAAAGTGCTTTGGCAGAAAGATTTCAAGAAGGAGTACGGGGTGAAGTCACCAGTCTGGGGTTTCACAGGGCATCCACTGGTGCGGGGCGGGCATTTGATCTGTCTCGCACGCGGCAACGGCTCTACAGCTGTGTGCTACGACAAACTGAGCGGCAAGGAGATTTGGCGCAGCTTGTCTGCGCGCGAACCGGGTTATTGCCCACCGACTCTCATTCAGGCCGGCGGCGTAGAGCAGTTGATCATCTGGCATCCGGAATCGATCAACTCGCTGAACCCAAACACGGGTGAGGTTTACTGGACTCAGCCGTTCCGGCTTCGGTTTGGACTGTCCGTGCCCACGCCTCGGCAGGTGGGGAACCAGTTGTTTGTGACGGCGTTTTACAATGGGCCGATGATGATGAATCTGAACCCAGACAAACCGACCGCTACGATGGCTTGGAAAGGCAATCGCAACAGCGAAAAGAACACGGACAAGCTTCACAGCATCATGCCAACGCCATTCATCGAGAAGGGATACATTTACGGTGTGTGCAGTTATGGGCAACTGAGGTGTCTGCGGGTGGATACCGGCGAGCGGGTCTGGGAGGATCTCACGGCCACTCGGGGCGGCGAAGAGGCCCGCTGGGGGAACGTCTTTCTCGTGAAGCATGAACCTTCGGATCGTTTTTTTCTGTTCAACGAGCTGGGCGATTTGATCATCGCGAAGCTGTCGCCCAAGGGTTACGAACTGATCGACAAGGCACACTTGGTTGAGCCGACTGGCAAGGCAATAAACCGCAAAGTGGTATGGTCACACCCGGCGTTCGCTAACCGAAATGTGCTGGTGCGAAACGACAGGGAGATCGTCTCATTTTCGCTCGCAGAATAGTCGAATTGGCCGATCCCCGAAGCGTTCATCTTCTGCGCGCTTTGAATTATCCTCCCCCCATCTGTTCCGCTTCGCCAAGTGGGATTTGGTTTGCTCCTCGTCTTTGTTTTGAGGCACGGTTTCGGGCGTTCAGTGAAATCCAGCGACAATCCATCCCCCATCTCACCTGCGAATGATGATGCTACGGCTGAAGCCTTGGCCGATCTGCGCGCAGCGGTTGGCAACCTGGCCGATTTGCGCACGGTTTGGGAAAAACATCAACGCACCGCTTGGGCAGGGGATGTTGCAATTTACCGACAAGCGATCAACGAGGCGTTGAAGTTGGGCGAGGGGTTCCTCGCCTACGATATCGCGCGGGAGGGGCTGCGTGTCTTTACCGGTGATCTGAGGCTGTTGCAGTTGCAAGCATTGGCCCTAGCGCGCACCGGAGCAACCAAGCGCGCCAGTGCCATTCTCATCGAGCTTCGCGAACAAGGACGGAGCGACGAGGAGACTTTTGGCATCCTCGCGCGTACTCACAAAGATTTGTGGATGGTCGCCCCGACGGAGGAGGAGCGCGAGCATCACCTGGACCGCAGCCTGAAAGATTATCTCAAGGGCTACGAATCCTCCGGCGGCTATTACACCGGAATCAACGCTGCCTCAATGGCACTTGTAGCCGGGAAAACAGAAACTGCGCAGCGCATCGCCAGCGAGGTCAGCACACTCTGTGAAGAAGGCTTGACCAAAGGAGGAGCAAAGTCACCGGAAATGTACTGGCTACTGGCCACCTCCGCCGAAGCGGCGCTGGTCACAGGTGACTTGGGTTCCGCAAGGCTTAATTACACGCGCGCCACGACCGAGAGCAATCCAGGCGCCACCGAGGTGAGTCGTACCCGAGCCCAGGCGAGATTTCTTCTTGAGTATCAAGGCGAGGATCAGCACGCACTGGACGACTGCTTTGTACTGCCGCGAATTGGGGTTTTTACCGGCCACATGCTTGACCGACCCGACCGACCGACCGCACGGTTTCCCGCCTCCCTTGAGGAGATGGTTCGTGCCGAGATCGAGACGTGCATTGAAAGGCGTGATGTCCGGATCGGCTACAGTTCACTCGCCTGTGGCGGCGACATGTTGTTTGCGGAATCGATTCTCAAAAACGGCGGCGAAGTGCACATTTTTTTACCGTTCGATATCGAATTGTTCATCAACACTAGCGTAGATCTGCTTCCGCAGAACGACTTGCCGGAACGGTTTCATCGCGTCCTCAACAAAGCCGCTAGTGTGCGGACTCTGAACGATCAGGGAGATCCAACTGATGCGGCAGCGTACGATTACTGCAATCGTGTCCTTGCCGGAGCAGCCATTCTCAAAAGCAAGTTTCTCGGCATGGATATCGCACCCATCCTTTTGTGGGATGGAAAACGTGGTGACGGTGGTGGCGGCACAGAATCCGTTCACAACTACTGGCGCGATGCCACCCTTAATAGTGTCGAAATCGTGCGTATGGATAAAATCCTCGCCGATGCCCAGGCCAACGGCCTGACTTCGCCAGCGCCAGCGCCGAAACCAGCCACCGCCATCGAATCGGCCGACCACACACAGCAAGAAATCCGTGCCATGCTCTTCGCCGATGTAGTCGGCTTTTCCAGTTGGCCGGAGAAGTGCATCCCGATATTTAACCGCGAGTTCCTTGGCCGTGTGGCAGCGATTCAAGAAAAAAGCAATGCTCGACCGCTCTACGTCAACACTTGGGGCGACGCCATCTGTGCCGTGTTCGAAAACGTCGACGCGGCGGGACGCTTCGCTCTCGCGCTGCAAAACACTCTCCGTGAGACTGACTGGAAAACCACCGATCTCCAGCAAGACCTCTGCATCCGTATCGGTCTACATGCAGGCCCAGTATACAAGTGCTTTGATCCACTGCTTGGACACGACACTTACAACGGAGCACATGTCAACCGTGCCGCTCGCATTGAACCGATTGCTGAAGAGGGGCAAATCTTCGCGAGCGACGCGTTCGCTTCCTTGGCAGCTATCGAGAAAACAGATGGATTTCAATGCGACTACGCAGGCCTCCGCAAACTCCCCAAAAACGCAGGGATAATCTCAACCTTCGTCGTGCGCCCAATCTGCTGACCACGCCTGATCGAGATCAAGCGAGTTGGACCTGACGGTCCCCACTATCAACCAGGCCGATTTCCCAAGCGTTCATCTTTTGCGCGCGAATGGAGCGGAGCACGCAGGCTGACTCCTCCTCGCGTGCAACCACCACCATGCCGATGCCCATGTTGAACACTTGATGCATCTCGGCATCAGAAACCTTCCCTCGAACCTGCAGTAGTTCGTAAATCGGCAGCACATCCCATGTGCCACGCATGATGACAGCGTTGCAATTTTCCGGCAGCACACGCGGAATGTTGTCCACAAACCCGCCACCGGTGATGTGCACGAGTCCCTTGACGCCCCATGAACAGCGCGCGCCGTGGTTGAATTTTTTTAGCAAACGCTGCACGAGCGGCCCGTAGCTCACGTGCACCTTGAGCAACTCGTTGGCGACGCTGATGCCGAGGCCGGGGAGACGGCTCGACGGCTTGAGCTTCATTTTATCGAACAGGATGTTGCGAGCCAACGAGTAACCGTTGGTGTGCAGGCCAGAGGCGGCGATGCCGATCAGCTTGTCGCCGGGGCGGATGTTGCGTCCGTCGAGGATGCGGTTTTTCTCAACCACACCGACGATAGTGCCGCTGACGTCATACTCACCGGGCTGGTAAAAGCCAGGCATCTGCGCAGTCTCGCCGCCAACGAGGGAGCAGTTGTTTTCGCGGCAACCAATGGCGAAACCGCGGACAATGTCGGTGAAGGCTTTTTTTCGAAGCGTGCCAGTGCCGATGTAGTCGAGGAAGAACAACGGCTCGGCACCAATGACGGCGATGTCGTTGACGCAATGGTTGACGAGATCCTGCCCGATGGTGTCGTGGCGCCGAGCGGCAAAGGCAACTTTGAGCTTGGTGCCGACGCCGTCCACGCTTGAGACGAGAACGGGGCTTCGGTACTTGCGGGTGTTGAGAGCAAACAAGCCCCCGAAACCGCCGACTTCGCCGAGCACCTCGGGCCGTTGAGTCGATGCGAGCAGTGTAGGAAGGTCGTCCTTGAGTCGATTGCTGATCGCAAGATCAACCCCGGCGGAGGCGTATGCAGATTTTTTGGCCATCGAAACGCGCTACTCGACCGCATTGGGGGAGACTTCCCCGGCCGCGGTATCGCCCTTTGCCGGGCTTTCGTCGGCAATCGATGTTTTTTTAGTAGCCGGTTGATCTTCGGCAACAGAGTCGGCTCCAGCCTGTTCGGCCGGCTCATCTGTTTGGCCCTTGGGAGTGGGCGAATCGCGAGTTTCGTCCTTGTCGCTGGCCTCGCGAGCCGGTGGCTCGGCGCTTGGCTCCGGCGTATCTGTCAGCTTTGCACCTTCGGCGGGAGAAGCGTCAGCTTGGGTGTCGACTGCGGCCGTCACCGGCTCGGCGGCCTTGTGCTTCTGCTTTTTCTTTTTCTGCTGCGGCTGCTGCGGCTTGGGGGCGATCTCCATTCGGCCGTTGGCATACTCGATGACGTGACCTTGGTGCACGAGCCAGTGCAGGTCGCTAAGCACGGCGGTACGCTCGGATGAAAGAGGGGGATCCGACTGAGTCTTGTCACCCTCTCCAGGTTCCTCGCCGTTTTCCGGCTCGGGTGCAAACTGGTCGAGGATCATCCGGCGTGTGCAGTCTTGGTTCGCGATGACGAACGTGACGATGTGGCGGATGCTCTCACTAACCGGAATGTTTTCGAGGTCAAGATGGTGCGGGCGTGACACAGAGACGTGTGTGACGCTTTTTTTACGCTTGAAAAACTGAAGGCCGTGGCTACTAAACTCCTGACTGAGCACGTTGACAACTTTCAGCGGAAAGCGCCGCTGCTCATCGATTGCGTAGCGGACGAGATTCTGCATGCGTGGCGGGGTTTTTTTGTTGAACACACTAGCCTTGAGTGCCACGTCGTCCACACTGGCGATGACGTTGGTCAGGTGGTGCTCCCGGAAATGCTCGCACACGGCCGCTCGCGACTCGAGCCTAGCCTCCTCCGGCAGGTTGATGGCGATGTACTCGGTCTTCCAGCTTTGCTCGTCGAGCCACACTTTCACAACTTCCTCATCATGGACGATTTTCACGCGGGACTTGAAGACGTCGAAGGGTAGCCGGGCGAAACGGCTCGCGTGCAAGGCACGGAGCTTGTCCTGGTAGCCGTGGTAGTTCGGCGGCCCGAGGATTTCGTCGCTCATGCCGCACTGTGCCACAAAAGTGTAAGTCCCCTTGGGCGGATCGATCTCGGTTTTTTCCGTATTGTAAAATGTGTCAAAGTGCCGGGCCAACACATGATCCGCCGCTTGGTCCTCGGAGAGCCAAACCGTCTCGTCCACTTGACAAAAAAACAGCGGCTGGACAACGGATTCATCCTCTTTCTTACGGGTCTTGAGGATGACGAGGTAGCGCTCCGGTTTGGCGAGAATCAGCCGAGCGATATCGAACAGCGGATAGGCGCGGCCGGTGTGCTTGATCTGCCGTGCGAGCGACTCGACACCATTTTTCTCCGGTTGAATTGCCACATCCAACTCCAACGGCGGGCGCGGCGGCGGGGCGTCCCGGCGGGGTCGTCTATTGTCGTAGGGCCGCTTGCCATCGCGCTTTTGAAATTTCGGACGCTGGCCATCCCTGCGGTCGCCGTCGCCGTCGCGTTTGCGATCTCGGTCGCGGTCGCGGTTGTCATTGCGCCGCGGAGGACGACTGCCCCAGTCGCCGCGGCCACGCGAACGGGGTTTCTCATCGCCAGCAAAGTCGGCGTACGGTTTGGCGTCATTCGGTTTCTGCGCCCAGGCGGGGAGAAACTCCAAGTCTAGATCCAGCTCGTTTAGCGGACCAGTGTTTTTGGCTTCACTCATTGCGGATAGATATCCGTGATATCGGGTTGGTTGCGGCTGTTGACCGGACGAAGAAAGTGAACCTCAAGCAAACTGAAAACAAGGTTAAATTCCTGCAAAAAGAGTGTTCACCTCACCACCCAATCTTTTGGTGCCTTGAATTTTTTCCTGCCTGCGTTGAAAACCTTCACGCTGTTGGCCGGCTGCAGCTTGCGATGCGCCACCAACTTCGCCGCAAGCTGCTCGGCCATCTCAGGGTGTTCCACCAGAAGGTTGGTCGTCTCGTTCGGGTCGCGGTCGATCCGGAACAGGAACCGCTCGTGATTTGCGCTTTGCCACTCGCCGCCACCGATATTCGGTCCGTGAATGAGCAGCTTCCATTTGGCCGTACGAATGGCGATTCTCTCCCGCTCCTCACCCGCTTGACCATGGTAAAAAAAAAGCTCGCGATGGAGCCGCCTGCGCTTGGATCGCAGCACCTCCAACACATCCCGTCCGTCGAACGGCTTGTTGCCAAGGTCGGCTGATGACTCGCCGGTGGTGAGCTTGGTCAATGTGGGCATCACATCGATACAGGACAACGGCACGCTGATTTTGCCACCGCCGCGGATGCCTCCTCCTGGCCAACGCACGGCTGCCGGCACGCGCACGCCGCCCTCCCACACATCGAGCTTGTTGCCACGCAATGGCAGATTGTTGTCGGTGATCGCCGACACGCCACCGTTGTCGCTGAAGAACCAAACCAGCGTGTCGTCCGCCTCACCAGAATCATCGATCGCGCGGAGGATCTGCCCGATGCCGTCATCCATGCACGACACCATCGCCGCCACCTTCTGGCGCAGGTTTTTGTTTTTGCCGCCGACTTTCCTCTTGGCTAAGTGAGTGAATTTTTTCAGGTATTTTTTCGGCGCCTGAAACGGCGAGTGCGGCGCGTTGAACGGGATGTAACAAAAGTAGGGCGCATCGCCCCCCGCATGTTGCACGATGAACCGGCTAGCTGCGTCGGAAATTAACTGAGTCGAGTAGCCCAACTCGCCGCTGGCCTTTTCGTTGATGTGCCAGTCGCGCTCACTCTCGCGGGTCAAGGCGAAATAGTCGATCGCTCCATTGTAGTGGCCGTGAAAATGAGTGAAACCCCGGTTGTTCGGATGCCATTTCGTTTCGCTGTGGCCGAGGTGCCATTTGCCGAAAACACCGCGATGCTCATAGCCGGCTCCGGCCAGAGCCGCCGGCAGCAGGAATTGGCCGGGGTCCAGGCCAAAATGCCGCCACGGCGTGATCACCGCTCGAGCCATGCCGAACCGAATCGGGTATCGGCCGGTCATCAGCCCGGCGCGCGTCGGGCTGCACATCGGAAACACGTAAAAGTGATCCAGTTCGACCCCCTTGCGGGCGATCCTGTCGAGATGGGGCGTCGGGATTCGGGCCGAATGAAACCCGACATCTGCCCAGCCGAGATCGTCGGCAACGATGATGACAATGTTGGGCTTCTTCGCCGCCGCAACGATAGTCAACTCAGCCATGGACAGTGCAGCGCCGAAAAAAAAGAGACCGTGAACAAAAAAACGAAGCATGACTCTGGATCTGAACTGCCACCAATATCCGCTGATCGGCCGCCCTTTGCAAGCCATCCTCCACTTGGCCAAGCACTTGGCAGCTTGACCGAGCGGATGCGGTGGAGGAACGTCCGGTGTGGTCGATTTCACAACCAACCGCCGCCTCGAAGCGTACCAAAACCATCGCTGCCCGGCATGCGACTTCCCGATTTTGCGCGGTGTATTCCAACAGGCAGTCTGAACCAAGCGCAGCCCCAAGTTTCACAAAGAGGCGCGCCTAGTCAAACGGAGCCATTCCGTTACACAAGTCTCTCCTGCGGCGAGAAATTATTCGACAAATGCCGCGCCTGCAGCCAAGAAAAGCAATCGGCGAGCTAAAGCTTAGCCAAGCACTCAGTAAACGTCCTTGAGATATTGTTTGTCGTCTTTGAGTTGGCTGACCCAGGCCTCGGCATCTTCTCGAGATTTGCCGCCCTCTTTTTCAGCGATGGCGACGAGAGTTTCCTCTACATCATTGGACATGCGCAAGGCATCACCACAGACGTAAAACACCGCGCCATCGTTGAACCATGAGTACAGCTCTGCACCGTGCTCAGCCATGCGATGCTGCACGTAAACCTTGTGTTCTTGGTCGCGCGAGAAGGCAAGATCAAGACGCGATAGCCTGCCCTCTGCGAGGTGGTGATCCCACTCGTCGCCGTAGAGATAGTCTGTCGCCCGATGCTGGTCGCCAAAGAAGAGCCAGTTATTGCCGATAGCGGCGGTGAAGGCGCGTTCCTCAACAAACGCCCGGAACGGCGCAATGCCGGTACCGGGGCCAACCATGATGATCGGTGTCGCGCCGTCCTCCGGCAACTTGAAGTTTTTGTTGTGATGAAGAAACACAGGCAGCGAGCCTCCGATCTCCACACGATCAGCCAACAGGGTGGAGCAGACACCCCCCCGGTTGCGGCCGTGGCTGTGGTAGCGCAACACAGCGACGGTCAAGTGTACCTCCCCGGGATGGGCCTTGGAACTGGAGGCAATAGAGTAAAGCCTCGGAAGCAGTTTCCGGAGCGTGCCACAAAAGTCCACCGCAGACAGACCGGGTACAGGATAATCGACGAGTAGGTCGATAACCTCCCGCCCATGCATGTAATCGTCGAGCGCCGCCTTGTTTCCCGGGTCAAGCAACGCTTCGATTTTCATTGACTGCGCGAAGGCGTTGTATTTTTTAAGGACGGACTTGGTGAGACCGGTGAGGTCCAGACTCGACGCGAACACCTCGCCAAGCGGCTTGGCCGTGCCGCCTTTCAACTCTACCGTCCCGCTGACGTCAAATCCGCCGGCCTCGATGACCTGCCCGACCAGCGCCGTGGAATTGGCCGGCAGGATCGCCAGTGAATCGCCCGGACGATACTCCAGCCCGGAGCCGTCCAGACACAACTCGAGATGGTATGTCTCCTTGGCCGAGCCTGCCTTGTTCAAGAGCACACGCTGCTTGAGAATGGAGGGAAACGGATTCTTCTTGTCGTAAACCACACCAGCGGAAAGGGATGTATTATCGTCGCTCATATCAATAACCGGCGCGCATTGTGATGATAGGTCTCTCGAAATCAAGTCCAACCAATACGCTTGACCTAGCAGTGTTTAGACTGCCTCAAGCCAACCGTTGACGATGCTTCGCGCTACAGCGTCGGTGAACCGCATATAGTGTTCCCCATCGGTAAACGTCGTGTGTGTCACGCTGCGCTCACCCCTGATGGCGGCGGCGAAGTCTGCCTCAACCTGCCACCCGCCCCGCTCCCCATCGGCGATGGAGAGTTCAGTAAGTTGCCGGTCGCCTTTACGGCCCCCGAAGAGTTTGTCGCCTGTTAACCGCAGCGTGCCCTCGCTGCCGAAGAGGTAAACCGCATCGTCTTCCAGCAACGCCGTGACGGCAGACTGCTGCAGGTGCAGTTGCGCGCCGCACTCGAGATCGGCGACGACATCGAGATGCTCCGGCACTCCGACTGGTTGCGACTCGCCGCTCTCGTCCGACCGCTGTGTGACGAACGTTTTAGCGCGAGCCATCACTTTCGTCGCCCGGCCCGCCCAACGCATGACCGCCTCGTAGTAAATCCCCAACGCCATGATATTGTTGCCGCTCAATTTGGTGTTCTGTCGCCAGTGCATCGGCAACTCCCTGTCAAGAAAACCGCCGCAAATACGGCTCTCCACCACGAGAAGTTGACCAAGATAACCCTCCGCAATGAGCCTCTGGATGGTCGCATCGGCAAACAGCGTGATCGGCGATGGCACGATCTGTGCGACTAGTGTCGGCTTGGCCAGGCTGGCTCCCAGCATACGCGTTGCCTCGGCGGCATTCATCGCCATGCGCGCCTCAGTGAGCACGTGTTTGCCGGCATCGAGCGCGGCCAGTGTCACCGGGCAATGCAGGTACGGCCAAGTTCCAATCACGATGGTATTTGTGTCCGGATCGGTGATCGCCTGCTCCCAATGTCGGTAAATCTTGGTGATACCAAACCGTTTGCTCACGGCAGACGACGACATCTCACTGCGGTTAGCCACGCCGACGATCTCTACGCCATCAATCGACTGCAGCAAAGGAATGTGCTTGGCCGTCGTGTTGGCCCCTGCACCTACAATACCCACCCGAATGTCACTCATCACTTGGCTCGCAACCGAAGCGTTTACTGTTTCTCGGAAGCGTGGCGGCGCAGGATCGCGATGATTGTTTCGTCTTTCGCATAGTCGAGCGCAGTCTTGCCGCGCTTGTCTTTGTGATCGATGTCTACTCCCCTGCTCAAAAGGACGTTCACGATCTCCGGACGTCTACTCCGCACAGCCCAAAAGAGAGGTGTCAAGTCGGAGTTGTCGGCGAGGTTTGGGTTGGCACCGCGAGCGAGTAGCAGGGACACGATCTCGTGTTTCTGACTGCGCACTGCCCACAGCAAAGGTGTCTTGCCGGATTTGTCCTTTGCATTGATCTTGCTGCCGCTTGCAAGAAGTTTTTTTACAGCATCGACATCACCGCTGCCGGCGCTTCGAAAAATATCTTTTAGTGGCGCTGCCTCATTCAACTCCGACTTGGATGTCGCGGTTGGCTTGGAGTTTGGTGTTGAGGGTTGTGACAAGGCGGAACTTGATGATCCTGTCACGGGTGGGACAAGGGCGACTGCCGGTGAATCGCCGTTGTCAGCGAAGTTGCCCGAGTTGGCATCCTGTTTGGTTGACTCGAAGCCACAGCCAACGAAGCCAAGCGACAGCAGCAGATTCAAGCCGTAAAATCGAACTTTCATGAACCGCCCGTTTTTGCGGAGGCCGGCTTGACCTGTCAAGGTCGGCTTTGGTTTTACCGCTTGACCAAAACGAAAAACCGCCAAAAAGCACGTTTTTTTGTGCTCTTGCAAAAGAGCGAAATCATGCTAAGATGCGCGGCCCGTCGGGCCGACATTCGGTCTGTCGGAAAGGGAAAATGCACCCAAAATAAATCATGCCAGTTGCAACACCGAAGCAGTACGCCGCGATGCTGGATGCCGCCCAACAGGGCGACTACGCCTACCCAGCAGTTAACATCACCTCGATCACCACGATCAATGCCGCTCTGAAGGCGTTCGCCGACACAAAGTCTGACGGCATCATCCAGATATCCACCGGCGGTGGCCAGTTCGCTTCCGGCCTGAACAATAACGACCCGGTGTTCGGTTGCATCGTGCTCGCCGAGGCTGCTCACCGGCTAGCTGAACGGTACGACATCCTCGTTGGCCTGCACACCGACCATTGCCAGCCGGAGAAGGCAGCAGGCTTCCTCAAGCCGCTCATCGAGGAGACAACCCGGCGGCGCGCCAACGGACAGGTCAATCTGTTCCAGAGCCACATGCTCGATGCCTCCATCCTGCCGCTCGAAGAGAATATGGCGATCTCGAAAGAGTACCTCGAATTGTGTGCCGCCAATGAAATCATCCTCGAGGTGGAGGCAGGAGTCGTCGGCGGCGAAGAGGACGGCGCGGCCGGAAGTGAAGATACACCGGCCGAGAAACTCTACACCACTCCGGAAGACATGCTCACGGTTTACGAAAGTCTCGATGGCATCGGCCGATACATGTTCGCTGCTACCTTTGGGAACGTACACGGCGCGTACAAGCCGGGCGCAGTGAAGCTGCAGCCGGAAATTCTCAAGCAGGGGCAGGATGCCGTCATCGCCAGGCACGGTGAGACGGCAAAGTTCGACCTCGTCTTCCACGGCGGCAGCGGCTCGGCCAAGCATGAGATCAAGGAAACCCTGGAGTACGGCGTAATCAAAATGAACATCGACACCGACACGCAATACGCCTTCACCCGACCCATCGCGGATCATATGATGACGAACTACGGAGGAGTACTGAAGATCGACGGTGAAGTCGGCGTCAAGAAAGTGTACGACCCGCGCTCCTACCTCAAGAAAGCCGAGCAGTCCACGGCGGACCGCCTCATCGAGGCTTGTAATGACCTCGATAGCACCGGGAAGACGATCTTCGGAACCGTCTAAGCGAAACTACTATTATAAAGCCAAACGGGCGTCTACTAAGACGCCCGTTTCTTATTTGGAAGCACCTGACTATTTGCCCATCGAAATGACTTCGCTGTCACTCCCTGACTCTGTTGCAGCTTCGGGCTTAGTCGACGGCCCGCGGGAGACCTGTTTGGTGGTGCCTGACCGGACATCTTCGTCCCGCTCTGTTTCCTGAAATTTCACCGAGACGATCCTGCTGACACCGTGTTCCTGCATCGTCACACCGTACAAGGTGTCGGCCATACTGATGGTGCGCTTGTTGTGGGTGATGATAAGAAACTGCGACTGGTCGATGAACCGCTTTAGAACGCGTATGAAGCGGTTGATGTTTGACTCATCCAGCGGCGCGTCCAGCTCGTCCAGCACACAAAATGGACTCGGACTGACTTGATAAATCGAGAACAGTAAAGACACGGCGGTCATCGTCTGCTCGCCACCGGAGAGCAGCGTGATGTTCTGGAGCTTCTTACCCGGAGGCCGCGCCACAATCTCGATACCGCTGTTGAGCACATCCTCCTCGTCCACTAAAACCAGATCCGCCTTACCGCCCTCGAAGACCTCGGTGAACAGTTCCCGAAAGTTGGCACGAATCTTTTCGAATGTCGCCCGGAACATCTCTGTAGTCTCGTTATTGATCTGATCGATGATCTCCAGCAACTGCTCCTTCGCCTTGACCAGATCGTCATGGTGATGAGTCAACTCTGCGTAGCGCTCCTCGGTCTCCTTGAATTCCTCGATGGCCACCAGGTTCACCGGCCCCATACGGTCGATCCGGTCCTGCAACTCGGCTACCTTCTCCCCTACCCGCTCCCAATCGGTTTCGAACTCCTCGGTCTCTTCGTCGATGGAGATCTCCACCTTGATGCTGTCAGAGTCGTCTCCGCTAACCTTGAGACACAGGGGCTCCACCTCCTGCAAAACAATCTGATATTTCTCATGGATCCGCTCGCAGAGATTCTCGACCATCATGTTGTTCTGCGCCAACTCTACCTCGAGCTTCGAGCGGCGCTCCTGCGAGGTGCTTAACTCCTCGCGGATAGTGCGCAACGACTCCTCGCGCTCCTCTACTTTTTGGTCGGCCTCAGCCTTTTGCGAAAGAAACCCGGCAATGTTGCCACTGGACCGCTCGCGCTCAACGCGAACAGCCCCAATACGCTGCGTCGAGTCCGCGATCTCTTTTTCGGTCTGCGTTTTTTTGTTCCCAGCGACCTCAATGTCGCCTCGCCGCTGGGCGACAAGCTGCCCAAGTTCTCCGATGCGAACGCTGAGTGGCTCGAGCTGCCGCCGGAACGACGCCAGCAATTGCTCCTCTGACGCCAGACCAACCTTGGCCTCCGTCAGCTCCGCGTTGGCTGCGTCGCGCCTGCCTCGCAGGCCCTCGACAACTCCAGCCACCTCGCCCAAAAGTGTGCTATTGGCCACCTCCCTTTCCTCGAGCGAAACCAATTCAGCGGCTAGTTGATCGCGCTTGCCGCTACCCTCCGACTCCTGGCCGGCAAGACTCTCCAACTCAAACGTAACGCCCTCGATTTTCTGCACCAGCACGCGCTGCGAATTCTCCAGAGCCTTCAGCTCTCCCTCACTCGATGCAATGGACACCTCCTGCTGCCTTAGCTCGTTTTGCTCCTGCTGCAAGCCTGCCTGCAGCGAGCTTTGCTCTCCCTGCATGTCCCCCTTTTCGCGACTGAGTTTGTCAACGTTTCCGCCGACCTTCTCGAGTTCTTTTTCCAGCCCGGCAATTTCATTCTTCCGTGCAAGCAGCGAGGCAGACACATTGCCGTTGCCCCGACCTCCGCTAAACACGCCGTGGCTCGAGAGAAGTTCGCCGGCGTTCGTCACGAAATCCAGATCGCTGTGCCGCTCACGACCCCGCATTGCAGCGTCGAGATCGGGCACGATGACTAGGAGTCCAAGCAACCGGTCTAGCAACGGCTGAACTGCCGCGTCGCACCCCACTTGGCCAAGCGCAGCCACTCCTCCAAACTCCCCCAGCTTGGCTGCGTCGAGCGTTGGCGGCACACCTCCGGAAATCAGGTCGAGCGCAACGATGTCCGCCCGCCCCTTTTTGCCTTCTTTCAGCGATGCCAAAACCGACTGTGCATCGCTAGCCTTCCGCGTAATGACCAACTGCAGATATCGGCCAAGGGCCACCTCGATGGCGGTGACGTATTCTCCCGGCACACGTATTTCATCGGCCAACAGACCAAGCGCAGCCTCGGACTCGGTGATGGCCGCCTGCGCCCCAGCACTGACGCCCTCATTGGAAGCCTGCAACTGCTTGAGCACGTTTAAGCGCGAGCGCTTTTCGGCTTGACCCCTCAGTAAATCGTCCAATTCGACAGTCAATTCAGCCAAGCTATTCTGTAATCCAGCCAGACGCTGTTGACGTTCCTCGACGGTGCCGCGATGGCTTTGAGCAGTAGATCGTCGGCTCTCGACGTCGCTGGAAAATTGACCAAGCCTCTCTTGAAGTTTCATCGACTCCTCCTCAAGCTGGGTTTTCTCCGATGTTAGTTTCTCAAGCCGGACAGTGTTGCCTCGCTTCTGCAAATCGATCGCGTTGATCTCGTTGCGGACTCGGGTCAGTTCCTGTGCCACACTATACGACTCGGACTGCGTCTGGCGCAGGATCTCCTGCCGTTGACCGAGCTCCTCCTCGATGGCATTGCACGCAACCTGTTTTTCATCGACGGCGAGGCGCTTGTCGCCGACGGCGTTGTCCGCATCGCCGAGTTTGGCCTGCATCTCGGCCAATTCCTGCTCGGCGTCACTGCGCCGCTGCTCGGCCTGGACGATGTCGTCGTAGGCCTTGGTCACCTGTTCGTCCAGTTCGCCGATGCGTTCCTGACTGAACTGAATTCGGCTCTCGAGCCGCTCGAGTTCGGCCTGAAGGTTGGCGTCATTTTCCTGCGCCTCTCTCACCTGTTTCTCGATCACGCCACGTTGTTGTCGTGCCTGATTGATCAGCGCCTCTTCACTCTGGATCGTGCCGGTGAAGTCATCCGACTTGCCCTTGAACTCGCTGATGGCCTGTTCGCATTGCCGAATGGTTTCCTGAATCTCACCAAGTTGATGCCGGGCAAACTGGCTCTCCAGACTCTGGAGTTCGTCCATGGTCTCCTTGTAACGCCTAGCCTTACCGGCCTGCCGCTGGAGCGAGCCGATCTGGCGCTTGACTTCGCGTATAGTGTCTGACACGCGCAACAGGTTTTGCTCGGTGTAGTCGAGTTTTCGCAGCGCCTCTTTCTTCTGCGTCTTGAAGCGCGTGATGCCGGCAGCCTCCTCGAACACCAACCGTCGGTCGTCCGGCTTACTGGAGATGAGTTGGGTAATATTGCCCTGGGCCATGATGCCGTAGCTGGCCCGCCCCATGCCGGTGCCCATGAACAACTGCTGGATGTCCTTGAGACGACACGAAACTTTGTTGATGAAATAATCACTGCCACCATCTCGGAAAAGCCGGCGCGTCACGGTGACTTCGTTGTAAGGCAAGTCGACTCCGGCCGCCTTGAGTTGATCGGTGTCGATTCCGCCCATGGTCATCGACACCTCCGCCATACCAAGAGCCTTGCGTTGGTCGGTGCCGTTGAAAATCACATCCACCATCCCCGAGCCCCGAAGTGCCTTGGCCGATTGCTCGCCCAAAACCCACCGAATCGAATCGGAAACATTCGACTTGCCGCAGCCATTCGGGCCAACGATCGCCGTGACACCCGGCTGAAAATCGAGCGATGTCTTGTCCGCAAACGACTTAAAGCCCAAGGCCGTGAGATTCTTTAAATACACGTCGCGGCGAATCAGAGCCAATTTAGCCAATAGAGTAAAGTCTAAAACACAAGATAAGGTTGCGTCTTATTCGCTTAACCACAATGGGTTGTGCTTTCTGTGGGACATTCTGGCCCAATTTATTCACCGTTTCGCTAACCCACAGGCCCCGAACTGGTTGACCCCCGGTCCCTTGGCCAGCACAATCCGCCCGCGCTTGACCAAGCGCTATTATTTTATGAG